>Ga0105054_10000770_pt1 | contig 51861 bp, 23 predicted proteins | sample BON02_FD_78091 | JGI IMG/M metagenome (GOLD analysis project Ga0105054, IMG submission 78091) | Freshwater microbial communities from Lake Bonney liftoff mats and glacier meltwater in Antarctica - BON-02 (megahit assembly) | ecosystem: Environmental > Aquatic > Freshwater > Ice > Glacier...
CCGCGCGCGGCGGGGGGGGGGTGGGGGGGGGGGGGGGGGGGGGGGGGGGGGGTGGGGGTTGGGGGGTTGCTTGCCCTCTCAAACTGGGCGCCTGCACTCACTCGGCGTGTGTGTGGCAAAACGTAGGGGGGGGAGGGGATGTCCGCCGGCGGCGCCGGGCCGAACACACACACAAACACGCTCGCCGACGCGCTGCAAGACGGCGGCCTAAAAAAAAGGGGAGACAAAAGGAGCGGGACTCTGATTGGTGAGGGGCGGCGCGTTGTCGCAGCGCCGGTGCTCTGTGGTGTGGCGGCGTTTTTTTTTTTTTTTTGAGTCCCGTCTTTTTTTTCTTTTTGGCGGCAGTAGCAGCAGGGAGGCGGGGCGCGTGCGTTTGGGCGAGCGGGTGTGGGGTCGCTCGGCGACGGCGCCGGTCGGGACAGGGGGTGGGGTGGGTGGATGTGGAGGGGGAACGGCGCCGGCGTGCGCGCGCGTCTCCGCCCGCGAGAGGCGCGAGCGGAGGAGGGCGCGAGCGCGCGACCGCCCGTCTGACTTTTTCTCTCAAAAAGAGAGCCAAAGATCGTGTCCCCCCCTCTTAGGCGACCTGCGGCTTGAGGTGCTCGGCCATCTGCTTCATCACGCGCGACCGCGCAAAGTTGGCCGCCAGCGGGTCGGCCACGGGCGCCACGAGCGGGTAGACCGCCGCCTTGGCGCGGCGGTACACCCCGGTGTCCGAGGCAGACGCGAGCGCGCCGGCCGCTTTCCCGTAGGCGCCCTTGTAGGCGGCGGTGGCGACGACCGTGTCGTGCGCGGCGGCATAGTGCGCGGCGACCGTGGTGGCCGCGGGCCCGACCGCCCCCAGGGCGCGCGCGATTAAGGGGTAGGCGCTCACGCGCAGCCACGCCTCGCGCACCGTGTCCGCAGCCAGGTCCGGGTCGGCCACCGTGACGGCCTTGTCGAGCGCCGAGCGCAGCGCGTCGGCGGCGGCGGCGGCCAGCGGCGCCGGGTTGGCGGCCCCCTTCAGCGCGCCGACGCCGGCCTCGACGTACTTAAAGTACTCGGCCTTGGCCTCGGCGAAGGCGGCCATGTTCTTGGCGTGGAGCTCGCGGGAGAAGGCGAGGCTGCCGGCGAGGGCGCAGACGGTCGAGTCGACCTTTGTTTGATGTTATTTTTGTTTTTTTTCGGGGGGGGGTGGGGAGAGGGGTGAGCCGCGCGATTCGTTGTTTCGGCGGCAGTCTGCGGCGTTGTTTTTTTGTTCTGTGGTCGTTGACAACCAAAAAGGCGCTGAAGAGAAGCTGGCTTTCGCGACGTCGTCGTTTGCTCCGCGCGCGCGCGCTGGCGCCACCAGAGAGCAGAGGGCGCCGGGGGGACTCGTGGCGACAGCTCGGATTCGCGGGTCGAAGGTTGTTGTGATCCAAATCCCCCTTGATTTTTTCAAAGTTTGTCGGCGCGCGCGCCCCGAAGCGCCCGGGGCCGCTCGTCGCGCGCCGACAGCGTCATGAGCACGAGCACGGGCGCGTATCCGGGAGATTGTGCTCCGAGAGAGAGGGCTGCGCGTCCGTCTCTCCGTCTGCGTCGCGGGACGGCAAGACCTCTCTCCCCCTCTCCTCCCCTCTGTTTTTCCCGAAAGAGAGGGCGAGCGTTTCGCACCCGAGCGCCGCGAGCACAGGCTCCCCGGCCCCGCCGCGACGCCGTCGCCAGCCTCACCTGCTTGTCGACCATGCCGAGCACGGCCTCGCCCTTGCCGATGGCCCACGACGCGATCGGCGTCGCCTTGGACATGACCATGGCCTCGGTGCTCTCGACCGTGCCCGCCAGCTGCCTGGGCACGAACGTCTTGGCCGTCGCGTAGGCCGAGCCGGCCATGCTGGTCGCCGTCGCAGCGTACGTCTTGACGAAGCCGATGCGCTTGAGCTCGGCCGTCATGGTTGCTTCTTTTTTGCGTTTGGATTTGCGTGAAAGAGTTTTTTGGCGTTGCGATTTGTCTCTTCTTCGACACGAAGGAGGAAGGGGGAGGGTGGGTTTGGTGTGCGTCTGTGTGTCCGTATGTGTGTGTGTGTGTGTGTGTGAGAGAGAGAAGAGCGTCGTTTGTTCTTGTTGTTGAGACGCAGTCAAGGACGGCGTTTCTGGAGTTCACGAGCCGCGGCGTTTTTTCCAGCGGGCCGTGACAGCAGAGCGGGCGGCGCGCGGCGCAAACGCGGGGTCGTGTGAACGAGGGCGGCGGGCCGCGGCCATCAACCGACCCACGATTCTCTCCTCCTTTTTTGTAGGATGCCTCAATCGCGATCGAGATGAATGAGGCGAGCGTTTGATCGATCGCGCGTAACACAAGCAGTCCGGGGGAGCAAGCGTTGGGACAAGGGGAGAGGGAGCAAAAGGGAAAAACGAAGGAAAAGAGGCGAGGAAAGCGCCAAAGCGGGGCAAACACGGCGCGAGACGGGAAAAAACACGCAGCAAAAAGGGTGCCCTCCTTTCCTCAGCGCTGCATCTGCGGGTAGCCCGCGGGCGCGGCGCCGTACTGCGGCGGCGGCGGCGGCGGGGGGTACGCCGGCGCGCCCATGGCGATCTGCTGCTGCGCGGGCGCGTGCATGGCGCCGCCCTGCTGCCGCTGCTGTCCCCCGCCGCCCTGCGCCAGGTAGGCGAGCGCGCCGCCGGCCCGGTCGCGCGCGTCGAGCTCGACTTGCTGCTGCGTCAGCAGGCAGCCGCACACCGAGCACCAGAGGACGTCGGCGACGCAGTCGAGCAGCTGCGCCAGGTTGTTGATCTGTTTTGGTTTGGTTTGGTCGGTCGGTCGGTCGGTTGGTTTTGGTCGTGGGTTTGGTCGTGTGTGTGTGTGTGTATGTGTGTGAGAGAGAGAACGACAAGGGGGAGGGGTCGGGAAAGGACAGGCAGGGGCGGCAACTGAGCGCGGGAAAGCGGAGGCGTAGGTGTTTCGTTTTGCCGTCAATGGGCTCCTCCCGTCTAGCGCACGCGCGCGTGTCGCACCGCTCCTTCCTCCCTTTTTTCCGAAACAAGAGAGACGCACCTCGTCCGAGCCGCTCAGGCACGCGGCGATCGAGCACACGCACGACAGGTACTGCGCCGCGATCATCGTGCCGATGACGCAGTTGTCGCTGTGTTGTTGTTTTGTGGGGGTGAGGGTGGCGATTGGTTTGGCGTCGTCGCCGTCGTTCGTGTGAGCGGGAGAGCGCGCCGCGGCTTCAAGTGGGAAATGTTGCGCCAATCCCCCCTTTTATCCTTGCTTGTCCATGTCGATGCCCCCCGAGAGACAGCTGCAGCAGCGGCGTCTGACGACGATATGACACTCACAAGGACGTGTTCATCAGCCGCAGCTCGTCCTGCACGCTGTAGCGTGTGCTGGCGACCGACTGCGCAAAGCAGAGCGTCGCCTCGAGCCCCAGGCACACCGCCGGGCACTTTTGCTCGCCCATGCGCCCGGAGCACGGGCACATGCCCTGGCAGCAGACGTAGCGCGTCAGGTCGCCGTACAGCAGCTGCTTGCGCTGCTGGAACGAGGCACAGTAGCAGCAGCAGGTCGCGTACAGGCAGAAGCCGGGCGAGGCGGCGGGCGCGGACACCAGCTGCGTCTGCCACGTGCGCGGGTAGGCCGAGCGCGCCTCCATGCGCTCGTACTTGGCCGCCACCATCTTGGGGTTTTGTTTTGCGGTGCTTTGGTTGGTCGGCGAGGGCCGGGGGTTGCGCGCGCGCGCGAGTTTTCCGCGGGGGAAAAGGGGGCGCTCGCCGCCCGGCGACGGCGGAGGAGGAGCGTGTGTCGCGGCGGCCTCCTGTTGAATTTTTGTTGTGTTGGAAACAGAGAGAGTTCGACTGCCGGTGGTTTCGTGGGAGCGAGGCGGGGAAGGGAAGGCCATGAGAGTGAGGGGGAGTGGGGGGGCGCGCTGATCGATCGATCGCTCGCGGGCGTTGGCGCGTCGCGCCGCCATCAAATATCGATCATGATCAACGGTGCTGGGGGACTGGTGCGCGGGCCACATCCCCTACTACACCCTGCCGCCGCCCGCGTCCGCCGCGGCCCTGGCGTCGGCCGAGGACGCCGCGCACGAGAGCGCCCAGATCGTGTCGGGGTGGTCGGCCGAGTTCGACGCCGAGCGCGTCTTTGCCGACGAGCGGCGCGTCGTGCTCGAGCGGCTGGCGCCGGCGCCGCCGAGGGCGCGCGCCAAGGGGCGCGCGCGCGTCGATGATATCGACCAGATGATGCGCCGCGGCGGGCGGGCCGGGAGAGCGGGGGGCGTGGTTAGTCGCGGGCGAGGAAGGAGGAAGGGCGACACACTCTTGTTGTTTTTGGCTCACCTGTGTGTCTGCGTTGGGCGCGCGCGCGGGTCGGGAATGGTCGTTCGCTCTCGGAGTCGTGCTGTCTGAATGAAGGCCGGGAGGCGACGTTTGGGGAAGGAGGAGGAGGAAGGCGACAACTGCCATCGTCTCGGGAATCTGCGCCTTCACAGTCTCTAATTGGAACACCGTCCACGCTGCATCACACCATCACCGACCCGTGACGTAAACACACAAGCGCGCGCTGAACCATCCAGAGCGTCGAGAGCATCAAACGACGATCAGGCGACGACACCCCTCTCTCCCTCGCTCGCGCCCGCCCCATCCACCCAATCGCGGCGGGCCAAGCAAGCGCCCGCCTCAAACCAAATCCAACCATCCGTGCGCGCACACTGCATGGCCACGCGGCGGCGCGACTGACGCATGGGCGGCACGAGGAGGAAGGAACGCCGGCGCGACGCCGCCGACGACAGCGGGTCCGAGCGCGCGCGTGAAGCGCCGGCAGACAGAGCGCCGGCGGCGGCGGCATCTTTGTCGTCGCTGTCGCCGTCCTCGCGCTGACCCTCGCACCCCCCTAAAAAAGGCAACCATGATGGCCGCCTCGGCCGCCGCCGTCGCCTTCGCCGTCTACCTGCGCCGGCGGGCCGCGGGCGGCGCCGCCCGCGACGACGACCCCGCCGCCCGTGAGACCCACCGCTGGGCGTCGCCGCACCGCGGCGCGCCGGCGTCGCTGGGCGAGGCGGCCTATTTCTTGTCAGAGGCGCTGCGGCACCTGCTCCAGGAGACGCTGGGCAGGTGGAACGCGCTCGACCTGTTCTTCGGGCTGGCGTACCTGGCCAGGCGGTCGCCGAGGGAGTACCCCGCGCTCGACATCGCGGGGGCGGGGCGGCCGCTGTGGCCGCCGGCGCCGGGTGCGGCGGCAGAGGCAGAGGCGGCAGAGGCGACGCCGGGCCCCGAACCAGCAGCGGCAGCAGCGGCAGCAACAGCGGCGGGAGCACCCCCGCCCGCCGCCGCCGCCTCGCCCGCCCGCCTGCTGCACGCCGACCTCACGGCCCTCCGCCGCTACCTGCTCCTGTGCCAGGGCCTGCGCCACCGCACGCCCGAGATGCAGCGGCGGCACTGGCGCTCGCACCTGGGCACGCGGGAGGGGCAGATCCTGGCGCACGCGCCCGCCGCCGGGCTGCTGCGCCCGGCCTACGCGGTGGTGGCCGACCCGGTGACGCGCACGGTGGTGCTGGCGGTGCGGGGGACGCACTCGCGCAAGGACATGCTGACGAGCCTGACGGGAGCGGCCAAGCCGCACCACGTGCTCGTTGGCGGAGCGGGCGGGAGAGGGGGCGGGGGAGGAGGGCCGGGGGCGGCGGCGGCAGGGGCGCTCGGTGGCAGCGGCAGCGGCGGCAAGAGCGGCGGCGACGACACCAACACCGAGGACAAGAGCGGTGAGGCGGTCGTCATCGGCTACGCTCACCTGGGCATGCTGGCCGCGGCCATGTGGCTCGCGGGCGAGGTGGCCTCGCTGCTCGAGCGCGCCGTCGACGAGCGCAACGCCGCCGACGCCGCGGACGACGACGCGGACGAGCTGCAGCAGCGGCAGCAAGGGCAGCAGCAGCAGCAGCAGCCGCAAGGCACTACCGTGAGCACTCTCCAGCCGCTGCCGCCCTGGCGCGTCCGCGTCGTGGGACACTCGATGGGCGGCGGCACCGCCGCCTTACTCACGCTGCTGCTGCGCGAGCGCCACCCTCGGCCCAGCCCGCTGGCCTCGGCCCGCTGCTGGGCGGTCGCCTGCCCGGCGGTCGTGACCCGCGAGCTGGGCGAGGCGGCGGCCTACTGCGTGACGGCCGTCGCGCACGGCACCGACGTGGTGCCCACCTTTTCCACGGGCTCGGTCGACGCGCTGCGCCAGGAGGTGCTGGCCAGCCGCTGGTTTGCAGACTTTCGCGGAGAGGCGTCGGCGGCGGTGGCCGGCGCGGCCGCGGGCGCCGGGCAGGCGTCGCAGCGCGCGGCGGCGGCGCTGGCGGCCCCCCTGAAGGCGTGCTTCGCGGCGGCCGGCGGGGCCGCGCTGCCGCCGGCCTCCCCGGCCGCTCGCGCGGCGTTCGCGAGGGCCGCCGCCGCCGCGGGCTCGCGCCCCGGCGGCCTGTTTGCCGCGGCGGAGGAGCTCGACGCGCTGCTGCGGGGGGGAGGGGGCGAGGAGGCCGGGGGCGAGGGCGCGGCGGGCGGCGGCGGCGGCGGCGGCGGCGGCGGCAGCAGCCCTGGCGCCGCCCGCCTCCGCAGCAGCCACGCCGCAAGCGGGGTGGAGGCCGCGCTCGGGCGTGCGCTCGAGGCGGTGGAGGGCGTGGCAGCGGCGGTTGCGGGCGGGGGCCGTCTGCCGGCCGGGGGAGCGACGAGGACCACGACGCCGCCGCCGATGACGATGGCGCCGCCGGCCGTTCTCATGGCGGCGACCCGGGGCGGCGGCAAGGCGCACGACAGCGACGACGAAGATGACGGCAAGTTCCGGAACGGCTCGGCGGCGGCCGCGACGTCGTCGTCCGCCGCGGTCGGCAGCAGCGCTGCCGCCGCAGACGCCCTGCGCCGGCGACAGGGAGGCGGCGGCGGCGGCGGCGGCGGGTGGGGCCTGCCTGGGTGGTTGGGAGGCGGCGGCGGAGGCAATGGCGGCGGCCTGCTCTTCCAGGCCTGCCGCGGCGACGCCGCCGTGCGCGGCGGCGGCGGGTGGCTGCCCGCGCTGCCCGCCCCTGCGCCGGACGACGCTGCTGCCGAAGCGGGCGCCCGAGGCGGCGGCGGCGGCGGCGGCGGCGGCGGCGGCGGCGGCGGCGGCGGCGGCGGCATCGTCGAGGAGATTGCCGCGACGGCCGAGGCGGCGGCGGCCGCCGCCGCCGCCGCGCCGGCCGAAGCCGCCGCCGCCGTGCAGCGCCTGGGCCGCGCCCTGCAGGACGTGGCCGGCGGCGGGTTCTCGAGCGACGCCGAGTCGGAGGACGACCCGGATCTGATCGGAGGCGAGGAATCAGGGGCGCAGGGGGAGGGGCAGCGGGGGGCGGAGGAGGAGGAGGAGGAGCGGCAGGAGGAAGAGCGGCCGCCGCAGCGGGCGGCCTCGGGCGCGCGGCGCCGAGACGCGGCGCTCGAGCTCGCTCTGCCGCCGCCGCCCGCCTCGCGCCGCCGCAGCAGCGCCGGCGGGTCGGCGGCGGCGGCGGCGGCGGGGGGCGTCGCGTCGCCCCTGGCGTCCCGCGCCTCGGCCCGCGTGCCGCCCGACCTCGCCGCCAGCCTGGCGGTCGTCAGCGCGGCGACCAAGGAAGGCGGCGGCGGCGGCGGCGGCGGCCAGGGCGGCGGCGGCGGCGGCGGCGGCCTCTTTTTCGCGGCCGCGCGCGAGGACGACGCGGCCGCCGCGGCCCAGGAGGAGGAGGCCGAGGCGCTGCTGGCGCAGAGCGCCGCCGCCGCGGGCGCCGCGCCCCCGCCGCCGACCGACTCTGTCGCCGCCGCCGCCGCCCCGGCGGGCGCCGGCCGCGCGCCCCGGCTGCTGCTGCCCGCGGGCCGCCTGCTGCATCTGGTGCCGGCCGCGGCCGCGCGCGACGCCAGGAGCGGCGGGACGGGGCTCGGCGACGGCGGCGCGGGCGGCGGCGACAGCGCGGGCGGCGGCGGCACCGTCCTGCTCGAGGTGCCCGACGCCGACCGCCAGCGCTGCTACGGCCGGGTGCGCCTGTGCCGCACGATGCTGCAGGACCACTTCATCCCGAGCTACCTGCGCGCGCTGGACGGCGTCCTGGCGTCGCTCGGGGAGCACGTCGCCCACAGGGAAGCGGGCGGCGGCGGCGGCGGCGGCGGCGGCGCGTGAGCAGGATCGGCCGGCCCCGTCGGGACGTGCGTTATCTTGCTTGCTTCTTGCAGCGTAGACATCTTGCTTTGTCACGGACACACACGACATCATCGTCGTCCTTTTGGTGGAGCCCCGCTTTGCCTCTTGCCGAATCGGGCGCGCGCGCGTGTGATTGCCGCGATTGAGCAGGAGGAGAGGTTTTTTTTTTTCTCCCTCTGCTCTCTCTCTCTCTCTCTCTTCTGGGCTTTCGCTTCCCCACCCCTTTCTCTCTCCACTTCCCCGGCGCCGAAAGGCGCCGCACGCGCGCATTGCCTGCCGAGGATCGATGCGCGGCGTCACCGCGACCGCCGGGCCCCCGATCGCCCGCCGTCGCCCGGGCGCCGCAACCGCAGCGGCAGCGCGTTCCCGGCAACGAGCGCCCGCCATCAACGCCGCCGCCGCTGCCGACGCCCCCCCAATCGCAGGCGGCGGCGCCCGCGCGACAACCAAGTGGGCCCTGACCACCCCCCCGCAGCGCGTCCGCGACTACGAGCTCGACATGTTTGGCGTCGTCAACAACGGCGCCTACGCCCACTTTTTCCAGGACGCGCGCCACCTGGCGCTCGAGCAATTGACGGGCACGAGCGTCGCCGCGTTTTTGGAAGGGGGGACGCTCATGGCGCTGTCCGAGCTGGTCGTGCGGTACAGGGCGCCGCTGCGGAGCGGGGACAGCTACGTGTGCCGCGTGGGGGTGGAGCGCGTGGGCGGCGCGCGCGTGACGCTGGCGCAGCAGGTGGTGCGGGTCGTCGTCGGGGCGGCGGCGGCGGGGGCGGCGGCGGCGGGGGCGGGGGCGGGGGTGGCCGGGGCGGCGGCGGGTCCGGGGGAGGGGGAGGGGCAGGGGATCGACGGCGGGGAGGAGGAGGTCTTGGCGGCCGAGGGGACGGCGACGGTGGTGTTCCTGGACAGGCGGTACCGGCCTGCACGGATGCCGGCGGAGGCGAGGCGGGCGTTTGAGGAGGCGCTCGTTCCGCCGCCACAATGAGGGTTGGTGGTCGGGCGACGCGCGGGGCATCATGCGGCGGCTCATCCGCTGCCGCCACGGACCCCTCCCCGTTTCCTCTTCACGCACACTGGCGCGCGCCTCAAACCAACCTGCAAGAACTAGCATCGCCTCGTCCGACACACGCACGACATCCTTCGTCCCGCACGCCCGCATCCCGAAAGGTATTTCCGCAACGGAAAAAGCCCCACATCGTCAAGACAACAAAACTCCGCCACCCGCCAAACGCTGGCGTCCCCTCTCCCGCGCGTCCGGAGGCGAACGGGATGAGGCGCGGCGCGTTGCTCTTGCTGCGGCGCGGCGGCGCTGCGGCGCGGTGGCGAGAAAGAGGAGGCGCTGCCGCCGCCCCGACCGTCGCTGCGATCGCCGCTCCCGGCGGCGCGGCGCGCCTGCCCGCTCTTCCGCCGCCGCCGCCGCAGCCCAACCGCCGCCCCCTCGACCAACCCCCCCACCCTCGCCGCGCCTTTTCCGCAGCAGCCGCAGCAGCCGCGGTCGCGTCCGCGTCTGCACCGGCCGCAGCTCCCGCAGTACCAGCAGCAGCAGCATCAGCACCGGCAATCAACACAAACAACAAGGGAGTGGGGCCCCTGCCGGGCGCCGCCGCCCCCGCCGCCGCCGCCGCCGCCCGCGCCGTCCCCGCCCCTGCCGTCGCCCCGCAAGGCTCCGTCGACGGAGTGGCCCTCGAGGAGGCCGTGCGCCTCGAGGGCCGCGCCCTCTTCGAGTCGTGCTGGCGCCGCTTCGTCGAGGGCCACGCGTCCCGCCTGCGCGTGCCGCGAGAGGTCGTGTGGCTCAACGGAGCGCCGGGCGCCGGCAAGAGCGCAAACATTCCCCACCTGCTGACGACGCGCGGCCTGAGCCGCCACGTCAGCATGAGCGCGCTGCTCGAGCGGTGCGGCGAGGCCCGGCGGCACATGGACCACGGGGACATGCTGCCCGACGCCCTGGTGGTCGACCGCCTGCTCGAGGCCATCCTGATAGACCAGCCGGGCGAGGCCGACGACGCCGGGTTCGTCGTCGACGGGTTTCCGCGGACGCCGCTGCAGTGCGAGTTCCTCAAGCTGCTGTACGAGAAGCTGTGCGACCTGCACGACGCCTACGGGGACTCGCCGCGGGCCGTGCAGTTCCCGAGGCCGTCGTTCAAGGTGCGGTGTTGTTGTTGTTTGTTGTTTGTTGTTGTTGTTTGTTGTTTGTTGTTTGTTGTTGTTGTTGTTGTTTGTTGTTGGGGGCTCTGCGTCTGTGTGTCCCCCCGAGCAACGCCCTTTCCACCCCTCGAAACCAAACGCCGACGTCCAACCCCCCAAAACCCAAACACCAAAACCACAACAAAAAACACACAGATCGTCGTCCTGTGGTGCGACGAGGCCACGTCGGTCGCGCGGCAGGTCATGCGCGCGCGCGTGGCCAGCGTGCACAACCGCCGCGTAGCCGACGCAGGCGGCGGCCGCGCTCCTTTGGCCGAGCGCGCGACCGACCTCGACGTCGACAAGGCCAAGAAGCGCTACCGCGTCTTCAAGCGCCACTACGGCGCCATGAACCGCCTCAAGGAGCTGCTGCCCTTCTCCATCATCGACGCCATGGGCACGCTCTCCGAGACGCGCGAGCAGATCTCCAACGAGCTGCGCTACCAGTCCAGCCACGACCTCGACCCGGCCACCTACCGCCTGCTGCAGCACATCCCGCTGGCGCGCGACGTGGCGCAGAACGCGCGCACCGAGCTGGTCATGCGCCTCGACAGCTACGCCCAGGGGCCCGCGCGCCCGCTCTTCAAGCACGTGCTCGACCTGATCGCCGGCGACGTGATCCCAGTGGTGATGCGCTCCGGCCTGGCGGGCTTTGCCGAGTATGCGACGCGCAACCGCCTGTTTGCGGACCACCCGCTGGCCGTCAACATGGTGCTCGACGTGCTGTCGGACCGGGGCTTCCACGTGTCGCACCGGGTGCACGAGGAGGCGGTGCCGGTGGCGGTCGTGTTCCCGCAGGCGGCGGCAGGTGCGGGCGCACTCGGCGCGCGGGCGTGCCTGGGCCTGCCTGGCGGGGGCGCCGACGCGGATGCCGCCGGTGCTGCCGCCGGCGCCGATGCTCCCCCGTACGAGCTGCGCGGCGAGATCGAGCTCGCGCCCGTGACCGCGCACCACTTCCGAATCTCGTTTGACGCAAGAGGGGTGCGCGACGACTTCAAGCAGGGCGGCGCGGGCGACGGCGCGGGGTCGGCGGCGGCGGGCGGGGCGACGGCGTCTGCGATCGCGGCGGCGGCGGCGGCGCAGCAGCAGGAGGATCAGCAGCAGCGGCAGCAGCAGCAGCAGCAGCTGCTGCAGCAGCACCAGCAGCTGCATCAGCAGCAGCAGCAGCAGCAGCAGGAGCGCGAGGGGCGCGAGGCGACGGCCGGGAACGAGGGGGGGCCGCTTGCTTAATTGAGAACGAGACACGTACCACCAACAAGAAGATCTGAATCTACACGCAGCGTGTGTTTGTACGTTTGTTTGTCATTTGCAAAGAATCCCTTCCAAGAAAAACGAGAAGCAGAACAAAGAGCGACGTCGGACGCGCCCTTCGTCTTTTTCTCGAGCGACGAGACGCCGCCACGCACAAAAAAACCCGTCGGCGGGCTCCCTTGCATCCTCTCCACTGCTCTCCACCCCTCATCAGCCCATAACACTCACTCCCAGTACCCAAACCCGTCGTCCGAGCTCCCCCTCCCGCCCGACCGCGACGCCCCGATCAGCGCCCCGTCCACGTCCCCCGCGCCCCCGCCGTAGTAGTCGTCGACGCCGCCGCCCCCCCTGCCGCCGCCGAACGACGCCGCCGCTGCGCGCTCGAACCGCGCCTGCTCGAGCTGCTTGTGCGCCTCGGCCAGCTGCCGCCGGGTGCTCGTGAGCTCGCGGCTCATGAGCTCGAGCTGCGAGCGCGTGAGCCCGAGCTCGCCGCGGGCCTCGTCCAGGGCGCCGCGCACGTCGGACAGCTGGCGGGCGGCCTGCGAGCAGGCCGCCTCGGCGCGTCCGCGCTCGGCGTGCGCGGCCTGCGCGCGCCGCTCGGCCGCGTCGGCGGCGGCGCGCAGCTCGGCGCGCGCGGCGGCGGCGCCCTGCGAGGTGGCCTGCAGCTGGTCGCGCAGGGCGCCCAGCTCGGACCTGTTTGATTTGGTTTCGTCCGGCGTCATTTTTGTTTTCTCAGCGGTTTGGTTTTTTGTGAGCGGGTTTTGGTTTTCCAAAAGCAGCCTATCCTGCCCCACCACAAACGGGAGCCGAAACTCACTCTTGCTGCACGCATGCGCCGCGCGCGGCCACGAGCTCCCCGGCCTTGCGCGTCAGGTCGGCCTGCGCGGCGGCCAGCGCCCCGGACAGCGCCACGCGCCCGGACCGCTCGCCGGCCAGCGCGGCGACCTCCCCCCGGGCGCGCGCGAGCTCCGCCCGCACGCGCGCCAGGGCCGCCTCGCGGTCGGCGACGTCCCGCGCGCGCCGGCGGGCGGCGGCGCCCATGCGCATAGCGGTGAGCAGCGATGCCGCCGTGCTGAGCAGGGCCAGCGCCGCGCCCACGAGCAGCACGCCGCTGCTGCCGCTGATGCTGCTGCTCCTGCTGCTCCTTGCGGCAGCGGCGGAGGACGAGTGACGGCGCTGCTGCTGCTGATGCTGCTGGCGGTGCTCTTGCGGCTGCATCTGTCGGGACTTGGAGGTTATTGCTGTTGTCGTTGCCCTGCGTCCCGCCGTGGCCTCGCTGCCGCTGCTGCTGCCGTCGTCTGCGTCCGGGGCGTGCGGCGTCGTCAGCGTCGCGCACTCGGCGGCGGCGGCAGGAGAAGAGGGCCCAGAGGTCGACGCCGACGCGCCTCCGTCGCGGCTGACGGCTGCGCCGACCGAGCTGATCGAGGGGTCGATCATGCCTGTTGCGCGCGCGACTTTAGAGCAGCTCTCCGCCGACGGAGAATGACGCAAAAAGCAGGGGGCCGTTGCTATTTTCGTTTGCTGCGGGTTGTTCCCCCCGTTCCCCTGCTAGGTGCCCGTGCGTTTGATTGGCAGCGACGCGCACGCCCAGAGCTTGGCCGGGACTTGGAGCGTGCCTGCGCGTGGCCAAACGGGCAGGAGAGGCAGCAAACGGGGGGCGTTTTGCTTTTCAAGCGGAGCGGAGAGAAAATTTCTTTTGTTCCGTGAGGGGCTCTTTGGTAATCGCCCTCTTTCGTTCTGTCCGTGTGGCTTGGTGTGCTGTGACGAATTCGTGGGTCCAATCACGTCTGCCCGCAACCAGGGGCGTGTTTGTTGCTTGCTATAGAGAGCAGCGACGTCGCCCGCCCGCCCGGCGGATTTGTTTTCGAGCGTCGTCGAGCGCCGAGATCCTCTGGGTCTCAGCGTGCAAGCTCAGCATGCGGCAACACACCACCGGTCCCGTCTCACTCACGCGATAGCTCACCATGGCATCATCATCATCATCATCGCTAGCGCCGGCGACTCGGGCAGCCGCGGCGACCACTCGTGCTCGAGCATCAGTTGGCGCTTTCAACGCCAGCCCCGACTCCCTCTCCCGCTCCGCGGGACCAGCAGCAGCAGCAGCAGCCGTGGCAGCGCCCCGGCTAGCCGAGCTGCGCCAGCGCGTGCGCCTGGCGTGCTGTTGCGCCGCTGCGTCGGCGCGCCGCGACGCCGCCCCGGCGAAACGCGCCGCGTCGCCGCGGGTGTCGCCGGCGAGTGCGTCCGGCACCGCGCTCCTTGGAAAAGGCGGCGCCGCAGCGCCCCGCTCCTACGCCTCCCCCTCGTCCCCCTTCTCCTCCCCCTCCGCCTCCTCCTCCTTCCTGACCCCGCCCGTCCTCAGCGGGAGGTCCGTCGACCACGAGCTCTGGGCCGCCCTCGACGTCTGCCTCGACGACGAGCTCGAGGCCGTGGATCAGATCCTGCACCACGGATCATTCGGCGGCGGCGGCGGCCCCTTTTTCAAGTCGCTGTCGCTCCCTTCGCCCTCGCCGCCGCTGCCGGCCGCCGCCGCCGCCGCCCCGCCGGCCTCCTCGCCGTCTTCGCGGCCGTCGTCGCCCGCGCGGTCCGCCTCCTCGCCGTCCTCGGTCGCGCGCGACGGCCGCGCGCACGTCATGCACCGCGTCGAGGCGCGCCTGCGCTTCCTGGCGGCCGACGCCCGCGCGACCCTGAGCGGCGAGCCGCCCTCCTACAGGGAGGCGCTTCTGGACCTGCGGGATGCGCTGGGGGCGCCGCCGGGCGCCATCCCGCGCCACCTGTCCACGCCCGACCTGGAGGCGGAGCTGCTGGCGCACGCGCTCGAGCGGCAGGGCGGGGGAAAGGATGGGGAGGAAGAGGGGGCCGGGGGGTGGGCGCCGCCGCCAGCGACGTGGCCGCCGTCGGATGAGGGGGGGGCGCCGTCGTCGCCTCGAGCCTCCCGCCGAGGCAGCCCCCGCCGCGACGGCGGGCCTCACGCGGCCGTGCGCGCGTGGGCCGAGCGCCTCGCGTCGCGGCAGCCCGCGCCACCGCTCCTGGGCGGCGGCCTGCTGGGCGCCGTCGGCGGCGGCGCCTCCGGCGTGGGCACCGCCGCCGGCGCCGCCGCCGCGCGCACGATCGCAAAGCTCGGCGGCGCGCTGGCCGCGTCCGCCGCGGGTCGGGGCGCGGCGACCCTGCTCGCGCGCCAGTTCCTGGCCTCGCACCTGCGCTCGCAGGCGGCAACGGCCGCCGGCGGCGGCGCCGCCGCGTCCGCCGCGCAGACGGCGGTGGTGCTGGCGGCCGCTCGCTACTCTGCCCTCCGCGGCGCGCTGGCGCTGCTCGGCCCCGCGCTGTGGGGATGCCTGGCGCTGGACCTGGCGCTGCGGGCGATGGGGGCCGACCACGCGCGCGTGGCGCGCGCCGTCTTCGTGCTGGCGCAGGTGCGGCTCGTGCGCGAGGGGGGGTTTGCGCCGCCGCCGCCGCCCCCTTCGACCTCCTCCTCATCGGCTGCTTTTTCGGAGCGCCTTTACGGCCCCCTGCGGCCGGACGGGGCGCGCGGCCGCGGCGGCGGGAGGCCCGGGTCGGCGGCGGCGGCCGCTCCCGTGCCTGCCGAGTTTGTTCCTCTGGGAAGCGGCAGTGGCGTGCGGGAGGATGGGGAGGACAGAGAGGACAACGGCGGCCCGCCCGACGGCGGCGGCGGCATGGATGGGGGTGACGACGACGAGGACGATCTCTATCTGTACGGGATCGCTTGAAAGACATTTCCGAGAAGCGAAATCACCACTAGATCGCTACCATTTCTATGCGGGCGTTGGCGAGAGCCCGCGACCTGCGGCCGAAGCGCGGCGGATCCGCCAAGAGGGCGGCGGGAGCGACAGTAACGGCGGCGGGTCGGCGGCAGCACTAGCACTAGCAGCAGCAGCAGCAGCAGCAGCAGCAGCAGCAGCGGCAGCAGCAGCAGCATCGCCGGGTTCGGGGAGCGACAGCTGCCGCCTGGGCGACTCGGGCGCTGCGGCTGGAGAGGCCGCGAGGTGCTGCTGCTGCTGCTGCTCGCCCAGGGTCGTTGGGGCGCGCGCGCCCGGCGTGCGCGGCGTCGTCCCGCCGCCGCCGTGGCCCGACCCGCGCCGCGGCCGCGCGAGAAACGACGCCGAGGGACCGAGCGTCGCCGCCGCCTCGTCCCGCCCGCCGCCGCCGTCGGCGCCGCCGTCGGCGCCATTCCCGCCATGTCCCCGCAACCAGGGGTGCGCCGCCAGCTCCGCCATCGACGCCCGTCGGTGCGGGTCGCGCTCCGTCGCGCGCCGCACAAAGTCGGCGGCCGCCGCCGAGAACAGCGACGGCGGCAGCGCGATCGTCGTCGCCGGGTCGAGCAGCCGCCGCAGCGTCTCGGCGGGCGCGTCGCCGTCGCTCTCGAAGGGCGCCGAGCCCGTGACCAGCTCGTAGGCGAGCACGCCGACGGCCCAGCAGTCGACCTTTTGGTCGTAGGCGCGCGCGGCCGTCGCCGTCGCCGTCGCCGTCGCCGTCGCCGTCGCTGTCCTGCTCGCCGCTTGCGCCGCTCCTACCTTTGCCCCCTCGTGCTCGTTCTCCTCTGTCGCCGCGGAGACGCCGCCGACCCCTCCCGCGGGCGGGCGCGAGGGCGAGGGCGAGGGCGAGGGCGAGGGCGAGGGCGAGGGCGCGGGAGCAAGCAGCACCTCCTCCGGCGCAAGCAGCAGCACCTCTGGCGCGATGTACCCTACCGTGCCGAGGCGCGTGCGCGCGCTCTCGTAACCGCTGTGGATCGACAGGCCAAAGTCGCACAACTTGACCTCCCCGGAGCGCGTGAGCAGGACGTTCTCCGGCTTGACGTCGCGGTGGATCATCCCTAGGGCGTGCACGTGCGCGAGCGCAGAGACGGTCGGCGCGACGACCAGCGTCGCCGCCGCGCGCTCGCTCAGGCGGCGGCCGGGCTGCGCTTGCAAAAAGGCGTGCACGTCTCCTCCGGGCGCCCACTCCATGGCCAGGTAGACGGCGTCGCGCTCGCGCCACGCCGCGTAAAGCGCGATCACGTTGGCGTGCGCCACCTGCGCGTGCAGCCAGATCTCGCGCGCGACCTGGTGGCGCTCGAGGTCGCCGAGGAAGCGGCGCTCGTACTTTTTCAGCGCCACGGTGACGCCCGTGCGCCGGCTGACGGCGCGGTGGACGCTCGAGATGGCCCCGGCGTAGGTGCAGGCCTGTATGTCGAAGGCGGCGGAGCACCAGCCGGTAGAACCCGCGCCGCCGGGGCTCGCGGGGGGCGGCGCGGCCGGAGCGCCGGGCGACCGGGGGCCGGGGGAGGCGGCGGCGGCGGCGGCGGCGGCGGGGGGGCGGGCCGCAAGGGTGCGCCGGAGAGCGGCGGGGCAGGCCTCGGAGACGACGATGAGGGTGCTCGCGTGAGGTGTCAAGGGCGGCGCTGGCTGCATTGATGGCGGCGGCGTCAGGCTCGGCTGCTGCTGCAACTGGGTCTGCTGCTGCTGCTGCGGGTGGCTGGGTGGCGGCGGCGAGGCCGGGGCGGCGGCGACGGCGAGGGCGGGGGCGGCGTCGCTGGCAGCGGCGGCGTCGTCGGCGGCCGCAGTTGAAGCCGCCGCTGCCGGCGAGACAACGACCTCAGGGCCCTCGGCCGCAGCGCTGGCGCCTACGGCAAGTCGATCGTCGTTGTCCGCATCCGCGGGCGGACCGCGGAAGGCGCCGGCCGTCCGCCGGGAGAGCTGCTTTCCCGCTGGCGACGGCGGAACGGGCGCTGCCGGCAGGCCGCCGCTCGGACGCGTCGCCTCTCGCCGTCGCTCGTTCGCCGCCTCTGCGTCGGGCGCCCCACCGCTGCTGCTCCCGCTGCTCCTGCGGGAGTTTGCGGCGGCGCTGTGGGTTGTGAGAGATTGTGGAGAAATGGGAGAGGGAAGCGGGTGAGAGAGAGGGGGGGGACGGAGGCTTTCGTGCGTTCCGGCCTCTCTTTCCGTCCGGGGCGTGACGCGTCATGCGCGCGCGGCGGCGGCGCGCGCGCCGGACACCATGACGTCGTCTCGAACAGCTTGCAGACGACGGCCAATGATCAAACTCACAGCCACCCTTTGAGCGCCGCGCGCATTGCGTTGACGAGACCCCGAGACTCCAAAAAAAGCTTCCGTGCGTGCCGCGCCAAAACGACAGCGTGTGTTGATGCAAATGCTGCGACGATGCGTCCATCCAAGGCCTACACTAATATCTGGCTGTCGAGAGGAAGACAATGATTCGAGACACGCCTCATTGAGGAGTCGTCAAGTCTCGAAGCCGCCGCCGCGGCGAGCGAGAGAAAGAGAGAGAGCGGCAGCCCCGGCGGCGGCGGTAGAGGCTGGAGCGCGCCGCGCTAGACAAAAGACTGCTGCTCTGATTTCAAGTACTGCGGAGAAAGGGGGTGCGGGAGGGGCTGCGCGCGCGTGCCCATCTATCTGTGTATCTTGTCCATTCATGCGTCTAAAGAAGAGGAGGGTTCGTTTGGTGCTGCTGCTTGAGGTTGAAAGAGAGATAGAGAGAGAGGGAAAGCGTGCCGGGAGGAGCGGCGAACGGACGCCTCGCCCCGAGCGAAGAAGCAAAAGCGAAAAAAAAAGAAGCGCTAAAAGACCCCTCGTCCCCTCTAGTTGATCTGGAACATCGCCTTGAGCTTGACCACCAGCCGCCAGTCGTCCTTGGTCATCGCCTCCCGGAAGTGCTCCTTCAGCGCGTCGATCGACTCGCGCGAAACCTTGCTCACGAGCTCGTCCGTCGCGTCAAAGTGCCTCCCGTAAACGCGCGCCGCCTCGGTCGCGTTGCCGGCCTCGATCTTCATCGCCACGCTCTGGCCCGCGCGCGCGACGTCGACGGCCTTGTGGTCGAGCTCCATGGACGCGATGCGGCCGAGGCTGAAGCCGCCGCGCGACGGCACGCACAGGGGCGTGCCCACCTTGGCGACGCCCTCGACGATGTCGACGCCCATGACGATCGGCGACTTGTTGTTGAACACGCACGCGGCGATGGGCTTCAGGCGGCACGGGAACACGGCCGTGTGCCGCGCGGCCTCCTGCTCCTCGGCCCGGCAGCGCTTGATCCACTCCTTGAACGCGTCGTGCAGGTGGTATATGATGTCGCTCGTGAAGATGGTCACGCCGTACTCGGCCGCGAGGTCCCGCGCGTCCTTGGTCACGGGCACGTCGAAGCAGAGGAGCACCGCAAACTTTTTAAACCCCTTTTCCGCCATGACGTTGGCCCGCAGCACGTCGCGCTTGTGCACGGGGCCCAGGTTGATGCCGCTCACGGGGATGCCCACGTCGGCCGACCCCAGGAACGCGAGCAAGGCCTCCAGCGACCCCAGGGTGCTGGCCTGCACGCACACGCCGTGGCCCGTCTTGTCGATCTTTGCAAAGATGTCGGCCATGTCGGCCTGCGCCGCGTCCTTGAGCTCGTCCTCGTCGTCCTCCGGCGTCACCACAAACAACTGCGTGCCCGCGACCGCCGTCTCCATGCCGGGGGCGACCACCTTGACGCCGATGGCCGCGCTCACCTCCTTGTGGTCCACCAGAGCGCCTTTCACGCGCATCTCCTTGAGCGGCTGCGGCGTCTTCAGCGACTTGATCCGGGTGACGATGGCGCCGGACAGGCCGCAGAGGACGACGCGGTCGCCCTCCTTGAGCGTCCCGTTCATCAAGACCACGTCGACCGTGGTGCCGAGCCCTTCGACCGTCTTGACCTCGAGCACGGTGGCCTGCGGCACGGACAGCAGGGCGAGGCGCTCGGCCATCATGGTCTGCGTGAGCTTGATCATCAGCTGCAGCAGGTCGGGCACGCCCTCGCCCGTCACCGCGGACGTCGGCACGACGCTGACGAACCGGCGCGGGTCGCTGTTCTTCCAGTAGAGCGAGACGTTGAGCCCCTGCTCGTTGAGCTGCAGGAACACCGCCTGCACGCGCGCGTCGAACTCTTTCTGCACGTCGGCGCTCTGACGCGCCAAGGCGTCGCGGATGGGCGCGTCCGCGCGGCTCTCCCACCCGTACAGGCGATCGACCTTGTTGACGGCGATGATGAAGGGCGTCTTTCGTAATTTGAGTAACTGAACAGACTCGATCGTCTGCTGCTCGAGGCCGTGCATGAGGTCGACGACGAGGACGGCCACGTCGCAGAGGCCGCTGCCGCGCTGGCGGAGGTTGGTGAAAGACTCGTGGCCGGGCGTGTCGATGACGAGCAGGCCCGGCACGCGCATCTCAAAGGCGTGGCCGCCGCGGAGCTGTTTTGGTGAGATTTTTTAGTTTTTGTTGGTTTGGGGTAGCGGTTGTGTTGTTTTTTGAGCAGTGGGGGAAAGGGGCGTGTGTTTGTGTGTGTGTAAGCGTCGGAAAGAGAGGTCTGGCAGGCGGGGAAAGGTGGGGGGGAATGGGCGCGAGAGGAAAACAACAACAACAAGACGCCGTGCATCTCGTCTTCCCGCTTTGAAAAGCGCGCGAGCGCTGCGCGAAGAAACAAAAAGAACCAAACTCACCTCTGCCGTGCGCCGGTCGATCGCGTCGCCCGGCACGAACGTGGCGCCGATCTGCTGCGTGATCCCGCCGGCCTCCCCGTCCTGCACGTTGGTCCGCCGCACGTTGTCCAGGATCTTGGTCTTGCCCACGTCCACGTGCCCGAGGATGCAGCAGATGGGCGAGCGCAGCCGGTCGGTGGACGCCACGGCGCGCGCCGCCTCGAGCCGCGCCATCCGCCGGGCGCGCGCCTCGGCGATGCGGCGCTCGCGCAGGTCGTCGCTGTCCTCGGTGCCGGAGGAGGAGGCGGAGGAGGTGGCGCTGCCGCTGCTGCTCTCGTCGCTGCCGCTGCCGCTGTCGCTGCCGCTGCCGTCGTCGTCCACGCCGCTGCTGCCGCTCTCCTCGTCCGAGCCGCTGCCGCTGCCGCTGCCGCTCCCATCCTCGTCGTCCTCGCCCTCCTCCCCCTTGTCCTCCTGCTCCCCCTCGTCGCCCGTGCCGCTGCCCTTGGCCTCTTCTTCGTCCTCGCCCTTCTTGCCGTTGGCCGCCGCGGGCAGCAGCACCTTGGCCGGCTTCTCGAAGACCTCCTCCCACGAGTCGGCGGCGGCCTCCCAGTCGTCTTCGCCCTCCTCCTCCTCGGCCGGCGCTGCGGCGGCGGCGGCGGCGGCGGGCGCCGCGGGCGCGGCCGGCGCAGCCGCCTCGGCCGCCTCCTCCTGCTGTGTCGGCTGCTGCTCCTGCTCCGCCGCCTGCTCGTCCTGCTGCTGCTGCTGCTGCTTCTTCCTCGGCTGCTTCTTCGACTGGTAGACGACGCGCTTGCTCCTGGCGCCCTCGGCCGCCGCCGCGTACGCCGCCAGCGCCTCGTCCGCCTCGACGTACGGGTCCGGCTCGGCGTCGCCGCCCGCCGCGCCGCCGGCGCCGCCACCCCCCGCCGCGCCGCCGCCCGAGGCCGAGGCGGGCAGCTGCACGCCGCGCTCGGCCGCCAGCGCGAGCAGCTGCGCGCGCATGGCCGCGAGGCGGTCCGCCTCGGCCTTGGCCTTGCCCGTGAGCAGCTTGCCCTGCCGCTTGAGCTCCTCGCGCCGGGCCTTCTTGTCCGCCTTGCGCCGCTCGGCCTCCTCGGCCGCCCGGCGCTCCTCCTCCTCCTCGCGCGCGATGCGCTCGTCCTCCTCGCGGCGCGCGGCCTCGTCGGCGGCGCGCGCCTCGGCCTCGAGGCGCTGGCGCAGCTCGAGCTGCTCGCGCATGCGGCGGACGGCGGGCGACTCCTTGACGGGCTTGCCGCCTTTGGCCGCGGGCGCGGGCGCGGCCTCGGCCTCGCCGCCGCCGGCCCTTGCCTCGCCGTCGGCCGCCGCCGTCGCGCCGCCGCCGCCGCCACCGCCGCCGCCGCTGACCGCCGCCGCCTTCTTCTCCTTGTCCTTCTGCTTCTTCTTGAGCTTCTTCTTCTGCGCGGCCGTGAGCTCCTTGCCGTCGTCGCCTGCGCCGGCCTCGTCGTCGTCGTCCTCGGCGTCGTCAGCGGCGGCGGCGGCGGCGTCGGCGGCGGCAGGGGCTGCGGCGGCGGCAGCGGCAGGAGAGGCCGCCGCCTCGGCTGGCGCAGCCTCGCCGCCGCCCTTGGCGCCGCCCTTTTTGCCGCTGACGGCGGCGGCGGCGGGCGCGGGCGGGCGGCCGCCCAGCTCGGCGAGGATGGCGTCGAGGTCCTCCTCCTCCTCGGGCGCCGCCGCCTTCTTGCCCTTGGCCTTCTTGCCGGCGGCCTTGGCGGCGGGAGCAGCGGCGGCCACGGCGGCGGCTGCTGCGGCCTTGGCGGCGGCGGCCGCGGCCTCGGCCTCGGCGGCCGCGCGCGCCTCGGCCTCCTTCTTCTCCTTGCGCTTGCGGCGGCGCTCCTCCTTGGCGGCGGCCTCGTCCTCGGCGCTCGGGGCCGGCGCGTCCTCGCCGAGCGCGGCGAACAGGCTGTCGACGTCGCCGCCGCCGCTCGCCGCGCGCGCCGCCTTGGCGCTTTTAGACTTTTTCTTCTCGGCCTTGCCGCCCGCCTCGCCGCCGTCCTCGCCCAGGGCCGCGAACAGGCTGTCCACGTCCGCGGGGGCCGACTTCTTGTCCTTCTTCTTCTTCGCCTTCGTCTCCTCGGCCGGGGCGGCCGCCGCGCCGAGCCCGCCATCGTCGCCGGCGCCGCCGGTCGCGCCGCCGGCAGCGCCGGCAGCAGCAGCGCCGCCCTCCTGCCGCTGCTCCTGCTCCTCCTCGTCCGCACCGAGCGCGGCAAACAGGCCGTCGACGTCGGCCGCCGGCTTTGCCTTCTTGTCCTTCTTCTTTTCCTTCTTGGGCTTGGCTGCTGCGGCGGCGGCCGCGGCGGCGCCCTCGTCGTCGTCGTCGTCGTCCTCGTCCGCTGCCGCCGCAGCTTTTTTGCCGTCGTCTGCGTCTCCGCCGCCGAGGGACAGCGCCGCAAACGCGGCTGCCGCGGCCGCCCCGCCGCCGCCGCCGGCCTTGGCCGCCGCCGCCGCGCCGCGGCCGTCGCCGCCGTCCTCTCCCTCCTCCTCTTCCTCCTCATCCTGCTGCTGCTCCACGCCGTCATCATCGCTGCCGCCGAGCCTGGCGAACGCGCTGGCCGCGGGCTTCTTCTTGCCCTTGCCCTTGGGCTTGGCCACCGCCGCCGGAGGCTCCTCGTCGTCGTCCTCGTCGTCTCCACCGCCGCCGCCGCGCGCCGCCGCCACCGCCGCCGCCCCCTTCTTGGCGAGCGGGTCGAGCGCGTCGTCGTCGTCGTCGTCTCCAAAGTCAAACTTGCCGGCCTTCTTGCCGCCGGACTTCTTGCCGCCCTTTCTGGGCGCGGGCCGGTCGCCCCCACCGCCGCCGCCGCCGGTTGCGGCTGCGGGGCGCGCGGCAGGCGCGGGCGGCACCGGCGCGGCCGCCGACGACGACGCCGCCTCGGCCTCGGCCTCGTCCTCCGGATCGGGCAGGTCCATCGGCGCGGCGCTGCGGCCCTTCTTCCCGGCCTTGGCCGCCTTGCCGCCCTTCTTGCCGCCCCCCTTGACGGGCGGGCCGTCGTCGTCGTCGTCGCCCGCCTGCTGCTGCTGCTGGCTCTCCTGCCCCTCGTCCGGGTCCTCGAGGTCGAGCAGCGCTCCCTTTGGCTTCTTCCCCATCTTTGCTGATGTTGCTAGGTGCAACTGTTGTTGGTGTGTGCGGCGCGCAGCTCGGCCTCACGCGCCTGGATGGGGAGTGGGGAGGGTGTGCGATGGCGATTGGGCGAAAGATTTCTGCTCTCCTCCTTCAAAAAGAGGGAGGCGGCCTCGGTTGCAAAGGGCGAGCGCGCGGCCAATTGAGCGTGTGTGGGGCTGCCTTGAAGGGAGGGCTCACCGACGCGTTCGTGAGCGCGATCGAATCAGTGTGTGTGGGAGGCAAGGAGGTAGCGGTTGCCCTTCTGGTTTTCACGAGGCGCCGCCGTCGCCGCTGCCGCGACGCGCGTCGATCGCCGCCGCCGCCGCCGCTGCCGCCCGCTCTTCATCGGTCCCTCCTCCCACTGTCGCTCGTCCTGCGACAAAGCGTCCCCCGACTCCCATCTATAAGACGGCATTGAGCACACACACATCACACACGTAGAAACAACGACATCGATCGTCCCTTTCCTCCCCCCCCTCTCCAGAGACGGGAGCAGGAACGAAGCGCTTGAATCCCAACGAGCGCGCGCGCCACGCCAGGCTCGCGTGGCCTGCGCGGTCGCGTGTGCCTTTGCTCCACTCGCGCAAGCTGCAGCTCCTTCAACGCGCGCGCGCGCGCGCAACCTGAACAGATAGAAGAGCACAGAGAGACTGTCGTTCCTTCCTCATTCGCCCCACTGTCTCTCTGTGTGTTTTGCTCAACACGCGCTTCCCAAAGAGCGACGCGCCATTGACCCCAGCGACCCGGATTGTACATTTGCGCGCGGCGGGCGAGTGATCGGGCGTGGGCGCAAACAGCTTTGAAAGACAGAGGCAAACCAGGAGCAGCCAAGGGCCAAATGGCTCCCCCTCCGCCTGCGGGCGACGACGCGCGCCGCGCGGCCGCGGCCCTGGAGGATGATGACGAAGGATCCGGTGGCGCGGGCAAGGCGCCCGCGGGCCGCCGCCAGCAGGCCGTCGCCGACGACGACGACGACGGCGGCGACGGCGGCGCGGGCAACGGCGGCGGCGGCGGCGCTCGCGGCGGCGCTCGCGGCGGCGGCAAGAAGAAAAAAGCCGCTGCCGCTGCTCCGGCGCCCGCGCCTCGCTCCTCGCGCCGGTCGCGCCGCGGCGGCGACGAGGAGCTCGTCGCCCTGCCCAGCGACGACGACGCGCCCGAGTTCGACGAGCCCAGCGCCAGCGCCAGCGACAGCGGCAGCGAGGACGACGAGGGGGGCGCGGGCGGCGGCAAAAAGAAGGCCGCCGCCGCCGCCAAAGGCAAGAAGAAGGACAAGAAGAAGCCTGCCAAGAAGGCCAGGGGCGGCAAAAGGTCCAAGCGCCAGCGCGCGGACGACAGCGATGGGGCCGGCGCCGCCGACGAGAAGGCGGAGGAGGAGGAGGACGCCGGCGCGGGGGGCGCTGGACCTTCCGCCGCCGCCGCCGCCGCCGGGACAACCCCCGCGGCCGCTGCCACAGAGGAGGAGGAGGAGGCGGAGGACGCCAAGCCTCCGGCAACCGAGGAGGACGCGGACTCGTCCGAGGAGGACGACGACGACGCCGAGAACGAGTACGAAGCCGACGGGTTTGTCGTGGACGAGGAGGACGCGACGGGCGGCGGCAGCGGCAGCGGCGAGGGCGGCGGCGGCGGCGGCGGCGGCGACGACGACGACGACGACGAGAAGAAGCGCCGCCGCCTGAAGAGGAAGAAGCGGCGGCGGCAGCGCGCGTGGGAGCTCGACGACGAGGACCTCAACCTGGTCGCCGAGGCCAACCCCCACCTGGCCGCGGCGCAGGCCGAGGCGCGCCGCAACCGCGAGGCGCAGGCCAACAAGCGCTTGCGCCGCCGCGCCGAGGTCGAGGTGGCGGCGGCGGCGGCGGCCGCGGGCGGGGGCGGCGGCGGCGCCCGCGCCGGCGGCGGCGGCGAGGGCGCCCGGGGCGGCGGCGGCGAGCTCGAGGACGACGACGACAAGGACGCGGCGGCCGGAGTCGCCGGGCACACGGAGGCCACGATGCAGCAGCACCTCTTTGGCAGCGGTGAGTGCGATCGGCGTTGTTGTTCTGTTGCGCCCTCGTCGTTTGTTTGTTAGGGCGGCGGCCGTCTGCACATTTTTCGGTTTTCTTCCGCTCTCTCTCAAGTCACTCAACCCTCTCCCTCCCTCCACACCCCCAAAACAACAACAACACCAAATAATAATGCTACAGACGAGCTTGCTGACGACCCCTCTCCCGCCGCGGTGGCCGCGCGCCGCCGCCGCGGAGGCAGCGCCGAGGCCGGCGCCGAGCGCGGCGGCGGCCGCGACGGCGACAAGGAGCGCCGCCGAGCGGCCGCCGCCGCGCGCGCGGCCGAGCGCGGCGGCGCGCCGGCTGGCGGCGGCGGCGCCGGCGCCGGCGGCCTCCGCGGCGCCCGCGGCATCAGCACCGCCGCCGGCCGCCTCGATGGCGACGACGACGAGGAGGACGCCCTCGACCTCGACCTCGAGGACGTGTCCGACGAGATGGGCGACTTTATCGTGCACGACGGCGAGGGCGACGACGACGACCCCGAGGCGGCGGCGGCCGCCCGGCGCGCGCGGCGGCGGCGCGCGCGCCCCCGCGGCGACGGCTCGGGGCGCCTGCCGGGCGTGGCGGACGAGGCCCTGCGCGCCGCGGCCGACATCTTTGGCGCCGACGTTGAGCAGATGCTCGACCTAGTCACGAGCAGGGCCGAGGTGGCCGGCGCGCGCGGCGGGCGCGGCCGTGGCTCGTCCGAGGGCGAGGACGAGGACGGCGGCGGCGGGGCCAGCGGCGGCGACGACGACGACGAGGACGGGGGGGGGCGCGGCGCCGGGCGCTTCGACGGCGGCGGCGACGAGGACGACCTCCTCCTCGCGTCCGACGAGGAGGCCGCCCGCGAGCGCCAGCGCAACAAGGCCAAGGCCGCCGCCGCCGCCCAGCCGCGCCTCACGCCGGCCGAGCGCGAGAAGCGGCGCCGCGCCCGGCTCGAGCGCCGCGCGCTCGAGACGCTCGACCCCTCGGTCGTCGCCTCGCGCCACCTGTCCGCGCGCGACGCCGATATCCGCGCCGCCGACTGCCCCGAGCGCTTCCGCGCGCGCGACGCGGTGGCGCGCCTGCTCGACCGCGTGGTGTGGGCGCCGACGGAGACCGACCGGTCGCGGGCCTATTTTCTGGACCTGGCCGCGCGGTGGGTGTCCGACTCGCTGTTCGGGGAGCGCGCGGGCGCGGTGGCGGGCGGGCCGCCGCCGGGTGCGGCCGCGGACTCGGTGGCCGCGGCCGCCGCCGTGGTCGCGGCCGCGGTGGGCGACGCGGACGCCGCCGCCTCGCTGCCGGCGCTGAGCCCGGACGCGGCGGCCATCGGCGGCGGCGGCGCGTCGGCCGGCGGCGCGCTCGGCGCGCGCGCCGTCGTCGAGGCCGGCGCGCTCGAGGTGTGCGGCGACGCGCCGCCCGCCTCCGGCTCGGGCGTCGGCGATCCCTCGCTCCCGGGCGGGGCGGGCGCGCCCGACCCGTCCGAACCGTACCACAAGAAGACCCTGTGGCGCGCGGGCGACGTCCGCGGCGCGCAGTACGACCTCGACCTGGGCCGCAACAGGGCCTTGCTGCGCGCGCGGCCGTGGGCGGCGGCGGCGGCGCGCTCGGCGGCGGCGGCGGGCTCGGCGGCGGCGGCCCCCTCGCTCTCCGCGCTCCCGGCCCCCGACGCCGACGCCCTGCGCGCCTGGCGACGCGACCCGGCCGTGCAGGCCTCCCTGCGCGCGAGTGTGCGCGCCGCCCTCGAGCTCTTTTTCGTGCGCCGGCTCGAGGTGCCCTGCGCCGCCATGCACCACCGCGACGACCTGGCCCCTTTGCTGGCGCTGCGCGAGCGCGACGCGCCCGACGCCTCGCGCGGCGGTCCCGGCGCCGCGGGCCAGCGCTGGCCGGCGGGGACCGTGCCGCCCCAGTGCCGGCGCCTGCGGCGCTGGGACGCGCTCTGGGCCGTGTTCGAGGCGGGCGTGCGGTTTGCGGGACTCTACGAGCGGCGCGCGCTGCGGTCGGCGGCCGTCGAGCGGCAGCTCGAGGCGCTGCTGGAGCGCGGCGCGTTCGAGGCCGAGGTGGCGTGGTCGGCGCTGCAGGCCGACGTGGACGCGGCGCTGACGGGCCCGCGCCTGGACGACGTGGAGCGCAAGCTGCGCGCCATGACGGCGCAGCAGCGGGCGCAGCCGGGAGGGGGAGCGGCGGGCGTGGGCGGCGGCCTGGACGCTGCCGTCGGCGCGCTCGCGCTCGGGGACGGCAACGGCGGCGGCGGCGCCAACGGCGCCGGCGCCGGCGGCGCCGGCCACCGCCGCCCCCAGCGCTCCGACCGTGTGCGCTCCCTGCGCCTGGTCCCTGGCCTCCCCGCCTTCGCCGCGTCCTGGGCCCTGGCCCCCGGCGACCTCGCGGCCAACGTCCGCGCCGGCGAGCGCTCGGTCGACCCGCCCGACGACCCGACGCAGGCGCCCGGCGAGCTGGCGGCGCAGCTGGTCGCCGACCTGACGGCCGATCCGCGCCCGGCCGGGCCCCTGCCCCCGGGCGCCGCCGCGGGCTACGCCCACGCGCTGCGCACGCTGCTCGAGCGCCGCGACGGGGAGCAGCAGGGTGAGGGGGAGGGGGAGGAGGGGGACGCGGAGGAGGCCGGCCGCGCGGCCGCGCGCCGGCGCGTGCTGTCAGACGCGCGCGAGGTGCTCGTCGACGAGCTCGCGGCCGAGCCCGCCGTGCGCGACGCCGTGCGCCGCGCCTGGGCCGAGGCCGCCGTGCTCGAGACCGACCCCACCCCCGCGGGCGCGCGCGTGCTGTGCGGCGCCTCGGCCGACCCCACGCACCGCCTCGCGCGCGCCAAGCGGCTGCGCGGCAAGCGCCTCGACGCGCTGCAGGGGACCGACCTCTTTTTGCGCGTGGCCGCGGCCGAGCGCGCGGGCCTCGTCACCGCGCGCTTCTTCTTCCCGCCCGAGCGCGTGCGCGATGCGGTCGCCATGCTCGCGCGGCTCTACTGCCGAGGCGGCGGCGGCGGCGGCGGCGGGGGGGCCTACGGCCAGGACGCCGACGACGACGACGACGGCGACGGCGACGGAGGCGCCGGCGGCGAGAGCGCCTACGACGACCTCGCCACCGACCCCTCGCGCCAGTGGGACCGCCTGCGCCGCTCGGTGCTGCGCGCCCTGGTCGCGCGCCTCGTGCCCGAGCTGCAGCAGGAGGCGCGCCAGAGGCTCGAGGCCGACGCGCGCGACGCCGCGCTGGCCGCCTGCTCCGACGCGCTTTGGGAGGTCGTGCGGCGCCCGCCGCTCGTGGTGCTCGAGCGCGGGATCAACGACGGCGGCGACGAGGAGCTGCAGCCGCGGCCGCTGCCGGCCACCCGCATCATGGCGATCACGTGGGGCCCGGGCGAGACCGCCGGCTCGGGCCCGGGCGGCGGCGGCGGCCGCCCGCCCGCCGACGGCGTGCCGCCGCCCGAGCCGACCACGCTGGTCGCGCTCGACGAGCAGGGCGCGCTGCTCGACGTGCTTCAGCTCGGCCAGTTCTCGGGCAACGTCCCCCGCTCGCGCGCGCCCCCGGGGGCCGCGGGCGCCGCGAGCTCGGGCGCGGGCGACAACCTCGAAGGGCTGACGCGCGACCCGCGAAAGAGCCGCGACGCCAAGCGCGTCTACGCCGCCCTGAAGGAGCACAAGCCGCACGCCGTTGTCGTGGGCGCCGCGGGAGCGCCGCAGGCCGCGCAGCTGCGCGACGACGCCGGCTCCGTCGCGCTCTACTTTTGCGAGGTGGAGAACGGCCGGCGCGCGACGCACAAGCACACCGACGTCGACCGGATCGAGGTGGCGTGGGGCGACGAGCGCCTCGCGGCGCTGTGGGCGACGAGCGCCGCCGCGCGCGCCGAGCTGCCGGACCACTCGGCGGCGGCGCGCCGCGCGGTGGCGCTCGGCCGGCTGGCGCTCGACCCGCTGGCCGTGGCGGCGGCGCTGCTGACCGGCGGCGCGTCCGGCGGCGGCGGCGGCGGCGGCGGCGGCGCCGGCAGCGGCGCCGGCGCTGGCGGCGGCGCGGGCGCGGGCGCCGGCACCTCGGCCGCCGCGTCGTCCGTCCCCGCCGCCGGCAACGAGCTGCTCGCCCTCCCGCTCCACGACCTGCAGGACCTGCTGCCGCGAGAGGAGCTTGCTCTGGCCGCCGAGCGCGTCTTGGTGACTGCCGTGGCGCAGGTCGGGTGCGACGTCAACGCGCTGGCGGCCGACGGGTGGCGGCGACCCGTGCTTCAGTTTGTGCCGGGTTTGGGCCCGCGCAAGGCCGCGGCCCTGACGCGCGCGCTTGAGGGGGCGGGCGGGGTCGTGCGCTCGCGGCTGGAGCTGCTCAAGGCCCCTCCGGGCGGCGGCGGCGGGTCGGGGTCGGGGGAGGAGGACGAGTCGGACGAGGGCGGCAGCGGGCGGCGCGGCGCCGAGCGGCGCCGGCAGAGGCGCCGCGAGGAGCGGCGGCGCAAACGCCAGGCGCGTCGCCGCCGCCGCGAGGACGACGAGATGCTCGGCACCGACGAGGACGACGAGGACGAGGACGAGGACGGGTCGTCGTCCGGCGGCGGCGGCGGCGAGGACGAGGACGGGGACGGGGACGGGCCGGGCGGGCGCCGCCGCCGCGCCGCCGCCGCCGCGCTCAGGCAGCTCGGCCCCGTCGTCTTTGGCAACGCCGCCGCGTATCTCCGCGTCCGCGCGTCGGGCGCCCTCGCCCGGGCGGACAACGAGCAGCCCCCCGCCGCCGTCGAGGACATCCGCGTCGCGCCGGGCAACGAGCTGCTGCTGCGGCGCCTGGCCCTGGCCGCCGCCGAGCAGTCGGAGCGGTTCAAGCGGCGCGAGCGCGAGCGGCGCGACGAGGCGGGGCGGCGGCGCGGCGACGCCGCGCGCAAGGAGGCGCGCGCGCGCAACAAGGCGCGCGACAAGCGCCTGCAGTCGCTGCGGCGCGCCCTGGAGGACGCCGAGGCGCGCGAGCGCTCGGCCGCCATGGCCGCCGAGGCCGCCGACCTGCGCGCGGAGGACGCGCGCAAGAAGGCGACCGAGGCGGCGGCGGCCGCTGTGGCGGCGGGCGAGGGCGAGGGCGGCGGCGCGGACGAGGCCGGCGCCGCCGGCGCCGAGGCCGCGGCCAAGGATGCCGAGCGCGCCGCCTCGACCGCCACCGCCAAGGCCCGCGACGCCACGGCCGCCGCCGAGGCCGCCGCCCGCGCCCTCGGCGACGCCGAGGCCGCGGGCGCCGCCGAGGACGAGGACGCCGCGGCCGAGGCCGCCGCGCGCGGCGACGCCGCCGAGGCCGCCGCCGACGATTTCGAGGCGGGCGACCGCGCCCTCAAGCACGTGGTCGCGAGCGAGGCCGACAGCGCGGCGGCGGCCGAGACCAAGGAGGGCCACCTGCGCGACGTGGACGTGCGCGACGTGGCGCTGCGCGCGACGCGCGAGCGGCTCGCCGAGGAGAAACGCAAGCGCCGGGCGCTGGTGCGCGGCGAGGGCGGCGGCGAGGGCGATGAGGGCGAGGACGAGGACGAGGCCGACGCCGCGGCCGGCGCCGACGCCGACGCAGCCGGCGGCGCCCTCGCCCTCGGCCCGTCCTCGCGCCTCCCCGCTGTCCTCGACCTCCTCGACGAGCTCCTCCGCCCCTACGCCGAGCTCCGCTGCCCCCTGGGCTCCGCCCCGCGCCTCTCCGACGAGGAGGTCTTTTTCTTGCTTTCGGGCGAGACGCCGGCCACGCTCCGGCCGGGCCGGCCCGCCGAGTGCCGCGTCGTCTTTGTCGGCCAGCGCGAGGCGAGGGTGGCGCTGCAGCCCTCGGGCGCCGAGGCCTACATCCCCGCCTCGCTGCTGCCGCCCGGCAATCCGCCCGAGCGCGGGCAGACCCTGTCGGCGCGCGTCGTGTACGTCGGGTGGGACGACCAGGCGGCCGAGGCGCTCGGCGGCGAGGCCGGCGAGGCGTGGGCGCGCGGGCTGGCGGCGGCAAAGGAGGCTGCGGCGGGCGCGCTCGGCGGCGGCGGCGGCGGCAGCGGCGCGGCGCGGCGCTTCCTCGCGCTGCTGTCGGCGCGGCCCGAGGACGTGCGCGACGAGCGGCGGCGGTGGGAGCGGGCGGCGGTCGCGGCGCTCGAGCCGGCGCACGCGGTCGTGTCGCTCGACGAGGAGGAGGCCGAGGCGCAGCAGCAGCAGCAGCTCGAGCAGCAGCAGGCGGGCGGCGGCGGCGGCGGCGGCGGCGGCGCGCGCGGCGGCGGCAGCGCGGGCGGCGGCGGCGGCGGCGCGGGCGGCCTCGGGCTCGGCCTGGCCGCCGCCGCCCAGCAGCGCGTGGTGCTGCGCCGCCCGATCGAGCACCCGGCCTACCGCCGCCTCGACCTGCACGGCGCCGTTGACTGGCTGCTGCGCCACGCCCACCCGGGCGCCCTGCTGTTCCGCCCCGTCCTGCGCGGCTCGCTCGACCAGCAGGCGTCGCACCTGTACGTGTCGTTCCTGCTGCACGTGCGGCCAGAGGCCCTTGCGGCGGCCAGCGGCGCGTGGCCGGCGGCGGCGGCGGCGGCGGCCGCGCAAAACGGCGGCGGCGGCGTCGGCGGCGGCGGCGGCGGCGGCGGCGATCCGGGCGACCCTGGCGCGGCCGCCCAGATGGCCGCCCAGCGGGCCGCCGCCCTCATCCCGTCCTCCGAGTGCCACGAGCTCCTGCGCAACGGCGCGGTGGTCCTGTGCCACGTGGTCCTCGCCGAGGCCCCGAAACCGCCGCGCGCGCTGCAGCTGTCGACGCCGCTGGCCGTGCCGCGCGCGGCCGCCCGCCCGCCGACGCGCCAGGAGCTCGAGGCCGACGCCTCTGCTCGCCGCGCGGCCGCGTCCGGCGGAGCTTCCTCCCTGTCGCTGGGTGACCCCCCCAGAGCGGGCGTCCCGCGCCTGTGCGCCGAGCGCTACGAGGACCTCGACGAGGTGGCCGCGCGCTTCGTCGCCGCCGTGGTGGCGCGCGCAGGCGCCGTCGCCGCGCACCGGCGCTTCTGCCCAGGGGCGCGCGAGGCGGTGTCGGCGCGGCTGCGGCGCGACTGCGCCGAGTCGGGCGGGGGCGGGGGGTACCGCCTGGGCCTGCGGGTGGACCCGCGCGACGGCGGGTCGACCGAGGCGGCGGGTTACATCTTGGCCGCGGGGGCGCGCGGCGGCGGCGGCCCGGGCGGCGGCGGCGGCCCAGGCGGCGGCGGCCTGGGCGGCGGCGGCCTGGGCGGCGGCCCCGAGCTGCTCGAGCCCTTTCTGATCCTGCCCGGCGGGTTCTGGTTCCGCGGCGCGGTGCACCCGACGGTCGAGGCGGTCGTGTCGGCCTTCAAGCGCGACCCGCTCTACTCGGTCCAGCGGCAGCAGCAGGCGCAGCAGCAGCAGCAGCAGCAGCAGCAGGCTATGGCGCGGCCCCTCGGCGGCGGCGTGGCCCCTCCCCCTCCCTATGGCGGCGGCGGCCCCGCCGTCGGCGGCGCCCTCCGCACTCCCATGCACTGGGGCGTCACCGCCCCGCCTCCGCAGGCCGGCGGCATGCCGATGCCCGTCGGCGCGGCCGCGGCGGCCACCATGCGCACGCCCGCCTGGGGAGGCGGCCCCGGCGGCGGCGGCGGCGTCGCGGCCATGACGCCCATGTGGACGGCGCCCGCGACCGGGATGGTCGGCGGCGGGCAGTACGGGGGCGGCGCGGGGTACGGGCCCGGCCCCACGCCCGCGCACTACCCGGGCATGGCGATAGCGGGCGGGCCGACGCCGATGCACCCCGGTTACGCCGGCGGGGGTGGGGCGCCGCCGCCGCCGCCTTACGGGGCGCCGCCGCCGCCTCATGGCGCGCTGCCGCCGCCGTACGGGGCGCCGCCGCCGCCTGCCGGGCCGCCGCCGCCGGGGTACTACGGCGGGCCGCCGCCCCCTCAGCAGCAGCAGCAGCAGCAGCAGGGAGGGTACTACGGGCGCTGATCGTCTGGAGATCGTTGTTTCGTTGTTTGTGGAGCGTTTTTTTCGCGTTTGTTTTCTCTTTCGGCGCCTCGCGCGCGTCCACGCGGCGGCCCGCCGAAAGGCCGCTGACCGTGAGCAAACAGCCCCCCTTTCTCTCAATGACCCCGGCCGCAGCAGCTGGACGAGTACAGGGAGGCGTACGCGGACCACGCGAGGTCGTCCTGACGGTCCGGCGAGGCGCAGTGAGCGCGCTCCGGGGGTTGGCTGCCGACGCGGCGGCGGCGCGCGTGGCGCGGGGGCCAAGTGACGAGGCAGGGGGGGGGTCGTCATCGTTTTTTTGTTTCCTTGTTTTTTCTTCTCTCTTTGTTTTTTTCGCTTTTGACATTTTTAACGGCCCTGCCTAGCGCGCGCACGCAATCTTTGATGCCCGTCCTTCTTGTTCACCGTAGCAAATCAAGCCAGAAATATGTGGAGGATCGTTCATCGTTGGGACCACGAGAGATGGTTTCGAGAAATGCCGAAACCCTCGCCGCGCCTTGAAAGGGGGTTTTCGTCGCGCACGCGGAAACCAACCAACCCTTCCCTAACTTTTCTCTTTCTTCCGTGCACAGACCGCCGCCTGCCCGTTTGACCTAAAGTTGCGACTGCCCTTGACCTGCGCACGCGCGCACCAGCGTGACCCACTCGTATTTGGTGCGCGCGCGAGGGGGCGCCGCATCACGCGAACCCGCGACCAACACAATCATCCCGGGCCGCCGTGAACGGGAGAGGGCACAACGCCAGCACCCTCGTCATCATCATCATGCCGCCCCCACCGCCGCCGCCACCACCATCGGCACTGCCGCCCATCGCCGCCGTCGCCGACGTCGAGGCGCCGGCGCCGCCTCCCTCGGCCGCCGCCACCCTCGGCCGCCGCACCCTCTCGGGCAAGCTGCTCGTGCGCGAGCGCCCGCTCGAGTCCGTCCCCGCGCTCGAGGACGAGCACCAGGACGTGCCCGTGCGCGCCTTCCTCTCGCCGAGCGAGGCGTTCGCGCACGTGGCGACCGCCGGCAGCGACCGCGCGCGCGCGGGCCCCGTGCGCGAGGGCGTGCTCGGCCTGCTGGCGGGCTCGTTCATCGGCCTCGGCTTCAGCCTGTGCCTGGCGGTCGGCGGGCAGATGAGCCCCGAGCTGCGCCGCTCGGAACCCGGCCTCTTTGCCCTCATATTCGGATCCTTTGGCTTTCCCTTTGGCCTGACGCTGTGTGTCGTCTGCGGCGCCAGCCTCTTCACCTCAAACGTGGGCTACATGGCGGCCGCCTACTGCGAGGGGCGAGTCTCCGCCCTCTCGGTGCTGCGCGTGTGGGTCTACAGCTTCGGCTGCAACGCCCTCGGCGCGCTCGCGCTCGCGCAAATGTACATTTGGGGCGACGTCTTCGGCGGCGGCAAGGCGGCCTTCGTGCTCGAGCTCGCCGCGAAGAAGACGGCCAATCCCTTCGGAGTGACGCTGGTCCGGGGCGTCCTCTGCAATTTCCTCGTGGTGCTGGCCGTCTGGCAGGCCAACGCGGCGCAGGACGTGGCCGGGAAAGCGGTCGCCATCTTTCTGCCGATCAGCGCCTTTGTGGCGCTCGGGTTCGAGCACTGCGTCGCCAACCTGTTCGGCCTGCCGCTCGCGCTCATGCTCCAGCGCCAGCAGCGAGAGGGCGGGACCGGCGCGGCCGCCGCCGCGCACTCGGCCCCCGTGGCGCCTGGGGCCGCGACAATGCCGACGCCGACGCCGCCGCCGCCGCCGCCGCTGACGCTCGGGCGCGTCGTGTCGCGCAACCTGGTGCCCGTGACGCTCGGCAACGCACTCGGCGGGGGGCTTTTCGTGGCGACGGCGTACGCGTTCGCGTACGGGGCGCCGGGCCGGGCGGCGGACGCCTGGTGCGAGCGGCAGTGGCAGCGGGCGGTGGCGTCGGTGGCGGCGGCGGCGGCGGCGCGGCGGCGCAGGGGGGCGGCGGCCGGGCGGGCGGCGGGTGCCGCGGGAGGCGGGGGCGGGGGCGGGGGCAGCAACGGCAGCGGCAGCGCGAGGGGGCTGGTCCAGTCGCCCGGCGGGCACTCGCACCATCCGCGGATACCTCCGTCGGAAAAGGCCTTGTTCTCGTGAAGTCAATCGCGCGATCTGTAAAAACAGCCAAAAGAGGACATCAGTGTCACACCTCTTTTCTGCCTTTCCCCCCTCCAATTGAAGAGTCCGCACTGGAGAGCCTCCGTCCGTTACCTCGCTCTCCTCAAAAAGACGGCGGCGCCGACGCCGAAAAGGCCTCTGCGGCCGCGGCGCGCACGTCCAGCCCGGGGGCCAGCGCCTTGGTGTACCGGTCGAAGAAGATGGCCTGCTTGAACAGCAGCGCGAAGTCCCGCGGGATGCGCACGCCGTGCTTCTCCGCGATCCGCACCAGGTCCAGGGCGAGGCGGTTGAGCGCCGCCGGGTCGACGTCGAGCGCCACGCCGGCGGCGGCCATCGCGTCGTCGGCCGAGGACCCGAGCCCGCCGCCGCCCCTTCCTCCTCCTCCTCCCCTTCCGCCTGCTCCGGCTCCCGCGACGACGACGACCGAGGTCGAGGCGCCCAGGGCGTCGAGGCTCGAGGCAAAGGCGGCGAGGTCGCGCCCAAAGGCGGCGTAGTCGACGCCCGCGCCCACGTCGAGCGCGGGAGGGTAAGAGGACAGAGCGGCGGCGGCGCCGCCCTCGAACTGCGGGCCGCCGCCGCCGCCGCCGCCGCCGCCGCCGCCGCCGCCGCCGCCGCGCCGCCGCTGCGCCTGCTGCTGCTGCTGCTGCTGCCGCTCGCTGCGCTGGGCCCGCGCCCACGCGCCACCCTCCCCCTCCCCGCCCTCCTCGTCCCCGCCGCCCCCGAATACCTCGCCCCCGCCCACCGCCCCGATCGCGCCCAGCGCCCGCGCCGCCATCTCATAGTCGCCCGCCGCCATGGCGCCGCCCAGCGCCGCAAGGCCCGCGCGCGTGGCGGGCCCGAGCCTCCCCACGATCCCAAAGTCCAGGAATGCCGCGCGCCCGTCCCTCAGGACAAACAGGTTGCCGCTGTGCAGGTCGCCGTGAAAGGTGCCGACGCGCTCGTCCGCGACCGAGAGCGCCCAAACGTTCAGGGCGCGAAGCAGCGCGCCCTCTGGCGTGACGCCCGAGCGCAAAGGGTCGAGGTGCGCGGCCACGGCGCCGAGGTCCGTCAGCGGCACGCCGTCCAGCCGCGACATGACGAGCACGCGGCGCGACGACAGCGCCGGGTAGGTCTCCGGGCAGGTGGCCGCGCCCGTCAGGCCCCGGCGCTCGAGAAAATCGCGAAACGCGGCGATGTGAACCGCCTCTTTCCTCAGGTCCACCTCGTCGCGCAGCGCCCGGCGCATGTCGCCCGCCACCGCCCGCAGCGACAGGCGCTTTGCGGCCGCGGGAAACAGCGCCTCGGCGACCCTCGCGCCCAAGTAGGCCGCGTCCAGGTCCATGGCCAGGCAGTCCTCCGCGCCGGGCTTGAGCACCTTGATGACCACCTCCTTGCCGCTGCCGCGCAGCACGGCGCGGTGCACCTGCGCCACGCTCGCCGACGCCAAAGGCTTTCGGTCGACGGTCTCAAAAGCCGACTCGAGCGAGCGCCCGCCGCCGAGCGAGGCGAGCTCCTCGCGCAGCGTGCGCTCGATCTCGGGCCAGGGCGTCTCGGGCGTCGCGTCGAGGCACGCCTGCATCTCCTCGACCAGCTCGGGGGGGAAGGCCGAGGGCGACGAGGCGATCAGCTGCGCCAGCTTGACGTACGTGGCGCCGAGTTTCTCAAAGACGCGCCGGAGCAGGCGCTCGGGCCGGTCGACCGGGCGGCCCTGGGCGGCGGCGAGGGCGGCCTCGCCCGCGAGCGTGAGGATGGCGTCGGCGGCCTGGAGGGCGCGGCGGGAGGCCTTCTGGAAGCCGACGCGGCGGGCGGCCTCGGCGGCTTCCTTTTATGTTGTTTGAGGTGTTATTTGGTGGTGTGGTGGGTGTTTGTTTTTTGGGTGCGGTTGTGTGAAGAGAGAGAGCGACGGAGCGATTTGGCAAACGGCGATCGGCGAAACGGCGCGATTTGGGCGGCGGTTTTGTTTGGCGGTGGTTGGTCATGGACTCGAAAACGCACCCGCGCGATGTCCGGCAGTTCCCTGGCCAGTCGCCTGACCGTCTCCTCCTGCTCGCGGCGCGCGCGCGCCGCGGCGGTCGCGGGCGGGGCGGACGCGGAGGGGACGTCGCTCCACGCGGAGGGCCGAAGCGTCGTCGTCCGCGCGCGCGTGCGGGACAGCAGCATGGTTCGCTGCTTATGGAGTAGGGGATGCATGGTTGTGTGTGTGTTTGTTATTGGTCTCGATTAGAACGGTGTTTGCGGGCCTGCTGAGATGGAGAGCTTGGCGTAGGTCCCAAAACGGCTCGACGACCATCGCCGCGTGGTCGTGAGCGCGTCCTTGCCGCGCGGCGCGTGAATCGAATGCGTAAAAAATAACACGAACCGACCCTCAGGGGTTGGTTTTGCAGATAAATAGGGACCTTTGAACGCGGGCGTGCGGGCGTGCATTCAAAGAAAGTAGCTCAGCGTCGGCGCCGCCCGAGCGCCCCGCCCCCCTCCCTCGCCGTACTGCTCCTGCCACGCGCGCAGGTCGGCCATGCCGCCCGCGTCGGCCGGCGTCGAGGGGCCGACGGAGCGCATGGCCGCGACAAAGTCGCGCAGGTTGATGGGGCGCATCTGAAGGGCGGCGGCGGCGGAGGGGGAGGGGGCGCCGGGGCGGCGGCCGCGGGCGCCAAAGCCGACGCCGGACGGGGGGGGCGCGCGGGCCTCGGGGACGGCGAGCAGGCCGCCCGCGAGCGCGGACGAAAGGCGCACGGCGGCGGCGCCGGCGGGGCCGCCGGAGGCGGCGCCCGCGGCGGTGGCGCGGCGGATGGCGGCGTCGACGGCCGCGGCAAAGGCGGGGCCGGAGGTGTCGGCGTCGTCGTCGTCGGCCTTTTTGCGCTTGCCCTTTTTCGGCGTTTGCGTTACGGCCGCCGCTGCCGCCCCCTTGTGACCACCGGCGCCCGCGTCGCCGCCGTCGCCGCCGCCCGCCGCACGCAGCTCCCTGTCCTCGCGCGCCAGCAGGTCGCGGATCGGCGCGTACGCGGCCGTCGTGCACAGGTTGCGCAGGTCGCTGCCGCTGTAGCCATCGGTCAGCCGCGCCACGGCCGCCGCGAGCCCGCCGCGCGCCGCGTCCTCGTCCTCGTCGCCGCCGCCCTCCCCGCCCCGGCCCGACGCCGCCGACGCCGCCTTGCCCGCCTCCTCCTCCCCCTCCCCCTCCCCCTGCTCCGCCGCCGTCGGCGGCGCGCACGCCTCGTCCCGCAGCAGCACCTGCAGGATGCGCTCGCGCGCCCCCGCGTCCGGCAGGTCCACCAGCACCCGCCGCGGCAGCCTCCGCACCACGGCGTCGTCGAGGTCCTGAGGCCGGTTGGTGGCGCACAGCACGACGACGCGGTCGGCCTCGCCCGTGCGCAGGCCGTCCCACAGCTGCATGAACTCGGTCTTCATCTTGCGCAGGGCCTCGTGCTCCGAGCCGCCACCGCCGCCGCCCCCGCCGCCTGCCCCGCCCCCGCCGCCGCCCCCTCCACCGCCGCCGGGCGGGCCGCTGCGCCTGCCTAAGAGCGCGTCCACCTCGTCGAGGAAGATGACGCAGGGCGCGAGCTTGTGCGCGAGGCTGAAGAGGGCGCGGACCATCTTCTCCGCCTCGCCGAACCACTTGGACGACAGCGACGAGGACGACACGGCGATGAAGTGGGCGCCGCAGTCGCGCGCGCACGCCTTGGCCAGCATCGTCTTGCCCGTGCCCGGCGGGCCGAACAGCAGGACGCCTTTGACGGGGCGGGCGAGCGAGCCGCGGGCAAAGAGCTCGGGGCGCGCGAGGGGCAGGGCGACGACCTCGCGCAGGACGGCCTTTGCGGCGTCGAGGGCGCCGACGTCGTCGAAGCCGACGGTGACCTCGTCGGGCGGGACGACCTCGGAGAGCAGGCGGCGCTCGTACTCATTGTCGGCGGCGGCCTCGGCGGCGCGGCGGGCGTCGGGCGCGCCGCGGTCGGCGCCGCCGCGGCCGGCGGCCTCGGCGGCGGCGGCGCGCAGGAGGGCGAGGCCGGCGGAGAGGTCGCGTGCGGTGAGCAGGAGGGGGCTCGGGAAGGGTGGAGGACGGGGGGCAGGAGGAGCGGCGGCGGGAGCGGCAGAAGGAGCAGGCGCGGCGGCAGCAGCAAGAGCAGCAGCCGCGCCGCCCTCACCTGGTTGCTGCGGGTGCTGCTGCTCCTCCTTCGCCGCCACGCCGCCGTCAAAGCGCACGCGCTTGGCCGGGCGAGCGTCGGCGTCGTCCTCGCCAGCGCTGCCACAGGGGGCATCAGCAGCCGCAGCAGCGGCAAGAGCAGGAGCGCCGCCGCCGCCCGAGCGCCGCGACGACGGCAACGGCAGCGGCCGCCGTCCCACCCCCCCGCCCACGCTCTCACCCCCGACGGCCACCAGCACCGCCGTCGTCGGCGCGACCGCCTCGCGCAGCATGCGCGCCGCCGCCCGGTCCCCGCCCTCGCACCGCGCGGGGGCCGACGGGTGCTGCCGCGCCACGGCGGCGCCGGCCGCCCAGGCAACCAGCCGCGACGCCTGCGCCGCCGACAGGACGCGGTCGCGGTCGCGGTCCCCGCCACGGGCGGCCGCGGCCGCGCCCGCCACCGCGCGCACGTCGCGCGCTGGGGCCGCGAGGCGCGCGCTCGCGAGCGCGGCGCCGAGCGACAGGGCGTTGGCGTCGGCGCGCAGGGAGACGGCGTCGCGCTCGAGCGCCTCGCGCCAGGCGCGCTGCGCGGGCGGCAGGCCCCCGCCTCCCCCTCCTCGGGCGTCGCCGCCGCCGCCGCCGCCGCCGCCGCCGCCGGCCGCCGATCCCGCCCCGGCAGGAGGGACCAGGGTGACCGCGTTGAGGAAGAGCCCGGGCAGCTGCGCGAGGGCGGCGGCGCCGGCCGCGGCGCGGCGCTCCTGACGAGTGGGCAGCGGCGCGCCGAGCGGGCGAGGGCCGCCGGCGGCGCGTCCAGCCGCGGCCGCAGCTGCGGCGGCGGCGGCAGCACTCGCAGCGGCGCTGCCCGCGGCCTCGGCGGCGCCGCGGCTGGCGGCCGCCGCAAGGCTGTCCAGCAAGCTGTAATCACGGCGCGAGGCGGACGACGACGGCACGCCCGCGGCGCCCCCACCGCCGGCGGCCAAGCGGCCCATCGGCCCGCCGGCGCCGCCGCCCGCGGCCGCGGGGCCAGGGACCGCTGGGACGGAGGCCGAGCTGCAGCTGGCCAGGACCACGACGCGGGGAGGAGGCGGGGGCGGGGTCCCGGGGGGCGCGGCATCTGCTGCCCCTCCGGCGGCGGCGGCGCCCTCCGCCTCCTCGGCCACCGTCGCCGGCGTCGTGGCCCCCTGCCCGCCGAGCGGGGCGAAGAGGGCGTCGAGCATGCCGAGGAGCGAGCGCACCTGCACGGCGGTCTCGCGGCGGGCCAGATCCCCCAGGTTTAGGGCGGGCGGCGCGGGGGGAGGAGGCGCGGGCGGGGGCGCCTGCCGGTCGCAGGCCGCCGCCGCCGCCGCCGCCGCCGCCTCCGCGGCTGCTGCCGCGGCTGCCGCGGAGGGTTGGCGCGCCGTGGTCAGGCAGGCGCCAAACCCGCGCGCGGCGAGCGCAGCCAGCGCCGCCGCGCCGATGTTGCCGCCGGAAAAGGGTGGCGGCGGCGCCGGAGCGGGGGCAGTGCCAAAGCGCCCGCGCGCGTGCTGGCGGACCAAGGGGGAGCCTGCTTCTTCCGCGCGACGGGCCGACACGGCAAGCTCAGCCGAGACGGCGGCCGCCCGCGCCTGGGCGAAGAGAGCGTGCGAGTGCGACCGCGCCGCCGCCTCGTCGATCGCGACGGCGGCCGCCAGCGCCTCGTCCGCGCGCCGCAGGTGCAGCACTACCGCCTCGCCGCGCTCCGCCGCGAGCGAGCGCGCCACAGCAAACGCGGCGCGCAGGGCCGCCGCCTCTGCCGCGCGCCACGCCGAGCCGCCGTCGATCCGGAGGGCGCGGGAGGGCACAAGCGCGCCGTGGCCCGGCTCGCAGCGGGCGCCGAGCGTGCCGCCGCCGGGAAAGGGCTCGTCCGTGCGCACCGCGACGAGGTCCAAGGGGCCGCCGAGCACAAAGAGGACGCGGCCGCGGCCGCCGGCAGGCGGCGCGCTGGGGGACAGCAGGCTCGTCGCGAGGTCTCGGTCGAGGCGGCCCGGGTAGACGACGGCCGTGGTCCTCGCCGCGGCCTTGGCGGGCGACGGCTTGAGGGAGGCGTCGGCGGCCGCAGGCGCGCCGGCGGCGCCGTCGGAGACAGGGGCGCAATCCGCCGCCGCCTCTGCCGTCTCTTCTTGCTGCCGTTGCTGCTGCTGCTCAGGAGGCCGCAGGGGCGCGATCATTTGGGCGAGCAAGGGCCCCATCTCGGCGGCCGCGCGCTGGAGCGCCGACCGCGACAGGCGCACGCAATCGCCCGAGCGGAACGGCGCCGACGTGTCGACGACGTTCTCGTCGTCGTTGTTGTTGTTGTCGTCGGCGTCGGCGGCGGTCGCTGCGGCGGCCACCGCGCCCTTCCCCTCCGCCCGATGACCGCGCGCCGCGCCGAGAGCGCGCCGCTGCGCCGCCGTGGTCACCGCTCGAGCGACGGCGGCCACCTCGCCGTCCTCCTCCATCGGCTCCGTGGGCCTGGCCGCGCCGCCGCCGCCAAGCTCGACAACGCCCTCGCCGTCGACGTCCTCGCCAGCGCCGCCCTCGCCCTCGCCCTCGCCCTCGTCCGACTGGTGCTCGCCCGACGGCGAACCGCCGGCGCAGTCCTCGCTGTCCCAGGCGTCGTCGGTCTCGCTGTCGGACAGGGGCGCCGGCTCCATGCCGCCGCCTCCGCCGACGCCGCCGCCGCCGCCAGCTGCCAGGCGCGACCGGAGCCCGTAGCCTTGCGGCCCCAGGAAGGCCGGCCACGCGTCGCCAGGCAAGAGGGGCCCGCCAAAGGGAAAGGGGAGACCGCCGGGGACAGGGCCCAAGCCGCCGCCGCCGATGCCGCTGCCCGCACGGTCGCCGCCGCCGCCGCCGCCCGCTGGAGACGAGGCCTTGGCGAGGAGCTGCATCTGCGCGGCCTCCCGACTCCAGCGCAAGGCGTCGGCGCGCCAGCGGGAGACGGGGCCGAGAGGCGGCGGCGAGGCCGCTGCGGCCGGGGCAGCGGCGGCGGCGGCGGCGGCGGCGGGGCGTACCCTTGCCGCCGGCCCCCGGGCCCCGGCGATCAGGGCCGCGGCCGGGCGCAAGGGCGCCGCCTCCCGGTCAAAGACCAGGAGCGACGCGCCCATCTCGGCCGCCAGGCCCGCCGCGACAGCGTCGTGGTGCATCTGCGACCCGGGCGGGCCGCGCAGCAGCACGCGCGGGCTCAGGGCGGCGGGCGACCGCGCGGCGAGCGGGGCGCCGTGCCGTCCGTGGCGCAGGCGCAGGGCGGCCGTGAGGAGCAGGCGCTCGCGCGTGGCCTCGCCGAGCGGGTACGGAAAGTCGCGCGTCAGGGTGAAGGGAGGAGCCTCGCCGTGCTCGCAGCCTGTCGCCGCCGTCGCTGCCTCCTGCCCCACCTTGAGACTGCTGCTGCCGCCGCCGCCGCCGCCAAAACGGTGCACGGACGCCTCGAAGTGGGCGCGTAGCATTCTCTCGACGGCCGCAGGCACGCGCGGCGCGGAGGTGCCGGCGGCGGCGTCAGCAGCCGTGGCTGCGGCGACGACTGCGGCGGCCGCGGCGGCGCCCGCGGCGCCCCGCCCGCCGTCGACCTCGCGCTGCAGGAGGCGCTCGAGGCGGCCGTATGTCGCGCCGTTGTCGCCGCCGCCGCCGCCGGGCACGAGCGGGGGGACGAGGCTGGCCGCGACAAAGCTGAGCGCGGCGCCCTCCCTATCCTCGTCGGTCGGATCCGGGAGCAGCTGCACCACGAACGCCGTGAAAGAGGGTGCCGAGGCCTGGGGGCGCGGCAGGGGCGCGGGGGCGCAAGGGGCGGCGGCGGGGGCAGGGCCGGAAGCAGGGGCAGGGGCGGCTGCGGGGGCGGGGGCGGCTGCGGGGGCGGGGCAGCTGGGAGGGGACGGCGAGTCGGGAGGGTGCAAATCGGTGGCCCATGGGTCGGTCGCCTCCTCCGACGGCGCCGCCTGCGGCTGGGACGGCCGCTTGGTGGGCGACGGCGGGGCCTGCTGCTGCTGCTGCGCCGCCTCGCGGGCCAAGGGCGTCGCCGCGGGCGTGGGGCCCGCGGGAGCCGCCGCCGTCGCCGTCGCCGCCGCCTTCGCCGCCTCTGCCTCTGTCTCTGCCGCCGCTGGGCCGCCCTCGTGCCCGGGTGGCGCGGTGTCGGCGGCAGCAGCGGTGGCGGCGGCGTCGGCGCCCCCCTCGGACTCTGTGTCGGCGTCGACGGCGGCCGCCGGCGCACAAGAAGGCACGCAAGGGGGTGGTGGCGGCGGCGGCGCCGCCGCCGCCGTCAGGGCCAGGACGTCGCCCGTGCGCAAGAACGCGGCGGCGTCCTCCCCCGCGGCGGTGGCCACGGCCGCGAGCAAGCGCCCGTTGACGGCCACGCACCCGCTGCGCAGGGCGACGACACGCACGGCGCCGGGGGGCGGGAACGCTCTGTGCGGGGGCGGGGGCGGCAGGAGGGCGGCGGCGGCGGCGGCGGCGGCGGTGGCGGCCGGAGCGGGGGCCACGTGCCGAGCTTGGGGCACGTCGAAGAGGGCGATGGGGATACGCCCGCGCAACGCACGGCCCACCGCCACCGTCCACGAAGCGAGGTTGTCGGAGCGGGCGCCGTCGACCCACCTGATGGCGAACCCGATGCAGCCGGGGCTGGCGGCTGAGGCGGCGGCGGCGGCGGCGGCGGGCGCCTCGAGCATCAGCAGCATCGCACCCGAGCCAGCGCGCCCGGAGAACGTGTAGTCCTGCTGGTGGCCCGTGCAGCTGATCAGACGCGCCCACTGACTCCACGGCGTGGTGCTCGCGAGGCGCGCCGGGGGCACGCGGGCCGGGGGGCTGGAGGCGGCGCCCGCGGCAGCGGCAGCGGCAGCGGCAGCTGGGGCGGCGCGGGCCGGCGGCGGCGGCGCTGCAGAGGGCGGCGGCGGCTGCGGCGACGGCGTTGCGCCATGCTGCCGCCGCAGCCGTTGCAGCTGAGAGTGCAGCTGTGCGAGATGCTCGTGCTCCTTATCCACCATCTGCCGGAAATGGCGCTGCTGCCGCGCCGCCCCCACCTGTGCGGCCGCCGTCGCCGCTGCGACCGCCGCCGCCACCGCCGGGGCAGCACCAAGGGGCGCGAGGGGCGCGGAGGCCAGGCGCGAGGCGAGCGTCGGGCGCGGGCGGGCGGGACTACCGCCGGCGCCACCGCCCCCGTCGCCACTGGCACCGGCCGTGGCCGTCGCCGCGCCTGCTGCGCCCCCCGCAGGTGCGACCGCCGGTGCCGCCGCCGCCGCCGCCGCCGCGCCAGACGCGCCGGCCGCTGCTGCCGCCCTTGCCCGGGCCGCCACCGCCCGCCGTAGCAGCAGCGGGCGCGCGTTGGGCACCATGGGAGTCATGGCCATGACCCCCCCGGCGGACGGCGGCTGCACCCCGGGCCGCCGGGCGGCCGCCGGGGTGCTGTTGCCCGCAGCGGCGGCGGCGGCAGCGGCGGCGGCGAGGACAGAGCCCGCCGTTGGCGCGCCCGCGCCCGCACCCGGCGCGGGCGGCGGCAGCGAGCCCGATCCCGTGCGAGAGAGGAGCCCCGCCGCCGCGAGAGGCTGCGCGCGGTCGTGCTGCGGCGCTGGGACCGCGGCGGCGGCGGCGGCGGCGGCGGCGGCAGTGGCGGCGGCGGCGGGCTCGCCGTCAACGTCCATCGGCGCCGCCGGCACGGCCGCCTGCTCCCCCGCGTCCTCCTCCTCCTCATGCTGCTGGTGCTGCTGCTGCTGCTGCTGCTGCTGCTGCTGCTGCTGCTGCTGCTGCTGCTGCTGCTGCTGCTGCTGCTGCTGCTGCTGCCGCTGCTCGTCGTCCACGGCCTCGGCCGCCGCGCCGCCGCCGCCGCCGCCGCCGCCGCGGCCAGCCGCCGCCGCTGGCTCTGCCGAGGGCGGCGCCGGGGGAAGCGGCGGCGTCGCGCCGCGCCACCCTTGCTGCGCGAGCATGGCTCCCAGCGCGCGCGCGGCGGCCTCGGCGCCCCCGCGCGCGACGGCCTCCCGGACGGGGCCCTCGAGCAGAGCCGACAGCCAAGCGGCCGGCGGCGGCGACGCCGACAGCGGCGGCGGCGGCGGCTCTTGTCGTTGCTGCTGCCGCTGCTCCTGGTTCGGCCGCGAGGGCGGCGCGTTGGCGTCGGCGTCGGCCTGTTTCGCGGCGTCGGCGCCGGCGTCTGTGCGCAGTGTGATTGGATGGGACGAGGCATTGGATGGTGAGATGGTATCGGCGCCGACATCGTCGCGATGGATCGGCGCGCGCGCCGGCCTCTGAGATTGAAACGCCAGCTGTGTGGCGTGCAGCGGAGGAGTCCTCACGGGAAAGTGCGTGCAATCCTCCTTCTTGTGAACCGCCGCCCTCCCATGGAACTCACTGCGCGAGCGCTCCTCGGCCTGGGCCGCGCACACGGCCTCGTCCTTGTCCGCGTTCATGACGGCCCGCCCTTTCTCCGATGCTGGAGCAGGACGCGAAACCGCCACCCACAGTCAAGTCTCCGGGCCCTCGCTCTGTCCGCGACCCGTTGCTCCGGAACCCGTGCACCAGGACGCCAGCGCCTCGCCTGGGATGCAAGAGACGGCGATAGTCCTAGGCAGGCATCCCCGCGGGGCCGGGCGCAAAAGAGAGGAAGAGAGGGCGGGCCAAAAAGAGGAGGGGGGGAACAGCCTTGAGGACTGACGCTGTGTCCGTTTGTTTCCAATCGTGCTTGGAAGGGTGATGATGATCAGTGTGTGGTGGTGATCTGTGGAATATCTGTCGGGAAAGTGATGTGGACAGGCCAACCAGGAGGAGCGGGCGGAACGATTTGAAAGCCCAGGCGACGAAAACACGCTCGACGCGCGCGACACCGTTCCGGGCGCGGTGAGAGAAAAGTTTCAACGTCATTGATGGCGGCGGGATCCGTAAAACAAGCTGCTCGCTCGGTTCGTGGGGGTTCAATACACAAGGAGCTTGAGCAACGGGCGAGGGGAAGCCAGAGAGCGAAAGTTTAATCGTTCGATAAAAAGCGTGGAGGAAAATGACACAGATGATTGAGTTTTTTGGCCGCGGCGGGTCTCCTCGTTTTCTCGCGGCCAGCGGCGGCGGCGCTCGAGGCAAAGCGAGACAGCAGGCGACAGACCGACGCGCCGAGCGTGCGCCCGCCCCACATGGACAGGGCTGGGAAGAACAAAAAGGGGACGGGCGGGGTCACGCGGCCGCCACCGGCACGCCGTCCTCGTCGACGTCGGGCGTCAGCAGCGCCTCGGACGCCTCCCAGTCGTCAAAGTCGCCGCTGCCCGCGCCGCCGCCCTCGCGCCCCTCGCCCTCGCCCTCGCCGCCCTCGGCGACAGAGGACGCAAACACAAACGCGCCGCCGCCGCCGCCGCCGCCGCCGCCGCCGCCGCCGACGACGCTGCCGCTGCCGCTACCGCTGCCAGAGCCAACCCCTACTCCCCCCGCGCCCCCGCCGTCCACCGCCGAGCCCGACAGCACGTAAAAGGTGCGCGGCCGGGTCGCCTCCAAGCCGTTGAAGTCGCACGCGCCCGCCACCGTGTAGGCGCCCGCGTTGGGCCACTGGAGCCAGTCGCCCACGCGCAGGCGCGGGAGGGGGATGTCCTTGTAGATGACGTCGGCGCTGTCGCACGTGGGGCCCCACAAGGTGGAGGCGTAGGTGGGCTGGGGGGGGGCGGGGGCGGCGGGGGCGGCGGGAGAAAAGGAAGCGGCGCCGTCGCCGTTGAGCGGCGGCGGCGGCGCCACCCCTGCCGCCGCCTGCGCCTCTGCCGCCAGCCGCCGGGGGAGCGTCGGCGAGCGAAGGACGCGGTACGAGGGCGTCTGGCCGTCGTAGAGGATGCAGTTGAAGGAGCCGTAGAGGCCGTCGGTGAGCCAGTAGTCCTTGCGCACGGTGGTGTCCGATGGGACGGCGGCGGCGCGGCGGCAGCGCAGCAGCAGCTGGTGCGCGGCGGCGGCGGCCGCGACCGCCGCCGCCGCCTCGGCCTCGCGGCGCGCGGCGGCGGCGGCCGTCTCCGGATGCTCCTGCTCGTGCTCGCCCCGCCGTCGCAGCTGGCCCGCTCCCTCTCCCGTGGGCAGCATCCCCTCAAAGTCCGCCGCGTCGTCGACGCCGCAACCGCCAGCGTCGTCGCCGTCGCCCCCATCCTCCCCGAGCGCCCCGGCGATCAGCGCTCGGCTGTCGGCGGCCGGGTCGGCCGTCGTCCCGTTGACGCCGGCGCCGGGCGCCGCCGACACGCCCCTCTCGGCGGCGTCCTCGAGCGCCGCCCGCAGCGCGCGCGGGTCCGCCACGGGCCGGTCGCGCACGCCGTACACGGGCGTCAGCAGCGTCGCGGCCGCCTCGGCGAAGTAGCGACCGGGCTCGGCGATCACCCGGACGCCGCCGGCCGGCGGGAAGCAGCGGGCCAGCGCGGCGTTGATGGCGCGCGCGATGCCGCCGAAGCGCACGTTGCCGCCCGCGTCGAACGCGCCCGTGAACCCACCGCCGATGTCGAGCAGGTGCATGCCGTCGTGCCCGGCGTCCGCGGCCTCGTCGAACACCCGCCGCGCTGTCGCGATCGCGTCCGCAAACGCCTCGAGGTTGCGGCAGGCAGACCCGACGTGGAACGCCACGCCCACGACCGACAGGCCGAGCGCCTTTGCCAGGCGCAGCAAGCCGGGGGCCTCGCCCGGGTCCGCCCCGTACTTGAGGCCCAGGGGCACGCGCGCGCGGGGGTCGTCCGCCCGGATGCGCAGCACCAGGCGGAAGGAAGGGTGCAGCGCGGCGACCTTGTGCAGCTCCGAGGCCGTGTCAAAGGTCGTCAGCTCGACCCCTGCGTCTCGCGCGAACCGGATGTCGGACGGCCGCTTGCACGGGTGCGCGAACACCACGCGGGACGCGGGCACGCCCAGCCGAAGCACCGCCTCCACCTCGCCCTTGGACGCGCAGTCGAAGCCCGTGCCGAGCGCCGCCAGCAGGCGCAGGACCCCTGGTTCTGGGTAGCACTTGACGGCGTAAAAGGGGCTGACGCGCGGCAGCGCGCGGCGCCAGGCGGCGTGCAGGCGCACGACGTTGCCGAGATCGACCACGTAGAAGGTGTCGTCGAGGGCGAGACGGCGGATGAGGCGGCGGGCCTCGGAGGCGACGGCGCGGGGCCCGCCGCGGGCCAGGGGCGTGACGGAGGGGGCGAGGGCGGCGAGCGCGAGGGCGGCGGCGGGCGGGGCGCCGGCGGCGGCGAGGGCGGCGGCGACCTGCGGGCAGCAGCGGCTGGCGCCGGCGCCGGCCGAAGACAGGGAGGAGGAGGGGGGCGCGGCGCCAAAGGGCTTGAGGGAGGCGGCGGCCAAGAGGGCGTCGTCGTTGTCGCCGCCGCCGTCGTCGCCGCCAAACGCAGCCAGCCCGCCCTTGCCGACGCTGCGGCGCCCGCCCGAAGGCGACAGCGCCGCGCCCGCGGCCATCAGCGCGGCGAGGTCCCCTCCCGGGTCGCCCGCGGCCGAGGCGCGCGGGGCGGCGCCGCGCGCGAGGATCGGCGCGCCGGGCGCGCCGGCGGCGGCCGCTGCCTCTGCCGCCTCGGCGGGCGAGCGCAGCAGCAGCTCGAGGCTCGGGCGCATGAGGCAGAGGCCGCACGGCGCCGACGCCATTGAGGGGGGGAGGGGCTTGCTGCTGCTGCTGCCTTGCCTGGAAAAAGGGGGGGCGAACGACAGGGCCGGACGAGCCTCTGTCCTTCACAGTCCTATTTTGGCCTTTGTTTTGTTTTGTTTGTTTGGGTCAGTCGACGATTCGGGGGACGAAAGAGCAGGCGCGGAAGGGGCATCGCTCGTCTCGTCTTGGCGGCGCCGACGCGGCGCCGGCGCGCGTGCGCGCCCGGCGTCGACGAGGGGTTTGTGCACGCGGCGCGCGGGGGCGCTGCGTTGTCCGTCGGGGGCGGCGCGCACGGCCGGTGGCTGGCAAAACGGCAGGACGCGTCATCCCACGCGCGCGTTCAAGTCTCTTCTTTTTTGTTAGGGGCGATGCCCCAAGCCCCTCCCCTTTTTTCTCCCCGGGCCGCCTTTCCCGAGCGTGCCCAAACCCGCCCCACCGACGATCTCGCGATCCCGTCGACGCCTCAAGGCGCCCTGAAGGCATCATCATCGGAAATCCCACGGTGGTCTGCCGGCTTGATGCAGGCCGAGCGGCGATTGGGAGTGGTCTTTAGTCTCTCTTTTTTTTTCGCACCTGCTGTGATGGAGGAAGGAAGCCCCCTTTGCGCCGACGGTGCGTGCGGCTGCGGCTAGGTATAACCTGGCCCCCCTGTCGGGTGGGCGCCTCGGCGTGACTTGGCAAAATAGGGGGGGGGATTGTTTGGACGGCCCAAGTGGTGTGTGAAGAGGGGAGAGCGGCGCGGCCGTTTTGTTGGCACAGCTCGGCGCCGGGGCGCCGAGCTGCCGGGCGGGCGGGCGGGCGGGCTCGCGTTTTTGGCTTGGGCATGGGGCCGCCTTCCTGGTTGGTGGCACGGATGACAAACATGCAGCTGGCATGGATGGCAAACATGGGGCCGTCGTCCTTCAGGCGCTGTGATGCAGCATCGCCGCTCTCAACACATTTTGTAAAGCAACGTCGTCGACGGATCACCAAGCCAAGAAGCGACCGCGCTTCGGACGACGCTGCGCTGCGCTGCGGCGGTTCGGCTAGCAGCGGCGGCGGCGGCCGACCGCGCGCCCGCACGTACGTCGGCCACCCCGACTCGCTCCTACTCCTGCTTCGAAGACAGAAGACGCTGGCTGCGGGGACACAAATTAGCGGCACTCCATGTTTTATTTTATTTTTTTGAGTATTTAGCAGCGTCGCGGCAGCAACGGCGGCGGAGTTTTTGCAAGAGCAAGCGCACGACGCAGTAGCAAGATCATGCCTGGCCATGCCCGGTAAACGAGACTACCTTGATTGAAACAGCAAGCGTGATGTTTCCATCTCGCTCGGCTTGCAATGCAAGCCTTGCATTGTGTGCGCAGTCCGCGATCATGTCCTTTCGTCGCCGCTCCCGTCGCCTCGCCGTATTCAACTTCTGCGTATGCGTCAAACAAAAGCGGGCAAACTGTGTCGGCGGCAGCATCCAGGCCAGGCCAGGAAGGTCACACATGTAGGACACTTGTGCGGGGTTCGTCGATGCAACAGGAGCAGCACTGAGAAAGATAGACCAGGAGCCAGAGGGGGGGGCGGTCTCTCTGGGTGTCGGCTCGTCGGGGCTGTCTCGTCCGCCCGCCCGCCCGAGGCGCCGCCTCATCCCCGACACTCCGCAATTTTCCCCCGGGCCGCTCTCCCTTCCCTCCTCCTGCCCCACCATGCTTTTCCCTCCCTCCCCCTTTCTTCATCTTGCCTCACACACGGCGGCAGGCGGTTGGAGAGAAAACAAGGAGTCCGGCTTCAGCGAGGAGTGGCGCCGCTGGGCCGCCGGCGCCGACGACGACGATAATCGTGCGACGCGTGCGACCTCGCATCTCCCCACAACCGCTCCTCCCCCCCGCCACATCCTTTCATTTAAAAACGAAGCCAAGCACACATCATACCAATTGGACACTAAACAAAACAGGTAAGGCTCACCACAGCGCACACGGCGCGAACACCCAAACCGGTACTTTTGATCGATCGATATGGGGGTTACTCGATACGTTCGACCCGCCGCAAGAGCGCCCGGTCCGCCCGCCTTCCGCGACGCGCGAGCGCCGATCGGCCTCGATCGTGTCTTCAGCTGACAGTGCCGGCCAATGGCGGGCGCGGGCGGCTGCGGAGTGGACGGCGCGAGAACAGGGGGGCTCCCCCGAAACGCGATGACCGACGCCGACTTAAAACCGATTACCAAATACTTATCAGAACCACCAAGAATGGCGCGCTGCTCGCTCGCCCTCGTGCTCCTGGGCCTCATGGCCGTCCTCGCCTTTGCCGCCACCGTTGCCGAGGCGCGCGCCCTCAAGAACTGGGGCGGCGGCGGCTACGGCGGCGGCGGCTCGTCCGCGTCGGCGTCGGCCTCGGCGTCGGCGTCGTCGTCCTCGTTTGGCGGCGGCGGCGGCGGGTGGGGCGGGTACCCCGGCGGGTGGGGCAACAACGGCGGGTGGGGGGGCAACAACGGCGGGTGGGGCAACGGCGGGTGGGGCAACAACAACTACTACCGCCCCCGCTACAACGGCGGGTGGAACCGTGGCTGGGGGTGCGGCAGCTGGTGCGGCAAGAAGTGAGCGGGCAAGTGGTGGTGGTGGTGGTGGGGCGCGCGCCCAAGGAGCGTCGTGCGCGCGAGGCGCGAGGAGCTGAGGCAAATGGCGTGGGGGTGCGCCGCCAACACGTTGCTCGCCCCCCTCCCCCCCTTGCTTGCTCGCGCCTCTTGTGTTGTTGCACTCTCGTATCAACGTGTGCCGGTCGGTCAGGGGGTTTCGTCCCTCACCAACACGGTGCCGTCTTTTTCCCTCGAGAGCGGTCCTGGAGCTGGGCGTCGTCCGTGGGAGCGGAACGGGAGACGGAAGTCGCGCTGGCGGGCCGTCCGACGCCGTCGCTCGCCCCTTTCGCCCCCCGTGCGGGGCATTCGTGTAATAAGCCCACGACGCCGCCCATCGCCGAGTGCCTCAGACGCACACAAGCACCAAAGGGTCATCAGCTTGACGCTCATCCTCAGCAGCAGCGTCGATCAACACACACACGCAGCGTGGAGACGCCAACCCGCCTCTTTCCCTCTCTCTCTCTCTCTCGCC
>Ga0105054_10000781_pt1 | contig 51596 bp, 50 predicted proteins | sample BON02_FD_78091 | JGI IMG/M metagenome (GOLD analysis project Ga0105054, IMG submission 78091) | Freshwater microbial communities from Lake Bonney liftoff mats and glacier meltwater in Antarctica - BON-02 (megahit assembly) | ecosystem: Environmental > Aquatic > Freshwater > Ice > Glacier...
ATAGGATAAAAATGCTACATATTTTTATTATATTTCCTTGCTTTTTAAGTGTTTAGGAGCTGCGAAACTTGAGTTAAATATCTTTCCTGCGGAAATCGTACAAATCCTACACTCCAATCTTCCCCGGGCGGACACGCTTTGCCGGTCCGAAACGTAAGTCTTTCCGTCTCCGGTTTTTCAACCCCCTCGGAGCCGCGCAAAAGCACAAGCGGTAAAAAAACCGCTTGCCCTTTTTCTCCCTTCCCACAAAAAATTAAGCTTTTTAACAATCGTCGTGACATTTTGTTCAAAATGAAATGGTCCCAAATGGTCTTATATGAGAATTGCCTTGTTCTTAAATAATCCCATATGGTTCTATATGATTTTACGAGTTAATTAATTGATTATAAGATAGTTGTAATCAAAAATGATTATCTATATTTATCCGTAGAACGGATAGCAAGGTGTATTCTAAGTAACTTAGAATTGTCTACTTCTTGCGAAGTGTTTTGCCTGAAAAAGCAACTAAAATGGAACAACGGAAAAGAGGCCGAAAACGATTGGGAAACAAGAAGCGGTACCATAACGTAATGCTGCGTTTCAACGATACGGAATATTATAAATTGAGAAAAATATGCGAATCGTACCATCTGGATATTTCCAAAAGAGGCGTGATAAGTCCGCTCCTGAGAAGATTGGTCTTGCAGAAAGAGGCCGAAGAAAAAGAGATGCTCCCAGACACCTCGAACCTTGCCTACCATATCAACAAATTAGGAAATAACATCAACCAACTGGTCAAGATAGCGCACCACAAGAATCTGAGAAGTCCGAATTCGAGCCTCGAACAGGAAATAAAAAAGTCCAACGAATTGCTGAACTCACTTATCGAAATTACGATAGAAGAACGAACGGGATGATAGGGCAGATCAATTATGGCGAGACCTGTACGGGAACATTGAACTATGTATTCGGGAAAGAAGGTATGCAGATACTCGGTTACGGCAACACGTTTTCCCAAGGCATATCGCCAAAGTTCTTCGGGAGCGTGCTCCATTTTCAGGGACAGCGCAACGCCACCAAGAACCGCTATGCCCATATCAGCCTGAATCTTCCACATGGAGAAAAACTTGACGATAAAACTTTCCTTAAAATATCCGAAGAATACATGCAAGAAATGGGTTTTGGACAACAGCCCTTTGTCGTGGTAAGGCACAACGATACGAAGCACGAGCATGTCCATATCGTAACCACTACTGTAAAAGAGGATGGAAAGGTACTCGGAATCTTCAATAGCCATAGAAGGAGCATGGCGACACGGCAATACCTAGAAAAAAAGTACGGCCTATCCCCGGCACCAACGACAAAACAGAAAAGGCAACTCCCGATATACCGATTACCCGAGCTACAGTTTGGAATGGATGCGACCCAAGGAACGAAGTGTTATTTGCAGGACGTACTGAACGGCATCAACCAAAAATACAAGGTGCGCAGTTTCGAGGAACTCTCAAGACTGGTCAAGCCCTATCATATCGAAGTGAAGCAGACCAAAAACGAATCGGGAAGGGTTGGGGTCGCGTATGGCCTGAACAACCAAAAAGGCTATCGGACAAGGTTCATCAATGGTTCGAGTGTACATCGAGGGTTGAGCGGCCCGAAACTGCAAAAGGTCTTCGATGTACATTCCAAATCGAAACTCCTTCCGATGTACCGGAAACGGCTCTTGAAACAGATAGAGACCACTTACGACCTTTTCCAAACCATTAATCCCCACGAACTCGACGAAGTCCTAAAGGAATATCAGGACATCGACATAAAGCTGGACAAAAAGGAAGAAGTAATCGAAGGATTCACCATCTATGACAGATCAATGTATGTTTTCAGGGAAAGGGAACTTGGCAAGAATATCCGAATGCAGAACCGCAAGGATATTTTCGCGAACGGCAACGAACCCACGCAAATCGATACCGAAAGCAAGCAGTTCCAATTGGAAGTGCAAAAAGTTATAAAGGAGGCATTGACAACATCCTATCTGAAATCCCAGAAACAGGAGGGACTGCTTTCGGAACATATCACGACCAGGAGTTTTGACGATATCGTTCCGAACTTGATGGCTTCGGAAAAGCATAATTTTTTGGAACGTTACATCCCAAGAGATCAAAGGACTGAATTCAGGAAAGCGGTAGAAAATGCCTTTTCCATGGTCAAGGAAAGATTATATGAACTGGAGACCAAAAAAGAAAAGGAAACCTTGGAAAACAAATTCAAGCTCATTGGCAATGTATTGGAAAAAGGCATTTTCGATGTAGGTACGAAACAGGGGAGTGTCCGTCTTTTGTTCCAAGCTTTGGGTGTAAAATATAATGCCGACCAATTGTCCTTTACCAATTCGAACAGGCACACCGTACCCGTAAAATTGGGCCATCTGCCTTTTCCGAAGGAAATGGAAAAATATGTGTCCTCTGGTTTTGTCCGCCAAAACCATCTGATGCTCCAAATGTTATCCGAGCAGTCTTCCGAAAATAGCCCCAAGTTGACGGCATCGGCCATTTTCCTGCCCATGATTTTTCCGAAGCTCTATGAAAAAATTAATCCCGATTACAAAAAGCAATATGAAAGTGTCGCCTTGGGTTCTTATGTCAAACATGCCGAACGGATGTATGCACCTTTCGAAAAATCCCCGAAGGACTATATCGCCCTTTTCAATGCCAAGGGTTTCTATTTCGTAAAAGGGGAGAAGGGGTTCGAGGTCAAATCCATTTATAGCGACAACAAATCAAGTTGCACCTTGCCGAAAAGAACGAGCCAGTATTTAAGTTCAATTCCCGATTTGACCACAGCATTGCGGGGACAACAACCCGTCATCAACAAAATTGTTGAAGATGGTAGGAACAAGCTTGAAAACCTATGGACGGGACATCTGATGGAAAGGGGGATGTACGACAAAGCCACTTATATGATAACAGCAGAAAATGTGCGGCCGAACCTACATCGGGAAGTGGTGCACCACCATATGGACAATGGACTCCGGCAGTGCCTTGTCCAAGTATCCCAAAGGCAATCCAGTATCCAGCGGAACCGTTCGCTAAGAAAAGGAGCTTATGTGCTAGGCAATCTGTTGGTGGGCGGTAGCTATAAAGAAGAGGAAATGTTCAATGGATTCAAGGACGAGTTAACGGATTTTACAAAATCCAAGAAGAAAGGTGGAGGGCTATCATTATAGAATTCAAAGATTGGGTCACTCATGAAACAGAGCGCACTTGAGGGCTCTTTTTTGTGGATAGGGGGAGGAATGGCATGGTGTGCCAAGCCATGACTTGGTTGCGCCCTACAAAGTTTCTTCTTTACGCTTTTCTACCCTACCGGGCGCATTTTTGTGGACAGGGAGAAGAAAGAAAAATACTATTCACTCATTTTGTCCGAAAACTAAGGCCAAGGTTACTGCGTTAAAGTTTTCAAGCGATATGTCATTAAACTTAAATTTCTAATTTTTCCTGATATTCATCCATGATATGTGTGGGTAGATTTTTAATATATATTTCGGTTGTGCTAATATTCCTGTGTCCGAGCATTTTGCTCAGAGCATTTATTGGAACATTATTGAGAATCAGGTTCGTTGCCATGGAATGACGGCTTACATAGCTTGTTAAATTTTCTTCAATTTCACAAAGTTGAGCAATCTCCTTTAGACGTTTGTTATATCGCTTTCTAGCCCATCTTACATCTTTATATTGGTCCTGAATTTCATGACGTTTTATTATAGGAAATATAAAAGCCGTTTTAATTTTATCTTTTAAATAATGGTTCATTATAGATGAAAGTTGCTCCGTTATCTTAATATCATAAGGTCTGGCAGTTTTTTGCCTAAGATATTGAATGCGGCCATCTACTATATTATCAATTTTTAAAAATGCCATATCAATAAAGGAAATACCGTTCATAAGGTATGAACAGAGAAAATAATTGCGTGAATGGAATAGAGGAGAATCAGACTCTAATTTTAAATCTAAAATACGTTTAATCTTATCTTTACTTATTGCTCGTTTAGCAGTTGGCTGAGTTTTTATTTTATATTTTCTAAAGGGATAATAATCGGCTGATACCAATTCTTGATGAATAGCTTTATTGTATATAGCCCTAAAAGTTCTCATGTACGTAGATAGTCCATTTATGCTGTTACCTTTTTTTAAATGAGCAGTTTCAAATCTTTTGAGATAGGCATAGGTTATCTCCTCAAATCGAAGACGCTCTTTTTTATGGAATTTTTTTAACACGCCTAAGACACCTATGTAAGTTTGAGCATTTCCAAAACGATTTGCCTCTTTCATGTCATCAATCAAGTTTTGGCCATATTCAAAGAAACAAATTGAATCCGATGTTTTGGTCAAAGTATATTTCAGCTCCTTTATACTTAACCCATTTAATTGACCGTTTTCCTCCAAAGCATTTATGCCGTCTCTTAACTCCGTCTTTTTTTTCATTAGGAGATTATTGAGGCGGGCAACTGAGGAAACACCTTTGTAGGTCTTTTTTACATCACGACTTTTTTCATTCCAGAATTCGGGAGGGACAGCAAAACCTGTAGAAACGGCAATGGTTTTACGATGATGGCTTAATCTGAAAACAATGGGACAAGTGCCATTTTTACGTTTGCGCCTTGTGTCCATCGAGAGTGTGATATTTGTTTTCATCTATTAAAGATAAAAAAATTTGCACTCAATTTGCACTCAAAATAGTGTTTAATATGGTCTTATATGAATTCATTTTAAATTTATTATACTGAAAAACAATGTTTTACGTATTTTTAGAATTGTATAAATACAATAATCCTGTGCCTGGCAGGCAAGAGGTCACCGGTTCGACTCCGGTATTCTCCACGATCAATCGCAATTGGTTTTGCGTTTTAAAACTAAGGAAAGTCACTCAAGTTTATTTGAGTGACTTTCGTGTTTTAAAGGGTCCTTACCAATAGGCCTAACCATTTGCAGGATTGGATATCTTGCGGAGCAACACAGTTACTCCGGTATTCTCCACCAATAAATATTGGGCTTCAAGAGATTGGGAGCTTTTTTATTTTCCCATAAATCGAAATAAAACTCACTTTGGGCTCACTTTTTATTTTAAAACTTTAACGATTCATAAGTCTGTTTGATATCGTTTAATATTGCCTTCTAGCATTTTGCAAAAAGTAGACTTGCATATCTAATGTATTAATCAATATAGCAAACTGCAGCTCCGTTTCGTGCTATTGTCATCTAGAATATTCAGGGTAAAACCACTAAAAGGGCTCTCCCCTTAACTTTATGAACAAATTTTTAAAGTTAATGCCGGTATCTCAAGGATGTTTACATTGGTTGAATTTGACCGACTCTTTCGAACGGCCCAAACAATAATGTATGTAAATAAAATGATAAAAAGGTTATTTTATGTTAAGCTAATCAGCATTATGCTTCCCCTCGTGCCGGATAACCATTTTTAATAATATAATCGATTCCGGTTAATAACTCATCAAAACCAGGCCTCGCAAAGGGCATGCTTTGAATCGAGGCGCTATACATGGTACCATCCGGTTTAATTAAAAATAGCCCTGGTTCGATGAACTGTTCAGGTTCCGTGTCTTTGATTCCGTTGGAAATATACAGCCCCCATCCCTTAGCTTCTTCAATTGAAAATCCATACCCGATGCGTACATCGGCAACTTTCCATTCGCTATAGGTCGCTTTTGCCTTTTCCTCGGTATCCGAACTAATGGCAATGACGTTCACTCCCAATGCAATGAATTCCGGTAATTTATGTTGTAGTTCATGCAATTGCTTTCTACAAACAGGACAGTGCTTTCCCCTGTAGAATAAGACCATAGTAAAATTTTCGGGCTCTTGTTCACTTAACTTCCATTTAGTGTCGTTTACTAAATCGACAATTATATTGGGAACTTCTTTTCTGGGTTTTAACATTTTTTAATTGAATTTGAATTTGTTGCTTCTTTACATTGCTTTTAAGCCATCTTTTCTTCAGACAGGGCATCCATGGCTTCTGCGATTAATGTCTCCCCACTAATTATTTCAAATGTTTCATTCGCAGAAGCACTATCATGCAAGGCCCTAACCAAGGTTTGGGCTACATCGTCTCTACTGATTTCTCCTTTATTGTTGAGCTTGTGGCTCAATGCTATTTTTCCCGTGCCTGTTTCGTTGTTAAGTGTTCCGGGCCTTATGATGGCATAGTTCAGCTTACTTTTCTTTAAGTATTCATCGGCGTTATGTTTCGCTTTCAGGTATTCTTGAAGCTCGGATGCTATCTCAGGAGCATCGGCACCCATGGAACTTAGCATAACGAACTTTTTAATATTGGCGATTTTCGAAGCACTAATAAGGCGTTTGGCACCTTCTTGATCTACCTCAATAACTTTTTTCCCGCCAGATCCAGCTGCAAAAACCACCTTGTCAATATTCTTGACCGTATGATTGATATTTTTCTCTAAATCACCTAAAACAGTAGTAATTCCATTGTCCGAAAACTGTGCTACTTGTTCTTCCTTGCGCACCATCGCTATGGGATTAAAATCTTGTGACTCCCTTAAAAGTGCAACTATCTTTTTGCCCGTGTGCCCGCTGGCACCGGCTACTAATACATTTTCCATTTCTCTGTTTTATAATTCCGTATAAAGTTCCCACTAATTTAACGGTTGGTATGATGCAGACCCATTTAAAATTGATGCATAACCCAATGCATCCCTAGAATAATCCATTTTGAACCCATACCTAATGTGGACAATAATTCTGTTGTTCAAAACGTACCCCATTTTCTCTGTAACGCATATCCGTCAGAAATAATAAGATTACAGTCAACCTTAATAATTGAAATGTCCTTATTTTGTTACATCTTGAAATTAAAAGCCCAATTCGAATCTTAAACCCATAAAACCAAAAGGTTATACTGATTAAAGATAGAGTAGTAATATTAACGGGGCCCTCAACTGACATCGGCGAAGCCACAGCCATATAGTTGGCAGCGAATGAGGCCAAAGTGTTCCTTCCCGTTAGAAAGGATGATAATTTGAAAACGAGAATAGACCAAGCGCAAGTTTTGAACTGTTAAAACTAGAAGAACTGTTGTCTTGTAAATCGCATCATGAGATTACCATAATTCATAAAGTTGAATTTCGCCCTTTCCTTTTCATAACCCAGGTAGAGGATGCCAACGGTCTATTTTACCAATACCAACTACGAAAAAGAAACCTTACTGACCATTAGAAAACACCAAGTACAAAAGTTAAGTATAAGTCGGAGTTTAGGAAGGTACCAGCTTTTTATTGCCTAGGAATTTATGGAAAGTCAGTTGGGCAAAGGGGTGTTATCCAAATCACATGAATTTCTATTGAATTCCTGACCTCCCCTTAATTAAAGTTGATTGAAACGGAATATGTGGAATTCATTACTATAGTGTGCATTATCAAAAAAGAGTATTATGATCGATATCTCAAATAAATATAAAATGTTGCATAATTAATTTTCCAATAAACCCCCTTTACAATAAATACACTAAAACTAGAACCATGGCAAAAAAGGTAGCAGACCAAATAGTAGAGATGCTGGTCAATAACAACGTAAAAAGAATTTATGCCGTTACTGGCGATAGCTTAAATAATTTGAACGACGCCGTTCGAAGAAGTGGAAAAATTAAATGGATCCATGTGCGACATGAAGAAGTAGGAGCTTATGCCGCTGCTGCCGAAGCAGAACTTGATGGTTTAGCTTGTTGTGCTGGAAGTAGTGGCCCAGGACATGTACATTTGATCAATGCACTTTACGACGCCAATCGTTCGGGCGTTCCAGTTATAGCGATTGCATCTACCATCAATACACCAGAGTTTGGAATAGATTATTTTCAAAGTACCAACACCATTAAATTATTCGACGATTGTAGTGTATACAATGAAGTGGCTACCACCCCTAAACAAATACCTAGAATGTTGCAAGCGGCCATACAACACGCGATTCACAAAAAAGGTGTTGCGGTATTCGGGTTGCCAGGTGATGTCTCTTTCATGCCAGCTGAAGAAAGCGCAACTGCTATGCTTAACTACAATAGTGAAACAGTACTGCGACCAGCTAATTCGGAATTACAAAAAATGGCCGACCTACTGAACAAACATCCTAAAATATCAATTTTTTGTGGTATTGGAGCAAGGGAGGCCCATGATGATATCGTGACATTAGCTGGGTTGCTCAAAGCACCTATCGGTTATTCATTTAGAGGGAAAATGGGTATGCAACATAACAATCCTTATGAAGTAGGAATGACTGGATTGTTGGGAGTTCCATCAGCTTATCATGCGATGCACGAATCCGACGTTGTATTGTTATTGGGTACCGATTTCCCGTACGAACATTTTATGCCCGTCAAAAATAAGATCATTCAAGTGGATGAAAAGCCAGAACGGTTGGGAAGGCGTGCAAAATTAGAAATGGGCCTGACCGGAAAAATAAAGGATACAATGGAAGCTTTACTGCCATTGATCAAAGAAAAAAACGATGATAGCTTTCTAAAGGCACAGTTACATTTGTATGAAAAAGTAAAAGAAAATCTGAATATCTATGTTAAGGATACAGGCACGGAAAACCACATCAGTCCGGAATATGTTGCCAGCACTATCAACTCATTGGCAAAAGACGATTCTATTTTCACCGTAGATACCGGAATGTGTTGTGTGTGGGGAGCCAGATACATACGCGGAACCGGAAAGAGAATAATGCTCGGCTCTTTCAATCACGGCTCGATGGCGAATGCGATGCCTATGGCAATAGGGGCCCAATTGGCATATCCGACCAGAGAAGTTGTTGCATTCTGCGGAGACGGGGGATTATCAATGCTTTTGGGAGATTTGGCAACCATAAAACAATATGACCTTCCCATAAAGTTAGTGGTGTTTAACAACAGGGCCTTAGGAATGGTAGAATTGGAAATGCAAGTACAAGGCTTGCCCGATAATGAAACTGAAATGGTAAATCCAGATTTTACAATGATAGCCCAAGCCATGGGCTTTAAGGGGTTAACGATTAACCGTCCAGAAAATTTGAAACAATCTTTGAAGGAAGCTTTTGCCGAAAAAGGCCCGGTTTTAATCAATATAATGACAAATCCACAAGCACTGGCCATGCCACCAAAATTAGAATTTGAACAAATGAAAGGGTATGCTTTATCTATGAGTAAAATGATATTAGGCGGAAAAATGGATGAAGTATTGGAAATGATAAAAACAAATTACAAACATTTGAAGGAAGTGTAACGCTTTATTTAAAATAAGGGTTCTATCCTTGAATTTTTAAATTACGATGGGAAGAGTAAAAAATATGCTCTGTCCTCTGTCATTGGACAATATTTATATAAATACCCTAATTATTCCATTTTAAACATCAAATTGTAGCAAATATGTTTCAAAGGCTACTCTTTTCAGTATTCAATCCATATTTTTTAAATTTTTCAGTGCCTGTATTGGAGCAAATCATATACACCACTTGCAAAAGGTCTATCTATAAAGGAATAATTAATCTATTTTGAAAACCTCGGCATATCCTACTACCATATTTAGTTCCGTAAAAGGTAAATTAACGGAACTTTAGAGGTTAGTAATTAGTTACCAATTGTGTTTGATAAATTATATCTCTCTCAACCATTTTGATGAATAGGTTATTTCCTTACTCTGTAATGGCTTATTCTAAATCAAAATTCGTTGAGATACCTGTTCAAATTATAATCACTTACCGAGAAATAGGTTGTTCTTTACCATGATTTTACCGGATGTATCGTCATATGAAGTGCTTTAAAGTTCAACCCTCCCTCTCTATATTTGTGTATGTCATAAGCTACTGAAATGAGCTTGTACCCCGCCATTGAACCTTTTTGACCTTGGCTTCTCAGCTGATATGGCCAACAAGGTTGTATTCTTGGGGTCGGGACAGGAAAACATCTTTGTTATTTTGCAGGCAAAACTTGAATAAGTTTACGTTTGATACAGATCGCCTTTGTATCAAATCCTTTTTTTAACCAAGTCCGAAAGCTACTTACAATATTTCTACAAGCCATTATTCTAAAAAAAGCAAGGTCATGTTAAGGTTAAAGTTTAGCCCTTTCACGATAGTGATTATGAAAAAAAATATTTTGATCCAACTTTCAATTACCGATTGAAATATGATCTAATTTTAATCCACAATCTCTATAAAGTATATGGTTAAATTATTCCATTTAAGACGAATATCAATTTTATCTACATTTTGTTTTTTGGGTATTTTGTTCCTTACAAATTGTTCCAAAGAAGAACAGGAGTCAGATCCAAAACCACAAGAACCTATTTTGTCCGATGCCTATACTTACACCGCCCTAAGAAACGACGGAACAATATTTGAAATTGGTGATGAGACGGGGGAAATAAAAAAAGTTGGCGAAATACCTGAAATTACCTTTAACATTGCATTTAATACCGTAACGAGTTCTGAAAATACGACATACATGTACGAACAGATGCCTGAAATTTTTTCCGGTGATGGCACAACAACAGGATTTAGAGGACAATTATGCGAGCTTAATAATAAATCACTTAGCTCTAAATGTACCATTTTAGATTTTTCGAACAACGTTTTTCCAGAGTTTGCTGGTTTAATAGCTTTGGACTGGGATAATGAGAATAAGAGATTGGTAGGCGTCGTTGGTGATGTGGTAAACGTTTCAAAAGAAAACCCTAATTATCTGATTCATATTGACCCCCAAACCTTGTTAATCACCTATACGGGAATTCAATTTGTTCAAGGTTTTATTAACTCTACATGCCTCGTAGGAAATACCTATTACATTTCAAGTAGGTACGACAACTCCAATAATCAGCCTATATTTAGCTCTCTTGACCTCTCCATTGGCTCCCAAAACACCATAAGTACATCCAATTTGGATTCACCTCCCATTATATTGTCAAAAAACAAGGATGCCAAAAAGTTATTCGGCTTGGCCTGGGAGTTCAATACAGGATTTACCAATGCTGCTATTCCAGTTGCATTTGATATTGTTAGCCAAAAATTTGAAAAATTGCCCTTCCCAACTAGAATAAGTTTCAAACAAGATTTTGGCAAAAGCTATTTCAACGCTGATAGCGGTGAACAAATAGCCTTAGTCAATAGCGAAATGGGTGGTCTTTTGCGGTATAATTTCCAGACCAAAATCTTCAAGCTTGTGCATCTGTCACCATCCAATAATGAACTCTCGAGTCTTGTCGCTATTATAAACGTAAAATGAATTGACTAAATACGGCAATTTTTCGACTATCATAGACCACCGTTTCTAAACCAATCCTAAATAAAGGGGGTCATTTATTTGCCGTACAATAAGGGGTTCTAGCAATGGTTAAGTTCTAGTAGAAAGTCCAATTCTATCTAATTTACTACAATAAACGCTCTCTTAATTTAGGGCCGCACTTTAATCTCCAAGCTAGTTGTTAGAATTGAAGTAGCATTTCCTCTTACCGACCCTGAAACGGGCATAGTATTCAAATAGGTAGCGCTTGAGGATACCGGAAAATACATATTGGATGTTCTAATACCGTTACTGGGGTCATAACCTATCCACCCCGCACCTGGCAGGAACACTTCTGTCCAACCATGAAGCTCATATTTAGGATTATCTACCTCAACGTAAAAATACCCGCTTACAAAACGCGCGGCAATGCCTAGGTGACGCAATAGTTGAATTTGCATCCAAGCAAAATCCCTACATGACCCTTTTTTCAACTCAAATGTTTGATCTGGTTGGTGCGGTTCTCCTTCTTCACGTATTTCTAAATCAAAATCTTCATGGATGTGCATGGTCAACTCCCTTAAAAAAGCAAGTGTGTTGCCATTTACTCCCAATAATAGTGCGTCTCCGTACTCTTTTAAGGATGCCCCAATTGAAATTTTTTCTATAAAGGGATATAATAATTTCTTTAAAGCCTCGTCATACGCAAATGGCATTTGATTAATGCTAGATGGATACAAAAGAAAATTAAACGGATTATATGGGATAATGGTCAATATGGAGGTCGACTTGATGCTTAGTTTCGTGTGCATCCCTTCAAACCAACTAAAATGTATGGTATTGTTTTCGGCATCAGTCTGTTGAGAAATTCCGGCTACCTTAGGTGAAACTTGTAATTTGAATTTTTTTAGTTCTGCATATGATGTTTCTCTTGGTTTGAACCTAAAGTAATGCGGTTCCAAGTAGACTTCCGATTGATACTCATATTCAGTTTCGTGTATAATTTCAACTTCCATAAAACCTTATCGTTCAGGTATAGATTTGACATTGGGCATAACTTCTTTTTCGTACGCTATTTTTATTTGCTTTTTAGCCCGCGTATACTCATGGCCCGCGATAATTCCTGTGCCAGTAATACCACCAAAACCCAATTTTAACAAAGTACTAAAGTAGAGAATCATTGGTTTTCCATATTAAAACTTGTCTGTTCGTGTGAGTTTGCAAAAAAGGAGTCGTAAACCGCTGTTGACACCTCATTGAGTCTTTTCTGGAAGGCATCAATATACTCATGCAAACCACTGTCAAAAATGTCATTTACATCTGTAAACTCTAATTGTGATCTAAGTTTACCCAACTGTTTTTCAGCGCTATTGGTAAACCCACCTTCCTTACCGGTAATTGCTTTTAAGGACTTTTCGGCCTCAATTAAACAGAAGTTAATGGAGCGAGGGAAAACCTTATCTAAAATCAAAAATTCCGAAATATTCAAAGCGGTAAGTTTCCCATATTTTTTTCGGTACATATCATAAGCGGATACTGATTTAAGCAAAGCCGCCCATTGAGCTAGGTCGAAGGGAGTGCCTACAGCCTGTGGTGTTGTTAGTAAGATGTGATATTTTACATCTAAAACACGTGACGTTTTGTCGGCACGTTCTATCAATTGACCAATTTTTCCAAAATGCCAACCATCGTTTCGGGATATTGATATGGCCAAAATTCCATATAAGAGCTGACACCCTTCCTTCACTTTTTTAAAAAATAGACGTGGGTCGCTCTCTTTCCAACTCTTTTTTTCCAATCCTTCCTTTACGAAATAATACAAGTAGTTGATTTGTTCCCATACTTCCTTAGTCAATTCTGGCCTAATGGCCCTTGCGTTTTCCCTTGCGTGACAAATAGAGTTGTATACCGAATTCGGGTTTTGAGGGTCGAATCCCAAGAAATATATGACTTTTTCCTTTTCCACAGTCTCATAAAGGGACTCATATAGATCCCAATCCCCTGTAATGACCACCAAAGGTTTCCATTGCTGAATAGCATCAGGTGCCGATTCCAACGAAAGATTGAAATTTACATCCATGAATCTGGCATAATTTTCGGCCCGTTCAACGTACCTATTCATCCAATACATGGTATTTGCGATTCTACTTAGCATAGTTCTGTTTTATTTATTATCCAAGACCCAAGTATCCTTGCTGCCTCCTCCTTGTGAAGAATTTACGACTAACGACCCCTTTTTCAACGCTACCCTGGTCAACGCCCCTGGTATTACCTTGATATCCTTTCCATAGAGAATATAGGGTCTTAAATCTACATGTCGGCCCTCTATACTATTATCACAGAGTGTTGGCACTCGGGAAAGGTTGATCATTGGTTGTGCAATATAATTCCTAGGATTGTTTTTGATTTTCTTTACGAACTCCTCTTGTTCCGCTTTTGTAGCATGTGGACCTATCAACATTCCATATCCTCCAGAACCATCTGTCTGTTTAACCACCAATTCCGCAATGTTTTCTATAACATATTTGCAATCTTGTTCTTCAGCACATATATATGTTTTAATATTTGGTATTAGTGCCTCCTCGCCCAAATAATATTTTATCAACCTTGGAATATAGGCATAAACTGCCTTGTCATCAGCTACACCAGCTCCTGGGGCATTCACCAATACCACATTTCCCTTTAAATAGGCCCCGAACAGCCCGGGAGTTCCTAAAAGCGAATCTTTATTGAATACCAATGGGTCAATAAATTCATCATCCACCCTGCGGTAAATAACATCGACCTTTTGTAGACCATTTGTGGTCATCATATAAACAAAATCGCCTTTGACTACCAAATCTCCTCCTTCCACTAATTCAGCTCCCATTTGTTGTGCCAGATAAGCATGTTCAAAATAAGCTGAATTATAGATCCCAGGTGTTAATACCACAATAGTGGGTTTATTGACTTTCGTTAGGGACTCTAGCATATCCCTTAAATAGTGCGAATAATCGTGGACCGGCCTAACATGTAGTTGCTCAAACATTTCTGGAAAAGTACGTTTCAAGATCTCCCTATTTTCCAGCATATAGGATACTCCGGATGGGCACCTTAAATTATCTTCCAACACATAAAACTTTCCATCTGCTCCTCGGATGAGATCGGTACCGGAGATATGGCTCCAGACCTTTTCCGGTGGTGTAAGCCCAATACATTCTTTAAGATAACTAGCGCTCGAAAGCACCAACTCTTTGGGAATAATCTTATCCTTTAGGACCTTTTGGTCATTATAAATATCATTAATAAATAAATTTAGAGCTACTATTCTTTGTTGGAGTCCCTTTGATAAATAGTCCCAATCTGCACCGCTCACTATTCTTGGAATGATGTCTAAATGGAGAATACGCTCAACCCCTTGATTGTCACTATATACATTAAAAGTCATGCCCAGGGATAACTGTGCACGATCGGTTGAATGCTGAAGGAAATTAAGTTTGTTCCAACTTACTTTCTCTAGGCGTTTTTTAAATAGTTCATAACTTGGTCGCACTTCATGGGCATCGTTGAACATTTCGTCATAAAAACCTTTTATCGTATACTCGTCAAAATTAATTTTAGGCATATTGTTGAAGTGTAGTTGAATAGTGTGTCAGATTTTAAAGAGGAGCTCAATCTAACCTGTTGGAATAGCGTTCCTTTTAAAGATAGTGTAAAAAGTTTATTTAAACTAGAGCCACAGTAATAAAGTCAATAGAATCCAAGGACGATATTATATAAAACCTAATAATCATAACTATTAAAACTTGGCAATGGGTTTGAAGTAAAATATTTGTGGATTAGTGTAATAACCTTAACCACTAATTCAATGTTCCCTGAGGTCCATCACAATACCAATGCAGTTTAGAGAGCAATTATAATCTCAAAAATGAAACTCTTTTCTTGGGATAAAGTTTCATCCCAACTTAACTACACATTCAACTCACTTATTTTAGCCATAGCAAGTGAAGGCAATAGTATAAAGTTTAGGAACTATCGTTTCGGCAATAGCAATTGGTGAATAAACGTCATTTTATTTACTACCCCCGGAGTAATCACAAACGGATATACATCGGGGACACCCATCGCTCGATTGAGGCTATTGACCGCAAATGATAATGGTATACAAGTATTGATAATAGTTTCAAAGTTTTTTACGGAGTAAGGATCAGATGTTGCTTCAATCCGCATGTTTTTTGAAATATCTGTAGAATTAACCTTCAAACCAAAAAAATGTGCCGTCTCTACCATGTCCATAATGTGCAGATAATGAGCCCAGGTCTCGGCCCAATCTTCCCAAGGGTGTGATGTTGCATATTTGCTAATGAATGAGTCTCCCCAATTGGAAGGTGCACCATGTTTGTAGTAGGCTTGTAAAGAACTACTATAACTCACTTCCTCATTTCCAAAGATTGTCCTAAATGACGATAAAATATCCTTGTTTTTTGAAACTAATTGTTCCCAGAAGTAATGACCTACTTCATGTCTCAAGTGGCCGATTAGCGTCCGATAAGGCTCCTGCATCTCCTTTCTTGTTTGCTCCCGAAAAACGGAATCTGCCTCTCGGATCAAGATAGTTATTACACCATTTGCGTGACCGGTCATAATCTTTAAGTTGTTCCTTTTGGCTATAAAGTCAAAACACAACCCTTCATTATTAACCATCTTACTTGGCAAATCCAGACCGATTTTTTGAAGCTGATATATAAGTCGGTGTTTGGCAACTTCCAAGTTTCTCCATTTCGCAAAGTTCTCTATTTCCGACAGATTGGGGATTGTTCTATTGAGCTGGCATGCTGGGCAATAATCATGTTTTTCGTTCTTTTCGAGTAGCCAATTGCAAACTTTATGCTCCTTGTTTTTACAGTACTTGTACTCAATTTTTTCCCGGTCAGAAATCAAAGAAGTGCTCAAGGGGTCAAAGGTGAGCATTTTACGGTCTGCGGCCCGATAACCGCATGAATGTCCGCAATTATCACATTGGTTATTTTCAAAAAATAAGGGATAATTACAATGACCACACTCAAAAACTTTCATAGATATTAAATTAATGTTGAATCACGTGACTACAAATTATGAACATGATCTTCTCTAGGGATCAGGTCTTGGCTTTTCAGTATAAAAATAACAGTCCATAGTACTGAAACAAAGATGATCTATATTTCGCATATGTCTCATTTCAAGAAATAATAAATCGACTCAAAATTAATAGTTGAATGTGGAGTTTGAACATTTCATAAAATATTTATCGGATAAGTTGTCATATTTTTAAAACTCCTGTAACTAAGGTAGTAGAGACAAGTCATAAGAATGGGCAAAGAACTTGAAAACACTTTTCTAGAGGCATTGGAACAGAATCAACAAAAGTTGCTGAGAATTTATTCCGTTTACGCTAAAGATGCCGAAGATACCAAAGACCTCTTCCAAGAAGTATTGATCCATATTTGGCAATCAATGCCCAATTTTAAGTCCAACTCTTTATTGTCCACCTGGATATTTCGCATCACCTTGAATGTTTGTCTACGTTTATCTAAAGAAATCTTAACACTAGTGTACATTATAATTAAAGATAAAAAAAATTGCACGCAATTGATTATATTCATTTGATATCAAATGACACCAAAGTAAGTTTATGTTTCTGAATATAAGCCATATACATATCTATTTGTTATGTTTTGGAGCTACAATCGCAGTTCTGGCAGGCAAGAGGTCACCGGTTCGACTCCAGTATTCTCCACAGATAAAGCCCATATACGTAATGTTTATGGGCTTTTTTAATTTAGGTTGACAATTGGGTTCACAATAATTTATTTTATGAGTTCATCCCTTTTTAATTGAAAACCATGGAAAAATCGACATTTACAACCTTGAAATTGGAGTTAAATTATTGAGGGTTACTAATTTTCTGTCCTAAATATTGAAATATTACACAAACTTTAAAACTAATCTACTAACTGAATTTACACAATCCCGGGCAAATTCAGCCAACCATATATCTGATGTTTTATCAAAATGTGATTCACTAAAATTATTTCGGGCATTGCATACCGCATTAGTGATAGTCCCTATAAGTTCCAACATGGGTTCCGAAAATTTCTCGTCGCTTTTCTCAAAATGCTCCTTTAAATGGGTTTTAACAATACGAGCCAACTTGGGTAATTTGTCCTCTTCAAGACTTTCAGGTACATTATTCTTAATATATGCCTTAAATATGCCTTCTAAGCAAGTATAGGCATAGGTCAGGGTTAAATTAAATTCCCCGTCCTTTATTGTAATGTCCATTTTATTTAAACATTCCTCTAATTTCTTGGAGTTCCAAACATCCGCGGTAACGATTGATTTTGGAACTGAAATTTTATCATTCCTTCCAAGACCCACTATGAAATTTGTGATTTCATCGGGACAACCAAGTATTTCCAAATCCTCTATTATCTCATTTAATTCTAAAGGTTCATTGGTCCATTCTGAAAACCAATTAATAAGATCCTGGATGAACAAATAAAATTTGTCTGTATTCTCATAAAAATGATTCATTAAAAGATTTAGACCCCCAATACAGTCGTATTTCACATGATCCATTTCAATATCAAAAAAGGTCCGATTACTTTTTGCAATATTATACGCTTTACTCCAAGATTCATCCAATCCAACATTTATGCAATTATTCTTAAATTCCCTTGATTTAAGGAACTCGCCAATATCCAAGTTTTTTAAACTTATAGATAATGGTTCAAGCTTAGGGATTGGTTCATTCATTATTGATTATTTAAAAATTGAAAGGAAAAAACATAGGAAAGATAATATTTTCAAAACAAAAAAAGACCGCCAATAATTAGCGGCCTTTAACATCAAAAATAAAATGGATAAATAAAATTTTAAAATGCTCCCTGGGTATTAGTAATCTTAATCGGTATTGCAGCCGATCCGTTTGATTTTGTTGATTCTACATTGTTTCCTTTATCTCGAATGTTCAAATCTATACTTCCCCGCATCATGGATTCCCGTAATGATTGCCGGCTTTGTTCCGCCTGGACGTCCGGACCATCCAACGGTTTGCGTTTGTCGTTAACCTCAACATTTCCGGTCAAGTCTCCTATTTTATCCAATCCCATATTGGCCATTTGTCCAATCTTACCAGGTATCTTGGATAACAGGGTTAAAATGCCCTTCATAGGCATTAACATAAATTTTAGTATGCTTTGCCCTATTCCTTTAAAAAAGGCCATAAAATCGAACTCTTGAAACCATTTAACAACGTTGTCCCATGCGGCGCCGATCATTCCGGTAAACGCTTTCCATTGTTTACCGAACCAGGCGGTTATTTCATCCCAATAATAGAATATAGCCACCAATGCACCAATGGCCGCGATTATGGCCAATATGGGCCACAAACCTAAATTTAAGGCCACACCAAACGCGGTTGTTGCCGTGGTTGCCAACCAGGTGCCGGCGGTAGTTACGGCCATTACGGTTTTATATGCGGCCAAACTAATGGCATTTTGGCCAATCGCAATTGACGCGGCACCACTTAAAGCACCATGAACACCCAAAACAACATTATAGGCCGCAAATGCAGCTTGTGAACCCCAAACCAATCCCTTTAATACTCCAAAGGTGCCAATTAGACCGGCGCCAACGGCCACAATGGTTTCCATGTGGTCCGCTACAAAAAACAATGCGCCTTGTACCTTGTGTAATCCCGTTCCGGCGGTTGCCGTACTTATTAGCACACTATTAAAACTATTCTTTACCGTATCCAATGCGGTGTTAACAGTTTTTGACGCCGCCGAAAATTCGTTGTTTAGATCTATATTCTTTGTAAATGCCGAATTGGCCATTGCCAATTTTTCATCCAACAATTTAAAGTTGGTTGCTAATGGAATGATTCCCTTTGATACGGTTTCACCGCTTAACCCCAACCCGGACAATGTTTTGGTTACGCTTCCCCCCTGGTTACTTATTTTATTAAGTCCCTTAATCAATGCGGTAAACGCCGCGGCTTTGTCCGATGTAAATATTTCTTTGGCTTCATTAGAGGTTAAACCCATAACCTTGGCATATGCCGCCAATGTATTGCCGCCTTTTATAGTGGCATTTTCTATGCCCCGGAATACCTTACCAACTGCAGTTCCGGCCGCTTCGGGTGCCACGTCCAAAGATTTTAACGCGGTTGAAATTCCCAAAATTTGAATGGATTGTAATTTGTATGCCGCCGTGGCCCTAGCCACTTCACTGGCAACCCCTAAAATCTCCATTTCAGTAGCTGCAGACGTATTCCCCAACCCAACCAATGTTGACGCGAATCGGTCGACCACCCCAACACCCTCACCGGTAATTGTCAATAATCGCGCGATTGACGCGGCCCCCGCGGCCCCTTGGATGTCCGACGCTTTTTCAAGCTTTGATAGCGTGGCCGAAAATTTTAAAATATTGGCATTACCAACAACACCAAGTTGTCCGGCAACCTGGCCAAGTTCCAATAATTTATCCGGTGAAATACCGCGAAGATTTTTAGAAGTACTTAATATTTCTTTGCTAAACTCTACCAGGTCATTACCTATAATACCGGTCGTTTTAGAAACGCCGATCAATCCGGTTTCATAGTCCCGGATACCACCTATTCCACTTGCGAATAAGGCCCCAAAGCCGATTCCAAGAGTTAACTGTGTTAACCTTCCCATCCTTGTAAAGACACCACTAACCGCGTGATCGAAACGTTTAATCTTATCTATTCCCGCCATACTAAATTTAGACACACCAACAGACATACGCCTAAAAATGTGCGTAAATCGATCAATTGCGGTAAATTCGGCGGGTATTTTTATTGTTGCGGCCATTGAATTTGATTTAAAGTTATTTCTCTAAAAGCTTTATCAATTCAACACTAGCATTACAAAAATAGTCATTTCAGGAATGTTTTACCCCAAATCACCACAATAAGTAATTAACTAGTAATGAACAATTTAATTAGATTGTTCAATGCTTTTAATCTTGGAATCGATTTCTGCATAAAAATCATCAACGTCCTTTTTTAAATCGTTGCCACATGCAATTCCCTGCTTAACCTCATCCAAATTCGTGTCCGCATAATCTAACCAGGATTCTACACGTTCGCGTTCCACTTTTGCTCCCTCGGTAATGCCCGCTTTAAAAATTGCGTTATACAATTCCGGGCTTTTATTTTTTAGTTGTTCTGAATTCATTGTTTCTATTCTAAATGTTAATAATTATTTTAGTTTTTATATCCTTGAGGCAATCCAAATAAATCCATAATGGCATGTTATATGTACTATCCGTTATCATTTTACAAACCCGGTCGCCATACATGCCTTTGGTTTTATTTACGTTCTCCCCGGCTCCTGGTCGCGCTGTATTCTTTTATAACTCCGGAAATTTCGGCCTTTGAATTTTCCTTGGCGTTTTTTATACTATCCTGTAATGCTTCCCGCATTTCCTCACCCATCTTTGCCAAATGGTCCCGGTTACCTCCTAATATTTCACAATACACCGACGCAATATTTTCAGACGCGCTTTCAAATTCCCGGAAAATACTTTGCATGTTGACAATCATAATTCTTTGAACTATTTCGACCGGCATTAGTTCCCCGCGGATCTTTTCAATTTGTAGGTTTTTTAATTCAATCTCCTTTTCAGTCTTTAGTACATCGGCTATCCTTTTGCGCGTATACATCCCGTCGCTATCTTTTGGCTTTTGTACATCGGGTTTAGACAATTTAACCGCAACTTTTGCCCCTCCCGTCGGTTTATTGCTTATTTCGGAATTTGGCACTATATCAACATTCAAGCCTTTGCCCTCTGTTTGCTCCAATATATACTCTTTATTAGGGGCAAAATCACTATCGATATAATCACCCGATTTAAACAACTTACCACGGTTTATATGTTGGCGCAATGTTCCATAAGGCACGCCAACGGACATTGCAAATTCTTTAGGTTTTAGTAACGGCATTTTGTTTTTAGTTTTAAATGTTACATTACGTTTTGTAACAATAATTATTTGATTCTGTTACGGGTTCTGTTACACCGTTCAAAAAAATGTTAAGTGCATATAAAATGGCGTGCGCAACATATTGCAAGGGGTGTGCAAAACGCTTACAGTACCTTAATTGTATTGCTTGTCTTATCATCGCTCTACCTCGTTAACTAGGTCCTCACGTGTTGCCCCTAGCACCTCACAAATCTTATCGATAAGTACATCCAAGTTCTCAACCTTTTCAGGCTGGCTATAGCCCTTCTTTTGTAAGCGGTACATTTGATCTTTTATAATGTCGTAATTGAGATCGTACCGCGTTTCAATTAGTAACGATAGCCGGTGAATGGACTTAATAGGGCTTTGTCCGTTTTCCATTCTACGAACATCGTTTAGAAGTATACACCTCTCTAGGTTTAAAAATATAGTGTTTGCCATTGGATATTTATAAAGGCCGGTACTATGATTTCCCGGCCGTGTTATTGGATTTCCTTACTACCCTCTATTACTCTTTTATCCTTGAGATTTCCCGTACATTAGGTACTATATTCCCGGATTCCATTATTACCAACCCCTTTAAAGGTGTCAAGTAATCATGCCCATGGTTTAAGTGTTCGTTAACCGGTCTGTCCATACTAGGCACTAGGTTTGCATTAACGGCCCTGTTTAACGCAATGGATAAATCATTGGCTATGGCCAACGCTTTATTTTGGCGCTCATGGTTGCTGTAATAGGTATGTTGTTTTTCCAATGATTCTTTGAAAGATGGATCAACTACAATAGAATTTTTGTTAATTGCAAATTCCGTGGCCAGGAATGGGCGTTTTATAGAGTTTAACGCTTCTTTACACTTTCCCGAATCCAAGCCAAGTAATCCAAGTAACGCGGCTTCCTCTGCCTTCGGGAACCCTGTTTTTAATCTTAATAAATGCACGACACCGTCCCAACGCTTAATTAGGACCATTTCCTTTTCATTTGTTGTTAACACTCGTTCAATTAATTTTTCAGTTTCAATAACGGCCGCTGTCATTTCCTGGGCTGTATTTTCCCTTTGCTCCAACATGGTTTTAATTTGGCTTTCATCAGTCCATAGGTAAATAGGTTTAAAATTGGTACTTCTTTTCAATAGTTCCATTCTGTTTGATTTTAGATTATTATTTGTTTTTGAGATGCAATACAGTATTAAGTTTGCGAAAACTTTATTCCTTCAATAAATGGTCAATTAGTGCCATCTTAGTTTTATAGGCATTCATTTCCTCTTGGTTTGAGCCGCCAACAATATCGTTATCATATTCCCATACAAATTTTACTTTCAAACCTTTCGTAAATTTCATATTCAGTTCCATTTTTCTTTTTTTTGAATTTCCATAATTACATGTTGTTTAATTTTTCCATTACATCGTTGTACACCATTGGTTTTTCTTTGGTTCCCGGCTTTTGTTTTGCCCATTTTTCGTTGTTCGCTTTCCAGGTCGCCAACCTCCTGGACACATCAAAAGTTTTTTCTTTCTCGAAACGCATTTTTATTCCGCGCGGGTTCTTTTCTGTCCAATAGCTAAAAAATTCATTTAAAAAACCTTTGCCATATTCAGATAAAAAAGGAGACAAGGAATTTTTAAATTCCGCTTTTCGTTCTACTATACTTTTTTTAGTTATTGGTTTATTGGTTATTGGTTTTATTATACCTACAATGCCGTTGTAGTGCTGTTGACTTTGCTTTTGTATTGCTGTTGACTTTGCTTTTGCATTTTTTACAATGGCATTATCCAAAGCATTTTTAGATGCTATTGTATTATTTACAAGAGCAATAATATTTGCGGTATACTGGTTTTTACTTTTTTCAATAACTTTTATAAAACCCCAGTCTACCAAGTCGCAGAATGTTTTTGAATACGTCCTATAATTCTTAATACCAATTGCGTTTTTAGCCATTTCCATTGGAAAACCAAATTTTTCAACCCATCCCAACCGATTACAATGTTCGATTATGAAAAAATACAAAGCTGCATGGTTTGGATTAATCTTTTCGGTGTTTTCAAAGGCGAAATCAAACCATTTCCGACTTAGATCATATCCGCTCAACTTTTCGTTGGGACTAGTTATTTCCATATTAATCTAAGTTTTATCTGTACAAGTCTTTTATATCTGAATTGTTCCATGCATAGCCAAGTTCTAACTCTAGCATTCTTTTTTCCTCTACCATGGCCGATATCTTTTCAACCATCAGATTGGCAGCGTATCGTTGTAGATTAATTGCGGTATCACTGCGTAATCTGAATCCTATCGCTATAACTTCGTTAATCTCGAATACTTCGGTCTTGTACTGTTTCCCATCTTTGGCAGTACGGCGAATTTTCGCCCCACTTATTAGCCCATCTTTTTTGAGGGCATTAATACTATCCGCTAAAGTTCTTTTGGGAATATTGTACAGCATTTCGATTTGGTTCCGTGTCGCATATTGATCTTTGCCGTCTGTAATTCCAAAACCCTGAAATATTGTTAGTTTTTTCATACCGGAATATTGATAGGATTGCTAAAGACTAATTTTTGATAAAATCAATCATTTACCTGACTGACTATGATCGCTTAAATTTTATAGTCTTTATTTCATCACAAGCCCGGTCGAATTCATCAACAGATATTAAGTAACGTTTTCCGAACTTTTTACCCTGTATTCGCCCATCATTTAAAGCGTTCCAAATTGTTTGGACGCTTACCCCCGTCGCTTCTGCCACCTCCTGGGGGGTGTATCTTTTTAATGGCTGACTTTTAGGAATAGATTGTTTCACGTCGGCCAATAATTCCTTGACCTCTTGTATTTCTTTGGATAAACTTTCAAATGGATTTCCCATGACCTTGATTTTTTTTTGTTAATCAAGGCTAAATTCTATAAATTGAAATGTTAGAATCGGGCATCGTTCCTATATGGAACGATAGGAATGATTTTAAGTTTTGTCTGGTATAAAGGCAGAATAAGACTTGAAGTAAATTGTATTTTTTAAATTTGGCTGGCCATTCTTTCCCGAACTTTGGTCAATGGCCTTTTTTATAGTTTTGGAAGATAGATTGAACGAAAAATGATTACTTAATGCATCGGCATTTCTTGAAATGAACATATCCTTTTTTAAATAATTCTTTTCCTCTAATGTCAAAAGTAAAAATGCAAGGTATAAATGAGGTGTATTATTTCCGGTTGCTATTGACGGCTCCCAAATCAATTTTCCATCCTCATTTCTAATGTATTCATTTTGCTCTAACAACGATTCAATATCGGCGCAATCCTTTTGTGAAGTAAACATTGATATAAAGGATACATCTCGTTTCTGCACTTTATCACTTTTTTTAATGAAGTCCAAAAATTCCTTTTTAATTTCGGCGGCGTTGGCTAAAAGCTTAACCTTACGCGCTCCTGTTAACGATTTCGCTTCATGCCGACGTTTTAATTTTGTACCATACTTACGCATTTTTAAATCTACATTATCGCCTAATTTGATAATATTATTTTCAAAGACTTTCATTTGCTCATTTAACTCAAAAAAAACGCTTTTCATTAAATCTAAAGTGTCGATTGGGAGTTTATTATATTGGACGTACTCCAATAGGTCATACTTAGCAGAATATAGTACGAAACTTGAAATTTGTAATTGTTCGATAAGTTCCTTCTTATTGTTTTCGCTTTTAATCGAATTAACCAGGTGTTTTTCTTTTTCCAAAGTATGTTCGTAATACTCCCAAATAAGAATAGGATTCTTAGGAATATACCAGTCCGTTAATCTAGCTTTACTCATGCAAAATTGATTTTAACGTTGAAACCCCATTTTTAGCAATTCACGTTCCAACAATAACGCCGATAATTTTTCATCTTGATCCTGGATCTTTTTTCTCAATCGCGCATCCAACTCAAACTCCAATTTAGCTTCCAAAAATTCTCTTTTCCCTTTATTGCTTAGTCCGTCCATAGTGTATATATTTTATGCTTTTTTTAATAATTTAAAGTCCATTTTAAATACCTCATCCACCGCCGTTTTTTTGTCATCATCATCGACCTGGTAATATTTATTCAATGTTTTCATATCCTTATGGCCCGATATGGACGCTATTAATTTATCACTATACTTTTCCTTTTTCATTAGTGTAATGAAGGTACGGCGCGCCGTGTGTGTACTTACCCTATCGCAAAAAGGTATATTTGTTCTAATATCCTCTTTGCCTATCGTGGTAATTTTTTCAGTCATTTGAGTATAGCCACAATCATTGAATACCTCTTTGATATATTTATTTTGTTTTTGGTTTGCTATTATAGGTAATTTATAATCATATTTCCTTAATAAGTACAACGCGATTTCATTTAACGGAATGGTCCGAACTGGCTTGTTTTTACTTTTTTCTTCCTTTAAATGGAGTGAATTATTAATAATATTTTCCTTGGTAATAAATTTCAATTCGCCAAATCTCATTCCAGTCAAACAAGCAAACACGAACACGTCCCTTACCTTTTCATGTTTTTCAGTTTCAAACTTATGATTCAATATAACTTCCAAATCTTCCTTTTTTAAGGCAATTTGTTTAGTTGCAACCCTCTCATTAATTTTAAGACTGGTGAAATCCTTTTTATAAGTGTACTTGTTATTTACTGCCCAATACATAAAGGTTTTAAATAGTCCTATATTACGCGCAAATGTGTTGTGGGCGTGCTTTAATTCTTTTACACAATAATCGGTGAACTCGCTATCAAATTTTGCATTAATCGAATTAAAAGTAAGTTTGTATTTTTTTGAAACCTCGAATTTTTGCAGAATATTTTTAATGTTCTTATATCGCTTTTGGGTGCTTTTGCCCCAATCCAGTCTTTTTGTCTTAAAATCAACAAACTCATCAAAGGCCTTAAAAAATAACCCTTGGCCGGACGGTGTTTTTTTAAACTCCTTTTCAAATTCTTCTTTTAAAAGTTTAGAAGTAAAATCTTCATTAAAAGTTTTGCTTCTTTCCTCAACCTCTTTAAAAATTCGGCTATATCGATCTAATTGAATTTGAATAGAATTAGCGGAATTGGATTTGTTAGGTCCCTTTTTAATTGGTTGCTTTTGTTCAAAATCCCAATTTATAGGGGTAATCTTTTCCCCTGTTGAATACACAAACTTTTTTTCCTCGTATTTGAAATAACAAGTAAATAAAATTAGTGTTTCCTTATCCCCTTTGGGATGCTTTAAAAAGAATGAATGTGACTTGGTTGACAATGGAGTTTACTATTTAGTTGACAATTTTTTTATAATTGCATATTGTTTTTAACTATAACAAATATATACAAATCCCATTAATAAAGGGTTAAAGCTACTAAATAATGATATTTTACATTTATAAATATAAAAGGTTCGATAACAGTATTCTCCACGATCAAGCGCAATTGGTTGTGAGATTTTGGATTTAGGCAGATATAAGTGATAGTCTAAACTGGAATAATTCTATATTCTAACCTCTCTGAACTGCGCCCTAAATGCTTTTATTTTTACGTTGAAGGATTCGGACGAAGCCTTAGTCCAAATCAGTAAAACTCTTCTGGAAATCAAAAAGGTATTGGCATTTATATCGTTACTCCACTCTTTTAATGTCTGTTTTCCTATGTTTACTACTTTTATCTTTTAGAGTAGGTGCCTAAGTCAAAATAATTAATTTATTCCCTTTCAATTTCCGTGTTATAATAAGAAATCGACTACGAATTATGCAATGGACGTTGAATAATAAAAAGCCAACAAGATTTGTATTATTTTAGGTCTTTTTCTATTTAATAGATTTCCGGTTTTCAACATAGAAAAAACTAGAAATAATAATCCTAATGTAAAATAAACAATTATGAGCAGCAATATTTTGAGGAAAATGTTAATTCTATCATTCATTTTTCAGACGTGTTTTCAATATTCGGCTTACTCACAATCCACAGTAACTTTAGATAACGGAGAACTTAAAGCAACTTTTGTAGATAATAGTTCCTATGGAGTGCACAAAGAAGGCTATAATGGTATATCAGAACTTTTTCATAAGGATCAAGATTCTACGCTATTTGTTCCCCATTTCGCTGGGGTTAACTTGGAACATATTTTTGGTGGGGATTCACTAATATCACTTTTTGAGCCTAGACGTGAACCAATGACTATAAAAAGTATTTCTGATAAAAAAGTTATGCTTCATCAGCCAAAAACAAGCATTTCAAAAGTAGAAAGTTGGACAACTTTTCAATTGGTAGACCCTCATTACATAGATGTAGAGTTTAATTTTGTAGTCCATGACAAAAGCATGTTTAAACATGGATACGTTGGATTATTTTGGGCTTCTTATATTAATTTTCCGGAAAAACTGGGAATTAATTTCAAAGGAAAAAAGAAGAATAGTAGTGTTTCAAGCCAATGGATATATGCCCTTTCTGCGAAACACAATGAGAATGGCACCCATATAGGCGACAATGATAATTATAACTTGTATACAGCACCCAATTTTAATGTAGGTCTTACTGTAGAAGTCTCGGAATACATTTTTACCGAGCCATATTATTATGGAAGATTTCACAATATGGTCTTTGCATATTTATTCGATAAGCCCGAGGAAGGAATTATAAGATTTTCCAAGTCTCCTAGTGGAGCTGGAAAAGGTAAGCCAGCGTGGGATTTCCAGTACATTCTGCCAGAATTTGAAGTAGGGAAAGAGTATTCAATCAAATGGAGGGTGGTATATAAAAAATGGAATGGTCAAAAAGATGTAGAAAGGGAGTATAAAAAATGGTCAAAAACGTTTAGAAAATAATTCTTGTAAAATAGGATTTGCTCTAATTAAAGTGTGGGAAGATAGAATTAAAGTATGTTTAATATACGGAGTAAATCTTAATGGAGTGCATTCAATTGTTATTGATGCATTAATGTTTTATAAGTAAATGGACTGACTATTTTAACTTTGAATATAATTGGGAGTGATACATTCGGCAGTCCTCCGCTAATACGGAGTGGATAAAATTTGAGATGTCGAAATTGATGCTAGAGGTACAGTCGAGCTTAGAACGATTCATACATCAATAAAGTATAGGGAGTTAATGGAAATAACCCCTAGATTGGGAAAAATTGACGAACTTATTAAAGTAATGGAGGAATAACAGATGCCAAACACACTAACCTAAAGAAGATGAAAAACATACTACTACTAATCACCTTTGTACTAAGCACAAATTTGTCCGCCCAAGATTTCGACCGGAAAAAAATGGACAGTCTTTTCACGCTTATCGAATCGAACCAAAAGGGAATGGGGAGTATTTACATTTCTGAAGAGGGAAAGGAAGCCTATCACCATGCATTCGGCTTTGCTAGCAAAGAAGACAACATAAAGGCCACCGATAAAACCAAATACCGTATCGGCTCTATTTCCAAGACCTTTACGGCTTCTATTATCTTGAGATTGATCGAGAACGGTAAATTAAGTTTGAGCACCAAACTCTCGGATTTTTATCCGGAAATCAAGAACTCCCAAGAAATAACTATAGCGCAATTATTAAAACATCGTAGCGGCATATTTAATTTTACAAGTGCCGAGGATTTTACCTCTTGGATGGAACAGCCCATATCAAAAGAAGACCTTGTCAAAAAAATCGCAGGAAACGGTAGTGTTTTTGAGCCCAATGCCAAATTTGAATATTCCAACTCCAATTATGTGTTGCTTTCCTTTATTGCGGAAAAAGTAGAAAATAAAGACTTGGCTCAGCTGATAAAGGAGATGGTTTGCAAGCCCTGCGCTTTGGAAAACACCTATTATGGTGCTAAAATAGCAACAAAAAATAATGAAGCCAAGTCCTACACAAAATCCAACGAATGGCAATTGGCCCCTGAATCTGATATGTCCATTCCTCAAGGCGCCGGTGCCATTGTTGCCACCCCCAAGGACCTGAACATATTCTTGAACTGCCTTTTTAACTATAAAATTGTTTCAGAGAAAACGGTGCAGGCAATGATGGAAATTGAGGATGGCTATGGCCTAGGTATGTTTCAAGTCCCATTTTACGATAAAAAAGCATTTGGGCACAATGGAGCAATAGACGGTTTCCAATCCAATGCCTACTATTTTCCAGTAGAAAACGTTTCTATAGCATTTACGGCAAATGGCTTGGCCATGCCCATAAACGATATCATGATCGGGGCATTGAGTATCTATTTTGGAAAAGATTATAGTCTCCCGGAATTTAAAGAAACGAAGGCCTTAAATCTAAAGTCGGAAGACTTGGATAAATATCTCGGTGTGTTTTCAAGTCCAAGTTTTCCTTTAAAAATAACCATAACCAAAAAAGATAATATACTGGTGGGCCAGGCAACCGGTCAACCTTCATTTTCCCTAGAGGCCTATGAAACTGACAAGTTCAAATTTGAGCAGGCTGGATTAAAATTGGAATTTATTCCATTAGGCAATAAAATGATATTGAAACAGGGAGGTGGGGAATATGAACTAACAAAAGAGTAGTTTCTGCCAGTATTAAAATTCTACATACACCGACTATTAAGTGAACTAATTTGTGGAAAAATCCATTATAAACCTGCTAACTACTTTTTTATATACAGATTAGGTCAAGATTAACTTCTAATAAGTTATAGGTGATGTTAAGACACTGCTAAAGGTAAGTCTATAATATTTGTTAATTTAAGGTCCTAAAATAAACGCAATTTATCCAGACCCGAAAATGACTAAATATCACACTAACTACATCGCCGTATTAGTATTAATAATGACTTGTGCAAACATGTTACAAGCTCAGGACCTACCTAATATTCTTTGGATTACGAGCGAGGACAATAGTGCCTTTCTAGGCTGCTATGGTGATGAATTTGCCAATACCCCCAATCTTGACAAATTGGCAAGTGAAGGTTTTTTGTACACTCATGCCTATGCCAATGCCCCCGTTTGTGCACCGGCGCGTAACACCATTATTTCGGGAATATATGCCAATTCTGGAGGCCACTCCAATATGCGAAGTAACTACCCTAGGGGTAAACAAGTAAAATTCCATGTAGAAGCTATGAGGGAATTGGGCTATTATACTACCAATTCTGTTAAAACCGACTACAACACCAATGTAGCTAAAGAAGTATGGGATGAAAGTAGTTCAGATGCCCACTATAAAAATGCACCACAGGGAAAGCCTTGGTTTGCCATTTTTAATACCACCATAACCCATGAAAGTAAAATTCATGAGCAGTTGCCTATAAGTGAGTTGGGTCACGATCCCAAAAAAGTCCCTATAGCTCCTTACCATCCCCGTACCCCAGATATGGAACGCGACTGGGCACAGTATTATGACCGGATTCAACAAATGGATGCTTTTGTAGGCGAACGATTAAAAGAATTGGAGGAATCGGGAATGGCCGATAATACAATCGTCATTTATTACGCAGACCACGGCGGTGTATTGGCTCGCAGCAAGCGATATGTATACGAAACAGGAACTCATGTCCCCTTTATTGTGCGCATCCCTGAAAAATATAAAAAATTCTGGCCTGCCAAGGAGCCCAATTCAAAAGTAGACCGCTTGATCAGCTTTGTTGATCTATATCCTACCTTACTAAGTTTGGTTGGAGCTCAAGTACCGGAACAGTTACAAGGAGAAGCATTCTTAGGTGAAAATATTAGCCCGGATCCAAAATATGCCTATATGTTCCGTGACCGCATGGACGAATGGTATGATATGAGCAGGGCCGTTAGAAGTAAAAAATACCGTTACATCCACAATTACATGCCCCACAGAATTTATGCGCTGCCAATAGAGTATTTGTTCAGGGCCAAGTCCTTGCAATCATGGCAAACAGCCTATGAAAATGGTGATTGCAACAAAATTCAAAGCGCCTATTGGAATACAAAGCCAGTAGAGGAATTGTACGATACAGAAAATGATCCTTGGGAAACAAACAACCTGGCCGATAATGCCGAATACGCAGCTATTTTAAAGGAAATGCGCACGGCCAACCGTAACTGGATAATAAAAATTAAAGATACCGGGTTTATGCCCGAGGATGAGCGCACCATAAGAGCAAAAGATCAGACTATCTTCGATTACTTTCAAAGCGGTGAAGTACCCATTCAGAAAATCATTGAGGCAGCAGAACTTGCCTCATTTGGTAAAGTTGAAAATAAACAAAAGATGTTAGAGTTCCTTAAATCCAATGAATCTGCAATTCGCTATTGGGGCGCAATGGGTCTACTACTTCTCGAGGATAAAGGACAACCTGAAATTTCTGCCTTAAAAAAGGCCATCTACGACCCTTCGGTGAGCGTGGCAGTGGTAGCTGCAGAATCACTTTACATCCTTGGGGAGAAACAAGAAGCTTACAAAGGCTTCTTAAGGGCGTTAAAAACCGACAGGGAATTTGCCCAAACACAGGCGATGAATTCTATTTATTTGATTGATGACAACAGCCAATTATTAAAAGAAGAGGTCTTAAACACACTAAAGCGAATGAAAATTTCAGATCGCAGTAAATACAATTACAGGGCTGCCATGAACTTGGTCAACAAATGGGGACTTAACATTAATTAAAGACAACCGAAAAATATTAGTGAAGCACAACACTATAGATAATGTACTCTTTTCCCATTCTGATTAAAAGGACCATTGGTGCCTTGGAAAAACTATTTTGCCTTGTCCGCCATCTTTTCAAGCACATTGATTATTTCCAATGGAGTCATCCTTTTGGTATAATTTGCCTCCACATGGCCAGCTTCAATTATTTGCTTTCTATTCACTATAAAGGTAGCTGGAACGGGTAGGGTCTTTAAACCTTCCCCATTCAATAAGGTTAAATCGCGACGCTGGTGATAATCCTCCCCTGGATCAAACTGGAGGCGGTATGCTTTTATCACTTCCTGATTTGCATCACTAAGCACTTCAAATTCAAGTTCGTTTTTTTGTGTAGCCGTTAGTGCATCATCTGGTTTTTGGGGACTAATGGCCAATAAGGTGGCCCCAAAGGATTTAATTTGGGGTAAGTATTTCTGTATCTCCCTAAGATCCAAGTTACAGATAGGGCACCATTCACCACGATAAAATTTAATGATTACAATTCCTGATTTCAATTCTTCTGACAGTGATACTTTTTTACCTAAGGCATTAAGTAACGTAAAATCAGGAGCTATATCCCCTTTAGAAAGCCCTTTTGCCTGAGAGGCATTGGCTATAACCAACTTTTGGAAATCTTGTAAATTACCCATAAACCATTATTTGTTCTACAAACTAACAAAAAGTAAGATCTACGAACAACTAGAAATAGTAATTTACCAATAATTTGGGAAGGCTACTGATAACCATAGATATCCTCTAGTTCCTGTTTTTCACCATTGTCATCCAAAATAGTTAGATTATATCGTATTTGGATTGGGGTATTTAGAGGGGCGTGGTAATAAATAATCCATGCATCGGCTTCCGTAACACCTATACAACCGTTGGAATAGGCCTTGCCCAAGCTCACTGGATTGGTGGTAGGATGTATCATTTGCCCATTTCGAATACCATTTATTTCCGTTTCTATCCATGGAATAACAGGCATTATGGTTGTTTTTTTGTCATCCCTTTTGGTGACATAAAATCGCTTGCCGGTCACGGGATTATAAAAACTAGGGTTCCTTTCCACCCTTACTATTTTACCTTTTCCGGTTTTGGTCCTTAAATCTGTAACGCGATCCCCCATGGCCAAATATCTTTTTCTATGCTGTCCTACCCGAATGGGGATGGTATACAGAAGCAAGGAATCTTGATAAATACGAAGTTTGTACTCTGGAATATTTACATCTATCCAAGTATTTTCAATATTCCTTATAAGATTCTGCCCTTCGTCCGCATCCGGTATCAACAAAGAATCATGAGCCTTGAGAACAATCATTTTCCGCTGATCATAAACAAAGGAATCCAATGCCATTTGCCTGTAATAATCCGTGTTGGCCAAAGTATCCATTATCCACGGATTGGCTCGCACCAAGATATGCTCGGATAAAGTATAGGGCACCAAGGAATCATTCTTGTTCGCCAAAGAATCCATAAACTTAAAATAATGGCCAACTGTAATATCTCTATTAATATAGGCTTGTATGGGTTTCGATTTCTTCAGGCTATTATTTTGCTCCTCCGCCTTTTGCGCTGTGGAATCGGACTTTACAATGGAAGTATTCTTTATTGAAATGGGCCGATTAACATTACATGAAACTACCAAAAGGGTTAAAAAAATGAGTATGATCGTATAATGCTTAATCATTAGGGAAGCGTTTGGTTCTAATTAAATCAAAACTAATATGCCTCAAGGGATTATAAAATGATAATGGTCACACCAGCACATGACATTCCTCATTTTAAGCACTTGTCTATCGATTTATGTTATTTATTTGAACCGATCCACCAAATAAGCTCCTATAAAATTCGAGTAGAAATCCAAATAAGTCAGGGAAATGGATGCTGGGCTAAAACGAAAGCATTAAATTAAAGTTTAGATTTACAGATGACGTATTTAATATAAAGCACATCATCCTTTTTGTGTTTATCAGACAGTAACCCGAATAATCTTAAAACTAGAAAAAAATGAAAAAGAGCTTCCTTTTAACCCTGTACATTTTTCTAGCCATGCAATTGTCATATTCCCAGGGCAATACGGGTAATTCGGAACAAAGGCAAGGGATTCATGCCTTGATAGAAGCCTATGCCCAAGCCAGGGAAAAGAAAGATACCCTATTGCTCAAAGAAATTCTAACGGCAGATGTAGATCAACTGGTTTCATCGGGGATTTGGAGAACGGGTAAAAAAGAATCCATGAAAGGGATGCTCCAAAGCTCGACTGGCAACCCAGGAACACGAACCTTCAAAATTGAAAAAATACGCTTTCTTAATGCGGAGAGTGCAATAGCAGATGCCAGATATCAAATACAGAATCCTGATGATACCCTTAGGAATATGTGGAGCACTTTTATTGTAGTTTTCGAGGAAAATAGGTGGAAAATTTCTGCTATAAGAAATATGTTGCCCGCAGGGCCACAATAAGCTTTCAATCTGGCCATTGTTTAAAAGTCAATAAAAATCGATTCTGATTTCTAATTGATCATCCTTCAGGACTAAATTCCAAAATATCGCCAGGCTGACAATCCAATACCTCGCAAATGGAGTTAAGCGTACTGAACCTAATGGCTTTTGCCTTCCCATTTTTAAGAATGGAAAGATTGGACATAGTAATGCCCACTTTCACCGACAGATCGGTAAGTGACATTTTACGCTTTGCAAGCATTACATCAAGGTTAATTATTATCGGCATTGCATATGTTTAAATAGTCAAATCATTCTCCTGTTTCATTTGCGAGCCAATACGAAACGCCTCGGCAATCACCCAAAGAAAAAGAAAAGAAAATACGGACTGTAAGGTCATAAACGAGAAAAAATTGATATTTGTAAACTCAAGACCCGGATACTCCAATTTATCATAAAGATAGGATGAAGCAAAGATAGTGGCCAATCTATCGAAAAAAATGCATCCAATTCCCAGAAGGGCTATCCATCGCAGACGAATCGCATTTTCTATAATTAGAAATTCTCCTTGTTTTGCCGCTTCCAGAATCTTAATAGTCCATCTTAAACTGTATAGTATGCAAACATTGGCAAGTACCGAAATACCGCTATAAGCAAGTAAAAAACCCTTAGGCAGCTTGTCCACCCCAATAATCCCCATGGCGTTCTCGATATTGAATGTAGTCTCTATCATATTATTTGGGATGTTCACAATCCCATCCTGACTAAGGGAAAACATAACCGTAAAACCCGCTGGGAAAATAGGGGATCCCGTAAAAAAAGCAACAATTGCCAAAAGAATGAATAATCCAAGGCCAAATCCCATAAGCAAAAAGCCTATCTGAAAGACAATAAGTAGGAAATTGATTAGATTTCCGCTGTTAAATTTGTTCTGAATTGCCATATAATATTATTTTATTATTGTAAAAGAACAAATATTTATTGATAAACAATAACAATTTAAATTAAATATTACCAATTAATGCATAATTCAATAAATTAAGACGGTGTAACCATGTACCTTATTCATACCTTATTTTAAAGACCAACTCTATATAATTGGGCGGTAGGTCTCTTTAATCTCATAAATCAATTAAAAATACATCAGTCACACCAGCACATGACATTCCTCATTTTAAGCCCTTAGCTTTCATGGTATCTTTGATTAAATAGGTCCTTACAAAAGGATTTGGGTATGGACAATACATCAACGTTATTTAAAGGGGTAAAAGAATTTTTTATAGAGATCGGTGATCTCTCTTATTTTACTGCCCGATTTTTTAAAGAGGTATTAAAACCTCCTTTCGAATTTAGGGAGTTACTGCGCCAATGCTATCAAATGGGGAACCGATCCCTGGTCTTGGTAACGATAACAGGGTTTATCATTGGCCTGGTGCTCACCCTGCAATCTAGACCCACTTTAATTCAATTTGGAGCCGTTTCCTGGATGCCCAATATGGTTGGTATCTCCATAGTAAGGGAAATAGGGCCTGTAATTACTGCCCTGATCTGCGCTGGCCGTATTGCATCAGGGATAGGAGCCGAATTAGGCTCTATGCGGGTAACCGAGCAAATTGATGCCATGGAGGTCTCGGGGACCAACCCCTTTAAATATTTGGTAATTACACGGATAATGGCCACCACTTTAATGCTGCCAATTTTAGTGATTTACGGGGATTTGGTAGCTCTTTATGGGTCGGCTTTAGTAGAAAATTTAAAGGGAGATGTTTCCTTTCAACTCTACTTTAATACGGTTTTCAATGCTTTATCCTTTGCCGACTTGGTACCAGCCACCATAAAATCGGTCTTTTTTGGATTTACCATAGGATTGGTAGGATGCTATAAGGGGTATTATTGTAAAAAAGGTACTGCAGGAGTTGGGGTAGCCGCAAATACAGCTGTGGTCATGGCATCCTTACTATTATTTGTGGTAGATTTTATAGCGGTATTTATTTCCGATATATTTTATGAACTTTAGGATTATGGATCAAAATCAAGTAGCACATACTATAGAATCAGTTAACCAAAAAAAAACGGTTATAGAGATCAATGATCTCTATAAAAGTTTCGGTGACAATCACGTATTGAACGGATTTAATATGACCCTACTAGAGGGCCAAAATCTTGTGGTAATGGGGAAATCGGGTTCTGGGAAATCGGTAATGATCAAATGCCTTGTGGGCTTGGAACAACCCGATAGTGGAACCGTTAAAATATTGGGTAAAGAAATAAATAAGCTGGACCAAAAAACTTTGGACGAATTGCGTTCCGATATCGGTTTTCTTTTTCAGGGAAGTGCATTGTACGATTCCATGACGGTCCGCGAAAATTTAGAATTTCCCATGCGCAGGCATAAAAAAAAATTGGGAGTGGTTATGGATACTGAATCTCTGGTGTTGGAAGCCTTGGAAAATGTTGGATTGGCACATACTATGAATTTAATGCCTGTAGAACTATCGGGAGGAATGAAAAGAAGGATCGCCTTGGCACGTACCCTAATTCTAAAACCAAAGGTAATCTTATATGATGAGCCTACAAGCGGATTGGACCCTATTACCTCCAAAGAGATAATAGAATTAATGAGGTCCATACAAAAGAAATACGGCACTTCCTCCCTAATTATTACCCATGATGTGGATTGTGCCAGAGTAATCTCGGAGCGAATGATCCTTTTGGTAGATGGAATTAATTACGCAGAAGGTACCTATTCGCAATTATCGCAATCTACCGACCCCAAAGTAGAAGCCTTTTTTAAAAAATAAGCATATGGCAAAGACAAAATTAGAAAACTTGAAACTCGGAATATTCGTCGTCTTCGGCACATTACTATTGGTTACGGCTGCCTATTTAATTGGAAACAGGCAGAATATGTTTGGCAAAACCATTCCTATAAGTGCTCTTTTTAAAGATGCCAACGGACTTCAAAATGGAAATAATGTGCGTTTTTCCGGGATTAATGTGGGTACGGTGAATAAAATAGAAATGATAAACGATACCACCATTCGTGTACATATGATTATCGAGGAAAAAATGCAAAATCATATTAAAAAAGATGCCGTAGCTACCATTGGTTCCGATGGCCTTGTAGGCAGTATGCTCATCAATATTGTACCTGGGAAAGGAAAGACAACCCATATTGGCCCCGGGGATGAACTGCAATCTTATAGCAGGGTTGCCACCCAAGATATGCTAAACACCCTAAACCAGACCAATGAAAATGCAGCTTTGTTGACACAGGATCTTCTAAAAGTCACTCGGTCATTGACGCAAGGCAAAGGTACCTTTGGGAGGTTGCTCAATGATTCCCTTATGGCCACTGAACTGCACCAAACCATTACCAATTTGAAACTTAGCAGTAGTGAAGCCAACAAAATGATAGGGGAAATGAACCAAATTGTAAAACAGTTCGATTTTGAGAATAGCGCTGCCGGGGTTCTCCTAAAAGACTCTATTTCCGGGGATAAAATGAGAAATGTAATTTCCCATCTAGAAAATTCCAGTATCGAAATCGAAAAAATGTCTTTGAATTTAAATTCGGTAATTGGAAATATAAAAAAAGGGAAGGGTGCCATTAACTATTTAGCATCCGATACTATACTAGTAGGGCAATTGGAGACGACCATGGAAAATGTTACGGAAGGGGTGAAAAACTTCAATGAAGTAACCGAAGCCTTGAAACATAATTTCTTGACTCGACGATATTTCAAAAAGAAAGAAAAAGAGCAAAAGAAGGAGCAGGAAAAAATAAATGAATAAGTTCCTATACCCTATTATTAATTAGTTCCACCACATGGAAATTAGTGTCAATACTACTCATTATCCAATTCTATGATTGTAATTTCGGGACGCATGCCCAAACGACCAGGGAAGCCCATCCACCCCAATCCTCGGGTTACATAAAGATACTGCTGCCCCAACTGGTATAATCCCGCCCAATGTTTGTATTTGTACTTTATGGGACTCCATTTTTTATTTCTGATATTGATCCCGGCCTGCATACCGTGTGTATGTCCAGATAGCGTGAGGGCTATATTGGTTTGATCCACCACTTCCCCACTCCAATGTGAGGGGTCGTGGGACAATAATATTTTAAATGCAATCCCGTTTACATCCAGCAGGGATTTTTTGAGGTCCCCATATTGTTTAAAGGGGGGATTGCCCCAATTCTCTACTCCCACAATAGCAATTTTATCCCCATTGTTTTCAATACATTCGGCTTCATTCAGTAAAAGCTTAAAACCAATTGCAGCATGAAAATCTTTGATATCCGTAAAGTTACTATTCCTTTCTTCCTCCGATTCCCATTTGCTGTAATCCCCGTAATCATGATTCCCCAGCACCGAATATTTACCCTCCTTAGCGGTAAGTTGCTTTAAAACTGTCTCCCAACCATTCAATTCCCATGCATAGTTATTCACCAAATCGCCCGTAAAAAAAATAAAATCCGGATTTAATTGATTAATAGTTTTAATGGCGCGGTCCAGAATATGGTAACGATAGTTAAAACTGCCCAAATGAAGATCGGATATTTGAACTATTCGCAATCCGTTAAAATTTTGCGGAAGTAATTTCGATACTACTTTAACATGATGCACCTTAAATCTGTATACCGCCCTAAATACGGCATATACGATAACAAAAAAAGGCAAAAACCCAAAAAAAACGCCAATCATAGGAATGATAAGCAAGGATTTTTCGTCTGAAATTAAAAAGTTGGAAAAATAGAGGATGGAGATAACCACTACAAATATTAGTTTGGGAATAAAGGAGGAAACCGTTAAACCATATAAGGTTGAAATAAGCAGTTGTTTTCTTTGCGGTGCTATACTCTCCAATCTAATTTTTAACACCAAAATGGAAATGATAAGCCCTATGGTAAAAAACCAAAAGGCGATATAAATACTGTTCTTTAGATTGGAAGATACAATGGGCTCCATGATAGAGCTAAGCCAATAGAAAGCCAAAGCATCTATCAGTAAAATACCAAAACATAAAAGGACTATTGCAAAAAAAGTATATGATCGCATTAATAAGGGCTTTGCTATTGGGTGTTTGTATTCTTTGGCCTTCTTTCATCACTAAGGGCCCAGAAATAACCTTTTACGTCTTCTACCCACTGATCATACATAAAGATAAGTGTAATTTCTTCAATAGTCTCCAAAACACCCAAAACAATCATGGTATAGAATAACCAATAAACCGGACCAAAAAATAACAACCATAAAATAAAAACTCCTTGAATAATGGCCGACATTTTAGCCAAATAAGTATGAAAGGCAGTTGCCCTTCCATATTTAACAAAGGCAATAGTCATTTGTAAAAGATAGGGAACAAATGCTAAAAGGATAAGAAGATAGTTTTCCTTGATAAAAGCATTTTCAAAAAAGAACAGACCGATCAACCCAATAACCAGGGTTATTTGATCTCCAATGGAATCGAGCTGTGAGCCTCTAGCACTTGTGATTTTAAGCTTTCTAGCCAAAAAGCCGTCTATTGCATCCGTACTATAACTTATGAGCAGCATCCAAGTAAACCATTCGCGTTCCCCAAACCAAATTAGACCAACCAACAAAGGAACGGCCATTATCCGGTAGAAAGAAAACCAATCGGCGATATTAAAATATTTAAAATTATACATTTCAATTAATTGGGATGATAGAATCCGATATTAAAAAGGTTATTACGACGACAGCAAATTTAGCAAGGGATTTAGTTCATTAATGATTTTCCCTACATACATAGGTGTTTCATCCATTATGGATTCTCCTGTAATTGCATCTATTCCCTCCATTCTGTAGGTACCCTGTCCTGAAGTGGTTAGGACAACCATTTTGTCCCTCTCCTCAACGGTTCTGTCCATAAACGATTTAATGGATGCTGGGGGATTCCAGTTTTCCCAAGTATGTATCACTAGCAAGGCATCGTAATTCATAAGATCCACATCCACCAATGAAGAGACATCTATTACCTTAATATAAACAGATTCCGATTTATAATAATCTACAATGGCAGTGGTAATCGTATTCTTAAATTCGCTTCCCTGAGTTGCAATTAGCAATTTGGAATTTCCTACAGGAGAATTTACCTCGTAATTTTGGACAACGTCCATAGCGTATTCTTGTTGATACCAAAGTAAAAAAGCCAAGAACAACACAGCAATGGATAATAATATGAGCAATATCTTTTTGAACTTTTTCATAATATACCTTCGATTAATTTCAAAAATGCTAGCAATAGCTTTTGAAGTGATGCTTATCGCCAATCATAAGCTGCCACATATTGAATTGGAATGGCTATGATTTTTCCTTCAACTTTGAATTATAAAGCTATTCCTTAACCGCACACCGCCCTATGACCTTTGTCAGTTATGATTGCCATTGAAGTAATAGTAGTTGGATAAGTGGCAAATGTTGTTTAGGAAAAAACACTCAATAGGAAATGTAATGATGGTATATACCTAGTCAATTGCCTCAGGGAAGGCCCATGAGCCAACGAAAGGAAACTACTTATAATATTTCGACGCCCGCCTGAACGGAACGGGCAGGCAAGTGCCAGAGCATTCAAATCTCACTTAGTGAGTAAAATCATTTAAAAAAAACATACCAATTGTCATGGCCCACCTATCTATAAATCGAAAAACAGCCATAAACGATATGATTTATATCATTTCATATTTTTCGAATAGTGCCTTTCTTTACTGAAATAGGAATCGTTCAATAAACCTTCAAATATGAAAACACTATATCTTTACGGCTTAGTACTTACCCTTTTTACATCTTGTGTTAGTCAAAAAAAATATACGTCCATGCAAGATCGGGCCGTAAATTGTGAAAATGAACTAAGCACCAGTAAGAATCAAAATAATTTATTGGAAGCCGGATTGGCCAATGAAAAAAACAGATCTAAATCCTTGGAGCAACAGATGGAATACTTCAAAAGCACCAATACAGACCTCTTGGCCCGACTATCTGATCTCTCTGTTGTGAGCAAATCTGGAGCTGAAAGCATTAAAAAATCTCTGGAAGCCTTAAACGAACAGAACAAGTATATAAAAGATCTTACCAGTACCATGCAGCGAAAGGACTCTATTAATTTGGTATTGGTCATGAACTTAAAAAGATCCTTGAACAATTTTGAGGATGAAGATATTAATATTGAAGTAAAGAAGGGAGTGGTCTATGTCTCTATTTCAGACAAGATGCTCTTCCGTTCTGGAAGTTACAACGTAAGTAATAGGGCAGAAGAAGTTATTGGTAAAATTGCCAAGATAATCAATGACCATAAGGAACTCGATATTTTAGTGGAAGGGCATACAGACAATGTCCCCATTTCTACTGATTGTATGACCGACAACTGGGATTTAAGTGTAAAAAGGGCAACGTCTATTGTACGATTAATGCAAACTAAGTTTGCAGTTGAGCCCCTTAGGATGACTGCTGGCGGGCGTTCTGAATACCTTCCAAAAACGACCAATACAACCACGGAAGGTAGAGCTATAAACCGTAGGACAGAGATAATTATTTTACCTAAACTAGATCAATTCTTTGAATTACTAGAACCGCCAACTACAAATGTCGAGGGACAAGGAAAAGGATAAAAGCGACCACGCCGGACAAGATCAATGCAGCCTATAATTAAACGGATCGGTATTGCAAAAAATGAAAAGGCTTCAAAGGCAGCTGGAAACTAAGTATTCCCGTTTCCTTTTTTAAAAGAAGAAAAAATACCGCCAACTGATTTATATCATTTTAAGCCTAATAGAAATATTCTAACTTGATGCTATTATAAAAGCAATCGTTCTTTGATAGATATAAAAATAAAGTTTCTAAGCAGTAATGCCTTAGGGACCATAATCCGGGCCCATGTATTTCTTGAGCCTAATCCGCCCCATCACCCTTTACGGATGTTGTAATTGCAACGCTCCATCTAAGACTTGGGTTAGTGGAAAAGAGCTATGTGCCCCGGACATTAAGGATTGGGATAATTAGATATCCCAATCCTTTTTATTGTTTATAGTCCTTATTAATGAAAAGCGCTACTTTACCCTATTTACGGTATGGACCACTTTAAATGGATTAAAAAAATAGAACATTAATTGCTAAATTAGAAACTGGAGACTTTTGCTTCCTGTCCTTGTTTTTTAAAAACGCAATAAAAAAATTATTATGCAATATTATTTTAATAAATCAATTGGAAATATATCTTTCGACCAAGCTGTGGAAAAAACTAGATTGGCGCTACAAGAGGAAGGCTTTGGGGTACTTACTGAAATAGATATGAAAGCTACCTTAAAGAAGAAATTGGATGTAGATTTTTATAATTATATAGTTCTGGGTGCCTGTAACGCTCCCTTTGCACATAAAGCCCTGCAGGCTGAAGATAAAATAGGCACTATGCTGCCCTGTAATGTAATTGTTATGGAAAAGGAACCTGGAATAGTGGAAATCGCAGCTGTAAACCCCATGGCATCCATGCAGGCAGTAATTAACTTGGATCTAATGAATATTGCAGATGAAGTGGGCGAGAAATTAAAAAAGGTTATAGAAAAAATCCATTAAATCCTAAGACCCATATTTCTTTATAATGGCCATTTGGCCCGAATGATAGGTGGTGTGGGAAACAATTCTTCCAAATGCCTCCGCCTTTGTCTTTGTTCCAAATTCTTTAGTAGTAATAGTCGTTTCCCAATCAATATCTTCCTGTTTTTCTACTATCGACTTTAATACTAAAAATGAGTTCTGAACATATTCCAATAATTCCGTCAAATCGGTCCATTCCCCGGTATCCTTTTGGGCAATAACCGTTTTTGCAATGACCTTAACTTCCTGCCCTCCAAATACGTTTTTGGCAAAAAGAAATTCAACATCTCCTATATGTCTTATTAGAAAGCCAATACTATTGGGCGCAGGCAATAATCTTTTGCTTAAATCCTCCTCCGTCAAATTGACCAATTGGTTGGTAAACCGGGTTCTTGCCTCCTCCCACAGTGCTGTAAACAATTGCGTTTTTGATTTCATATTATTTCAAATTAATGCATTAGAATATTACTATTAAAAGAAGGGTATCCATATTTTTCAAACTCCTGAGGAATAACCTAGGCCATGGCACCCTCACTATGCAAATTAGAATTAAATGTGGAATGGAATTTAAAATGCCGTATGGGATAACCTATTCTCCATAGTTCTTGCTTCACCTGTTCCAAGGCTATTGGGCTATAATAAAGAAAAATGAGTCTTCCGGTGTCTACTTCAAGATCTATTATCCTAATATCCATAATTCGATTAAGATTACGGAGAATTATAATTTTGTCCATATCAGAAATTAAATTTCCAATTTTTGCGATTGCTTTCATGAGGTCTTGATATATAGTTATTCCAATTGTTACTAAAGTACACCACCAAATAGGATTTTGAAATGACAAAAGTCAGTTAGGGTGAAATTTAAAGAGGTATGGTTCAGCAGAAATGTATAAAAACCAGATACTCTAAAGAAGCACCTTACCCTAACATTATAAAGGGAGCCAAATTACCTTTATACACAACAGGAGGATGGCTATGACCAATATCATATTTATTATCGACAATAGTTTATAGCTTTAATTTTTCAATAAAGCTATTATGAGAACAATATTCTACGCTACCGATCGTACTGAACATTCTGTACCCGCATTAAAATACGCTTATGATTTAAGCACCAAATTAAATGCAAGCCTATTGGTGATTTATGTTCATGACATGGACCATTTACGTATCTCCGTTTCACGGCCCGTAGCCCAAATGGAATACCATGTAATCAAGGAACAGTCAGAAATTCTAACATCGTATTGCACCAAGCATTTAGGTGTTGCTGTGGATAATAAGAAATTACAAATTGAAGTGATCCAAAACGATTCGGTATCCAATGCCATTCTAGAGAAAACCAAGGATGTTGTACCTGATATGATCATCATAGGTAGAAAGGATAAACATACGGACCGTGGCCTCATTGTAGGCAATATTGGAACGGGTCTTCAGGAAAAAGTCCCCTGTCCCTTACTTATTATACCCAATACCATTAAAGAAAACCCGATTAAGACGATATTGTATGCTACGGATTTTGAAGAGGCAGATATTCTTGCTCTTAAAAAATTAGTTCCATGGGCCAAGACTCTAGGAGCTAAAATACATATAGTACATATATCAACCGAAAAGGAGTATTCCGGAAAAGAGCAGATGGAGTGGTTTAAAGAAATGCTTCAGAAAGAGGTTGATGATACTTCCATAAACTTTGCATTGATTTTTTCAGACAAGATCCAAGATAAACTTAAAGTCCACGCCAATATCATTGGGGCCGATTTATTGGTTCTTTTGGAAAGGGAAGAAAAGGGCTTTTTTCAAAAAATATTCCATAAAAGCCTGGTTGCTAAAATGGAAGAACACATCGCAATCCCTTTACTAAGTTACAATGAGCTTAACTTATAAAGTTTCCGAAAAGCAGCTTATAACATAGTAGAAAATAACCTAAGGTGTTAAACAGCTCCAGCGGCACAAGTGCCTCCCTTTATCTTAAAATTTATGTTTAAATTGATTTCATTATGATTCGAGTTTAAGAAAATAATAACGCTCAGTTTTTTATTATCCGCTCTTATAATTATAATTTCACTTAAAACTAAACAACATGAATGATTTAAAAGATAAAGTGGTCTATATAACAGGAGGTTCCAAGGGAATAGGATATGGTGTAGCAGCCAAATTATTGGCAGCCGGAATGAAGGTAGCAATTAGTAGCAGGCTAATGGAAAATGCTGAAAAAGCAGCAAAAAGCCTTGGTAAGACAGACAATGTACTGGCCATAGCCTCGGATGTTTCAACACTTGAGGATGAAAAGTCCGCAATTAAGAAGATTTTGGATAAATGGGGAAAATTGGATGTGGTGGTGGCCAATGCCGGTGTTGGACATTTTGCTCCAGTAGATCAAATTTCCGACGACCTTTGGCATGAGATGGTGAACACCAACCTAAACGGAGTTTATCACTCTCTAAAAGCCTCCGTGGAAGCCCTAAAGAAATCTAAAGGGTATTATATAACTTTGGCCAGTTTGGCAGGTACCAATTTTTTTGCCAATGGTGCAGGATATAATGCCACCAAATTTGGGGTAGTAGGCTTTACCCAAGCTGCCATGTTAGATTTAAGACCTTATGATATTAAGGTTTCTACAATAATGCCTGGTTCCGTAGCCACTAATTTTAATGGCCATGAACCGTCCAAAGAGGATGCTTGGAAGATTCAGCCAGAAGATATTGGTGAGCTCGTTCTAGATCTTTTGAACATGAATCCAAGGACATTGCCGAGCAAAATAGAGGTAAGACCTACACGACCTGATAAAAAATAACCTATACTTCCTTCTCTGTAAACGGTACAAGAGGGTTTCCAATTTCGGAAATTAAAGATTTAATAGATTCCATAAAAGAGGCAATAGTTTCCTGGGTAATGTTATTATCCTTGTTTCTACTGCCTTTTTTTTCTTTTACCGCAAATTTGAGGAGACCAGAACTTAAATTTTTGAAGGAAATTATCCCTGCTTCTATAGTCTCTATAGGTTTCATATTGTTGTACATAATGGCATAGCATAACAATTGAAAGGCTTTGCTGTAGTTATAGTCTTGTATGGCATCTTCCCAGGCCACAATTTCCACTTGGGAGCTGGTCACTGTTCCTGTTTTATAGTCGATAATTCTTATAAGTCCGTCTTTTTCATCAATCCGATCTAATTTTCCTTTTAGGACTACGGGGAAATCCAGTCCAGGAACAGTAATGTTCATTCGGAGTTTCTCCTCTACTCCCAATATCTTTATTTTATGCTGTTTCACTTCTGCCAACTCCATTTTTAGAAAATTTTCTATATATCTCACCACCACATTAAAAGCAATCAGATTTTTCCCCCTAGTAATATCACCTTCCGCAAAACTCTTGGCAAAATGGCCAATTACAGTGGTCTTTATTTTCTTTTTCATTTCTTGGAGAAAGGACTCTTCCAGATAGGTATTTAAATAAGGTTTGTAAAGATCCTCCAAAGTATCGTGTACAATAGTTCCAAAGGTATTGTTGGCTACGGTTTCTTCTACTTCCAAAATGTCATCTATCCCCAACAGATTTCTTTTATAAAAATCTATGGGATTCCTTATATAATTACTCAGGGAAGTGGGGGAAAATCCTTTGGAGGCATGCCCCTTGATCAAATCCATTAGACCCTCATCCTTAGCAATGGTCTCTAATCCCCTTACGGTTGGATTGATTTCGGGTGCTGCAATTATTTCAGTGATATCCGATAACTTATTTTCATCCGTAAGAAGTTGGGTAAGCAACCTGCTTTTCTCTCCACCTTCTAAAACATCAGGCTCCGTATTGTATACCAAATAGATATTCTTTGCCCGTTGCAATAAACGATAAAAGTGATAGGTATACACAGCATCCTTCTCTTTATAGGTAGGAAGTTTATAATATTTTTTTAGGTCGAAGGGGATAAAGGAATTATTGGACTTGCCGGAAGGTAGTATTCCTTCGTTGACCGAAGTTAGAATAACGGTTTCAAAATCCAACACCCTACTTTCCAACATTCCCATGATTTGCAAGCCTTCCAAAGGTTCACCTTGAAAATCGAGGGTTTCGTTCCTTACAATTTCCAAATAAAGGCTTTCCAAAGATTGTAGGTCGTCAGCAAAAGCATATTGCGACATCATATCCTGAAGTTGATTGAACAGGGAGTAAAACTTATACAAATACTCCAAGCCAAGGGAATCTTCGGATAGTAAAAACTTTTCCCTAAGTATTTGAATAATTTGATGGCATTTATTTAGAAAAATTGTTCCGGAAACCTTCTCCTTAAAAAAAAGTATGCTTAGCAATTGATCATTATCCCCTAGTATGGAGCTCAAATTATCTTTACTTATAAATGCCCAATTCTTCATCCTAATAGCTTCGCTCAAATCAGCTGCGATATTGCGCTCCTTTTCGGTACATAGAATTTGTATATAAGGATGTGACAAAAAATCCAGCAGCTGTTGAAAATACCACCCCTGTGCATCCTTTTTTAAGTGTAAAGAAAGATATTGCGAAAACAGACTGGCCAACGGGGTGCTTTTTAAAGGATAACCCATCGTAATGTTTACGGTGTCCAATTCAGAGGGTATAGCGTTCAAAAGTGGATTCAACAAGGTTTCATCACCCAAGACTATTGCCGTGTTCTTAAGTATGTCCCCATCCTCTTCTTTAAGTTTCAATAAAAGGTTCCCAACATACTTGGCCTGGGAAACATTCTTGGGCACACCTATTATATTAATATTCTTTTTGGATAAATAATTGTTTTCAACTCCTTTTAAGGCTTTCCCCTTAAGCCAAGGCCAAGTATTTTGGTGTTGTCTTATAAAATAACCGGCATCATGTATTGGGTCTTCCACAAAATAAGCATCGCCATCCCAAAAAATATCCGCCTTACTATTGGCCAATACTTCCTGAATAATAAATGATTCAGCCTTATTAAGGGCATTAAAGCCAGCGAAAATATGTGTCTTGCCTTTGTTATTCCCCAAATATTCTTTCAACTGTTCACAGGCCGTGCGATAAATTAGCCCCTGATGGCCTAAATTTTTAGCTTTCAACAAATCATTAAAAGCAGTATAAAGCGGATCAAGATTGTTCCAGAATTTAATGTAATTCGTGATTATTTCCGATTTTTCCTTCTGTAATGACCAGTGATTAATTTCCTGAATGTCTGCCAAATAGGAAAATAAATCTTTGGAATCTATTAAGTATCTATCGATCTCATTAAAATCCTGCAATAAGGTCTGCCCCCATTTGGCAAAGGTGGAAAAGTTATCCTTTTCGCCATATTCAATTGCTGAATAAGCCTTATATAGTGTAAAAAGTTGCTCCATACTTGAAGCTGGCTGCAGATCGGATATATGTTCTACAAAGCCCTCTATACTGTAAATTTTAGGGGAAAATATAGTTTTACTGGCTGTATTGGCCAAGGTTGTCCTTAAAATAGTCCCTGCCCTTTTACTGGGCAATATTAAGATTATGTTGTCGAAGGTATCATAGGTATTTAATAAATCATCAACTACCTGTTGGAGAAAACTTTTCATCGGTTAAATCATCATAATTTTTACAGTCTGAACTTACCTGCAATTATGCAAGTTTATTTTGCAGATCCATTTTTGGTCCCATTAATCATCCTGAGATTTTGTCAGAACATCCACTCGTATATTTAAAAAAGATCTTCAAGACACTGTCTTTAGCTTCGACCTTAAAATTCGTTTTAGAAATATGGGGTAATTTAATTATAAAAAACAGAAAGAAGGCAACCACTCTGTTCTATCATGGAAATTATAATAATTTATGGTTAGGGAATATATTCTGGTAATTTATCCTTGTTCATTTAAAAACAAAAAAAGCCCCGCTATATAGCGGGGCTTTCCTTTATAGTTATAAAACTACTTGGAAATTACTTTACCAAGTTAATTTCAACTCTTCTGTTTTGCTTTCTACCAGCATTAGTATTGTTGGTAGCGATAGGCTTATCCTCACCATATCCTATGGCAGATAATCTAAACTCTTCAATACCTTTCTCTACTAAGAAAGTTTTTACTGAAAGCGCTCTTGACTCAGATAATTTCTGGTTCAAAGAATTACTACCTACACTATCAGTATGACCTTCTACTGTAAATTTAGCAGTAGGGTACTCTTTAAGGATAGTGATAATATCAACCATTACAGAAGTAGATTCTGCTTTGATTGAAGATTTACCAGTATCAAATAAGATTGTTCTAGCATATTCGTTCAATTGCTTCTGAACTTCTTCAGTAACTTCAGGACAACCTTGGTTAGCTACAGTTCCGGCAACATCTGGACATTTATCATCTTTATCCAATACACCGTCACCATCTTTATCTTGGTAAGGACATCCTTTGTTAGCTGCAGGACCAGCTTCGTTAGGACAAGCATCATCTTTATCAGCAACACCGTCACCGTCTGCATCTGGACAACCAGCTAAAGCAGCAATACCAGCTTCGTTAGGACAAGCATCATCTTTATCAGCAATACCATCACCGTCTGCATCTGGACAACCGTTCATTTCTTTTGAACCAGCTTCGTTAGGACAAGCATCTTTGCTATCCTCGATACCATCACCGTCTGCATCTGGACATCCGTTGAAAATCTCTAAACCAGCAACCTCTGGACAAGCATCATCTTTGTCGTAGATTCCGTCACCATCTGTGTCAGTACCACCAAATTTGATGGCTATACCGGCCATATGTTGGAAATGCTTAGCTAAATAATCTTCAAAAGCATGCTTGTAAGACGTCTGTAAGGTTAAACCGATGTTCTCTGTGAACCAAAGGTTAAGTCCAATACCACCATTTACGGTACCAGCACCAACTTCGTCTATCCAAGTATAACCACCACCAATTTCAATGAATGGATCGATTACTGTACTTTTTAAGAAATTATATTTTATTGTACCATCAAGACCATAGTGAGACAAATCGTCTACACTAACATCTCCCAATTTGTCAATACGGTTCAAAGAACCTCTTGCTCCAATTGAGAACCCACTACCTACATACTTAGATACTCCTACATAAGAAATAGATGGAAGGATGTTCCAATGGTCTGTTGCATTAAAGAATTCATTCCCAAAAGTGCTCACATCTCCGGTAGGGTAAACGTCAATTGCGTTAGCTCCGAAACTTACTTGCCAAGGGTTATTCTCGTCTTGCGCTTGTACGTTGTTAAAACCTACAATAAGTAGGGCAACAACCAATAATTTGCTAAGATGTTTCATGTTCAAATTTTTAAGTTTAAGTGTTTATTAGCTGCAAATGTAAGTTGTTAAAAATTATTAACAAAATCATTTTCTTAATTTTTTTAACGTATTTCATGCGAAAAAAGACGCATTTAAACGATATTCAATGTTGTGCCTACCTCAGTAAATGCTGTTATTGCCCAATCCCAGTGCTCAATATCATGGAATTTGGGCGGTTGTACGCAAATTCCTGCTTTTCCTTGAGGTACGACTGAGCATAGAATACTATGACATAAACACCCTTTTGCAGCTAGATATTACCCATTTTACACACCAACTTTACACCATCGCGAATTCTGGAAGAAATAGCGGAAAATCCTTCTATAATAATATAAGACCCTCTAGATAAAGTCCAAAGTAATTTCCTCATTAATGTAAACAAGAATTTTATTTTCAATTTCATATCCCATCGCTACCAGAGCATCTGCATAAGAATAAATTTGTTCGTGGTAGGAAGGATTCCGTTTACCCGTCTTATAATCTATTATGGTAGCGCTGTTATCCTTTATTACTATTCTGTCCGGACGAAGTACTTTTCCACTCTTGGTTAGAATGTCCTGTTCGTTCTTTATAAGGTTTCCTTTATCAAAGTAGCTATTTAGCTTTGGATGGTTGGCAATGGTCTTTATCCTTTGTCTCATCCCAGCGCTATCCTCCTGAGAAAGGTCCCCATTCCTAATAAGCCCATCAACAGCATTATCTATGTCCTCAACAGTCTCTATTAGCCCCATAACAAAATGCAATAAATTCCCCTTACTAAGGGCATTTCCCCTTTCCGTATCCCATAGGGCACCAGACCTGGTCAGAATCCTAAACTCCGGCCGCTCCTTAAAAGTGTAGAGATGGGATATTTTTTCCTGATGTTCACCGTGATTGCCAGGTTCATCCTGAATTTCAAGATTTCCAAACTGATAACAAGTCTTGGTCTCCTCCCAAATAGCTTTTACCTTTAAATAGTGAATAAACAATCCGGAGTAATAATTAGGTTTGTGCTCTCCCTTTTGGGTAAGGTCTTTCTTTGAAATTACATAAAGCCCCTTTACAGCCCTAGTCATTGCTACATACAATAGATTAAAGGCATCCAGCTCCAATTTATGCTGTTCCTCATAGTAAAGGGCTTCCGCTTCTGTACCGTAAGTAATAACTTCCTGTTTTTTATTTATCAGAATCTCCTCAAACCCATTAAAGGAATCAGGGTTTACAGGCAGCCATAATTTTGCATCCCTTTCTTCATATATGTTAGTATTGGCAAAAGGAAAGATTACAATTGGAAATTCCAAACCCTTGGATTTATGCACGGTCATAATTTGAACGGCATCTACATTTTCCGGTGCTGTTATGCTTAAACTTTCCTTTTTCTTCTCCCAATGTGCCAAAAAGACTTGGGTATTGGTACCTTCTTTTTGTTCCACTTCCAAAACAACA
>Ga0105054_10000785_pt1 | contig 51501 bp, 46 predicted proteins | sample BON02_FD_78091 | JGI IMG/M metagenome (GOLD analysis project Ga0105054, IMG submission 78091) | Freshwater microbial communities from Lake Bonney liftoff mats and glacier meltwater in Antarctica - BON-02 (megahit assembly) | ecosystem: Environmental > Aquatic > Freshwater > Ice > Glacier...
AAGGAGCTGTTGCCACAGCTTTCGCCCTGTTATGCGTATCATAAGCGGCATATACAAAGGCCGCAACATTCAAGCACCCGCCAAATTACCCGTTCGGCCTACCACCGATCGTGCCAAGGAGGCCCTTTTCAGCTACTTACAACACCGTTTTAACTTTGAAGACCTCAACGTGCTTGATTTATTCGCTGGCACAGGAAATATCAGCTACGAATTTGCCTCGCGGGGTTGTGAAAGTATCCTCGCCATAGATCAAAACGCTGGCTGCTGCCGATTTATCAAAGAAACGAGCGAGCTATTAGGCATCGAAAGTATCCAGATTCATCAGGCGGATGTATTCGGCTGGCTGCAACAAAACACAACACCATACGATCTCATCTTCGCCGACCCACCCTATCAGCTCGACCGACTAAAGTCTCTGCCATCGCTTGTACGCGAAAAAAAAATGCTTAAAGTTGAAGGCCTTTTTATACTTGAGCATCCTTTTCAGCAGAAATTCGAGTCGGACCCTAGCTTTTTGGAAGCCAGGAATTATGGTCAGTCGGTTTTTAGTATTTTTACCGCAACCGAAACTCTCCCATGAAACGTATCGCCCTTTTCCCTGGCTCCTTCGACCCTATTACCAACGGGCATGTTGATATTATTCGCAGGGCCATGCCCATATTCGATGAAGTAGTGATCGGAATTGGTCAGAATAGTGCAAAAACCTATTTATTTGAACTGGAACAGCGTAAAAGTTGGATAGAAAAGGTATTTCGCAACGACGCAAAAATCAAAGTAGAAGTTTATGAAGGCCTCACGGTTCGTTTCAGTAAATCAATAGGAGCCAATTATATCGTGCGTGGTTTACGTAATGCCCCTGACTTCGAATACGAAAAAAGTATCGCTCAGTTTAACAAAGCCATGCATGGCATCGATACCGTTCTATTTTTTACGGAGCCCGCTTTATCACCTATTTCGTCTACCATTATTCGCGATGTCATCCGCAACGATGGGGATGTATCGTTATTTGTACCTGTAGAGGTGCGTATCACCAAAAAAATTCAGCAACAACTTAATCAGTTGTAAGATAAGTATTGAGCAAAACGGCAATGGATGCATAGGTATTCTCAAAAACTGCTTCCAAGTCGTGCCGACTTATCCAGCACACTTCGGTGATACCTTCTTCGGTTTGAGGTAATAATAGGCCGTTAAATTGAGTTTGCATTTCGTACCAATGACTATTTTTAAGTGCCCTCTTGCCTTGAAAAGCATAGGTATGGTAGGTGGTGGCTATGAATTTATTCAGTTGTAGTTGGTTAACCCCACACTCCTCCTCCACTTCACGCAAGGCAGCCATTTCGGTCGACTCCCCTTTTTCGAGCTTACCTTTGGGCAAGTCCCATTTACCAAAACGCTTGATAAACAATAGCTTATCTTCTTGTACCACTATCCCACCAGCAGCATCGATATTTATGTGTGCTGCTGCAAACAATTTGAAGCACGCCTTCGGGTCATGGCAAACGGCGTAAACAACTGCCAGACTATCATCCTCTTCCAATCTTTTCGTCCATAATAACAATGCTTTTAGCTGAGGCTCATGTAAAACTACATGTCCTTTACGCGCCTCCGTTTTTTTATGTCGGAGTATGTGAAGCGGCTTTTCGTTAATGAAGATTTGGTACATTTGTGCTGTGAAGAAGACTGATGAGACCTCCCTGCAAGTTGCAAAACTTTTGCTGGAAATTAAAGCTGTAAAACTGTCCCCCGAAGCGCCATTCAAATGGGCATCGGGTTGGAATTCCCCCATTTATTGCGACAACCGTATTACGCTTTCCTATCCTAAAATCCGGACGTACATCCGCCAGATGTTGTCGGAGACCATTCGCCAGCAATTGGGCGAGGTAGATATTATCGCAGGTGTAGCCACAGCAGGCATACCCCAAGCCGCTTTGGTAGCCGAAGAAATGGGTTTACCCCTAATTTATGTGCGTACCGGTGCCAAAGAACACGGCATGGGCAACCAAATTGAAGGCATTATTCGCCCCGATGCCACTGTGGTGGTAATTGAAGATCTTATCTCGACCGGCGGCAGCAGCCTGAAAGCCGTTGAAGCCATACAAGCCGCAGGTATGCAAGTTAAAGCGGTGCTCTCCACCTTCACCTACGAATTCCCGAAAGCCAATAAGGCGTTTAAGGAAGCGAAAATACCACTGTTTAGTCTGAGTAATTACAGCGCCCTCCTACAGGTGGCCAAAGAAGAAAACTACATTCTCGAATCAGATATCGAAAAACTAAGCAGCTGGCGAGAAAAGCCAGAGCTTTGGATGAAGGACTAAGCTTGTCTTTCTATAATTTGACTTTGGTTAGGAGGTGATACTCGCGCTGTAAATTGAGGGAGGTTAATGTGCTGATGTGGCGTTTCGCAGAGCTCAACTTTGGGAATGTGCTGATGTGCTAATGAATTTTAGATGTTAACCAACAACAGTTTTAACTAAACATACTGTCAACCTTCTATAGGACGAGAGCAGGCAAATCAACCAGACAAGACTGTTGTTTGATTAGTCGAAAGCTGCAATACTAATTATTGATTATCCAAGACAAAAAGCATCAAGGTTATGTAGCCATCAATTAGTACATCAGAAAATTAGCACATCAGCACATTAGCACATCAGCAAATTAGCACATCAGCAAATTAGCACACCAACAAATGAGTACATCAGCAAATGAGCACATCAGCAAATGAGCACATCAGCAAATTAGCACATCAGCAAATTAGCACATCAACAAATTAGCACATCAGCACATTAGCACATCAGCAAATTAGCACATCAGCAAATTAGCACATCAACAAATGAGCAAATGAGCAAATTAGCACATCAGCAAATTAGCACATCAGCAAATTAGTACATTAGCACATCAGCAAATTAGCACATCAGCAAATTAGCACATCAGCACATCAGCACATCAGCACATCAGCAAATTAGCACATCAACAAATTAGCACATCAACAAATTAGCACATCAGCAAATTAGCACATCAGCACATTTTATACTGTCTTGAGTTAAGAAACCTCATTTCCGGCTCAATCTGCTTGGCCGCAGTCTATGGCGAAAGTATAACCGGCGAAAGTGCTGGTCAATTTTTAACCGGTGCGATCGACGATATCGTTGACTATGTTGTAGCCTTAAACCTTAATGGACATAAATATATCTCTTATATTTATTCATCTGTATTTACACAAGATGATGAGCAAATGGTCATGAAAGTGCATTTTGGATTGGTGAATAATTCGGCTGGGCCATTTGGAGGCGTAGTATGTGACCCGATTAATCAAATGTATAATCCAACGGGATTTGGCGCTATATATCAAATTGAAAGCATTTTAAACTCCGAAACATGCAACCCAAATTTAAGATTTAGACTCAGGACTGGTTATACGCACTGGCCAAGTCACCCATCCAATTATAATCAGCAGTTGATTCCTGGATTTATTTGCCAGCTTGCAACACCTAAATTTTTCTCGCTTTTTCTGAATTTACCTGCCCAGGCCCAAACGTTTCCAAACATACCTTTGTGAGGTAACCGAATAAATTTTTCAGTCAGTACCGTTTCAGTCTGGAAGTTGTTTGTCAATACCCACTGCACTGCATCCTCTATATTTTGCTGCTCAAACTCATCTAATTCTTCTCGCGTTACTATCGTTGGGATAAGAAGCCCTTCTTTTTCTTCTTCATCCAGCGGCGTTTGACCTTTCATATAGTTGAGCTTTAATCCCTTAAAATTTTAGGTGACTCTTGTTTAATAATCAAGGTGCGTTCATCAATCGCTTTTTTAATCCTTGACCTTGAATTTTGCTGATCTTCCAATGTCATTGAGTTTGACGTCCGTAAAACTATTTCTTCGGCAAGTAATCTTGCTCTTTGCTTGACATACTTGTCCAACGAACCTTCTTTAGGTACAAAACCATATACAAAGTCCATCCCCAATGCTTGAGCAGCTTCTTTTAACGACTTTAATGTAACTGCTCCCACCTGCTCTCTATTCTCGAACTCTTGTACGCTTTGTTCTGGTCATCGACATTTTATCTGCCAATTGCTGCAATGACATGCCAAGGGCTAAACGAACCGCTTTTATCCACCCGGTTTTGGGATTCTGGTACTTCTGAGTTTGCGCAAAAAGTTTGACTCTGGGTTCAAGCTGGTCGCGCAGAAGTTTCTTCTCATTCATTTTGTCAGCTTAAAGCCTGACAATATCAAAAGGAACAAAACTAAAAAGCGGCTAAAACTAAACCCGCACTATCTTATCCGCAAGGAGATAAAGCACAGCCATACGTATGGCAACGCCGTTTTCGACCTGGTTGAGGATGATGCTTTGGCCGGAATCGGCTACATCGGAGGTGATTTCTACACCACGGTTAATGGGGCCGGGATGCATGATGGTGATTTCCTTGTCCAGACTTTCGAGCATGGCCTTGTTGATACCAAACTGCAGGGTATACTCCCGCATGCTGGGAAAATAGCGGGTTTGTTGACGTTCAAGTTGGATGCGTAAAACGTTGGCTACATCGCACCAGGCTAAGGCTTTGCGTACGTCGTGTTCTACTTTCACCCCTAACTCGGCCATATAACGTGGCATTAGGGTAGTTGGTCCACAAACCATGACCTCTGCACCTAATTTTTGTAGACAAAATATATTGCTCATCGCCACACGTGAATGGAGTATATCGCCTATGATGGCCACTTTTAAGCCGGCCACATGGCCATATTTTTCACGTATCGAAAAAGCATCCAACAAGGCCTGGGTCGGATGTTCGTGGGCGCCGTCGCCAGCGTTAATCACCTTGGCGTCGATAATGGCGGCAAGGAACTGGCAGGCACCGGGGCTGCTGTGGCGCATCACCACCATATCCACCTTCATGGCGAGTATGTTTTTGACGGTATCTACCAAGGTCTCCCCTTTTGAAACCGATGAGCCTGAGCTCGAAAAATTTACCACATCTGCCGAGAGGCGTTTTTCGGCCAATTCAAAACTTAAGCGGGTACGGGTAGAGTTTTCGAAGAAAATATTGGCAATGGTAATGTCTCGGAGCGAGGGCACCTTTTTAATGGGCCGGTTGATAACATCTTTAAAGTTATCGGCAGTATTAAAGATTAGCTCAATATCGGCTATGCTAAGCTCTTTGATGCCGATGAGGTGGGATGTACTAAGTGCCTGTGCCATTATAACGATACGATCCAAACGTTGTCTTTACCATTCACCTCTTTCCATTCCACGAGTATTTTTTCGTTTTCGGCTGTATTCACCCGTTTCCCTAAAAAATCAGGTTTTACCGGGAATTCTTGTGAATAGCGCCTTTCGATAAGCACGAGTAACTCTACTTTAGCCGGTCGGCCAAAGTCAATGAGCGCATCCAAACCGGCACGTATGGTCCTGCCGGTAAAAAACACGTCGTCGATCAGCACTACTTCTTTGCCTTCGATACTAAAATCGATGCGGGTTTCACTTGGGATGAGGGGTTCTTCGCGCCGGCGAAAGTCGTCGCGGTAGAAAGTGACATCGAGCAAACCAAAAGTAACGGGGTGTCCGGTGAGCTTTTCTATTTTCTGGTGGATGCGAGCTGCCAACTGGGTGCCGCGTGGTTGTAAACCTATTAAAACCGTGTTTTCGAAATTACCATGTTGTTCCATCAACTGGGCACACAGCCGATCAATAATGATGGGCAGCTGTTTGGTATCGACGATCAGGCGGCGTTCACTCATAGTTCTGATAGGGCTAAGATAGCATCAAAATGTACTTTACTCACAGGCATCACCGACAATCGGCTGTGGCGTACGAGTGTCAAGTCTTCAAATTGCGGATCGGCCTTGAGGGTTTTGAGGGTAACCGGCTTTTTAAGCGCCCGTATCGGCGTAACTTCTACCGCCAGCCAACGGTCGTCGTCGATAGTTGGATCTGGAAAACTGGAGGCGGTTATTTTGGCAATACCAACAACTTCTTGGCCTATGTTACTGTGATAGAATAGGGCAATATCGCCCACCAACATGTCGCGGAGGTTGTTGCGCGCCTGGTAGTTTCGTACCCCATCCCAAATGCCTTTACCCTCCAGCGTCAATTTTTCGAAACTGTACACATCGGGTTCGGATTTGAGCAACCAATAATTCATGAGCCCAAAAATAGGCAAATGAAATTGTTCCCGACGCTTCCGACCTATAAAAAGGCATGAGAAAGGTTTTTTCGATTATTTTTCGGCGTCACTGTAATATTCTGATTGCACGCAGCACTCACTGAACAAAATTGCTTCACATGAAAAATTATCTTTTTCTTTTGATTGGTCTGCTCTTACTCGGGCAACTCACCCCAAGTCGCGCACAAACGAACGACAAAACCCTGCTGTGGGAAGTCAGTGGCAACGGCCTAAAAAAGAAAAGTTACCTCTTTGGCACCTATCATTTGGTAAACAACGGATTACTGGAGCACTACCCGGCGGTAACCAAAGCCCTAGGTAAGTCAAAAACCATCGTTGTAGAAACAGTAATAGATTCCGCAGAACTCGGTGCCTTAAGTTTAATGATGTTGGCACCAGAAGGCCCTAGCTGGGTTAATCTGTTGACCGAAGCCGAAAGAAGTAAATTGGATGGCAGTCTCAAAACCTATGTCGGGCCAGGCTTAGACCAACTAGCGGTACTTAAACCAAGTGCTGTAAGTGCAACCCTAGCCGTAATGGCCGCCAAAACCCTACTCGCCGATACGCTCAAAATATATGCTGGCGAACCACTTGATTTATGGCTTGCCAAACAAGGCAAAAAGAAAAAAAAGCAGCTGGTAGCACTCGAGCTTCTGCGGGAACAATTTGAATTACTTTATCTCAGCGATTCTTTGTCGACCGAAATAGAGCAGCTCAAAAGCTTCATCTCTCAGCTCGACAGCATGGAATACCTTAGCGGGGAATTGTATTTTGCTTACCTCGCTCAAGATCATCGAAGTATGCAAGCCATGGCCGAAAGATATGCCGACCAAATGGGTAGTTTGCAGCGCTTACTCGACGATCGCAACCAGCGCTGGATGAATACCCTACCTAGATTAATGGCTCAAAACAAAACTTTTATTGCCGTAGGCGCACTCCACCTCAGTGGAGAAAAGGGATTGATACATCTGCTTCGGAAAGCTGGTTATACCGTAAAACCCATCAAAAATCGTTATGAAAAACATCCAAACAGCGAAGGGGCTGCCTCAGTGCTTCTTATACTCCTACTTCCTGCCTTGTTGAGCGATGGCAGATTCACGCCCAAAAAAAAGCAGGATGGCATCTGCTGAGCATAATTTTCTACAACTGCTCAATCAGCACCGGGGAATTGTTCATAAAATTGCACATCTCTGTGCCGATACCGCCCACGATCAACAGGATCTCTACAATGAGATAGTAGTCCGGCGCTCGAAGCTTGGCCGAGGTTCGAACAACGATCGGCCTTCTCTACCTGGTTGTACCGGGTAGCTTTAAATACTGCCTTAACATGGCGTAGAAAAGAAGAAAAGCGACGCAAAGCCGAAGCCCAATCAGAGTGGTATGCGGGTGAAATAGACCCACGACAAGCACAAATCGACTGGCTTTACCAACAAATGCGTAAACTCGACCCTATCAGTCGCATGTTGTTAACACTCCGACTCGAAGGTTACGACATGCAACAAATCGCCGAAATCACAGGCATCAATAGCAACAATGCCACGGTTAAAATACACTGGGCCAAAAATTTACTCACCTCATGGCTACAACAACACCCCCTGACAGCTCAGAAAGTTTGTGGAGCAGCTTGAGTACAGCGGCCACACCCGAACTTATCTCCGCTCAAAAACTGCAAGCGAGCAGTGCCGATCCTTTGTTAAAGCTGCGTCTTATCATTCGCATCAACAGTGGTTATGGCATCCTTTTTAGTTTGCTCTTTTTAGCTTTATTCGTCTATTTTGATTTCTTCTGGGTTCGTTTTTTTCTGGGCGTAGTGTTGTTGGGCTATGTACTCGCTATTGTTTATAACAGCTACTTGCTGCGCAGGGTACTCATCACCCCTGCCGCCGATGAAAACATTCGGATTCGCCTAAGCCTGATTTACTACCGCATGAAAAAGGCCTTACAAACGGTTGAAATTGCAGCGTTGTTTTTTTATCCATTTAGTCTTACCGCAGGTTTTATCATGGCACTGGCCGAAGAAGGCAAACTCGAAAAATTAAGTGCCGAACCACTTTTGCAGGGATTGCTGGTCGCTTGTTTTGTGCTATTTGTTCCACTCTGTTATTATCTCACCAAATGGCTGAATAAAATCGCTTTTGGCAAGGAAGTAGATCGAATTTTCGATTTGTTAACCGCACTCGACGAGGAGAAAAAGGAGGAAGAAACAAAAGCCTGATTTGCAAATAGACATTCTCAATTTGGTATCCTGTAGGTAAAAATCAGCCGACAAGCAAATCGCAAGACACTTCACAAGCCCTAGTTACTTGTTCGTATATGTTGGCAGATTAGCCCTTATAACGGTGAAAAGACAAAAAACTTCTCCGGCGGACTTTTGTTTTGGTAAGGTGAAAAATGCTGTTGTTTATTGGTTCCGGAAAGATTTAAGACTGCACGACCAAGTTGTGCTCAATGACTTATTCGCTTCAAACACGCCTTTTGTAGCCTTATATTGTCTAGACGAAACGCTGTTCCAACACAATCAATGGGGATTTCAGAACAGCTCAGCTATTCCGATTCAGTTTTTGCTCGACACCCTCAAAGCGTTGGAAAAGCAGCTTGCCGCTTTAGGGGTGCCGCTGGTATTTCAGGTCGGTAAACCTGCACATAAAATCTTGGCGTACGTAAGCCAAAACCAAGTTCGTGAAGTATACACTGAAATTTTACCAGGAACCAATGAAGAGGCACAGCTAGCCCATTTACAAACCGCTGCTGCGAGAGGTGGATTTTTGTTACACACACATCAGAAAAACACCTTACTGGCAATAAAGGATTTGCCTTTTGACCTGTCAGCTTTGCCTGCGGTGTTTACCGTATTCAGAAAAAAAGTGGAGCTACATGCTATGCCGTCATCTGTTGTTCAAATGACCTTCCCGCAATGGCCCGCCTTATCGAGGACAACCACTATCCCCAACTTAACTGAGTTGGGCTACCCAATCCCAGCTGCGGAAAAGCGTCAACCGTATGTTTTTGAAGCGGGAGAAAAAGGAGGCTTGGCGCGACTAAACAAGTACTTCTGGCAAAACCACCACATCAAAACCTATAAGGAAACCCGTAACGGTCTCGTAGGAGATACGTATTCAAGTCGTTTATCGCCTTGGTTGGCTTTGGGTGCGGTGTCTCCACGTTTGATATATGCCGAGCTCAAGCGATATGAAACCGAAAACGGCGCTAACGAAAGTACCTACTGGTTGTATTTTGAATTGCTTTGGCGTGACTATTTTCAATTTGTAGCCCTACAGGCAGGTGCCCAACTTTTTCAGCCTGGCGGCATCCGAGAACAAACAGCCCACAGCAGTTTTAAGCCCGCTGTTTTTGACCGTTGGCGATTCGGGAAAACAGGTCAGCCTTTTGTCGATGCCAACATGCGCGAGCTCCTACAAACCGGATGGATGAGTAACCGCGGCCGACAAAATGTAGCCAGCTACCTCATCCACGACTTAAAACAAGACTGGCGTGCCGGGGCAGCCTGGTTCGAAGCCCAGTTAATTGATTACGATGTGGCCAGTAATTATGGGAATTGGAATTATCTCGCAGGAGTTGGCAATGATCCACATGAAAACCGGCGGTTTAACCTAGAAAAACAAGCGGCACAATACGATGCCGATGGCGCCTACCGCCGTTTATGGCTTAGTTAATACGACCTAAGGTAATTTTACACTTTACCGCAATTAGCCGAATACCAATAATGGTGAGAATAGAAATTACTAGATTCAAATCTCGGTCAAGCCCAAAATGATTTAAAAGAAGATAAATTGATGCTCCTGCCAAACAAGCCGTGGCATAAATTTCTTTCCGAAATATAACCGGGATCTCATTGGTTAATGTATCCCGAATTACGCCACCCATTACCGCCGAAAACATACCCATGATGGCAGCAATTTCGGGCTGAACACCAACGGATAAGGCTTTTTCAACACCTAATATGGTAAAGAAGGCGATGCCAAAAGTATCAAACAAAAAAAGGGTTTTTCTAAGCTTCATTAGAAATTCAAAAGCAATGTAGGTCGTTAATATCCCCGCAATTACTGCATATAAAAAGTGGATATTACCAATCCAAACCAGCGGATAACTACCCAATAAAACATCGCGTAACGTGCCACCGCCTATGGCTGTTAAAAAGCCAGTAAATCCCGCTCCAAACCAGTCATGCTCTTTGTCCTTTACCGCCAAGGCACCCGAAATAGCGAATGCATAGGTACCCAGAAGCTCAAAAATATGCTGTAAATTCATGAAGGGAATATTAAGCTGCTGTTTAAGGCTTCATTCAAGATTGGAGACAAACGTTCGTGCATGCAATTTTCCCAGTCCTAGGTACTATTGCTCTTGTGAGCGATGCCGTTATTATAACCAAGTAGGTGTTAAATCACGACAATAATTTCTGACGCAATAGAAACTCCAACTGCTCATTCACGCGAAGTAAACTTTTTACAAGCTCTTTATTTTCGGCACGCAGATTAAAAACTTCAAATGCTTTATTAATGATGTTGCGCAATTGCTGTTCGTCCCAAGGTTTGGTGATATAATGGTATACCTGGCCTTTGTTGATAGCGTCGATCACCGCTTGAATATCGGTGTAACCAGTCAGCAATATGCGTATCGGCTCTGGGTAGTGCGGGATAATCGATTCTAAAAACTCAACACCTGTCATACCAGGCATACGTTGGTCGGTTACAATCACCTCCACAATTTGTTCTTCGAGTATTTTCCGTCCTTCTTCAGCCGATTCTGCCACAAAAACGTTAAAATCGCGGCGAAAAGCAGCTTTGAACGAATGTAAGTTGTTTATTTCGTCGTCGACGTAAAGGATACTTATGAGGCTTTTTTCCGACATGGCTTAGTCTTAATAAGTACCAAAAATAAACTTTATCCTAATTGCTTACACCATTATTATGTAATCCTTGTATATCTTTAGAACATAGCCCTAAAGGCCATGTAGGCAGATTTCACCATTTTTTTTGAGGAACAAATTTTTAAATGGATTACTTAGACTACCGTAGCAGCAGTGAAGCAAGCAGTTATCGCCCGCACATCTTCCGCCTTACTAAGGATGAAGATGTAGACGGATTCAATGATTTGATCGGAAATCCAGATCTAGTTATACTCGATACCCTGCAAAAACAACTCGCTGAACTATTACAGCTGCGTCAACCTACAAAAAAACTTCAACAGGAAGAACTCAAAACAGGCATAAATGAACTGCTTGGTGAGTTAGGATTTCATGAATATGGTGTTTGGGCCTATTACCCTTGGAACAACCGACTGATTCATTTGGTCGATAAAGACGATTTCTACGAATTGCGTACCAGTAGAAATCGGCTTAAAATCACACGCGAAGAACAAGATCTCCTTGCCCAGAAAAAAATCGGCATTGTTGGTCTTTCAGTGGGCAATGCCATTGCCGTTACCATGATCATGGAAAGAATTTGTGGAGAAATCCGCTTGGCCGACTTTGACACCCTCGATTTAACCAATCTCAACCGCATCCGTTGTGGTATACATCAAATTGGCATTAATAAAGCCATCATAACAGCACGAGAAATAGCTGAAATTGACCCATTCGTAGAAGTTAAAGTCTTCGACGACGGGCTCACTCCAGAAAATATTGGTGCATTTTTCTCGGCAGGCGGTCAACTTGACCTCGTTGCAGATGAATGCGACAGCCTCGAAATGAAATTTCAAATCAGGCAGCATGCACGCAAATTGGGTGTTCCAGTAGTCATGGAAACCAGCGACCGCGGCATGCTCGATGTGGAACGATTCGATTTAGAAGCAAATCGACCTTTGTTTCATGGTCGTATTGCGCATTTAGGCGAACCAGAAGCGGGCCCCATTGAACCACAATTACGTATGCAATACCTTATGTCGATTGTTGATTATCAACAGATTTCAGGCCGGCTGAGAGATTCCTATGGCGAAATTGGCAGAACCCTCACCACCTGGCCACAGCTAGCATCGGCCGTAATTATGGGAGGCGGAACCATGACAGATGTTAGCCGGCGCATGCTCCTTGGCCAGTTCAAGGATTCAGGTCGGTTTTACTTTGATACGGAACAGATGCTTCAGCATCCAACAAAGCAGCAACCCTGATGTCGTTTCAAGCTGTTAAAATAAGAGCATTTCGGGCTACCGACGACCCAGAAGCCTGTGATCGTTTTATTCGTGGGCACGAACACGTCTTGGAAGTTGCTGGTGTAAACAAAGTCACGAGCGCGAACCACTCTTGGAAAGACAACCCTTCCTGTTTTGTGATATTAGTGGAGACCCTTGATGGTGCCAAAGTTTTAGGAGGTGCGCGCTTGCAATGTGCCGGCGGCAATATGCCTCTGCCCATTGAAGAAGCTACCAGTGATTTTGATGCCAAAATATTCGACTATGTAAAAGAGCTGAGCGCCGAAGGTACCGCCGAACTTTGTGGCCTGTGGAATTCACGGGAAGTATCTGGCTTAGGTATCGGTGCGTTTTTTAGTACTCGGGTAGGCGTAGTTATTGCAGAGCAGGTTGGCATTAAAAGTATATTCGCACTTTGTGCCCCATACACCGTAAAATTTGCAGAAAAAGTTGGGTGTCGTGTTCTCAAAGCCATCGGCAATAACGGCACATTTTATTACCCCAAACTTGACCTTTTGGCTACCGTCGTTTTACTTGAAAACGCCGTTACGCTCGAAACCGCTGATGATTTAGAAAGGGAACGTATAATAAGTTTGCGAAAAAACCTAAACCAAGTGCACATTGAAACTTCCCCAATCCGGCAAATGCAGGTAGAAATCCACTATGATCTCGCCATTAAAAATGCACGGAAAGACGAGTTTAAAACTGCCGCTCGATGAAACGTTTTCTTTTACTTTTATTGGGCATCCTTCCTTGTTTTCTTCAAGCACAGATTAGTGTAGTAGATGCAGATCAAAGGAAATTGGTTGGCAGACAAATAGACATTTTTGAAGATAAATCAGGCAAAATGACCTTGGAGGAGGTCATCGAACGAAATGATTTTATTCGCGGTGATAAGGATGTTCCCAATTATTTATATACCAACGCTGCCATTTGGCTTCGACTGGATATAAAAAATAACCAAAAAAATTCAGCGCTTGCCATTGAAATAGTTAATCCCCAACTCGACGAAATCCACTTTTATGAACCAAATGGCACCTCTTATTCTCGGCTAAAAACAGGAGATAATTTACCCTTTAGTCAGCGTTTGGTGAACCACCAGCATTTTGTATTTCCAATTTTACTCCAAAAAGGCACGTCCGCTGTTTATTATTTGCGCTTGTATTCAGAAGAGCAAATGAGTATACCAGTATACGTTGGCACCCGTGAATCGATTACAGACAACCATTACACAGGCGATTTATTTACTGGATTGTATCTGGGCATTATGTTCGTCATGTTCTTTTACAACCTCTTTATTTACTTCAGTGTTAAAGATCGCAGCTATCTATATTATGTGATGTACATACTGGGTATTGCACTCGCACAGGCCAGTCTGCAAGGTTTTACCTTTAAATACGTCATAGCTGAATGGCCGGTGCTCAATAAAATGCTGGTCGTACTTTTCTCAACGATCAGCGGCATTGGTGCAATCAGTTTTGCCCGGCATTTTTTACAATTACCCGCACGCTTACCGTTTGTAAACAAGGTCTTATACGTTTTTGCTACTTTGTATGCACTGGCACTGCTGGTTTTCCTAGCAGGATTTCATATTATAAGCTATAATGTCCTTGATTTTAGCGCGCTACTTGTTTCCTGTTACGCGCTATATTTCTCTATCAAACTATCCCTTCAGGGCATACGTTCAGCACAATTTTTTCTGCTTGCTTGGTCCTTTTTTATGGTGGGTTTACTCGTGTACGTAGCGCGGAACTTAGGACTGCTACCGTACACATTTTTCACAGACCATGTTTTGATGATTGCTTCAGCTGTCGAGGCCATCTTGCTGAGTATTGCCCTGGCCGACCGCATAAATACTTTGAAGAAAGAGAAAGAAATATCACAGGCGGAGGCCTTGCAGATTTCTCTCGAAAATGAGCAATTGGTACGGGAACAGAACCTTGTTTTGGAGCAAAAAGTAGCTGAAAGAACCTCAGAATTACAACAAACCAATAGTGAGTTAAATTTGACCCTTACAGAACTAAAAAATACCCAAACCCAACTAGTTAATGCCGAAAAGATGGCATCTCTCGGTCAGCTAACGGCAGGTATCGCCCACGAAATCAACAATCCCATTAATTTTGTAACCTCCAATATCCGGCCATTGCGGAGAGATGTTCAAGATTTGCTTGAAACCTTCAACCGCTTTGAAAAGCTCATTCCAGCAGAGGATGTAAAAATGAAAGCCCAGCTAGATGCAATTAAAGTTGAGATGGATTTCGACTACCTCGCCGAAGAAATCAGCGTGCTCATTAATGGCATGGAAGAAGGCGCCACGCGCACAGCAGAAATTGTGAAAGGGCTGCGTACCTTCTCCCGCTTGGATGAAAGTGACCTGAAAAAAGTAAATGTAAACGAAGGCATCGACTCAACCCTTATACTGTTAAACAGTAATTTAGGTGGCCGAATAAGTGTAGTTCGGAAATATGATGAAGATGCCTTGATTGAGTGTTATCCGGGCAAACTCAACCAGGTATTCATGAACATCCTAAACAACGCCATTCAAGCCATGCATACCAACGACAACCATGCGAGTGGCATCCTCACCCTCATAACACGTTCGGTAGCCGACCAGGTCGTCATTGAAATTGGAGATACTGGACCGGGAATGAGCGAAAGTGTAAAACAGCGTATTTTTGAGCCGTTTTTCACGACCAAAGCCGTAGGTCAAGGTACCGGTTTGGGCTTGTCTATCGTATATAGCATCATAGAATCGCACCACGGCACCATAGAAATTGACTCAACCTTGGGCGAGGGCACCACCTTTAGACTTACCTTGCCTAAACTCCACAAATAAGTATGAGCCAAAAAAAAATATGCATACTTTATATCGATGATGAACGCCACAATCTATATGCGTTTAGGGCTGCTTTTCGCATAGAATTTGAAATTTTACTAGCTGAATCGGCAGCTGAAGCCCGTGAAATTTTAAAAGAAAAGGTTGTGCCCATTATCATTGCCGACCAGCGCATGCCGCGCGAAACGGGCATTGAGTTTTTTGAGTCTATTAAAGACCAATATCCTTTTACCATGCGCATATTGCTTACTGGCTATACAGATATACAGGCGGTAATTAGTGGGGTGAACGTGGGCAATATCTTTCGCTATCTTCAAAAACCTTGGAATGAAGAAGAAATACAGGCAGCCGTGCACGCCGCCTTTGACGTATACGACTCTCGTGTTCAGCTCATCGAAAAGCAAAAGGAACTTGAAAAAGCATACAACGAGCTAGACAAATTTGTGTACAGTGCCTCACACGATTTACGCTCACCGCTAATGTCGATTTTAGGGATAATAAAACTTGCTAGAATCGAACAGGACCAAAGTGCGACCGACCAATACTTCAATATGATTGAAGACAGCGTGAATCGACTGGATGAGTTTATAAAAAACATCATCAGTTACTACAAAAACAACCGCATCGAAAACGATATTACGGCCATTGATATCCGTTTGCTTAGTGAGGAAATTATTGAAGCCAACCGTTACCAAGAACTGGCAAAAAATATAAAATTCGAATTGGATGTACAACAGCCGGTTTCATTTCGGTCCGATATACTCAAATTAAAAATCATTTTCAACAATCTGGTTTCAAACGCTATCAAATACCAAGTAGCCACCAAGGCAGACAAAAAGCTTTGGATTCACATCCTAGTAACGCGAGAAGGCGCTAGAATTGAAATTGGCGATAACGGTATTGGTATAGCCATCACCGAACAAGAGAATATTTTCAAGATGTTCTTCAGGGCAACCAGCCATAATTTTGGCAGTGGCATTGGCCTCTATATCGTAAAAGATGCAGTGTCGCGATTAAATGGAAAAATTTATGTAGATTCGGAAGTAGGCAGGGGTACTATTTTCCGCATCGACTTGCCAAACATTTCGTGATTACAACGAATAAAAAACTGTCATTTATTCTAATCGACGATAACCCGTTCGATTTAAAAGTCAACGAGCGTATCATTCTGCACGGTGAACTTGCATCCAGTGTAAAACCATTTACCAGCGCTAAAGTGGCCTTAAAGTTCATTCAGGATCAGGGAATCACAACAGATTTAACCATCATTCTACTAGATATTCAAATGCCAGAAATGGATGGCTTTGCCTTCTTGGCTGCATTTAATAGGTTAGCTGACGACATCAAAAAAGGCTACACAATTCTCATGCTCTCCTCAACACTGGACGAGTTTGACTTAAGACGGGTATATGTAAATCCCGATGCCGTCGCATTCTTGTCTAAGCCCCTCGATTTTAAGGCACTGAAAGCACAGTTAGCGAAAATTTTATCACATCCATAATTTGCCAATATGGCAGCTTCCACTGCATGGCACTTTCTTTGAAGTAATCGCCTCAAATACTATCAATTTATGGAAAACACACGTACCGGAACCATTTCCGTTAATACAGAGAATATCTTCCCTATCATCAAAAAATCGCTGTATTCTAACCACGAAATATTCCTTAGAGAGCTTGTAAGCAACGCGGTGGATGCCACCCAGAAGTTAAAAACGTTGGCATCTTTGAATGAGTTTAAAGGTGAGTTGGGCGAATTACAAGTCAAAATTGCAGTCGACAAAGACAAAAAGACCATCACCGTAAGCGACCGAGGTATTGGCCTCACGGCTGACGAACTTGACAAATACATCAATCAGGTAGCCTTTTCTGGTGCAACTGAATTTGTAGAGAAGTACAAGGACAAAACTGAGCTCAACAATATGATTGGCGCATTTGGGTTGGGCTTTTATTCTGCCTTTATGGTCGCCAAAATGGTTGAAATTCAAACTCTCAACCACAAAAAAGGCAGTAAAGCCGCACGTTGGACTTGCGATGGCAGCACCAGCTTTGAAATTGGGCCGGGCGATCGCAAAGACCGTGGAACAGACATCATTTTGCACATCGCAGATGATTCAGAAGAGTTTCTCGAATCTTTCCGCCTCAAGGAAATATTGGGTAAATACTGCAAATTCCTGCCCGTTGAAATCAGTTTTGAGGATGAAATCATTAATCAAACCACGCCCCTGTGGACTAAAAAGCCAGCGGATTTACAAGACGAAGACTACGAGAAATTCTATACCGACCTGTATCCCATGGCCGAAAAGCCCTTGTTTTGGATACACCTCAATGTCGATTTTCCCTTTAATCTCACGGGAGTTTTATACTTCCCTAAGCTCAAAAACGAGTTTGAACCGGTAAAAAATAAAATCCAACTTTACAGCCGCCAAGTATTTATTACCGATGCTGTGGAGGAGATTGTACCGGATTATCTACGTTTGTTGCACGGAGTGATTGATTCACCAGACATTCCACTCAACGTTTCTCGCTCCTTCCTGCAAACCGATGCCAATGTGCGTAAAATCAACAGCCACATTAGCAAAAAGGTAGCCGACAAATTATTCGATATTTTCAAAGCCGATCGCGCTGCTTTTGCCGAAAAATGGCAACACCTTGATTTATTTGTGAAATATGGAATGATCAGCGATGAGAAGTTTTACGACCGTGCCAAAAGTTTCTGCCTCTACAAAAATACCACCGGCGAAATCCGCACTTGGGAAGAGTTTGCAGAAAGCATCGAAGCCAACCAGCGGGAGAAGGACGGACAACTCGTCGTTCTCTACAGTAGCAACCTAGAGGCCCAACACAGTTTTATCCAAGCTGCTGAAAAGCGGAGCTATCAGGTACTGGAACTAAGCAGTGCCATCGATAGCCATTTTATCAGTGCTGTTGAAAGTAAGCTGGAAAAAACCATGTTTAAGCGTATCGATGCCGAGACAATCGATAAACTCATTGCCAAAGACGAAAAGCGCGAGGCCCTGTTGAATGAAGAACAGCAGCAACAAGCCGTTGCCCTATTCAAAACCCTCGACATACAAAATAATTTTACGGTGGTGGCCGAGGCACTTTCGCCCGACGATCAACCTGTAGTCATCACACGTTCCGAGTTTATCCGGAGAATGAACGAAATGGCGGCAACCGGTGGCGGTGGATTTATGGGCGGTGGCATGAAAGAGCCCATGCAATTGGTGCTCAATACTTGCCATCCGTATTTGCAAAAAATAAGTGGTGCAGATGAGGCTACACAACAATCACTGGCACAACAAGCCTATGATTTGGCGCTGCTTTCACAAGGCATGCTAAAAGGCCCGCAGCTTACTGCGTTTATCGAACGCAGTATTAGCCTGGTTTAACCAAGCCTACAGTACGAAAAGGCCGTCAAAACTGACGGCTTTTTTTTGTGCTGATTAGTATTGAAACCGAAGTTGGGGTTCCTTCTTTTTGTCATAAAATACCATCCAGCGCACGCACAGCATGGCCGTTTTGCATGCATTGTCGTTGAGAAAAAGCAGTCTCAGCTCCGTCAATCCGCATAAAGCGTCTGGAAAGGCCTCGATATCGTTTTCACTGATATCGAGCTCTTGAAGGCTATCGAGCTGCAGCAGTTCAGCTGGGAAAACGATGAAAGCATTGTTGTTGAGGCTCAGCCGCTCCAGCGACCGCAATTGACCAAAAGTGCTAGGCAAATGTTGAATTCGGTTGTTTTCTACGTATAAGTAGCGTAAACCGGGTAGCTCACCCAGACTTTCAGGTAAATCAGCGATTTGGTTGTGTGCAAGATATAACTGCTCCAACTTTTGCAATTTAAACCAAGCATGATCAATGTGTTTTAATTGATTGTGGTGAAAATCTAGTTCGCGCAAGTTTTCAAATTGAAAAATAAAGTCAGGTATTTCTTGGATTTGATTTTTGTAAAAAAGCAACCCTTCTAGCCGCTTGAAGTGCCTAATTTCGGACGGTACCTGAGAGAACTTATTCCCCGATAATACAAGTTTTTCCAGTTTATGATAGGCGTTCAAACCTACCGGCAAACGCGACAATTGGTTGTCTGCCAAGTTCAGCTTTTTCACATCGTTCATCAACCATACACCACATCGTAGTTTTTGAATTTGATTTCCCATGGCCGTAACTTCTTGGATTTTACGACTGCGAATACGGAAAACTTTTAAGCCGGCATTATCCAACGTGATCAATCTAAGCCGCCTTCCGCCCCTGAGGGTGAATTCTGGTGAAAACCGATTGCGGCTTAGGTCGAGCTTTTCCAGTTTTCGCAGCTTGCGCAGATTTAGCCTTTTCCCACCCAAATGATTCTCGCTCATATCAAGTCTGCTCAACTCTTTAAAGGCTGCCAAACCGGGGGGCAACACTTGGAATTGATTTTGACTCAGGTTTATTTGGGTTACAGCCCGATACTGCAATAATTCGAGCGGCAGTGTATCCAGATTCATTCGACTCAAATTAAGCGTCTTAACGGAGTCAATGGGCATTTGGCGGAGTTCATGAAGATAGTTTTCCAAAACAGGTTCCGCCACGCCGGAAGACCTATTTTGCGCCCTGGCTGTGCTGCCGAGACTAATCCACATTTCAATGAGTAAAAAAATACAGATGTTTTGCATCTCTAAATATAATTCGAACAGCGGCTTAGCTGCAAAAACTTTACTTTTGTGCCTTCAATACTTTTAGTCTGCAATGAATGTACTGCCCATCCGCTCTGCCTTGCTCTCTGTCTATTACAAAGACGGCCTTGAACCCCTAGTAAAAAAGCTCAACGCTGATGGCGTAATCATTTATTCTACTGGTGGCACTCAGGCTTTTATAGAGGCGCTTGGGATACCAGTCGTGGCTGTAGAAGACCTAACCGGTTATGCGTCAATTCTAGGCGGTAGGGTAAAAACCTTACACCCTAAAGTATTCGGTGGCATTCTTGCCCGAAGAGAAAATATTTCGGACCTGAATGAATTAGCCGGCTATGAAATCCCAACCATCGACTTGGTGATTGTAGACCTTTACCCTTTTGAAGAAACAGTAGCTGCCGGAGCTTCGCACGAAGACACCATTGAAAAAATTGATATAGGCGGTATCTCCCTCATTCGGGCCGCAGCTAAAAACCATGCAGAGGTGGCTATTTTATCCACCAAAACGCAATATAATCGTTTGCTGGAGCAGTTAAACAACCAAAAAGGCACTACACTGGCCGACCGCCAACTGTACGCCGCAGAGGCTTTTGCTACCAGCTCAAATTACGATAGCCACATTTTCAATTATTTCAACCGCACAGAACAACTGCCGGTTTTACGTTTGTCGAGTAACGATGCCCACATTTTACGTTATGGAGAAAATCCACATCAAAAAGGAGCTTTTTATGGTAAAATGGAGGAGCTTTTTGAGATACTCAATGGCAAAACCCTCAGTTACAACAACCTGCTTGACGTGGATGCAGCGGTAAATCTGCTAGCAGATTTTGAAGAGCCCACCTTTGCGATTATCAAACACAACAATGCCTGTGGTTTAGCTTCACGCGATACCCTGTTGCAGGCTTGGCACGATGCTTTGGCTGGCGATCCCATTTCGGCCTTCGGTGGCATATTGATGGGCAACCGCACAATCGATATGGAAACTGCACAGGAAATAAACAAACTATTTTACGAAGTTCTCATTTCCCCAGATTTTGCACCAGGTGTTGTTGAACTGTTGAGTAAAAAGAAAAACCGTATTTTGCTACGGATGAAAAAAAATCTACCCGCTAACCCGAGTGTGAGAGCGGTACTAAACGGCGTTTTAGTTCAAGGCAAAGATCAGCATATCGATGATGTGGACGGACTCAAAGCGGTTACGCATAAAAAACCAAGTCAACAAGAATGCGAAGACATGGTTTTTGCCCTCAAGCTGGTGAAGCACACCAAAAGTAACGCCATTGTGCTTGCCCGAAACAAGCAACTCATTGGCAGTGGTACCGGTCAAACCTCCCGCATTGATGCCATGAAACAAGCGGTACATAAAGCCCGAAGCTTCAATTTTGAGATAGATGGTGCTGTTTTGGCTTCGGATGCGTTCTTCCCTTTTGCCGACAGCGTGGAAGTTGCTTACCAAGAAGGTATACGAGCAGTTGTGCAGCCTGGCGGCTCAATTAAGGACCAAGATTCAATCGATTTTTGCAATCAACATGGAATGGCCATGACCTTTACTGGTATTCGTCATTTTAAACACTAATTTTAACAGAAAGACTTAACATATGGGATTGTTCGACTTCTTTACCCAGGAAATCGCCATCGACTTGGGCACAGCGAACACGCTGATTATATTTAAAGATAAAATTGTGGTCGACGAGCCGTCGATTGTAGCTATAGACCGAACGACTGGTAAAGTCATCGCTATTGGTAAACAGGCGCAGCAGATGCACGGCAAAACCCACGAAAATATCAAAACCATCCGGCCACTAAAAGACGGGGTTATTGCGGACTTCCATGCCGCCGAAAGCATGATACGCGGCATGATCGATATGATCACTCCTAAAAAACGTTGGATAGCCCCTTCGTTGCGCATGGTAATTTGTATTCCTTCGGGCATCACTGAGGTTGAAAAACGTGCCGTACGCGACAGTGCGGAGCATGCTGGCGCCAAAGAAGTTTACCTCATCCATGAGCCTATGGCAGCGGCCATCGGTATCGGTATAGATGTAGAAGAGCCCAAAGGCAATATGATCATTGACATCGGGGGTGGCACCTCAGAAATTGCAGTGATTGCCTTGGCTGGTATTGTTTGTGATCAGTCTATTCGTGTAGCTGGCGACCAATTCACCGCCGATGTACTCGAGTACATACGCCGGCAGCACAATATGCTCATCGGTGAACGTACTGCTGAGATGATCAAAATACAAGTAGGTTCGGCTTTGCCAGAGCTCGATGAACCACCAGCTGATATTACAGTAAGTGGGCGTGACCTCATGACCGGTATACCTAAACAAATCACTGTAAGTTATACCGAGATTGCCCACGCACTTGACAAAAGCATTAGCAAAGTAGAAGGTGCCATCCTCAAAGCCCTCGAAATTACCCCGCCAGAGTTGTCTTCGGATATTCATGAAAATGGCATCTACCTCACTGGTGGTGGCGCCTTGATTCGTGGTCTCGACAAACGCATTAGCCAGAAAACCAAACTCAAAGTATTTATCGCGGAAGATCCACTACGTGCTGTTGTGCGTGGAACAGGCATCGCCCTGAAAAATATAGACCGTTTCAACTTCCTCATGACCTGATCGGTTAGATGCGCGCGATACTTCGATTTTTTGCTAGGTTCCGCTTTCTGCTTTTCTTCCTTGTTTTGGAAGCCCTTGCTGTTGTGCTTACCATTAGACACAACTATTACCACCAAGCTGCCTTTTTTAACTCAAGCAATGCCATTTCCGGTGGATTTTATCAGAAGTTGAATAATTTTACAGCTTATCTCGATTTACGCCGAGTGAACGACTCCTTGGTCACTTACGTATCAAATCTGCAATCGACCTTACCCCAAAATCAATTTTCAGACAGCAGCAGTTTCGCATCCCTTACCATCGATTCAACCGTTGCACAGCGTTATTTCTTTACCGGTGCTCGGGTGATTAACAATACCATCGAATTCCGAAATAATTACCTTACCCTCGACAAGGGCAGCTTAGCAGGCATAAAACCCCGAACGGCTGTAATGACGACAAATGGCGTTGTAGGCATTGTAAAAGATGTTTCACTTCACTTCAGCACCGTCATTTCCTTATTGAATAAAAATGCACGTATTTCAGCTCGACTAAAAAAATCGGGGACTGCCGGCACGGTATTGTGGTCGGGCGGAAGCTTCCGAAGTGCCGATTTGATTGAAATTCCAGAGCATGTGGAGGTTGAAGTTGGCGATTCTATTTTAACCAGCCCTTATTCCTCTATTTTCCCAGATGGTTTATTTATCGGCACCATTTCAGAGGTCCGTCTTCCAGAAGGAAGCAGTATGTATGAGATAAAAGTTAAACTGGGTGCTAATTTCAAACAAATTAACTATGTATGGGTCATCGAAGACCGTATGATAGGTGAAAGAGATACACTCGAAAGCAGCCTGACGTATGATTGAGTTTATCAAACAGCTTATCCGCCTATTGCTGCTGTTGTTTTTTCAACTTGCTGTCTTTAACCATATTGGTTTACATGGCCTGTTTAACCCTTTCATCTACATTTTTTTTATACTAATGTTGCCCCTTTCTACGCCAATGAGCCTTTTATTGCTGCTGGGCTTTAGTACAGGATTGGTGGTAGATATTTTTTCGAATACAGGCGGGATACATGCTTTTGCAACAACGTTAATTGCATTTATTCGGCCATTTTGGATTAAAACAACTATCCAACGTACTGCATATGACGATTTGCAAAACATCAGTTTCCGAGATGTAGAATTTGGCCAATACGTCACCTATGCATCCTTGTTAATATTTATCCATAACCTAGCGCTATACAGTATCGAATCACTCGATATTTCCGATATTTTTGTAATTCTCATGAAGGCAATTTTCAGCGCCTTGCTTACCACATTGCTGATTATCGCCCTTCGTTATTTAGAATTACGCCCTCCTCGGACTACATGAACGCATCCAGCCGCCAGAATCTGGTCATATTTATCATGTTGGGAATCTTCGCGATTTTCGTACTGAGGCTGTTTTATGTCCAGGTAATCGATGATTCCTATTCTTTGCGGGCCGATCAGAACGCCATACGCAAAGTGACCATTTACCCAGCGAGGGGAATACTCTACGACCGCAACAAGGAAAGGGTGGTTGTAAACCGTCCCATCTATGATATGATGGTTATTCCACGTCAGCTTGAAAAAGACATGGATACCCTTTCTTTCTGTCGCCTATTAAAAATCGACAAAGAAACTTTTATTGCCCGACTCACCAAAGCTAAAAATCATAGCCGCTTCAAACCTTCCTTGTTCCAGACACAGATTAGTGTAGAAGAGTTTGCGGCCATACAGGAAAGACTGCATGAATTCAGCGGTTTTTATCCTGAAGCCCGCACGGTCAGGTCGTATCCCTACAGCTCTTCCGCACACGTCTTAGGTTATATTGGCGAAGTAAATCAGCGCCAAATCGATAAATCCGAAGGTTATTATCTACAAGGTGACTACATCGGAATCGGAGGAATTGAATTGGCCTATGAGTCGGATTTGCGTGGCAAAAGAGGCGTCAAATACCAATATGTAGATGTGCACAATCGCATCGTGGGCAGCTATAAAGAAGGCTCCTTCGACTCCATGGCGGTTTCTGGCGAAGACCTCCTACTTTCGCTGGACATCGACCTGCAGAATTATGCAGAATCGCTCATGGTGAACAAAAAAGGAAGCGTAGTCGCTATTGAGCCTTCTACCGGCGAAATACTTGCCTTCGTTAGCGCACCCTATTACGACCCCAATCTATTGGTTGGTTCCATTCGGGGTAAAAACTACCGTGTTTTAGCCAACGATCCATCAAAGCCCATGTTTAACCGCCCCTTGCAGGCGCAATATCCTCCCGGATCTATATTTAAACCCGTACAGGCTTTGATTGGACAGCAGATGGGTTTAATATCGCCTGAAACCCGTTTCCCGTGTAATGGGGGTTATCGTATGGGCAGTCATACGGTAAAATGTACCCACGTTCACGACCGACTAAATTTGGAAGAGTCGATTCAACTTTCATGTAACCCCTATTATTGTTGGGCATTTAAAACTATGATCGACAACAATCCGGGTAAAAGTTCCCCTGAAGGTTATGTCATCTGGCGCGAACATATTGCGGCCTTCAATATTGGCTTAAAAACGGGTATTGACATCCCCAACGAGGTAAGGGGAATACTCCCTTCGGTGGATTATTACAACAAAATCCACGGAAAAAAATGGTATGCCAACAACATTATATCGCTGGCCATTGGTCAGGGCGAATTGGGTATTACCCCGCTACAAATGGCGAATGTCATGGCCATAATTGCGAATAGAGGCTGGTATTATCGCCCGCATCTGGTAAAACAAATCGGTGATGGAAAAGGCGCCACTGTAAAAGCAGCGTTCAAAGAAAAAATAAATGTCGGCATCGATGACAAATATTTTGACGTGGTTTTGGACGGCATGCAGAAGGTGGTGGATGCAGGTACGGCACGGGCTTATGGCAAAATCGACAGCATCGTTGTTCTCGGCAAAACGGGTACAGCACAAAACCCGCATGGCCAAGATCACGCAGTTTTTGTTTGTTTTGCACCCCGAGAAAATCCGAAAATAGCCATCGCCGTAGTCGTTGAAAATGCTGGGTATGGTGGTGTATGGGCAGCCCCTATTGCCAGTTTAATGATTGAGAAGTACATCAAAGGAGGTACAAACCGCACAGCCTTAGAAAAACGTTTATTGGAAGCTGTAATCCCATAACGATGCAAAGACAAGAAAAAACCATCTTTCAATACATCGATAAAATCAGCATACTTTTCTACTTCTTGCTGACATTCATTGGCTGGATAGCAATCTATTCGGCTGTTTACAACGAAGAGTACAAAAGTATCTTTGACCTCAGCCAGAACTATGGCAAACAATTACTTTGGATGGGCTGCTCTTATCTGCTCCTGGTTATTATTCTCGCATTGGATTTTCGCATATTTGAAGGCATCTCACCATTTGTATATGTCACCACCCTCATTTTAGGCGCCGGCGTTTTAGTATTTGGAAGAGAGGTAAACGGAGCTAAGGCCTGGTTCGAAATAGGTAGTTTTAGGTTACAACCGGCCGAATTTATGAAACTGGGAACTGTAATGATGGTTGCCTACTATCTCAGCAATACAGATGCCGCCATTTCAAAATTGAAAGCCAAAGTCGTTGTCGGATTATTGCTTCTATTACCTGTTGGGCTCATTATTCTTCAACACGATACCGGAAGTGCTTTGGTGTATGCCTCCTTCATTTTTGTTTTATATCGGGAGGGTCTATCTGTCAATTATCTTGTTTTCGGCGGCTTATCTATTCTGGTTGTAGTCATGACTTTGCTCTTGAACGAGTGGACCGTTGCTATAAGTATTGCGCTTTTGGGTGCAATTTACGTGGCACTCTCGCGCAAAAAAAGGAAGGCACTTTGGAAAACCTTAGCCGTCGTTGTACCTGCTATATTGGTGGTAATATCAGTGAATTACGCCTTTGAAAACATACTCGAAGAACACCAGCGGCAGCGTATCAATGTGTTATTAGGAAAAGTGGAAGACTTCAAAGGGGCCGGTTATAATGTACACCAATCTTTAATTGCGATTGGAAGCGGTGGGTTTTTTGGAAAAGGGTTTTTACAAGGCACGCAGACCAAATTCGACTTCGTGCCGGAACAAAGTACCGACTTTATCTTTTGTACCATCGGAGAAGAATATGGCTTTTTAGGGAGTGTTTTGGTGTTGGTGTTGTATGCCGCCTTACTGATTCGCATTTTGAACTTGGCTGAACGTCAGAATACCCGTTTTGGCCGTGTTTATGGCTATGGCGTCGCTAGCATCATCTTTTTTCACGTCTTCGTTAATATCGGCATGGCTATCGGGCTTTTGCCGGTCATTGGTATTCCGCTGCCTTTTATAAGTTATGGCGGTTCGTCAATGTTTTCGTTTACCATTTTATTTGGCATCTTAATCCGGCTTGATAGCGGAAGAAAGCTGGTTTTACGTTAGTCCAAACAAGCTTCAAATTCAATTGTTAGAAGAATATGAAACAATTCCTGGCCTATTTCATCGAGGTTTTTCGGCCCAACGGGCAACACACTACTAAAAACGTCAATCTGCGCTTGATGCACGGCATCAATCGCATTTCTATTCTCATGTTTTTGTTCTGTTTGATTGTTTTAATCTACCGCTGGTTATCCTAATCAACTGATCCGGCTCCAGTTTTTGCGATTTTTATGTTGCTCATTATAGGCAACTACTAATTGTCTACTGACTGGCAAACTTAAGTCTGGATCTTTATCAAATATTGCCTCTACTACCTGTCTGGCTTGTTTTAAGAGCTCTCCATCCGTACTAAGATCGGCAATAGTGAAATCCATACTGCCACTTTGCTGTGTACCTGCAATATCGCCCGGACCGCGCAATTGTAGGTCTACCTCCGCAATTTTAAAGCCATCCGTGGTTTCACACATGGTTTTGATACGAATACGTGCATCTGCCGACAATTTGTCACTCGTCATCAGTAAACAATAACTCTGCTCGGCACCGCGGCCCACCCTGCCCCGCAGCTGATGCAGTTGCGACAGCCCAAAACGTTCTGCATTTTCGATTACCATCACCGAAGCATTGGGTACATTTACGCCTACTTCAATGACCGTAGTAGCCACCATTATATTCGTCTGTCCCTTTACAAAACGCTGCATCTCAAAGGACTTGGCTTCCGGCTTCATCTTGCCATTTAAAATACTGACTTGATATTTCGGTATCGGGAAAGCTCTGGAAATGGCTTCGAAACCATCGTGCAAAAACTTCAAATCTAATGTTTCGGAAGCTTCAATCATGGGATAAACCACGTAAATCTGACGGCCTAAGGCGATTTCACGGCGCATGAATTCAAAAACCTTCAGTCGTTGGGCGTCCTTCGCATGAAGCGTTTTAATGGCTTTCCGACCCGCCGGCAATTCGTCGATGATGGAGATGTCAAGGTCGCCGTATAAAGTCATCGCCAGCGTACGTGGGATGGGCGTGGCGGTCATGACCAATACATGTGGGGGGACTTTGCTCTTTGCCCATAACTGTGCCCGCTGAGCCACCCCAAAGCGGTGCTGTTCGTCGATGATGGTTAAACCCAAATTAGCAAATACCACAGCCGGCTCAATCAAGGCATGAGTACCCACCAAAATATGCAGCTCGCCCGAGGCTAAATTTTCATGAATAACGCGTCTGTCTTTGGTTGATATGCTGCCGGTAAGCAAGGCGATACCTACAGGCATTTCACCGAGCATTTCCTTTAGTGTCAGAAAATGCTGATTCGCCAATATTTCCGTAGGGGCCATCAAGCAGGATTGATAGCCATTGTCTATAGCCAGCAACATGGTAAGTAAAGCAACCACGGTTTTACCGCTTCCCACATCCCCTTGCAATAAGCGATTCATTTGCGCACCTGTTTTTACATCGGCACGGATTTCTTTTAGCACCCGCTTTTGGGCATCTGTTAAAGTAAAGGGCAGCTGATTTTCGTAAAAATCAAGAAAATTGGCCCCCACTTGAGCAAACATATATCCCTGAAATTTGGCTTGTCGTGCCTTTCTTTGACGCAATAGACCAAATTGCAGATAAAAGAGCTCTTCAAATTTTAGACGGTAACGGGCAGCGTCGAGCTGGCCCTGGTCCTTGGGGAAGTGGATATTATGATACGCTTCCGCCTTAGGCATCAACTTCATCTCTTGGGCAAATGCTAGCGGTAGACTTTCTGGAAGCTGCCCCCTTAGCTGCTCTAGCAGTTGGTAACAAACGCGAGCGAGACCTTTGGCATCCAGCCCTTTATTTTTGAGCTTGTCGGTAGAGTTGTATACGGGTTGTAAAACCGGCTGACCGGCGAAACTTGTGGCTTTACTTAAGAGCTCAAATTCGGGATGGGCAATGCTGAATTGGTTGCGAAATGCGACCGGCTTGCCAAAAACGATATACGTTTCACCGAGTTTAATACTGCCCTCAATCCAGCGTGCCGATTGAAACCAGATGAGCTCAACGCGACCAGTGGTATCCTGAAAAGTAGCAACCAAGCGCTTTTTCCGCCCTTCTCCTGCATAACTCATGGCCACAATCTGACCTTTGAGCTGCACCAAGCCCAATTGCTCATTCAATTCAGCCACCGAAAAAAACCGGGTGCGATCGATGTGACGGAATGGATAATAATGCAATAAATCCCTAAAAGTGTGGATATTCAACTCCTTTTTGAGCATTTCGGCACGTGCTGGCCCCACCCCCTTCAGGTATTCGATGGGCGTATGCAGAAGATCGGTCGTACTCACTTGCCGAAATTAATCGGATTAAGAATCATTTCCACGCGAAGCTTTCCACCAAATGACGGACATCTTCTAAAACGTAGTCGATGACCATGGCTAGGCTATCCGGTTGAGGTTTGCTGTAGAAGTACAAACTCCCCCTCAGAAAATGTTGCGTGCTATCGGTGATATAAAACTGAGTAGCACTGGCTGCAGCTCCACCCACTTCATACAAAACACCAAACTGACGAGCTTCTGGCCGAGAAATGGTTTTTTCTTCGATCGAAGAGGCTTTTACAACATGTTTATAGGTAAGCCGTTGCGTTTCGGCTACCATGGCATTCAGTGTAGCCTTTGGACCAATGGCTATGTAGCTCAGGTAAATGGTTGCATTTAAAGCAGGATAGCGAATATTCATCCAGCAAGGGTTTTCTGCATTCGCAACAGCTTCTATTACACTGGCAACAGGATAATCAAAACTATAAGGACAAAGGATGCTATCGAATCGTTGGTATGCCCGCTCAGGTAAATCGATGCGGTGATAGGCATACGGCTTGGGCTGGACTTCTTCTTCCCCACAGCCGGTTAGCACCAAAGCTACCAACAACAGCAAGCTATAACTCAGGAGTTTCATTTTCTTCATTTTCAGGAGCCGACTCAGGCAAAGTAATACGAACCGAAATAATCCGTCGGTCGTCGGCTTCAATTACAGTAAACAAATAGCCAGCATACGCTATTTCTTGTCCGGCAATGGGCATATGTCCCGAAAGTTCTAATAATAACCCAGCAAGACTATCCGCATCTACCCGCGCTTCTTCAAATGTCTCGTTGTTGATATCGAGATATTTATAAACTTCCTGCAATTGCGTTTTTGCCTCAAAAATGAAGTTTCTATCATCCAACTGCTGATAAGGGAGCTCTTCAGCTTCGTCGAATTCATCGTTTATTTCACCGACGATCTCTTCGAGAATATCTTCGAGCGAAATTAATCCCGCACAACCACCATATTCATCTACCACAATAGCCATGTGGGTGTGCTTACCCTGAAAATCTTTGAATAAATCATCAATACGCTTTTTTTCAGGAACAAAATAAGGTTTGCGCAGGAGTGGCTTCCAGTCGAAAGTATCATCCTTGCTTAGGTGCGCCAACAAATCTTTGAGATACAATATCCCATCTATTTTGTCGAGCGAATCGGTGTATACGGGCACCCGACTATAGCCCGAATCGGTCACCTGCTGCAATAATTCCGTAAAAGTGGCATCCGATTCCACCGCGGTAATGTCCTGCCGCGACGTCATAACTTGCTTCACGCTGATATTGCCAAAATTAACGATGCCTTTTAAAATGTCTTTTTCCTCAGCATTGTCATCTTCTTCCTCGTAGGTCAATTCAATGGCCTGGTTCAGCTCATCTATGCTCACATTTTGAACCTTGTTCTTTATACGACGGTCAATGAGATTGGTTCCTGAAATCAATAAAAAGCTAAAAGGGGTGAACAGTTTATTTAAAACATTCATGGCCGGCGCCATAAAGGCTGCAACCTTGAGGTTCTTTTCGGTGGCATAAACTTTAGGCAGCACTTCCCCAAACATGACAATCAGCAGGGTTACCAATAAGGTTTGTATTAAAAAGCCAAAAAGTGGTGCAGTTGAGAAGTCGAATTGACGGAAGGTTACGTAATAAGACAAAATAACGATGGTCACATTGACCAGATTGTTGGAGATGAGCAAAGTGGCCAATAACCTTTTGGGATGGTCGAGTAGATGTACAATCAACTTATCTCTTGGGACATCGCTTAATACGAGATCGTTGTGAATACTTTTCGATAGAGAAAAGAAGGCTACTTCAGAACCAGAGAGCAGGGCGGAAAAAATGAGTAGAACAAAAATGCCCAGCAATGTAAAAATCAACTCCTGCACCGAAGCAGTGCGTGTTATCTGGCTGGCTAAAAAAATCCAGCTAAGCTGGGGGTCTCCGTCGGAATTATCCAAAATCGCGTGTATTCGTGAAACTAAAAGGGCAGGTCATCTTCTGAAGCTGAATTCGTTAAAAAATCATCATGTGTGGCCGGAATTGAACCTTCCGAGCCAGTCGTTGGCGCGGAACTTTCGCCAGGTTTTCGTCCGATTAGAACAATATTATCACCTACTACCTCTGTGGTATACCGTGTATGGCCTTCTTTATCTTCCCATTTCTGGGTATGCAGATGACCTTCGATATAAACTTGCTGTCCTTTGGCTAAAAATCGTTCGGCTAGATCGGCCAAGGCACGCCAAAGTACAATGTTGTGCCATTCGGTTTTGGTTTGTCGGTTGCCTTCTTTGTCCTTATACTCCTCAGAGGTGGCCAAAGAGAAAGTCGCCAATTTAATACCGTTGCCGGTATCCTTTATCTCCGGGTCTTTTCCGAGATTACCTATCAACATCACTTTGTTCAGTCCAGCCATTGAGCTATCGATTTGTAATATGCGCTTATCAGTCGCGGAACGGGATATAAATCCAACGTTTCGCGGCCAACAAAAATAAGGTCATTCTCTTGCAAGTTATGAAAAATTTGTACCAGCCAAAAGCGAGCAAACAATCGTTGGTGCGTGAGCAGGTGGCGATAGTCCGTTGAGATGTTTAGAACCTGCAATTGTGGCGTTTCAATTTTAAAAACTTGCGTGATTTCTGCTAAAATAGCTGTGGTTTCCAACAGTTGTGTGCCTTCCAACAACCAAGGCGTAAATAAACCCTGCCAGATGTCTCCAGCCTGCCGTTTTTGGAGATAAACACCCTTCTCATCAAAAAATAGGACGTAATTAAGATACCGTTCTCGCACTTTAACCTTGCCTACCTTGACAGGCAACAGCGCAATTTCATGGTGGTTGTACGCATAACACTCCCCTTGAAATGGGCAGCTCGCGCAGCGCGGCTGCTTAGGCGTGCAAACGGTTGCCCCCAACTCCATTAGCGCTTGATTGTGGGTACCCGCTTGTTTTTTATCAAGCAAACTATCGGCTTTCTCCTGAAAAACAGCCCGACCCTTCCCCGTATCTGTGGCTTCTTTGATGCCGAAGATGCGTGCCAAGACGCGATAAACGTTGCCGTCGACCACCGCATGAGCCTCATTAAAGGCAATAGAAGCTATTGCTGCCGCCGTATACGGTCCGATACCCTTCAATTTAATAATTTCCGCATAGGTTGTTGGAAACTCCCCCTGATGCTGGTCCACCACCTGTTTTGCTGCCTTTTGCAGGTTGCGGGCACGGCTATAATAGCCCAATCCTTGCCAATCGCGTAGCACTTCCTGCTCAGAAGCGCGGGCCAAAGCGGTTACATTTGGGTAGTTTTTGATGAATTTTAAGTAGTACGGCATGCCCTGTGCTACCCGGGTTTGTTGAAGAATTACCTCCGATAACCAGATTTTATAGGGGTCATTCGTCTTCCGCCACGGTAAATCGCGGAGATTTTCGTTGTACCAAAGTGTGAGTGTGTGACTGAAACGCATCTAATTGCGAAATAAGCAGGAACAAATGAATCTTACGTTTTTAATTCAGCTTCAATACCTTATTTTTGCATTCCCTTTCAAAACACGACCTGTATAACCTTAATAAAATGACCAAAGCAGAAGTTATTAGCCAGATCGCCGAACAGACCGGCATTGAGAAGGTAGACGTTCAACAAGTAGTTGAGTCTTTCTTCGGAGTTGTAAAAGATTCCATCAAAAACGGTGAGAATATTTATGTTCGTGGATTCGGTAGTTTTATCGTAAAAAAACGCGCGAAAAAAATCGCACGGAACATCTCACGCAACACCTCTATTGAAATTCCGGAGCACTTTATACCGCATTTCAAACCTTCGAAACAGTTCATTGAAGAAGTGAAAGACAGCGTTCGTACTTCAGCAGTAGCCTAGTTATGAGTCGACTGCAACTGCTGCTTATCGGTGCTGCCTTGGTTTTAGGCGTCAGCATTTTCCTTTTTGGAGAAATGACTGTGCTTAAACCTAGCGAGCAAACCGCTGTAGTGCAGGAACAAAGTATGGATGCCGAGGCCTTGCTGCTTATCAGCCGTTCTAGCCTCGGCACACAAGAGCAAGACAAACTCACCACCATCGAAAAAGCACTCGATACAGTAAACAACCCTAGCCAACGCGAGGCGCTTGCCCGCAGCATGGCAGCGTTTTGGGAGACCAAAAACGATTGGGGCGCTGCTGCTGTATGGTACGAAAGAGCTGCCGAATCCGGTAAAGACGCCAATGGCCATGCCTTGGCTGGCACCCGTTTTCTGGCTGCTGCCGATATGGTGGGCGATTCTGTTCTTCTACAATATCTTCATGCTTCCGCTATTCGGAATTTTGAAACCGCCACCACACTGGCACCCGAAAATCTGGATATCGCTGCCGACCTAGGGCACGCACTGACCATTGGCTCAGACGCTCCCATGCAAGGCATTCAAAAACTACTCGGCATCGTAAAACAAGAGCCCAAACATCTGAAAGCCAATTTCCATCTGGCACAGTTGGCCATACGTTCTGAACAACACGAAAAAGCCGTAACACGCTTTAACGATATTCTGAGCTGGTACCCGTCTTTTGCAGACGCTTATCTCGGTTTGGGTGAAGCGTACTACAAACTTGGTGATAAGCCGAAAGCCATTCAGGCTTTGGAAGATTACAAAGCACTCTCCAAAGACCCCGCCATTTTGGCGCAGGTTGAAACATTTTTAGTTCAAATCAAAAGTTCAACACCTTAAATACAAACAAGATGCCTTGCGGTAAAAAAAGAAAACGTCATAAGATTGCTACCCACAAGCGTAAAAAACGCCTCAGGAAGAATCGTCACAAGAAGAAATAAGTCTAATTTCCTCAACTAAAATGCCATACATCAGCCTGTTCAAAAGGGCTGATGTATTGCTGTTTTTGTTACTTTCTCAACGACAGCTCACTAGCCGTACATCCTATTTTTATGTCAGAAAGCCCGTCACCACGACCCAATAAGTCACTTTATGTCAGCAATACGCCCAAGGGTGTTGAGATTGTCATGTTCGAAGACAAACGTTTGGTCGAGCTAACCCAAGACAGCGCTGACAAAGAATATTCTGTCGGCGACATCTATCTCGGAAAAGTCAAAAAAATCATACCAGGCCTAAATGCCTGCTTCGTCGACATTGGCTATGAGAAAGATGCCTTTCTGCACTACCTAGATTTAGGTCCACAGTTTAACTCGTTGAAAAAATACACCGAGGATGTAATGAGTGGCAAGCGAAAAAACAGCTTGCTGCAAAATTTCCGCCCCGAAACCGACATCAACAAAGACGGCACCATCGTCGATGCAGTTAGCAAAGGTCAGCTGGTTTTGGTGCAGGTGGTCAAAGAACCCATCTCTACAAAAGGGCCACGCCTAAGTGCTGAGCTTTCCATTGCTGGTCGTTATGTGGTATTGGTTCCTTTTACCGATAGCGTTTCTATCTCTAAAAAAATCAGCGACTACGCCGAGAAAAAGAGGTTAAAACAGGTTGTGTTGGGAATCAAACCCAAAAACTTCGGCATCATTGTGCGGACGGCAGCGGCCACCGCCGAGTCGCAGGAGCTTGAAAAAGACATCACCGAACTCGTTGAAAAATGGAATCAGTGCTTCAAAACGCTAAAAACTGCCAAGCCCGCCGACCGTGTTATTCAAGAGATGGCGCGTACTACCGGCATGCTGCGCGATTTACTCAACGATTCATTTACAAGTATCTGGATTGATGACCCGCGTACCCACGAAGAAGTGAAAGATTATGTAGCAACCATTGCCCCAGAAAAAGCTGAAATCGTGAAGCTGTATAAGGGTAAGGTATCGATGTATGAACACTTCCACATCGACAAACAAATCAAAGCTACCTTTGGGAAAAATGTTACCATACCTGGTGGTGCTTATATCATCATTGAACATACGGAAGCCTTACACGTCATTGATGTAAACTCTGGCAACCGATTAAAGTCGGAACTCGACCAGGAAAGTAACGCGATTCACACCAATCTAGAAGCAGCTGAAGAAATTGCCCGGCAATTACGCTTACGCGATATGGGTGGCATTATCGTGATCGATTTTATCGACATGAAAAAAGCATCCCACAAGAAGGACTTATTCGATAAAATGGTGGATATAATGGCCACCGACCGGGCGAAACACACCGTTTTACCCATTTCCAAGTTTGGATTGATGCAGCTTACCCGCCAAAGGGTACGTCCAGAAATTAATGTTGCCATCACTGAAACTTGTCCAGCTTGTGAAGGTACCGGCACCATTCAGCCAAGTGTTTTAGTTTCCGACCAGATTGAAACCAATCTGCGTTACATACTTACCGAACAAAACGAAAAGAAACTCAAACTACATCTACATCCCTATCTGGCAGCTTACCTTACCCAAGGGTTTCCATCGAAGCGCATGCAATGGTATTTGAAGTACAAGGTTTGGGTGCCACTCAAGGCAGAGAGCTCCTACCCAATCACCGAATACCACTTCTTTAACAGCAATGAAGAGCAAATTACGCTCTGAGCATTAAGTCAACAACAAATTCAGCAGCATAAAAAACAGCAATTGGTAAATCCAATAACGGATGGCTAGTGGATTTTGCCAACGCATTTGCAAGAGTTGAAATATGCTCAAAATAAAGAGAGAGAAAAGACCCCAAGCCAAATAGTTTTGAAGTGGCGCCACAAATAACCAATGCGCATTCGGACTTTCCCACGTCCAAAAACCCAGCTTAACAGCCACCGGTTCTATCCAAACATCGGTAAACACCAAGAGCAAAGCACCTAAAATAGGCTTACTCCAAGATGGAAATCGCGTGCCCTTGAAAACCATATAAATGGCATACAACAGTATTGTCCAGTTTAAACCTATTACCAAAGGCACGCCCGCCATTTGAAGGCCCAGCACACTGCCATAGCCATAGGCGCCAAAAATTGCCCCAGTTTTTACGCCAAGCACCTCAACAGCATAACCCGCCATCCAACTTAATGCAAGTACGAGCCAAGTTTTGAATCGCTTCTCCTTTTCAAAATAAAGTAACACCAAAGCGCCACCTAATAAGGTAAACGGTGTGAGCGCCAGAAATAACAGTTGCGAAGTAGACCAAGCTAAACCTAAGGCACCGAAACCGTACACCAACGCCAACCAAATACGAGCTGCTTTCATCGCAATTTCCTTCCTTTCCATTCATACTGCCTCGTCAAACGCTGGTAAATCGATTTCCATGCAATCCAGTGGAACACCAATAACTGCGGAATATGCAAAGCCACGTTCTTCGCTATGCCTTGACCAGCTGAAAGGGAAACAAAAAGCCGAATTGCCAAAACAATCAGTCCAAGGCCAACAAATTCAAAACGAGCACCTAACCACCACAAAAGCGGCCAACTGTAAGCCGTAAGGAAAAGATAAAGGAAAAGGAGTACTATTGAATTACCAAAACCAGACAATACATTTTTAGAAAATCCTGCAATACCCTGCTTCAACCCAACATACATACGACATCTAATTTCTCCATAGGGATCCGTAAGTGTCATCACCTTTTTTCCCGCTCCTTTCATAGCTCTAAAAATGGCGATATCTTCGACAATTTCATTTTTCACCTGCTCATGCCAGCGCATTTCACGGTAGTCGCTCGTACGCAAAATCAAAAACTGTCCATTAGCCGCAGCCAAAGCCGGGCTTTTAAACCAACGTATAAACTTAAGTGGTAATAAACTCAGAAGCAGTTGATGCATAAGCGGAACGGTAAGCCACTCGCCCAAACTATTCATTTGTTGGTACGGAAAAACCGAAAGCGCATCTAATTTCTGTTTTTCAATCGTTGCAAGAGCCTGCCTGAGTGCATCGGGAGAAAGAAGTACATCTGCATCGATGTAAACAAGCCAATCGCCGGTGGCCGCAATGGCCAATTGATGACAAGCCCACGATTTACCCAACCACGCTTCAGGTAAAGTATCCCCCTTGATTAGACGAGCGCGTTGATCCCCTGCAATGGTCAAGGTAACCAAATCAGCGGTGTCATCTTCGGAATGATCGTCCAGCACAATTAGCTCAAAATCTACCTCCTTACTCGCTAAAACTGCTGCTACAACTGCTGAAATTGAATTAGATTCGTTCCTTGCAGGTATAAGAACACTCAGCTTTACCGTAGAGGCGGGAATGTTTTGTATTGCAAAATAAGGTCGACTTAGCCAATTGTAAAAAGCAATCCAAAAACGAAGTGCTAAAAACCCCAAAACAATCGTCAATAAAATACCCATGATGATTAAATGCGTTTATGTTGCATATGCATCATATTAATATGCAATAACTTCTGGGCATCATAAAACTCTTGATAAACAGTATTAATCTGTCCTGGGGTAGGTCTATTTTCGAATTGATGTAAATGATGATAGTGGTAGACATTTGGTTTCATATTTGAGCCATAATCAACAAAAAATGCAGAAAAAAGCCATTGAACCTGCTCATTTGTATTACACGCATAACGTAACACGCCGGCCGCAAACTGAATATGTGTTTCCAGCATCGACTCCAACTGCCCTTGTGGATAAATTAAAACCAAATTTTGTGGCACCTGCAACAAATTAGCTAGGTATTGACCACTTTCAACCATAGTTCGTTGACCAGGTGCAATTGAAAATGCGCCCAAACCACGCAAAAACCGCCGTTTTATAAGCTCTTTTTCCAGCATCATTACATAAAATGGCCGCTTTTCATGCTTAGCATTCAACATAAGCGGCCAAACCCCATCCCACCAACTGCTGTGATTACTGATCCAACAAACGGCTCTATCTACTTGGGATGAAGGTAATTCGCCAATGAATCCCGCAAAATGACGATTAAATATCATACGGAAATACCAACCAAAAAATCTTTGAGCGAGCCTACTATGTTGGGCTTTCAGCATATTAACCTATAAGTTGTTCAACTATCCTGGCTGAGTGCAGGCAAAGTGGAATACCTCCACCTGGATGCACACTACCGCCACAGAAATACAGTCCAGGAATAGTACTGCTGTAGTTCGGGTGACGTAAAAATGCTGAAAATTTATTATTCGAAGCACGCCCATAAATGGCGCCACCTTGTGAGCCCGTCCGACCTGCCAGACTTATGGGTGTAGTAATTTGTTCTGAAACAATCTTGGCCTCTACATCAACGGCCAAAGCGACTTCCAAACGTTTAAGCAGAATTGCACGCATACGACTTGCCTCTTGGGACCAATCCTGACCACTGTCTGATGGCGTGTTAATCATTACAAACCAATTTTCATGTCCAACTGGAGCGTCGGCGGGATTATGTTTAGCACTCACATACACATAAATCGTCGGATCTTCTGGCACTTTTGCAGCAGCCAAATCGATAAACTCCTGCTTATAATCTTGTGAAAAAAAGATATTATGCAAGTCGAGATCAGGAAAATTTCCTCTTACGCCCCAATGAAAAATGAGCGCAGAGGTAGAGAGTTCTGCAGGAGCTGTTTTTCTTGAAACAATAGCACCTGGTAATAAACGATCATAAGCTTGTTGAATGTCTCCCGCAAAAATGACTTTATCATATTGGTGCACTTCGTCTTTTACCCGCAAGCCAGTTATTCCCTTGGGCGAGGTTACAAAACCGTCTACTGGGGTATTCATTTTAATAGCAACGCCCAACTCAAGCAGGAGCGCTTGCATGGCATCCCGAATGGCAATCATACCACCCTTGGGGTACCACGCTCCTTTTTGATGTTCTATATGAGCGATTTGCACCAAGGTGGCCGGCGCGCGATAAGGATCTGAGCCGTTATAGGTGGCAAAACGATCGAATAATTGAACTAGCCGCTTGTCGCGTAACCAACGCTGATTAAAAGCATGCATGCTTGAAAATACGCCGAGCAAAGGCAAACGAACTAGCCCTTTGAGCGTCGGAAAATTTAAATAATTCGTCAGCTTATGTAACGATTTTTCAAGAAAAACGGGCGTCGTCGTTTCATACATCAGCTCCGCTCTTTTGAAATAACGGCTTAGTCGTTTAGTGCTTACGCCTGTTTTGAGTTCTATTTCTTCAGCCAGTCGCTGTGGATCAGCCCATGCGTTAATTGTGCTACCATCTGGATAAAAATAACGGCAAACAAGATCCAACTTTTCGTAGTCTAAGTACGCTTTCAGCTCATATCCAGCATCTGCAAACAAACCCTCGAGCAGCTCAGGTAAAGTAAAAAGTGAAGGCCCATTATCGAACCTGAAATCAGCTATACGCGTGTCGCTGAGTTTACCACCTAGCTCCGGCCCTGCTTCATACAAACTAACGTGGTAACCTTTGGCGGCCATACGTATTGCCGCGGCCATACCCGAAACCCCGCCGCCAACGACGGCTAGGCGCTGCCTTGAAGCAGCTGCAAGAGGAGTATACTTTGCGCTTGGCTGGACTAACATACACTAAAGATAGTTAGTGGCTCATCAGTGCTGTGCCAAAACTGCGTTGAGTTTATTTAATTCCGATAAAGAAACAGCTTTGGTTTCTTCCAAAAAACCCAACACATTCTTAACCAGATCTTTATCCTGTTTTCGGAAATTACCAGCACTGATTTGTGCTACTATTACCGCAACATCTTCTTTTTTTTCTTCAGAATAGCCTAAAAATTCAGGCACATAATATTGATAGGAATAACGTAAAAAGCGGATTTCAAGATTATCTGGATCTGCTTTTACCGCTTTACGCATGGTTTGGTCGGCTGCTTTGAGGTATTGTATTTTGTAATAAGGATTTAAAGCATGCTTTGCTTTTAGCGCCTCCAGACTCCCTATATAGGCGAGTATTATCGGACTGGGCTTTGTCTGTTTTTTTAACTCGCCATATAATTTTTCGGTCACCGAAGCCGATTGCACGGCAGCATAATACCGCTGGCGCAGTTGACGTATATCTACTTGGTCGTTGGCAAATGTGATACTGCTTGAAAAAAGCAGTATTAGCGCAAAAAAATGTCTCACAACAAATTCAATTTACTGCTGATCAGCGATTGCATCAACAAGGCTGCCTTTTCAGTATTTGAGATACGTATACGAGCCTCAAGTATGTGTTTTGCCTGAGTTTTGCGTATTTTATTAAACAGATTTTTGTAAAAACGATACGCAGTTAATACACCTAAACGAGAACCTTTCGGCAATTGTATGATGCCTACGTAAGCTGCTTGAAAATCCGTTTCGATATCAGCCTCAATTTCCTTTTTGGCTTTTTCATCCAGACTAATACCTAGGTTGAGATTAGGAAAATAAGTCCGGCCTCTCGACTGATAATCATCACCTATATCACGTAAAAAATTGACTTTCTGAAAAGCCGCACCTAGTCGACGAGCTGGTGCTTTCAAGCGGTCGTAGCTGGCTTCATCCCCATCACAAAAAACTTTCAGGCACATCAAACCCACAACCTCTGCAGAACCGTAGATATATTCATTATAATCTATCTCGGCGTACTCCATATCCTCCAAGTCCATGGCCATGCTTTCTAAAAAAGCGGCAATTAGGTCATGACCGATATGGTATTGACGCACTGTCTCCTGAAAAGCATCCAAAACAGGATTCAAACTAATTTTACGCTCAATAGCCAACCAGGTGTCGCGTACGAACTCATCGAGCAGTACCTTTTTGTCAAAATTATGGAAAGTATCTACGATTTCATCTGCGTAACGCACAAAACCATAAATCGCATAGATTGGATCTCGGTACTGCTTGTCGAAAGCCAGAATGCCCATGCTGAACGAGGTACTGTAGTTCCGCGTAATAATGCGGCTGCAGTCGAGATTGGTTTTGCGATAGAGACTTAACATGGCTGGAGCATTACAAGTGAATAACAGTAAATTGTTTTAATGGTTTGGATGCTCACGTACAACTTCTTGCGCAACCACCTGTCCCGAGATTAAAGATGGCGGCACCCCTGGACCTGGAACAGTCAATTGACCAGTATAATACAAATTATTAAGCTTCTTGTTTTTGAGTGCCGGCTTAAGAATAGCCGTTTGTAAAAGGGTATTCGCCAAACCATACGCATTCCCTTTGAAAGCGTGGTAATCGGTTTTAAAATCAGCCATAGCATAGGAGCGTTTATATACCACAGCATCACGTATCGACTGATCAGTCAATTTCTCAAAGCGGTCCATAATCATGGTATAATATTGCTCACGCAACGCTTCTGTATCTTCTAAATCAGGTGCTAAAGGAATCAATATCACTAGATTTTCGCACCCCTCTGGGGCAACGGTTGAATCTGTTTTCGACGCCAGCGACGCATAAAAGAGTGGTTTTGTTGGCCACTTGGGATCGGTATAGATATCGTGCGCATGTTGATCGAATTCTTCATCAAAAAAGAGCGTATGATGCGTTAAACCTTCCAGTTTTTTATTCAAACCAATATAAAAAAGCAAACTGGAAGGTGCCATGGTCCGTTTTTTCCAGTAATCGGAACTGTAATTACGATACGCTTCAGGCAATATTTGTTGATCAAGGTGGTGGTAGTCGGCCCCACCTACAACCACATCGGCTTCGAAAGTGCCAGCGGTAGTGACCACACTTTTAGCGGTTCGACCACTGATATTGATTGCCGTTACTTCGGCTTCATAGACGAATTTTACACCCTTTTCTTTCGCTAGGCTTTCCATTGCCTTCACAATTTCAAACATGCCACCCTGTGGATACCAAGTACCCAGTTTGAGGTCGGCATAATTCATCAAACTATACAATGCCGGAGTATTTTGAGGCGTAGCACCCAAAAAAAGGACTGGAAACTCCATTAGGGTTACCAATTTTTGGTTCTTAAAAAACTTGCCTATGTGTTTGCGAATGGATTGGAAGATATCCATTCGGGTCATGTCGAGTAATAGGCTTGGGTGCATAAATTCGAGCAGACTGCGGCTTGGCTTATAAACCAATTGATTCACACCAACTTCATACTTATAGGCCGCTTGCTTCATAAAGGCATCCAATTGTTTGGCTGCGCCTGGCTCATAACTTTCAAAAAGTTCTTGCAAGGCCTTATAATCGGCAGGTATACGCATGCGGTCATTTTTATCGAAGACAATGGTATACGCAGGATCAAGCCGAATAAGCTCATAATAATCACTCACTTTTTTGCCAAAACGAGCAAAGTACCGATCAAAAACATCGGGCATCCAATACCAGGACGGCCCCATATCAAATCGAAAACCTTCTGCCTCGAAAATACGGGCACGTCCACCAGGCATATTGTGTTTTTCTACAAGCGTAACAGCATAGCCCAAATCAGCCAGTGTGGTGGCAGCAGAAAGCCCGGCAAAACCGGCACCTATTACAACAATTTTTTTAGCAGGCATTATTATTAGTTGAAAGTCGACATTTAACTGACCAAAAGCTAACAAAAAACGGATGGCATAGTTTGCCATCCGTCAAATAATATAATGAATTTAACAATTTACCTATGCTGGCCTAAGCCGCGTGCATACCGTATTGTTCTCCATAAGTTTTAAGCCGCTTTTTCAGCACTTGACGTGCCAGGTGAATACGTGTTTTTACCGTACCAATAGGTATATTGAAGTGATCAGCAATTTCCTGGTATTTGAAGCCTCTGTAATTCATCATGAAAGCTTCCTTCAAATCGTAAGGCAACTTATCAATAGCATGGTGCATGTCCTGCAAGGCCATATTTACTTCACCATCGTTTGACTTTGCACTTCCTACACTGTCGATAAAAAAGCTGTTATCGGTTTTGTCTAAGAAGGTATTGCGCTTCACCATTCGACGGTAGTTGTTGATGAAAGTATTTTTCATGATGGTATACAGCCAACCTTTCAAATTGGTGTCAGCCGTAAACTTCTGGTAATTAGCAAAAGCTTTCAAATAAGTTTCTTGCAACAAATCATTAGCATCTTCCCTGTCCTGAGTGAGGTAAAGTGAATATGCCTTGAGCGCGCTGCTGTGCTCTTTAACTTTGAGGGTAAATTCTGATGGCTTCATCTGTTTAACTTTTAGCGTTCAACCTTAAACAAAATTAAGCACGATAAGACGTAACTCCAAATTTTTGTTTAATTATTATTCAAAATCATTAAACAAAAAAAGCGCGATTCTTAAATATGCCTTTCCACGACCAAGGGGCAATTTTTCTGACAATAAGTAATTGGAATAATTTTGAGCTCTACCTACGCAACGCTTCCGAATACTTTACGGTAAACTGGTCGGCGATAGATCATCAAAGCTTTAAATAGTAAAACCAACACAAAATCTGGCAACCAAACAGGTCCCGACAGTGATATCCGATCCGTTATGGTGCTGCTATTAAGTCCTTGGCACACCAAATGAACATGCCTCCATTGTTTTAGAAAAAAAGGCAACTCCGTTCCTTCATCAACAAAATACCACTCTATTTTGGTGGATTTTGCCTCAACAATGCGACTCACCCAGCGCTGCTTAAAAAGCAAAAGGTTAAGTTCCAGTTCAACTACGGCTCCAACTGCATTACCATCATACCGAAGCAGCTTTACCGGCGGAAAGGGTGGATTCAGGCGTAACAACAGTTCGGCCGTAAAATTTTGTTGAATCTTATCGGCAGAAGCCTGAACAGTTGTGTTGATTTCAAAGGTGCGCATAAGGAATGAAGAGAACAGCGTGTTAGCGTAATAGTTCGAAGCCTTAAATAATTAGCCCTGCACAAATTAGCGTACAACGCTATTTGCACAAGCATTCCGTCAAAATTTCCTCTCCGCCCAAACTGACGGCACAAACACACGTTAGTTATCTATGACGCATCATTTCGGTATAGATTATGGCAGTAAATTGGCCGGCACCACGGTCATTTGTTTGTACAATGAAACAGGGTTTCAACTGCTGCAAACAGCCAAAAATCAGGATGCCGATCTCTTTATTCTCGGACATAGCCCACAAGCCAATGGTTTGATTTTTATTGACGCTCCCCTCTCCCTGCCTGGCGTTTATAGGGAGCTAGATGGATATACAGACTATTTTTACCGCAAAGCCGACAAGGAACTTCAGGCGATGTCACCCATGTTCTTAGGTGGGCTTACGGCGCGTGCCATTCAACTTCAAGCAAACGCTCAGGCGCAAAGTCACTTTATAGAGGTTTATCCTGGTGCTCTTGCACGGCTACTCAGCCTAAAAAAATCGGGTTATAAAATGGGCTTAGATGCAATAACCAATTGCCGGGATATTGTAATCCACCACTTATTCTTACCTGCTGAAATAGCCTTGTCTGCACAAAACATTCGCTTTACCAATTGGCACCAGTTTGATGCTTTTTTGGCCTGGTGTATTGGCTGGAAGGTCCAGCAAAAAACTACTTCCAGCGCAGGTTGTGAAGCAGAAGGTTTGATATACTATTAAAAGGAAGATCATTTTATTGGCCAAATATTGCCTTCAAGCGGAGCATAACACGTTAAGTGCCTATCCTCAACAAGTCTGAACGGCAACAACCCAGCTATTCACTAAGCAGGCCTACCCTTCTTTAAATTGCCTTGTGGAATCTAGCTTGGGCAGCTAATAATGTATCTCATAATCTTCGTTCGTCGTTTAGAAAAGGCCATTATTTTAGTAGAAAAGTTATTGCAAAAAAAAAGCCATCCGTCGACTGACGGATGGCTTTGGTATGCAGCAAAGATGAGCTTATGCTTCCTCTTCGTCGTCGGTTTTGGCCTTTTTAGGTGCCTTTTTCGCTTTCGCGTCCATCTTCTTGATAGCTTCTACTTGCGCTTGTTTTTCCGACTCCATGAACTGCTCTTTCAAGCCGGCCAACACATCCAAATCACCAAGGGTAGAACGATCTTCATCGGTTCCTGGTTTTGCAGCTTTTTTGGCGGTGGTCTTCTTGGTATAAGCAGCTACTTCAGCATCTTCAGCGGCCTTTTCAGCAGCTTTTTGCTCCTGCCAAGTGCGGGTGTGAGAAACCACGATACGGCGGTTCTCTTTGCTGAACTCAATTACTTTGAATTCGGCTTCTTCCTCACCATGAAGGGCTTTGCCATCGACTTTCTGAAGTTGTTTTTTAGGAGCGAAGCCTTCAACACCGTAAGGCAATTGAACCACAGCACCTTTTTCTTCAACAGCGGTTACAGTACCCTTGTGGGTAGAACCTTCAAGGAAAATGGTTTCGAAGGTATCCCAAGGATTTTCTTCAAGTTGTTTGTGGCCCAAGCTCAAACGACGGTTGTCGATATCGATATCCAATACAATCACGTCGATTTCTTCATCACGTTTGATGAATTCGGCCGGGTGGTTGATTTTTTTGGTCCAGCTCAGGTCACTCACGTGTACCAAACCATCTACACCTTCTCCAAGTTCTACAAAGAGACCGAAGTTGGTGAGATTACGAACGATACCCTTGTGGCGTGAACCTACTGGGAAACGATCGGTGATATTAATCCATGGATCTGGAGAAAGTTGTTTGATACCTAACGACATCTTACGATCGTCGCGGTCAACGCTCAATACAACAGCTTCCACTTCGTCGCCGGACTTCATAAAGTCCTGCGGGTTACGGAGGTGTTGGCTCCAGCTCATTTCTGAAACGTGGATGAGGCCTTCTACGCCTGGCATAATTTCAAGGAATGCACCATAATCGGCAACAGTCACAACGCGACCTTTTACCACACTACCTGGCTGAATTTCTTCAGTCATGGCATCCCATGGATGTGAGGTGAGCTGCTTCATGCCCAAGCTGATACGTTTTTTCTCATCATCGAAATCGATAACAACCACCTGAATTTTCTGATCCAATTGGAGGACTTCAGAAGGATGATTGATACGACCCCAGCTGATATCAGTGATGTGCAACAAACCGTCTACACCACCAAGGTCTACGAACACACCGAAATCGGTCATGTTTTTCACAGTACCTTCGAGTACCTGACCTTTTTCCATCTTGCTCATAATCTCGATTTTTTGCGCTTCGAGATCACTTTCAATGAGGATTTTGTGCGATACTACGGCATTACGGAGGGCTTGGTTGATTTTCACCACCTTAAACTCCATGGTTTTGCCTACATATTGATCATAGTCACGAACCGGCTTCACATCAATTTGTGAGCCTGGCAAGAAGGTCTCGATACCATCGATTTCTACTACCAAACCGCCCTTGGTGCGTGATTTCACGCGGCCTTGGATAACGGTGTCGTTGTCGTGGCTGGAAACAATGTTGTCCCAGGCATTCAGGATACGAGCAGCCTTGCGCGAAAGCACGAGTTGACCGTTTTTGTCTTCCTGATTGAGGATGAGTACTTCAACCTCGTCGCCGATTTTCAGGCCCGGCTTGTCGCGGAATTCTGAAAGGGGTACAAGACCATCCGACTTAAAGCCGATGTTCAAAACCACATCGCGATCGGTGATAGCGGCTACACTAGCCTTCACCATTTGATTGGTTTCAATTACGCTCAGGGTGCCTGCATAAAGGTCCTCTAGCTTCTTGCGCTCATCTTTCGAATAGCCACCGCCTTTTTTACCGGTGCCTTCCCAGTCAAAATCTCCGGGAGTAGGGGTCGTCGACTTAGCTGCAGCAGCTTTCTTAGGAGCTACTACCTCCGTGGTTTCAGTTGCAACTGTTTGTTCCAGTTCTTTTTCTGTCATTAATTTAAATTTCCTTTCTTGCCTTCTAAAAAGGCGACTGCAAAGGTATGAAATCCATTCTAACTACAAAGCCTATTTGCGGGCTTATTTATTGCTAATACCCTCGCCAGTAGCTGATAAAGCGACATAAAGTCGGGCAATAACGGTTATTTACAGACAAATAGTCGCTCAAAACCAAGCAAAACAGGACAATTAGGCCGTTTATGCAACTTGGATTCAGCTTTGATGCAGTAGTATTAAACGTAGTATTATGCAATTCGAACAATTCACCGTCAAAGCCCAAGAAGCCATTCAAGGCGCAGCACAACTTGCGTTGGAGTATGGACAGCAAGCCATAGATACGCCGCATTTATTACAGGCAGTACTCGATGCCGACCCTTCTCTTTCTCAATACTTGTTAGGCAAAACAGGTGTCAACGTGCAACGTTTGCGCGACACCAATGCGGCCGTTATTAAAAATATACCCAAAGTGAGCGGTGGCCAGACCTATCTCGCGCAGCCACTCAATCTGGTACTCGCCCAAGCCAAAACAGTGATGAAGTCGTTTAAGGATGAGTATGTCACCTTAGAACATTTATTGCTGGCTTTATTAAATGGCAGCGATCAAAGCGCGCGTTTATTGAAAGATGCCGGTCTAACCGAAGCGACCCTGCGAACCGCTATCACGGAATTGCGCAAGGGCGAAAGGGTAACCGATGCAAATGCCGAAAATACCTACAATAGCTTGAGTAAATACGCCAAAAATCTAAACGATCTCGCCGCCAACGGCAAACTCGACCCGGTGATTGGTCGCGACGATGAAATTCGTCGGGTGATTCAGATTTTGAGTCGTCGTACCAAAAACAACCCCATACTCATCGGGGAACCTGGTGTAGGTAAAACGGCCATAGCCGAGGGCATCGCTTTTCGGATTGTAAAAGGGGATGTACCCGAAAACCTAAAAGACAAAGTTGTGTTTTCCTTAGACATGGGTGCCCTCATTGCGGGTGCCAAATATAAAGGGGAATTTGAGGAACGGTTGAAAGCTGTAATCAAAGAAGTCACCGGCAGCGACGGTCAAATTGTTTTGTTTATAGATGAAATTCACACCCTCGTTGGTGCTGGGGGTGGTGAAGGTGCCATGGATGCCGCCAATATTTTAAAACCGGCCCTAGCCCGAGGTGAATTGCGCGCAATAGGTGCCACTACGCTCAACGAATACCAGAAATATCTCGAAAAAGACAAGGCCCTCGAACGTCGTTTCCAGAAGGTAGTCGTGGATGAACCAAATACAGCTGATGCCATTAGCATCTTGCGTGGTTTGAAGGAACGTTACGAGACCCACCATAAAGTACAAATACGCGACGAGGCAATCATCGCGGCGGTAGAGCTTAGTCAGCGCTACATCAGCGACCGCTTTTTGCCCGATAAAGCCATCGACCTCATCGACGAGGCGGCTTCCCGTTTACGTATCGAAATTGACTCGGTACCCGAAGAACTCGACGAATTACAACGCCGCATCATGCAGCTTGAAATTGAGCGTGAAGCCATGAAACGCGAAAAAGACGATGATAAAGTAAAGATTTTGAACCTCGATATCGCCAATCTCCGCGAAGAAGCAGACACCTTACGTGCCCGTTGGAGAGCCGAAAAAGACATCGTCGAAAAAATACAAGCAGGCAAGGAACTACTTGAGCAACTCAAACGCGAGGCTGAGCAGGCCGAAAGAGCGGCCGACTTTGGCAAGGTGGCCGAAATTCGCTACGGACGGATGAAAGAAGCCGAAACCCAGCTGCTCGCCGACCAAAAGCTGCTCGCTGATACCCAAAGCGATCATAAAATGCTAAAGGAAGAAGTCACCAGTGAAGATATCGCCGAAGTGGTGGCCAAATGGACAGGCATACCAGTCACCCGCATGCTTGAAAGTGAACGTCAGAAACTGCTGCGCCTCGAAAACGAACTTCATAAAAGAGTAATTGGACAAGAGGAAGCCATTGCTGCCGTATCCGATGCTGTTCGTCGTTCGCGTGCCGGCTTACAGGATGAAAAACGGCCGATTGGTAGCTTCATCTTCCTCGGCACTACAGGTGTAGGTAAAACCGAACTCGCCAAAGCACTCGCTGGCTTTCTCTTCAACGACGATAATTCTTTGGTGCGCATTGATATGAGTGAATATCAGGAAAGGCACAGCGTATCCCGGCTCATTGGAGCACCTCCAGGATATGTTGGCTACGACGAAGGGGGGCAGTTGACAGAAGCCGTACGTCGCAAACCGTACAGTGTTTTATTGCTTGATGAGATTGAAAAAGCCCATCCAGATGTCTTCAATATCTTATTGCAGGTGTTGGATGACGGCAGATTAACCGACAACAAAGGTCGGACGGTAAACTTCAAAAATACCATCATCATTATGACCTCCAATTTAGGTGCCCCCATCATCCAAGGCAATTTTGAGGAGATGACCGAGAAAAATCGGGATGAGATCATCGAAAAAACCAAAGTGGAGGTTTTTGAGCTGCTTAAAAAAACCATTCGCCCCGAGTTTTTGAACCGCATCGATGAGATTGTGATGTTTAATCCGCTGAGCAAGGCCGACATTCGAGGTATTGTATCCATACAAATGGAGGGTCTGCGGCACCTGCTCGAACAAAAAGGTATACTCATTGCTGCTACCGAGGCTGCTATCGACCATTTGGCAGATGCCGGCTTCGACCCTCTTTTTGGTGCAAGACCGCTCAAACGCGCTATGCAAAAAGAGATCCTCAACAAACTTTCCAGAGAAATACTCGCTGGCACCATCAAAAAAGACGCGACTATACTGATCGACTACTTCGAGGAATCGGGGTTGGTGTTTAGGAACGAGACGATTGTTGTTGAGCAGGTTAACCGAGTTGATTGAGGGGGTTGAAGTAGTGCGACAGTTGAGGGGAAACTGGCTCGCTGCCTCAACTAAAACTGGCCGATTGTCGAAACCGGCTGGCTGCCGCAGCCCCCATGGCATCGTTCTTGCCGTATTTCCTTTCACCGCCACAACTGCCACTTTGGCAATGGCTTTATCTTATTCCAGCACATGAGCATAACTTACGATAGCAACAGTTTTTTTGGTTTACAGGGCGCAGAAGATGATATGGATTATATTCCAATCATGACTGTTAATGAAGAAGACCATGATGATGCGTCGGAAAAATTGCCTGACAACCTGCCAATTCTTCCGCTACGCAATACCGTTTTATTTCCAGGGGTAGTCATTCCGATTACCGTTGGTCGCGATAAATCCATCAAATTAATACGTGAAGCCAATAGTTCAGATAAAATCATCGGGGTCGTCTCACAACGGGACGTTTCTATTGAAGACCCACAGTTCAAAGACCTCCATGAGATTGGCACAGTAGCCCGCATCCTCAAAATGTTACGCATGCCAGATGGTAATACCACCGTCATCATCCAAGGCAGGCAGCGGATGCGGATTGATAGCTTAATCCAATCAGAGCCTTATTTACGCGCCAAGGTATCGGCTTTTAAAGACCAAAAACCCCGCAAAAATGACAAAGAATTCCAAGCCCTCATTGCTTCAATGAACGACTTGGCCAAACAAATTATCGAGCTATCCCCCAATATTCCGAGTGAAGCAGCCATAGCCTTGCGTAACATCGAAACGCCGGCTTTTCTGGTAAATTTTATCGCCAGCAATTTGAATGTCGAAGTCGCCGAAAAACAACGGCTGCTTGAAATCGAAAACCTGAAAATTAGGGCCAATGAAGTCCTCATTCTCATGAATCGTGAATTCCAAGTGTTGGAATTAAAAAACCAGATTCAGAGTAAGGTTCGTACCGACATGGACAAGCAGCAGCGGGAATATTATCTCCACCAGCAGCTAAAAACCATACAGGAAGAACTGGGTGGCATTACGCCTGATTTGGAGGTGCAAAGCCTACGGGAAAGAGGTCGCAAGAAAAAATGGAACAAGGAAGTTCAGGAGCACTTTTTCAAAGAACTCGACAAACTACAACGTATGAACCCGGCTGCTGCCGACTATAGCGTTGTGCTCAACTATGTAGAGCTTTTGTTGGACTTGCCGTGGGATAAGTTTACGACCGACCGTTTTGACCTCAAACGCGCCAAAAAAATACTAGATCAGGACCACTTTGGTCTGGAGAAAGTCAAAGACCGGATACTCGAATATTTAGCGGTGCTTAAACTCAAAGCCAATATGAAGGCGCCCATTTTGCTTTTGGTAGGCCCTCCAGGTGTGGGAAAAACCTCTTTGGGGCGCAGCATTGCCAAAGCAGTAGGTCGTGAATATGTGCGTATGAGTTTGGGTGGTGTGCACGATGAAGCTACAATTCGTGGTCACCGCAAGACCTATATTGGCGCCATGCCAGGTAGAATCATTCAAAGCATCAAAAAAGCTGGGTCTAGCAATCCAGTGATGGTGCTCGATGAAATTGACAAAGTTGGTAGTGATTTCCGGGGTGATGTAAGCTCTGCCTTACTCGAAGTTTTGGATCCGGAGCAGAACAAAACTTTCTTCGATCACTACTTGGAGCTGGACTATGATTTGAGCAAGGTGTTATTTATCGCCACAGCCAATAATTTGCAACCAATACAACCTGCCCTACTCGACCGCATGGAAGTCATTGAAATTAATGGTTACACTCAGGAAGAGAAACTGGAAATAGCTAAAAAATACCTCATCCCCAAGCAGCTCGAAGAACACGGACTCACCAAAAAAGACGTGACCATTGCGCCGAAAATCATCAGCAGCATCATCGAGGGTTATACCCGTGAATCAGGCGTAC
>Ga0105054_10000786_pt1 | contig 51498 bp, 55 predicted proteins | sample BON02_FD_78091 | JGI IMG/M metagenome (GOLD analysis project Ga0105054, IMG submission 78091) | Freshwater microbial communities from Lake Bonney liftoff mats and glacier meltwater in Antarctica - BON-02 (megahit assembly) | ecosystem: Environmental > Aquatic > Freshwater > Ice > Glacier...
CCTTTGCGCTGGCAAGCACCGCTGTATCGGCCCAAACTTTTGGGCTTGGCCGCCCGGCTGAGACCGATGAAATTGCGGCGTGGAATATTGATGTGCGCCCCGATGGAATGGGCCTGCCCGAAGGGTCTGGCGATGTATTAACCGGTGAAGAAATATTCATTGAAAGCTGCGCTTCATGCCACGGTGATTTTGGCGAAGGCTCTGGCCGTTGGCCGGTGCTGGCGGGTGGGTTTGCAACCCTTACGCGCGAACGGCCTGTCAAAACGATAGGTAGTTATTGGCCATATCTATCAACAGTTTATGATTATATTCGGCGGACAATGCCTTTTAGTAATCCGCAAAGCCTAAGCCCCGATGAAACCTATGCGTTGGTGGCTTATCTGATGTATCTCAACAACATGGCTGAGGATGATTTTGAGCTTTCGCGCGATAATTTTTCGACTGTTGAAATGCCAAATGCCGGAAATTTTTATTTTGATGACCGGGACACGGCTGAATATCCGTTGTTTACCGAAGCCTGTATGGATGCCTGCAAAGACAGTGTTGAAATTACGGCGCATGCGACGGTGTTGGATGTAACGCCCGATGGCGGTGGTGTTTCAGAAGATGGCACTGTTGTGCCCGCAGCGGAGACCACAGTTGAACCAGCAGTTGAACCAGCGGCGACTCCGCAAGCCCCGGCCCCGATTGATGCCGAATTGGCAGCAGCAGGCGAACGGGTGTTTCGCAAATGCGCAGCTTGCCATCAGGTGGGTGAAGGCGCGAGCACGCGCACTGGCCCCGTTTTGAATGGTGTGTTTGGTGCGACAGCGGGTTCGAACCCGGATTTTAGCAATTATTCTAACGGGATGGATGCTGCGCATGATGATGGACTCGTTTGGGATGCCGCCAATTTGGATGCATTCCTAACCCGGCCACGTGATGTGATTGCCGGCACAAGGATGAGCTTTGGCGGGCTGCGCAGCGAAGAAGACCGCGCTGCGGTAATTGAATATCTGCGCAGTTTTCCCGCCGCTCAGTAACATCAGCTAGGCCAATTTTGGCGCGCATCCTGACAGGTGCGCGCTTTTCGTTTGCGAATCTGATATAGTGGGTCAGCAAATAGAAAGGACCTGCCATGCTCAACCGCCGAACAACACTTTTATCACTTGCCGCATTATCGCTGGCTGGGCGCAGCATTGCCGCCAGTTTGGGCGATGATGGGCTATATGACAGCGACTTACTAAGCGACACATTTTTGGAACTCGGCCCCGATTTGGATGAAGCTGGTGGGGCGGCCAAAGGGCTGATCGTATTGTTTGAACAACGCGGCTGCCCCTATTGCCGAGAGTTGCACGAGGCCAACTTTGCCCGTGAAGATATTGCGACCTTTCAAGGCGCGCATTTTATGACCGTGCAGCTTGATCTATGGGGGTCACGTCCGGTGGTGGATTTTGATGGCGAAGCGTTAGAGGAACGCGAATTGGCGGTAAAATGGGGGGTGAATTTTACGCCGACCTTGGCATTTTTCACCATCGAATCGGGTGCTGCCGAAGTGTTTCGCATGCCGGGATATTTCAAACCCTTCCACTACCTTTCGGCGCTGGAATATGTGGCGCTAGGGCATTTTGCCGACCAACCCTTTCAGCGCTATTTGCAAGATAAACTGGCAGATTTGGCCGCGCGTGGGGTTGACCCAGCGGTTTGGGAATAGGACAACGGGGGCTCATAATAAATCTAGTGCGTACCTAACGTTTTCGTATTGCAAACACACCAAGCTTGCCCCATATGGCGCGGCAGTGACGCCAACGCACGCGCCTCTGGCCTTGGGTGAACCCCACGTGTTTACGTAGCGACGGTAACGTCTTTGTTGGAACTGAGCGGTCATAAATGGCCGAGTCTGATGGAGATGACCATGAATGCTATTGTAGGCGCTGAAATCAGCGCAGAAACCCATATCCCACGCGATGCACGGCTTGAGGCCTATGCCCGCAATACGACATTTGACCACCCGACACTGATTGTCGATACGCAGCTTGTAAAAGAGCAGTATCGCGGCCTGAAAGCTGGGTTGGGCAATGCCACGCTGCATTATGCCGTAAAGGCAAACCCGCACCCGAAAGTTATTGAAATGCTGGTCGCAGAAGGCTGCCATTTTGATGCCGCCTCACGCGGGGAAATCGCGTTGGTGCTCGGCCTCGGCGCCAAGCCCGAAGATGTGTCATTTGGCAACACCATCAAACGCTCAAGCGATATTGCTTGGGCCTTTGAAAAAGGCATTAGCCTGTTTGCCGTTGATTCCGAAGAAGAAATGGAAAAGCTGGCCGCCAATGCACCCGGCGTTCAGGTTTACATCCGGTTGCTTGTCGGCTCAACCGAGGCGGATTGGCCGTTGTCGCGCAAATTTGGCTGCACGCCTGATTATGCACTGACATTGATGGCCCTTGCGGTGCGGCTGGGCCTTAAACCGGTTGGCATTTCGTTTCATGTTGGAAGCCAAACACGCCACCCGGAAATGTGGCGCAGCACGCTAGATTCGGTGGCCGAGGTTTGGCATGCCGCGCGCAAGTCTGGCTTTATGCTAACTTTGCTGAATATTGGCGGCGGGTTCCCGGCCTTTTATGGCGAAGATATTCCCACACCCGCAGCCTATGCCGCAGGCGTATTGGCCGAAGTGGCCGAACGTTTTGGCGACGTGCCACGCATTATGGCCGAGCCGGGCCGTGGGCTGGTGGCTGAAGCGGGTATGATTGCGGCTGAAGTGGTGCTGGTTTCCAAAAAATCCGCCGACGATTTGGTGCGTTGGGTTTACCTTGATATTGGCAAATTCAGTGGCTTGGCTGAGACTATGGACGAAGCGATCCGCTATCAGTTTATGACCGAGCGTGACGACGAAGAGATGGGGGCCTGCATTTTGGCCGGACCAAGCTGTGACAGCGCCGATGTGCTGTATGAAAAGCGTATGGTCTATTTGCCGCTGGGGCTAAAGTCGGGCGATAAGTTTATTATCCGCTGCGCCGGGGCCTATACGAGTTCCTATTCAAGCGTCGGTTTTAATGGATTTCCGCCACTGGAAGTGATCACCATTTAGCCTAGTTTTAGCACCATGAATAAAAATGCGCCGGGTCATTCCTGGCGCATTTTTTCATTCCAGATTGATTTTGGTGTTGGTGCTACTGGACTTGCAACAAACAGGTGAGGCTAAAACCGTTCGCCCCTTCCCAAACCAGTATGTAATCATTTTCTGAAAATGATCCTGTAGCTGAAAACTGTTCCAGCAGCGGACCGCCAAAGGGCAGCGCTTGGCCAGCCCCAAATGTCATAATGCCGCCGCCATTTGCGCCTTCAGCATTGGGTTGCCAATTCGCGTCAACCGCTTTGTAGTCATACATTGGGTTGCCAATGGTCAATATAGCGGCGGGCTGATTGCCAAAGCCGTTGCAATGCCATGTGCCCAGAAACGGATTTGTGCGAACAATATCTTGCGCCGCTGCACCTGAAACGACGGCCCCCGCCAATAGCGTGGAGATCAACAACTGTCGCATCAACATTCCCTTCTCTGCCCTGAGTCTATTCAAGGAAGAGACTAGCCAACACAGCCGTCGCGTCAAGGTAGTGTGGTGGATATGGGCTGATAACTGCTGCTTAGGCGGCGTCAGTTTTTAGGACGCCGCGCGCTATCTGATCAGCCTCAATAGACTCAAACAAGGCTTGGAAATTCCCCTCGCCAAACCCGTCGTCACCTTTGCGCTGAATAAACTCAAAGAAAATGGGGCCAATCATGGTTTTGGAAAAGATTTGCAGCAGAATTTTCGTCTCGCCACCGTCAACCACGCCTTCGCCATCAATCAAAATACCGTGCTTTTTCATATCCTCGACCGACTCGTCATGGCCGGGCACACGATCATGGCACAGGGCGTAGTAGGTTTCCGGCGGCTTGGGCATAAATTTCAACCCGCGTTCAGCAACCGCATCGGCGGCACCGTAAATGTCTTCAGTTCCCACAGCGATATGCTGAATACCTTCACCGTTATAACGTTTCAGGTATTCCACAATCTGCCCAGTTTCGCCCCGATCTTCGTTAATCGGTATGCGGATCCGTTCGCAAGGTGAGGTGAGCGCACGGCTAAGCAGGCCAGAATGCTTGCCCGAAATATCAAAAAAGCGGATCTGTTTGAAGTTGAAGATATTGCTGTAAAAATCAAACCAAGTATCCATATTGCCCTTGTGAACATTATGGGTCAGGTGGTCGAGATAGTAAAAACCGACGCCGGGCTGGTTGGCCGTTGTGTCAAAATCATACTCGGCAGCATAGGCGTTTTGGTCGATCCCGTATTGATCAATGAAGTAAATCAGGCTGCCGCCAATGCCGATAATGGCCGGAACATCCAGCACTTTATCCGCGCCATCATAGGACACTGCGCCCTTGGCTATCGCATGTTTATGGGCGTGGGCGGCATCAACCACGCGCCAAGCCATGGAAGGCGCGCAGGGGCCGTGGAAGGCCGCGAACCGCATGCCAAAGCTAACAGGTTCAGCATTGAGCACATAGGTGATATCGCCTTGTTTCCACAGGCGGATGTTTTTGGTTTTGTGCTTGGCAACCTGCACATAGCCCATTTTTTTGAACACATCTTCCAGCTTTTCAGGCTCAGGATGGGCGAATTCCACGAATGCAAAGCCATCGGTGCCGGCTGGGTTTTCAATGCTGATTTCGGCCTTGGCGGCCAGATGCGGGAAGGGACCCATTGCGTGCTCCATTGTCAGTTCGTGTTTCCGCTACTATAGTGCATATAAAGCGCATTATGTGCGCGTTTATGGGTGCTATTATAAGAATTTTTGCGGTAATTAGTCATAATTAGGAATTTATTCACGGGTTTTACGCATGGCAATTCTAGACCAAACTGACCGCCGATTGCTTAGCTTTTTGCAACAACACGGCAATGCAACGGCGCAGGAAATGGGTGCGGCGCTGAACCTTTCCCCCAGTCAGGCCGGGCGAAGACGCCAAAGGCTGGAGGAGGAGGGCCTGATTGCCGGTTATGGCGCGCGCGTTGACCCGGCCCGTGTGGGCCTTGGTGTTGAGGCGTTTATTGCTGTGCACCTAACCGCCCATGCCCCCGATGTTGGCCGCGAGTTTGTCGCGCTGGCAAAACGCCGCGCCGAGGTGGTGGCCGCCTGGACCATGACAGGTGAGGCGGATTACATGCTGCATGTGTTTTGCCCCGACCTTGGCGCGCTCAACCACCTTGTGCACCATGTTTTACTGGCGCAACCGGGCGTAGCGCGGGTGCATAGCCAAATTGCCATGGACCGTGTGAAAGTGGGCGCAGCTTTGCCGGTGGAACAGTTAGCCCCCTGAACATCAAACAATTTGCGCTCGTTTGGGGGGTTGAACCCAAAGCGTTTCAGCATAGGTTGGTTGGCTGGAGGAATTTCCATGCCAACTATCGTTTCCATTAAGAATCTCACCAAAACCTATGCCAATGGGTTTAAGGCGCTGGACGATGTCTCGTTAGACATTGAAAAAGGTGAAATTTTGGCGCTGCTGGGGCCGAATGGCGCGGGGAAAACCACGCTTATTTCAATCATTTGCGGGCTGGTTAAGGCGACGGGTGGCTCGGTTACCGTGGGTGGTTTTGATATTGAGAAGAATTATCGCAAATCGCGTGAGATGATTGGTCTTGTCCCCCAAGAATTGACCGTCGAAAGCTTTGAGCCGGTGGTTTCGACGATGCGGTTTTCGCGTGGGCTGTTTGGTAAATCGCCCAACCCCGCCTTGCTGGATGATATTTTGAAAAAGCTAAGCCTGTGGGACAAGAAAGACGCCCGGATCATGACGCTTTCGGGTGGCATGAAACGGCGCGTGATGATTGCCAAGGCGCTCAGCCATGAACCAATGGTGTTGTTTTTGGACGAGCCGACCGCCGGTGTAGATGTGGCGCTGCGCAAGGATATGTGGGCCATGGTACGTGCGCTGCGCGACAATGGCGTTACGGTTATATTAACAACGCATTACATTGATGAGGCCGAGGAAATGGCCGACCGGATTGGCGTCATCGACAAGGGTAAGTTGCTGCTTGTTGAAGACAAGGCCACGCTCATCCGCCGCCTTGGCAAAAAAGAACTGCATGCCGAACTGGCTGTAGCCGCGCCCGACCCGTTGCCAGAGGCTTTGCGAGAATTTAACCTGAAGTTTGACGAAAGCCGCATGAACCTAGCCTATAGCTATGACGCAAGCGCCCATCGCACTGGGATTGCGCGACTGATGACAGCGCTAAGTGCGGCGGGCTTGGCCATGAAAGATGTTTCAACCCGGCAATCCAGTCTTGAGGAAATTTTCGTCGCCCTTGTGCAGGGAGAAGCCGCATGAATACCCAAGCCATCTGGGCGATTTATCGCTTTGAAATGTCCCGCACGTTTCGCACAATCTGGCAAAGCATCGTGTCACCGGTTGTGTCTACCTCGTTGTATTTCGTGGTGTTTGGCGCTGCCATTGGTAGCCGCATTCAATCAGTTGATGGGGTGAGCTATGGCGCGTTTATCGTGCCGGGGCTGATTATGCTCACCGTGTTGCAGCAAAGCGTCTCAAACGCGGCATTTGGTATTTATTTCCCCAAATTCACCGGCACGATTTATGAAATTTTGTCAGCCCCAACATCATTCATTGAGGTGCTTATCGGCTATGTCGGGGCGGCAGCGACCAAGGCCTTTGCGATCGGGTTGATCATTTTGGGCACGGCGTTTTTGTTTGTCGATCTTACCATCGCCCACCCGATTTGGATGCTGGGCTTTCTGGCGCTGACCTGCATATCTTTCGCGCTGCTCGGGTTTATCATTGGCATTTGGGCGCGGAATTTTGAGCAGTTGCAACTTGTGCCACTGCTGGTGATTACGCCTTTGGTGTTTCTGGGCGGGTCGTTTTACTCGGTGTCTATGCTGCCGCCAGCGTGGCAAGACGTGGCCATGCTGAACCCAGTGCTTTACCTTGTCAGCGGCTTTCGCTGGGCGTTTTTTGAAGTGTCCGATATTAACCCGATGATCAGCCTAAGTATGGTCGGGTTGTTCCTGGTTCTCTGCCTTGCGGTTATCGCGTGGATATTCAAGTCAGGTTATCGGCTCAAGTCTTAATGGTGCGAGGCCGGCCAGCGGCGGCAGCCGAAAACACAGCTTCAACAAACATATCGCGGCCTTCAACATGGCTGCGGGTGATGTTCTCACTTGGTGTGATGTGAATGCTTTCTGCGCCCGCCGCATCAGCCAGCCGCGCAGCCTCATCGGCCACCCATTGGCGCGCCTGATCTAAGGCCTCGGATTCTCGCTTCCTATCGAGCGGGCCATCTGGCAGGTGCAGCCGAAATATGCCTTCAGATGGGCAGGTGATGGTAAGGCTGGCGCGCATCGTAACCTGCCCCACAACTGCCCCAATGGCATTGGCCACGCCGCCATAAGCTGGCAAAATAGTCTTGCAACCCAATAGCACGCCAACCGCCGGATAATAGGTGGCGGCCGAGGCCCCCAGCCCCACCAGCGGCAGGCCAAGCCCCGCGCGCAAATAGGCGGCACCGCTATGGCCAGGTTGCCCGGCGCGCACCAAGGTATGGCGCGCCAGCTCTTCGGCACCGGCAAACCCATCGTCAGCCAGCGCAGCCGCCATAAGGCATTCGGCTGTTTGGTGGTGAAGCTGGGTGATTATGGCACTGGCAACCTGTTCGGCGCTGGTTGCAAATACAACGCCTGCATTGGTTTTTTGGCGGGCAAAAAGCGCGGCAGCCTTGCACGCTGCCTGTGTATCCCAGCCGGTTTGCAAGCCCATGACATGGCTGGCATCACTGGGCGTTAGCGCGCCGCGCTGTGCAAGGCCGCGGGCCACAAGCTTATCCGCAGCGGACAGATCGGTGCGGGTTTTGATGATCCGCGCTAGGGGGTGTAGTTCTGTGCCGAGGCGGGCAAGCAATTCCAATTCGCGGGGGCCAAGGCCCGATTCATTGCGCCCAACGCGGTTAACAGCGCGGATGAACTGGCCATCAAATTCGTTTGCACGCTCACGCGTCAGCGCCTCATCTAAGGCAGCGTGCACGATGTCAGGCGACTCAAACCCCAACAGGCTGATAGGTAGCACCCGGCGCGGGCCAAGTTTCAGCACCGATTTCAACCCTTGGCTAACCAAATGAACAACCGAATCGCCACCCAATCCCGTGGTGCGCATGGCCACGGCCTCGACCATGGTGCGATGCCCGCCAACCAAGGCCCCATCCGGGTCAATTTGCGGATGCCCGTCGCGCAAAATGGCCACGTCAGTTGTGGTGCCGCCAATATCAGACACCACCGCGTTTTCGGCTTGGGTTAGCCAGCGCGCGCCGACAATGCTGGCGGCAGGGCCAGAGAGAATGGTTTCAATCGGGCGGGTGCGCGCCACTGCGGCGGCGATAAGCGCACCATCGCCACGCACCACCATGCATGGGGCGAAAATGCCGTAACGCGTCATCAAGCCTTCGGTGGCGGCAATCAGATGTTCGATCATTGACACAAGCCGCGCATTCAATACCGCCGTGAGCGCGCGTTTGGGGCCATTTAGGCGGGCCGAAAGTTCGTGGCTGCATGTCACCGGCTTATGGGTAACAGAGCGTATGATTTCGCGCGCGGCGGCTTCATGCGCGGGGTTGCGCGTGGCAAATTGCGCCGCCACGGCATAGGCCCCGACCTGATGGTCATGTTCGGCCAGCGCTGCGCGCAGTGCGGCGTCATCCAAGGGTGTTACGGCGCCGCCCGCATGGTTATGGCCACCCCCGACAAAGGCGACCGGGTCATCGCCCATCACCTGATCCAGCCCAGCGCGGGCCATATCGGCGGGCGCAAACCCAATGGCAATAAGCGCGACACGGCCGCCTTGGCCTTCAACCAAGGCATTGGTGGCAAGTGTCGTGGACATTGACACAAGCGCAATTTCGGACGGCAAAACACCCGAACTTTCAAGCACGGCGCGCATCGCCCCGCCAATCCCACGCGATAGGTCATCTTTGGTGGTCAGTGATTTTGCCGAGGCGAGGATTTCAACCTCGTCGCGGACCAAAACGGCGTCGGTATAGGTGCCGCCGGTATCAATCCCAAGAAAAATACTCATCACTACCCCATGTCATTAGGATTCCGTTCGCACGACATAGCGGGACTGAGAGGCGATGTCAGGCCAAAAAGCGACGTTATGGCTGCGCGACCGGGAAGTGAATTGACTGGGCCACCAAGGCGTATTAGTTTTAACCTAATAGGAGAATTAAAATGCATGGTGCGAAGATCACTTTACTTGTTTGGCTGATGGCAACCCCGCTGCTGGCCCACCAACCTGTGTTGCCGGATGCAAACCAATCCTACAGCCGCGAAGCCCCTTATATTGTTGAAGACCCCGAAACATCAAAGGCGATCTTTGCTACATTGACCGGCCAACCGCACTACTACCGCATTGATAGCGCCGAAGAGTTTGACTTTTACGTTGGTATCACGGCACCCCGGCAAGAAGGCTGCCGCCTGCCTGCGACCTTCAGCTTTGATCTGTTGGACGAAAATTTTAATCGGGTTTCACAGCTTGACGGCACGCAGCACGATTGGACGCAGTGGTACGAAGAGTTTGGTCGGAAATGGTATTGGGTTGGCCCCGAGATTGGCGAAAATTTCCAATCTGACCGCCGGGCGCGGGCAGGCACCTTTTATGTGCGGGTATATAATGCGTCGAACGCGGGCCAATATGTGCTGGCCGTGGGTGATGATGAACGGTTTCCGCCCAGTGTCATTGCGCGCACGATTGTTATTATGCCCAGCATTAACAGCACCTATTGGGACCCCGCGAACTGCATTCCCGAATAGGCAGTGAAGTTCGTATTACGACCGCTTGGTGACTAAGTGCGCTAGAGCATAAACTATTGGTTTGGAACGATAAATGAGCAAGCTGGCATTGATAACCGGGGCATCGGCAGGCATTGGGCAAGAATTTGCCCGCGTGCATGCCGCAACGGGTGGTGATTTGATCGTGACAGCGCGGCGCGGTGATGCGCTTGCTGCATTGAAGGCAGAGCTTGAGGCAGCGCATGCCATCAAAGTCCATGTCATAACGCTTGATTTGGGTGCGCCGGGTGGCGCGGATGATTTATATGATCAGGTGGCTGCACTCGGCCTGAAACCCGATTACCTGATCAATAATGCAGGCTTTGGCGGGCATGGGCAGCATATTACGCGCGATTTAGCCACTGAACAGGCGATGATTGATTTGAACATCAAGGCGCTGGTTACCCTATGCCACCGCTTTGGTACTGATATGGCGGCGCGGGGTGCGGGGAAAATTCTGAATGTTGGATCAACCGCCGGGTTTATGCCGGGGCCAACGCAGGCAATTTATTTCGCCACCAAAGCCTTTGTGAACAGTTTTAGCCAAGCATTGGACCAAGAACTGCGCGCTAAGGGCGTTACTGTTGCCCTACTGGCCCCCGGCGCGGTGCAAACCGAATTTGCAGATGTCGCCGGGTTTGCCGATAGCAAAATATTTAAGGGCGGCAAAACCGCTGCCAGCGTTGCCAAAATCGGCTATGACGCGATGATCAAAGGGCGGCTGCTTACCATCAATGAACGCGGGCTATCTTTCATAATAAACTGGCTCATGCCATTGGCACCACGCCGCACTGCGATGAAGTCGATTGAAAAAATGATGGCGCACTGAGCGTTTGGGCGCAACCAAGCCGTAGGCGGGGAAGAGACTCTCTGCCTAAAACACTGGCCCTAAGCGGCATTAATCATCGTTAGGGAATGTGTATTTCAAATAGACGAGATAGGGCGCGAACGCCTCGGGATTGGCATTTTCAGGGTGGCGCGGGATGTATGAAAACCCGTGTCGTTCATACATTGATAGCATGGGCGTATTGCCCTTGGCCGTATCAACATAAATCGCGCGCGCCCCCATTTGCCGCGCTTCCGCCATGCGCATTTCAAACAGCTTGTGCCCCAGCCCCGCGCCCTGCACTTCAGGCCGCGCGAACATGCGTTTAAGCTCGGCCGCATCCGGGCGGATCATGCGGATCACACCGCAGCCCAGAAGCTGGCCATCGGGGCCATGGGCCAGCAATGTGCGGCCCTTTTAGCGGCAGGTAGTCATCCATATGCGCAACGCTCTGCGCCGCTATGGCCTTTGGCGAAAGCTGCACCCCACCGATATCAGTTAATTTTTTCAGCATAATCTCGAAAAACTCGACCAGCAGTGCCTGAAACGCCGGCTTGTCCGGCAAGTTGTCAACAAAGGCGAGTTTTATGCCCATTAACCACTATAAGCGACAATTGACGGGTTTGTCATGCAAACGCGCCCCCTTCCCCAAAGCGTCGCAGCGGCGTATAGGGCGGGGATGAGCCAGAATCCACCAAACCTCCGCCCCGATCTTGCACCGCGTTTGCGTATTGCTGAACCTATGCGTGACGGCCAGCCGCGTATTGGCATGGTCAGCCTTGGCTGCCCCAAAGCGCTGGTGGATAGTGAACGTATTTTAACCCGGCTGCGGGCTGAAGGTTACGCCATTTCACCCGACTATGCCGGGGCCGATGCGGTGATTGTGAACACCTGCGGGTTTTTGGATAGCGCCAAGGCCGAAAGCCTTGAGGCGATTGGCGAGGCACTGGCTGAAAATGGCCGGGTGATTGTGACCGGGTGTTTGGGCGCAGAGCCTGATTATATTACCGGTGCGCATCCATCAGTTTTGGCCGTCACCGGCCCGCACCAATATGAACAGGTTTTGGACGCCGTGCATAAGGCTGTGCCACCAAGCCCAGACCCGTTTATTGACCTGCTACCCGCATCCGCCGTAACGCTCACCCCGCGCCATTACAGCTATCTGAAAATATCTGAGGGCTGCAATCATAAGTGCAAGTTCTGCATCATCCCCGATATGCGCGGCCGACTAAATAGCCGCCCGGCCCATGCAATATTGCGTGAGGCTGAAAAGCTGGTTGAAGCCGGGGTGAAGGAATTGCTGGTCATCAGCCAAGATACATCGGCCTACGGCGTTGATATTAAGCATGCCGAGGACCGTGGCCACCGTGCCCATATTACCGATTTAGCGCGTGATTTGGGTGGTTTGGGGGCTTGGGTGCGGCTGCATTACGTCTATCCCTACCCGCATGTGCGTAACTTGATTCCGCTGATGGCGGATGGGTTGGTGCTGCCCTATTTGGACATTCCGTTCCAACACGCCCATCCCGAAGTACTGCGTCGCATGGCCCGGCCCGCCGCTGCCGCTAAAACGCTGGATGAAATCGCCCGTTGGCGCGCGGATTGCCCCGATATCACCCTGCGTAGCACGTTTATTGTTGGCTATCCCGGTGAAACCGAGGCTGAATTCCAAACATTGCTTGATTGGATGGATGAGGCGCAACTCGACCGGGTTGGCTGTTTTCAGTATGAAAACGTTGCGGGTGCGCGGTCCAACGCCCTGCCCGACCATGTGGCGGATGAAGTTAAGCAAGAGCGTTGGGACCGGTTCATGGAAAAGGCGCAGGGTATTTCCGCAGCCAAACTGGCCGCTAAGCTTGGCCAGCGGATGGATGTAATTGTGGATGAAGTGGATAGCGAAGGCGCCACCTGCCGCACCAAAGCAGATGCGCCGGAAATTGACGGTAACCTGTTCATTGACGAGGGGTTTGACGCGCTATCACCCGGCGATATCGTTTCAGTGGTCGTTGAGGAGTCGAGCGAATACGACCTGTTTGCCAGTATTGCACCCTAAGCCGCGCACCAATTCTTAGACCTTTTGATAGGTGCCGCGCCTAACCTTCAAGTAACATTTTAAACTCGCCCAAGGCGGCTGACCATTCGGCAACAAAGCGGTTGAAGTTTAGCAGGGTCACACCGCCGCCCAATACGACGTAATGGTCAATTATAGGTGAGTTTTGTGCATCCAGATAGGCGCGGCCTACAACGCGCTGCGCGTTCCATTCATTCATCAATTCCAATGTTGCGCCATCTGATGGTTCAAACCCGGCAGAAAAATTAACGCCTGTGCAGCGGGTATTAGCGGTGCAGCCGTAAAACCAAATGAGATAAGGCCCGCTTTCGCCTTCGGCCCTTACAAGCGGGTCGCCGATTTGGTCCGCCGTAAGCTCAGCGGTTTGTCCAAGTTCAACCAATATTTCGACCAAAGCTTCAGGGTTGGTTGAAGTTATGTTTTCTGCCTGAGCAGGCAGGGCAAGGGCGGCCCCAATCCAAATGGCGAGGGCTTGAATGCGCATATTCTCTCCGAAATTAACTGATGGCCAGCCTATAGGCGCGGCTAAGGTAATGTAAACAATCCAACAAGCGATGATTGCCCTAATGCCATAGGCCGGGTTAAACATATCCTCAAAATCGGAGCCGCCAAATGTTCACCATTGAAGACGAATTTTCAGCCACAAAAATTACGCTGATTGATGAAGCTGACCCGGAAGCCCATGCCGATGTGATTGTAGAAATCGGCTCGGATGGGGTGGTGATCCGCCAATTTAACATTGAGGCGAACCTGCCAGATGAAATTACGCTTAGCCTATCACAATTGGCAGATTTGAAGGCTGCGATAAACCTGCCTGCTGGCGCCTATCAGCGGAATGAGGATTAGGGGCGCACACGCGGCGCGCCCCTAAAGTTTTATTCGCCGTTAAACAGGCTGGCAAATGCCAGAACCGCATAACCGCCAACCGCAATCCACAGCGCATTGGCGCTGACAACTGGGATTAAAACAAACGCGCCGACCACGGCCAACACGACCATAATCAGCGAAATCAGGAACATCGCTTTGTTTGGGGCTTTCATATTCATCACTGTCTCCTCGTTTTTTAGTATCACGCGGTGCCAATCTACACGGATTTGGACGCGAACACAATTTATTGTGGTTTTGTGATTTCGGACCACAGTTTATTGTAGATAGGCTGTCCCAGATTTTTGGATGGGGATTTGCAATGCGCATTGTATTTGCGGCTGGCGGTGTATTTGCCACGATCTTGGGCTACTACTTTGTTGACCTGCGGACCACGCTATTGGCGCATCCATTCTGGTCGCCTTGGGGGATTATTCTTGGCGTGGCTCTGGCAATCGGGCTGGCGGCGCTTGTGCCGCGTGCTGCGTATTGGCAGGGCCTAACCGCGCTGCTTGCCGCGCTTGGCGCTGGTGTTTTATCATGGAATGGGCGGGCTGATTTTGCTGCCAGTTACGCAGATGACACCCTGGCCGGGCAATATTGGTATTTCGGCTATCATGCGCTGCTGTTTCTGGCTGCATTTGGGCTGATGCGACTGGCAATATGCTGGTTAAATAAGCCCGATTAGCACAATCAGCCAAACCACCCCCGCGACCAAGGCCGCCGCCATAACCCAAGCCGAACCGAGGTCTTTGGCAATGCGCGAAAGCTCGTGGCGCTCGGCCCCGATTCGATCAACCGTTTTTTCAATCGCGGTATTACCAAGTTCGGCCAGCAGCACGTTAAGCGAAAACCCAATCACAAGCGCGCGCTCAACGGTGCTGAGCGGCAGCGCCAGCGCGGCAATTGTTGTGAGGGCATTCACAAAACTCCACCACCGAAAGGCGGCTTCCGAGCGCCAGATTTCACCAAATCCAACTATGGAATTGGCCCATGCTTGGCGCAACCGCCTCATCTCATTCATCACAACGCGCATATAACCCCCCAATTTTTGGCCATATTAGCCAGGCGTATGTGGCGCGCCACTTAATCTTGCGGCCAATGCCCATGCTGCAGCGCAAAACGCGCCCTTGACTTGGCTGGCTGCGCACGGTTCACATAGCGCCCAAGTTGACCCCGGGGGATGTATGAAGAAGATCTATCCGAATGCCGTGGCCGCCCTTGAAGGTGTGGCATTTGATGGCATGACAATCGCATCAGGCGGCTTTGGCCTGTGCGGTATACCAGAATTGCTGATCGCCGCGCTGCGCGATTTGGGCGTGAAAGACCTGACTGTGGCCAGCAATAATGCCGGGGTTGATGGCTTTGGCCTTGGTGTGCTGCTGGCAACTAAGCAGGTCAAAAAAATGATCAGCTCTTATGTTGGAGAAAACGCCGAGTTTATGCGCCAATATCTAAGCGGTGAGCTGGAGTTGGAATTTAACCCCCAAGGCACATTGGCGGAGCGGATGCGCGCTGGCGGCGCTGGCATTCCGGGGTTTTACACCAAAACCGGCGTTGGCACGGTTATCGCCGATGGCAAAGAGCATAAAGATTTCAACGGGCAGACCTATATTCTGGAAACCGGAATTGTGGCGGATTTGTCGATTGTTAAGGCTTGGAAGGCCGACCCATCGGGCAACCTTGTATTCCGCAAAACCGCCCGCAATTTTAACCCGCCCGCGGCTACTTGCGGTAAGGTTTGCATTGCCGAGGTTGAGGAAATTGTGCCGCTGGGCAGCTTGGACCCTGACAGCATTCATGTGCCGGGGATTTATGTGCACCGCATTGTGCAGGGCGACCACGAAAAACGTATTGAACAGCGCACAGTGCGCCAGCGGGGGGCTTGAACGATGGCATGGGATCGCAACCAAATGGCCGCACGCGCGGCGCTTGAACTGCAAGACGGCTGGTATGTAAACCTTGGCATCGGCATTCCAACGCTGGTGTCTAACTACATCCCTGATGGGGCGGAGGTGACGCCGCAATCGGAAAACGGCATGCTGGGCATGGGGCCGTTTCCGTTTGAAGGTGAGGAAGATGCCGACCTGATTAATGCGGGCAAGCAGACGATTACGGAGCTGCCACAAACCAGCTTTTTCAGCTCATCCGACAGTTTTGCGATGATCCGGGGTGGCAAGATTAACATGGCGATTTTGGGCGCTATGGAAGTTGCCGAAAACGGTGATTTGGCAAATTGGATGATACCGGGCAAGCTTGTCAAAGGTATGGGCGGCGCAATGGACCTTGTGGCCGGTGTTGGCCGGGTGGTGGTGATTATGGACCACACCTCAAAGCATGGCGAAAGCAAACTGCTGAAGGCCTGCACATTGCCGCTCACCGGGCAGGCTGTGGTGGACCGGATTATTACAAATCTGGGCGTGCTTGACGTGGTTGAAGGCGGCTTAAAGCTGCTGGAAATGGCCGATGGCGTAAGCCGCGCCGATATTGATGCCGCCACCGAGGCGACGCTCGTCAACTGAAAGTAGGGCCATGCAGGCGACCGGGTCACGCATGATCGTGTTACTACTGGTCGCCCTTGGGCTGGGGCTGGCGGTGCTGGCTGTTTTTGGCACCGATTGGGCCGCTATGGGCGCAGCCATTTCGGGGCTACATTTATGGCAATTGGCCGTATTGCTGGCCCTATCGGCTGCAAATTACCTATTACGGGCCGCGCGCTGGCGGCTTTGTGTGCGCGCCTTGGGGCTGCGCACCACCGCATGGCAAGACATTCTGACTTATATGGCGGGCTTTGGCCTCACGCTCACCCCCGGTCGGCTGGGTGAGTTGGTGCGCCTGCGTTGGTTGCGGCGCGATAGCGGTGCGCCACTGAAGCGGATTGCGCCTATGGCACTGGTTGACAGGGCATCTGACTTATTGGCCGTAGCGCTATTGCTGGCGCTGGCTGTGGCGCTGGCCAGCGGCCTTGGGCGCGCTGCGCCGGTGGCCCTGCTGGCCGCCGTTGTTGCCATTGCCGCCACACGCCCGCGCTTGCTCATGGCATTGGCCGGGCTTGGCTGGCGGCTTACCGGGCGCGCAGGTGGGCGCATCGCGCGTTTGTTCGCCACGCTTCGCCATGCTGCCCGGCAATTGGCTGTCTTCTCCGCCCCGCGCATTGCCATTCCGGTCATTACAATCGGCATGCTGGGTTGGTTCGCCGAAGGCTACGCGTTTTATTTACTCCTCGGTTGGATGGGCGCGCCCATTGAAATATGGCTGGCGGTTGGCATTTTTGTGTTTGCTATGCTGGGCGGTGGGGCCACGGGCTTGCCGGGTGGTTTGGGCGGTGCTGAGGCGGCCTTGCTAGCGCTGCTGGGTCTGGTGGGGGTGCCATTGGCGATTGGCTTGCCTGCAACCCTGATCATCCGCGCGACAACTTTGTGGTTTGCGATCCTGATCGGCCTTGTGTTACTTCCATTTGCAGAACGCGCGCGCAAAGGGGCTGACTAACGATGCTGTTTAAAGATGCCAATCTGGCTGGCTGGGGCCGCGTATTGCAAAGCCCAGCACGCATTGCCCGCCCTGAACGGCGCGCCGTGCTTGAGGCTTTGATGAAAGAAACCCCCGCCCCTGCCCTAGGTGCTGCCCGATCATATGGTGATGCGGCGCTGAATGCAGATGGCATTGTCATTGATATGACACGGCTTGATCGGATTTTGGATTTTAACGCCGAATCTGGCCGGGTAACCGCCGAAGCTGGGGTGCGTTTGGGTGATTTACTGCGCCTGTTTGGCCCCCAAGGTTGGATGCCCGCCGCCATGCCCGGCACAGCGCATGTTACTTTGGGTGGGGCCATTGCCAATGACGTGCACGGCAAAAACCACCACGCGCATGGCAGCTTTGGCCAACATGTCGAAAGCATTAGCCTGCTGGGTGCCGATGGGCAGTTGCGCGAAGCGTCCGAAATTGAAAACCCCGCTTTGTTTAAGGCCACAATCGGCGGGTTGGGGCAGACCGGTGTTATAGTATCGGCTGAATTACGGCTCATTCGCTGTGTAGGTGGCCGGGTGGAGTTGCGTAAACAACGCTTGCCCGATTTGGATGCATTTTTTGAGGCGTTTGACGACAGTAAGGCTGAATTTAGCGTCGGTTGGATTGATGCGACTGCGCGCGGCACGGCTTTGGGCCGTGGTGTTATGGAAGAAGGCCATTTGGTTAGTGGTGGCTTTGCACCAACCCGCAATGCCCGCACAGTGCCGTTCAACATGCCGGGGCTAACCCTGTCACGCCCGGTGGTTAAACTGTTTAACGCCTATTATTTTCGCCGCGCCTCGGCCAATGGCCGCACGCGCACCCGCCCCTTGCAAGAGATGTTCTTCCCCCTCGACAGTTTGGCACAGTGGAACCGGCTTTATGGCAAGCGCGGGTTTCATCAGTTTCAATGCGTGCTGCCAAGCTCAATTTGCGAAGTGGTGCTGCCGCGCATTTTGGAAGAAATCGCCAATTCGGGCTTGGCTTCGCCGCTGAGCGTGCTGAAAAAGCTAGGGCCGGGCCGGGCGGGCCTTATGTCATTTCCCATGGCGGGGATGACCCTGGCGGCTGATTTTCGGGCCAAAGCCAAGGCGCTGCCGCTATTGAATAAACTAAACCGCATGGTTGCCGAGGCGGGCGGCCGGGTGTATTTGGCCAAAGATTCAACGCTTGACGCAGGGTTGTTACGGGCCATGTATCCTGAAATTGACAAGTTTCGCGCGGCTTTGGCCGAGATGGACCCAGAGCGCCGGTTTGAAACCGATTTAGCGCGACGCCTTAATCTGCGGGGGGCGCCAGTATGAGCAATGCATGGCTAATTCTGGGCGCAAGCTCATCCATGGCGCGGGCCTTTACGCGGCTGGCGGCGCAAAACGGCGCGCATGTTTTACTGGCCGGGCGTGATGCGGCAGATTTGGCGCTGCTCGCCCAAGATGCCAAATTGCGCGGCGCGGCCAGTGCCGCCGCCCTGCCCTTTGACACCCGTAAACCCGATGGGTTTGCAGCGCTCATCGCACAGCTTTTGGCGCTAGATGCCACACCAAATATTGCGATTTTTGCGGGTTCAATGCTTGACCAAGCCAAGCTAGAGGCAGCGCCCGATGGGCTAGCCGGTATGATCACCGACAATCTGGCGGGCCCCGCACAGCTTTTATTGCTGGCCATGCCCGAAATGATCGCCCGTCCCGGCGGGGTTATCATTGGTGTTAGCTCCGTTTCCGGAGACCGGGGGCGCGCATCAAACTATGGTTATGGCGCGGGCAAGGCCGGGTTTACGGCCTTCTTATCCGGCCTGCGCGCACGGCTTTCGCGCAGCAAAGTGCATGTCATGACTGTTAAGCCCGGTTTTGTAGATACAGCAATGACATGGGGGCTGCCGGGCCTGTTTTTAGTGGCCAGCCCTGACGCCGCCGCCAAGCGTATATGGCATGCGGCCAAGCGTCGGCGTAATGTGATTTACGTGCCGGGGTTTTGGTGGATTATTATGACCATCATTTCTTGTGTTCCAGAATTTATCTTCAAGAAAATGAAATTCTAAACCAGCCCGGCGGCGAATAGCACAAGCATCATGGCGATTGCCATCAATGCAAGGCCCCGCGGATCACGCAGCGCAAAAACAATCGGGTCATGGTTCATCTGGCCCTGCCAACCCCGCGCTATCATCCGACCTAGCCAAATAGGAATAATCAGCGCTGCAATAAGCAAAACCCATGGATGAGGGTAGAGCAATGATGCTATGTCGGAGAATGAATACATCACAAAAATCGTGGTCGCAGCGGCAAGGGCCGCAAGGGCGATGTTACGCAAATCGCCCCGGTCCTCAGGCGCATAGCCGCGCCCGGCCAGCTGTTTGCCGGGGGTTGCCGTCGCCAATTCTGTTAGCCGCTTCACACAGCCAAGCGCCAAAAACACTGGGAACACAAAATTCGACAGCCAACCCGAAAGTTCAAGCCCACCGGCCAAGCTTCCGGCTACAACACGCAGCGTATACAGCGTTGCAAGCATGAAAATATCAACCCAGCGAAGCCGCTTTAACTGCAACGAATAGGCGAGTGACAGGGTCATATAAACGGCGATCACCCCCACCAACGGCCAGCCGAGCAGGCCTGCGATTCCTAGTGCCATTGCCCCTAGGCCAAGGCTTAATCCCATGCCCGAAGTAAGTGACGCTGTGCCCGCCGCAAACGGACGAAACCGTTTTTCGGGGTGTTGCCGATCGGCCGAAAGATCAAGCAAATCATTCACAATATAGATGCTGGACGCTGCCGCCGAAAAGGCAAGGATACCCAGTAAAACGGCACCCAGCGTTGCAAGGTCAAACCGGTGAGCGGCCAACACAGGTAACAGCATCAAAACATTCTTAACCCATTGATGGGGCCGCATTGCGCGCACTAGTGCCCAAGGTGAAGCTGCAATTTGAATTTCCGTTGGCGCGAGCGCCTTGGCAGACAGTTTCGCACGCAATCGCGCATTGGGTGAAACGACATAACCTTTGCGTGCAGCCGCCCATACCGGAATATCGGCTAAGGAATCGCCGACATAATCAAACCCTTCTCGGCCATACCGCGCCACCAAAGCGGCAGCTTTATTCGCCCCTGTCAGGTTAACCCCATTCGCCGTGCCCAAATGCTTACCCGACAGGCCCAACCGGTTCGCAAGCGAATCAACGATAGATTGATCTGCACCCGAGGCGAGAATGACGTCGCGCCCTGCTGCCTGAGCGGTTTTGATCAACGCAACAACCTCAGCGCGGAGCGGTAAAAGTGCAATCTGCGGCATCGCAACAGCCGCCAACCCGGTTTTTAAGGCGGCCCGGCTACTGAACCCTTTAAGCACAGCCGCCAAACTGGCCCGTGGCGAATTACCGATTCCAACCCAGAACGATTCAAACAGCGTATCCGTCGCCAGCAATGTCCCATCGACATCAACCACCAGTGGTGCAGGGTTTAACGACGCATTCTGCAACGGCGATTCTCCTTGAATGATTCTCAACCCGGGCCGATTCAACCAAAAATTGGCACGTAATTGAACACAATTAGGGCATAACGCTTTCAACCCATCCTGGCAAGAACCGGTTATCATGTTGTTTTAATTCAATAATTAATGCTTCCTGAATATAGGCCAAACGCCTTTTTTTCGCCACAATTGAACGGCAAAACAGTTAGGCATCAAGTTAAGTAGTAACCCGCTAGTGATGATGAACACATTTCTGGAGATAACGTTCCAGGATGGTTAAGGGAATTTAGGGTCGCTATACACATGTGCGATCGCCCATGTTGGGCAACTTGAACCACGTTTCGAAATCCTTGGAGGGACCTAGAATGAAACTATTGAAAATGACTAAAGTATTCGCAAAAGACGAAGCTGGTGCCGTGACTGTTGACTGGGTCGTTCTGACCGCAGCCATCGTTGGTATCGCCATTGCAGTTGCAGCCACCATCGAAGGCGGCCTGAACAATGCTGCAAGCCAGATCGATACCGCCCTGACCGGTGTTATCTCGGGTGCTGTAAACTAATATTGCGGGTCGGCACCCAAGGGTGCCGGCCTTCACTTACTGAGTGTAAGTATACGTTTATTAACTCTTGCCTTTGTCTTGTATCTAGTGCGTCACCTCTATGACGCAGGGAGTGTAAAGTGGCCTTCATATTTAAGTTTGTCCGCGACGAATCTGGTGCCGTGACCGTGGACTGGGTCGTGTTAACTGCCGCCGTTGTTGGTTTGGGCATTGGCGTGATCGCCGTACTTGAGCCTTCCCTCAATAGTTCGGCCACCGCTATCAGCAACGCTGTGACTGACCATATCGCGACCTTGGTGAACTAAATTATTCGCCTGCCGAACGCGGCTTACCATTGATTTTTCCCTCATGTTTTGTCACTACCCTGTTTAGCTACGGCTAATTCCGGCTGCGTTAGGGGCAATTCATGCGTTTGGTTTTTATGTTGGTAATGATTACAGGGCTTGGCCTTGCTGGTTTCGCTGTTTTTAAGGTAATGCAACTGTTCCAAGTCTATCAAGCTGAAATTCTGCGCCTTGAACGGTCGATCATCGCACCAATTGAAACGGTAACAGTTATCGTCGCGACGACAGAAATGCGCTTTGGCGCATCTTTAACCCGTGAAAATGTTGTTGAGGTTATATGGCCAAAAGCAACGGCCCCTGCCAACGCATTTACGGATATGGCCGTATTGTTTGGGCCAGAAGGCAGCCAGCCCCGTTCGGTAACACGTGTGATGGAGCCGGGCGAACCCATTTTAGTCAGCAAAGTTACAAATATCGGCCAACCTGCCGACTTACGGTCACTTTTGGCGGAAGGCATGCGCGCATTTACAATTCCCATTGACGCTGTCAGTGGTGTAGGCGGGTTTTTGCAGCCGGGCGACCGTGTTGACGTGTATTGGAGCGGCACCGGGTCCAACGGTGAAACCGTCACACGGTTGATTGAAGAAGAAGTGATTCTCATTGCGATTGACCAAACCGCCGACCAGGACGTGAACCGCCCACAACTTGCCCGCACAGCAACCTTGCAAGTTTCTCCGAACCTTGTTGCAAAAATGGTACAGGCTCAGAATACCGGGCGCCTGACACTATCGCTACGCGGCATTGATGACTCAACGACGGTGGGAACATTCCAAGTAGGACAGGGCGAAGTTGTGGGTGAGCGCGCACCCGCACCCGTGGAAGAGATTATCTGCACACGCACAATTCGACGCGGAATTGACGTAGTAGAGGAAGTGATTCCCTGCACCGACGCCTCTCAAAACTAATATAATCGACATCAAGACCACCGTCTAACACATTGATTCTTGAAATCATTCGCGAGATAGCGCATCCTGCCCCGGATATCGGACAATCAAGATCCGAATAAATTTGCTGGAAACGGCTTTGAGAGGCAGGAAAAATGAAAGTCAATAGCCTAGTCAAGGCGGGGCTTCTGGGATTCGCGGTTACGATCTCGGGCGTCGCCACAGCGTCAGCACAGTCTGGCGTTTTAACAGTTACACGCGGCGCGACGTCAGGCACGATTATTGTCAGTGTTAATCGTGCAATCGTAGTTGAAAGTGACATACCCTTTGCCGAAATCTCGGTGGCCAACCCGGCCATTGCAGATATCGCATCACTGTCTGACCGCACGATATATGTGCTTGGTAAATCGGCAGGCTCCACCACGATGACGTTGCTGGACCCGAATGGTCAGCTCATCGCCAATGTGGACCTTCGTGTTCAGCCCGACCTTACTGAGTTCAAAGAACGGCTGGAAGAAATTTTACCCGGTGAACAAATTGAAGTGCGCACCGCCAATGATGGCATCGTGCTTTCGGGTCGGGTTTCAGGTGCGCGCAAAGTTGCACGTGCGTTGGAATTGGCCGAACGTTATGCGCCCGGCCGCGTAACGAACCTGATGATGGTTGGTGGTAGCCAGCAAGTTATGCTGCGCGTGCGATTCGCTGAGATGCGTCGCTCGGTTGCGAAAGAGCTTGGTTCCTTCCTTGGTGCTGAAGCTGGTGGCGTTGTGCCAGGAAATAGCGCCTCGTTTGGGCCCGGCACGGATGGTGGCGGTGCATTAAGCGTGCAGCTTGGTTTTGGCGGCGTTAGCCTTGACCTTATGATGCAGGCACTTGAAACGCGCGGTGTTGTGCGCACATTGGCTGAACCGAACCTGGTTGCCATCTCCGGTCAGGATGCTGAATTCTTAGCGGGTGGTGAATATCCAACGCCGGGCGCTGACGGGTCGATCGAATATCGTCCCTTCGGTGTGCAACTTTTGTTCAAACCCACCGTTATTGATGGCGACCTGATCAACCTCGAGCTCGGGACTGTTGTATCCTCGCTAGATACGGCAAGCGCGATCAGCCTTGGTGGTGACACGATCTTGGGCTTTACAACCCGCCGTGCCAGCACAACGGTTGAAATTCGTGATGGTCAAAGCTTTGCGATTGCGGGCCTGCTCCAAGACGATTTCAGTGATCTAAGCTCGCAAGTGCCGTGGTTGGGTGATGTACCTATCCTTGGCGCTTTGTTCCGCAGCGCTGAATATCGCCGCGAGCAAACCGAATTGGTGATCATCGTCACCGCTCATCTGGTGGTGCCAACCAGCGCCGAAGCCTTGGCTTTGCCAACGGACCGGATGCGCATACCGTCGGAAGAAGAACTCTTCTTGTTTGGCCGAGTTGAAGGCCGCAACGCTACGTCTACGGGCGGAAGCGAGGGCGGATTGACTGGCACAACTGGCTATGTATTGGAGTAAGCCCATGAAAACGCAAGTTAAAATCATGACCGCCGCCTCCGCCTTGCTGCTGGCCGGGTGTTTTCAGCCAGCGGGAACGCTGAACAACCAGAACTCGTTTGCGGGTGCGACGGAAAATAATATCATCGCCCAAAGCGTTACGCGCAACGGGATCGCCTATCTACAAGCCATGTCGGCGCGGTTCCGCGCCGAGGTACCAACGATGATCAACTTCGAATTCAACTCGTCGCGGTTGGATGCTGAAGCGCGCCGTATCCTTCAGGTTCAGGCCGATTGGATTAAGGCAAACCCGATCGTTCGGTTCCGGGTTTACGGCCATACCGACCGCGTTGGTAGTGCTGGCTATAACCAAGCACTTGGCCTCCGGCGCGCACGCTCTGCGGTGCAGTATCTGGTAAGCCTAGGTGTGCCCCGCAACCGGCTTGAAGCCTATACATCGCTTGGGGAAACCCAACCGATTGTGAACACCGAACTGCGCGAGCGTTTAAACCGCCGCACAGTCACCGATGTTACTGGCTTTGCACCCGGCTTTGATGCCGCCGATTTTGATGGCAAGCGTGCCGTGATCATCTATGGCGAATATGTCGGTGATGCGGGTTCTGAAATTGTGTCTGAGGGCGGGCTTTAATTAGCCCCCTTCGTTTTTCCTGTTGTAACTTTATAAGGCCACGTCGCTTGGCGACGTGGCTATTTTTTCGAAAACAGGTGATATGCAAGTCATTGTAGTGTGCTAGAATAATGTGTTAATCCTTATTCTTGTAATTTGTATTGAGGATTTGGTGCAGAACGGATTTCACGTTCAGCCTTAGCTAACAATCAGGGGTCAGAACCTAGCAACCTGAATGTGAAAAGGGCAGAACATAGTATCGAAGGCGAATATATGGCGCTGTTGAAGTTAAAAGAACGTAGTGTCGAGGCGTATTCTGTAGCCCAGAACCCAGACAGCTTTTCACAACTTGATTCTGATTTAGACGGATTATTTGGCGAAAACTGGGCCAATACGACCTATGAAAAGGCGGGCGAAGCGCTGGGCCGGGGTGATTTGGCAGGACACGAGATTGTGATTGCCTGCGTTGAGCATAAAGACGAAGGCAATCTCAAACCCATTGAAGCCTATATCAAAGCCGCTAAGCGCGCCAAACTACCTGTAATCATTGTTGCCCGCGATCTTGGCCCAACCATGCTGCACCATTTGTTGCAACTTGGCGCCGATGATTTTGTCCCCTACCCTCTCCCACACAACGCGCTCGCCAATATTTTTGAGCGGCTAAGCCATAAACGCCAACAAGCCACGTCAAACGAGCCCAAACGCCGCAAACGAAATGGCTTGGTTCTGCCAATCTACTCGGCAGCAGGGGGTGTTGGCGCGACAACCTTTGCCGCAAATTTGGCATGGGAGATGGCGCAACATACCCGAAAATCTGACCAGCGCGTTGCGCTTTTGGACTTTGACTTTCAATATGGCTCGATCGCAACATTGCTGGACCTGCCGCGCCGCGATGCGGTTTACGAATTGCTGACTGACCCGTCAACGCTGGACGGCGACACACTTAGCCAGGCGATGACATCGTTCAAATCTTCATTGGCCGTGTTAAGCGCCCCACCCGAGGCGATGCCGCTGGACATTGTGCAGCCCGAAGATATCTCGCGCATACTGAACCTGCTGCGCGAACGCTATGACTTTATCATTGTTGATTTGCCGCGCGCGCTCACAGATTGGTCGGGCACAATATTGACTGAAGCCGAGACATTCTTTTGCCTTCTGGAACTGGATATGCGCTCAGCGCAGAATTTGATGCGGTATCTGCGTGCTTTGCGGGCCGAAGATTTGCCCGGCGAAAAGATCCAGTATGTGCTAAACCGCGCGCCCGGTTTGACCAATTTGAACGGTAAAAGCCGCATCGCACGGTTTTCTGAAAGCCTTGGCATCGAGATCAAGATTCTCCTGCCCGACGGTGGCCGCCATATTAACGCCGCTGCCGATCAGGGTGTGCCACTTTCAGATTTCGTCCCGAAAAACCCACTTCGTAAAGAAATCCGCAAGATCGCGACGACAATTGTTGACTTGGCGACAGAGGCACGCGCCGCAATCGCCCAATAGGATAGCTGACCATGTTTCGACGGTTTAATCGCACGACTGACGGCCCTGAAATGGAAGAGGTTAGCCCCCTTCCACCACTGACGCTTGCGCCAGAGACCATTGTAAATAAAAAACCGACGGCCCCCAAGCTCACAGAAGATCAGCGCGAGCAGGTTGAGCGTGACCGTAAGAAGTCCGAACGTTTTATGAATATCCGCATGGATATACATAAACGGTTGCTTGAAACCCTAAACTTAGCCGCTATTGATAAGGCTTCTGAGGCTGATCTGCGCCGTGAAATTAGCGCGATTGCACGCGAAGGTGTGCTGGAAATGGGCGTTGTTTTGAACGGCGCCGAACAAAAACAGCTTCTGCAAGACCTGATTGATGAGGTCACTGGCCTTGGCCCACTTGAGCCGCTTCTTAAAGATGACACGATCAACGATATCTTGGTAAACGGCCCGCATCAGGTATTTGTCGAGCGATTTGGTAAACTTGAACTCACCCAAGTGCGCTTTAAAGATGATCGCCATCTTATGCGCGTGATTGATAAAATTGTGTCAGCTGTGGGCCGCCGTGTTGATGAAAGCCACCCCTATGTTGACGCGCGCTTGTCTGACGGGTCGCGTTTTAACGCGATGGTCCCACCCTGCGCGGTCGATGGGGCGCTGGTCTCTATTCGTAAGTTTTCGCGCGACAAGCTTTCTATCCCAGAACTAATTCAATTCGGTGCCTTTAACGAACAAATGGCGATGTATCTGGAGGCTGCGGTTTCCTGCCGTCTCAATATCGTCGTTTCAGGCGGTACCGGTTCGGGTAAAACCACCACGCTGAACGCATTGTCGAGCTATATCGACAATTCTGAACGTATTTGTACAATCGAAGACACTGCCGAATTGCAGCTTCAGCAGGTCCATGTGGCCCGTATGGAAAGCCGCCCCCCCAATGTCGAAGGCCGCGGCGCGGTTGGCCAACGTGATTTGTTGCGCAACGCGCTACGTATGCGGCCTGACCGTATCATTGTAGGGGAAACCCGTGGCGATGAAGTTATTGATATGCTGCAAGCCATGAACACCGGCCATGATGGCTCAATGACCACAATCCACGCCAACTCGGCGCGTGATGGTCTTAGTCGTATGGAAAACATGATTGCTATGTCCGGTATTGAAATGCCGCTCAAAGCGATGCGTGCGCAAATCTCAAGCGCTGTAAACCTGCTTGTGCAGGTGAGCCGCCTCTCTGATGGCTCTCGCCGTATGGTCTCAATCACCGAGGTGACGGGGATGGAAGGCGAAATCATTTCGATGCAAGAAATCTTCAAATTCAAACGTGAACGCATCGACGAAAACGGCAAAATCCAAGGTAAATTCACCGCCACTGGGTTGCGCACAGCCTATGCCGACCGTTTCAAACAGTGGGGCCATGAATTGCCCAACTCAATCTTTGCCGAAACCGCACGCCAACCCAAGGTAGGATAACAATGAGCATTGAGCCGCTAATTTATGCGCTTATCTTTATTGCAGTCTTCTTCCTGATTGAAGGCATCTATCTGGCTGCCTTTGGCAAGTCGGTTCGGCTTGAAAGCCGCGTAAACCGCCGCCTTCAGATGCTAGAAAAGGGCGAAACACGTGAAAGCGTGATGGAAACCCTGCGCAAAGAGCGTGATCAGCACCGCCAGGGCCGCGACATTCCCTTATTTACCCCATTGGCCAAAAAAGCAGCTGCGGCAAATATCGCATTTACGCCAATCGCGCTTGTAGGGCTTGTGGTTTTGCTGACCATAATTGTGTTCGTTGGGCTTACACTATTTACCGGCGCTGGCCTTTCCACACGTATCCCCGTCGCATTGGCTATGGGGTATGGTGCAGTATTTGTTTGGCTCGGATCAAAGGCCAAAAAACGTCTTGCCCTATTTGAAGAGCAGTTACCAGACGCTGTCGAACTCATTGTCCGATCGTTGCGCGTAGGCCATCCATTTTCGAGCTCTATTAACATCGTGGCCCAAGAAATGCCCGACCCGCTGGGCTCAGAATTCGGGGCTGTCGCCGACGAGGCCAGCTTTGGGGCTGAGATCGGTGAATGCTTAGTGCGCCTTTCAACGCGGATTGACGTGCAGGATTTGCGCTTTTTGGCGGTCGCCGTAACGATTCAAAGCCAATCAGGTGGCAACTTGGCCGAAATCCTTGATGGTTTGGCCAAGGTCATCCGCTCGCGCTTCAAACTGTTTCGCCGCGTGAATGCAATCACCGCCGAGGCAAAATGGTCCGGTTGGTTTCTGTCCATTTTCCCCGTTGTCGCCCTTGTAATGATCAACGTCATGCAGCCCGGCTATTACGATGAAGTTGAAAAAACCAAATATTTCCTGCCCGCTGCGGTGGTCGTTTTCGCCTTTTTGGTTGTGAACATCATTTTCATGCGAGCCATGGTAAACATCAAGGTTTGACCCGTGAGCACCATAACCTACAGCTATGACTTTATCATTGCGGCCCTGGGGCCGCTCGGCCCGTTGCTGGTCGCGGGCGGGCTTGGCTTTTTGCTGATCATCATATCTATTCCATTCGCGCTTAAAACAGGGCCAAATCCGTTCGAACGGCTGGGACGTGGTAATGTGGCATTTGGCGGCGGTGGTGACGCACAACGTCTAAACCTGCGTTATGACAGCGGCAAATTTGACCTATCGCGCTTTGAACAATATCTAACCCCACAAGACCAAAAAGAATTTACGGCGATGCGGCTCAAGCTTGTTCAGGCCGGGTACCGCAGCAAATCAGCTGTCGGCAATTTCACATTCGCCCGCATGGCCGGCGGAATTGTACTCATCCTTGCGGGCCTTGTGTTGATGTTGGTGCGCGGTAAAGATTTTGCGCCGACAGACCTAGCGCTTTATATCATTTTACCAGGAGTTGTTGGCTATTACGCGCCTACATATTGGGTTAACCGCCGCCGCACAGAACGCCAGACAAGCGTAACAAATGGCTTTCCTGATGCGCTGGATATGATGCTTATCTGTGTAGAAGCCGGGCAATCGCTTGATCAGGCGATTTTGCGCGTATCCAACGAGATACGTGGTGCGAACGCTGCTTTGGCTGAAGAGTTTGAGATCGTTGCCAACGAAATCCGCGCCGGCAAAGAACGCGTTGTTGTGCTGCGTGACATGGCTGAACGCTGTGGTGTTAATGATATTTCGGCCTTTGTAACAGTGTTGGTGCAATCGGCAACCTTCGGCACATCCATCTCTGATGCGCTGCGCGTCTATGCCTCGGAAATGCGCGACAAACGTGTTATGCGTGCCGAAGAGAAAGCCAACGTTTTGCCAACGAAACTAACGCTTGGCACAATGCTGTTTACCGTGCCGCCATTGCTAATCATTTTGGTTGGTCCGTCAATTCTGGATATTTACACCAACCTGCTTGGGGGCGGTGTGTGATCCTGAGACGAATGACTACCGCCCTTCTTGCTCTGAGCCTTCTGAGCAGTTGTGACAACGGATATGGCCGCCTCGACTCGGAACGGCGCGGCCCGCCGCCACCACCTGGAACAGTACGTGTTACCGAAGCCGTTGATGGTTTGGAAGTTGGCCATAATATGATGGCCGCGGGCGAATTTGAATTGGCGCTAGATGCCTATACCCGCGCCATCGAAACCCACGGGTTAAGCGCCGATGTCCTAAGTGCCATTGGCTCGGCCAATTTGCGACTTGGACGTATTTTACAAGCCCGACGCTTTTTGGAACGCGCTGTAGAATTGGATGAAAATTTCGCCGCTGCCTGGAACAACCTTGGCGTTGCGAATGTCGCCTTACGTGATTACCCCGATGCCCGCGGCGCATTTGAGCGCGCATTCGCGCTTGATAACGGTAATTCCGATGAAATTCGCCAAAACCTTATCCTTGCATTGAGTCTGTTGGGTGACACTTCCCAAGAAACTGCCGATGATACAAATTTCTTTCTGGTTCGGCGTGGCGCCGGGCGCTACCTATTGCTAGGGCAATAGAAAACATAAAAAGGCTCGGGCAGGCAAATGGGCACTTATAAACATCTGACTTTGGTTGCGGTATTGGCCGTGGCCGCCTGTGGGCCACGCCCACAGATAGATAATTCTGGTGAGTTGGCAACACTTGAAGCCATTGATGAGCAAACCATAACGGACATCATGCTCACCTCGGGCGATGCGGTGCAGGCCATCAACTTTTTCCGCGCAAAACTCGCCGAAGAACCCAACCGGGTTGATTACAAGCGTGGGCTCGCAGAAAGCTATGTCCGCGCTCGTCAGCATGACCAAGCCATCTTGATCTATGAACAATTGGACGAGGCTGGGCAGGCAACGCCTGATGATTTGATGGCGCTGGCGGATGCCTATTTGCGCAATGGTGGCTGGGATGAGGCGCGGGCCACATTGGCCAAAGTGCCCCCAACCCTTGAAACATATGATCGTTATCGCATTGAAGCCCTGCTCGCCGACAATAGTCAAGAATGGGACCGCGCTGATAGTTTTTATGAAACCGCGCGTGGTCTAACCACATCGCCAGCCGGTATTCTGAACAATTGGGGCTACTCCAAACGCGTGCGTGGCCAATACGACGAGGCTGAGCGCCTGTTTAGACAGGCCTTATCGTATGATAGTACCTTGTTCACCGCGAAAACCAACCTCGCAGTTGTGCGCGCCCTGCAAGGCAATTATCGCCTGCCCATCATCCCGATGACGGATGTTGAAAAGGCCGTGCTGCTTTATGAAGTTGCGCGGATAGCTGCAAACCGAGGCGACCGCGATATCGCGCGCGGACTACTCGAACAGGCAATCGACACGCATCCTCAACATTTTGACGCTGCTGTGCAGGCGCTAGAAACCCTCAACCGTGGGCCCGTTCAGTAATGGTTGTTTGGGCTGCGGTCTTTCTGGCACTTACCTTTGTGCCCGCGATGATGGTTGTTTATTACGACCTTCGCTATATGCGCATCCCCAACAATCTGGTGCTAATCACAGCTGCAATTTTTCTGTTAGCCGGGCCATTCTTGCTTGATTTTGGCGATTACCTGATCCGCGCCTCGCTTGGCCTATTTGTGTTGGCGCTGGGGTTTTTGCTGCACCTCACAGGCCGTGTACCGGGCGGCGATATCAAATACGCAGCCGCCATTCTGCCCTATGTGGCCAGCAATCAGTTGATTGAGTTTGTGTTCATCCTATCAGTCATGGGCATTCTGGGCGTTATCGTTCATCGTGGGGCTAAATGGGTTGGGCTTGTACCGGTTGATTGGGTGTCATGGCAGCGCAAAGGCGCCTTCCCCTACGGGCTATCCTTGGTGGCGACATTGCTTTTTTACCTCGCACGTGCGGTGTTTATTGCCCCCGCCTAACCGCAAACAAAAACATCTGCGGAGTCTCCAGCACCAGATCCAAACCAAAATCTGCCGCCTCAAGCGCATCCATCGCAGCACTGCGTGTCTCACGACTAAGTGGGCATTTCGGCAGGATAATCAGACCGGCATCTGCAAATCCGGGATCCGCGCCATAATACCAAGGCGCACCGCCCTTGAGCCGTGGCACATCGCTAATTAGCGGTACTAAATTTAACAAATCTGCCATGAACACCGCTTTGCCCTGATAGTTGGGCAGACTATAGATGGATGTAGAATAGGCCTGTGCCAAGCGTACAAGTCCATCTTGAGATCGGCAATCTGGAATGGTTAGCCCATTAAAAACCCGTAGCGGCGCATCGCCCGGCAAACCTTCTATCGGTTCAATGACATCAGACTCAGCCAAGCGTTCCGTGCGAAGCCAAACATCAGATAAAGGACCAGACGGCGTGATTTGTGCAAACAGCGTCCAATCAACAAACAACCCGCGCGACAGTGATGTTGTTAAGGTCAGCATAGTCGGGGCGAGTGCCACAAACGCCGCCGTGCTAATCACGATGCCAACCTCGCGCATTTTGCCCGAAATAGGCAAATTCGCCGCGACAATAAACCCAACTAAAAACAACCATTTCGGGTCATTCCCCCAATTTTGCCACGTGGTCAGCACAAAAGCCGGGGCCAATAGGAGCAAATACAGCCCTAGTTGCAGATGGCCTGATTTGCGCAGCCAAATGATCGCTGCAACCAAAGCCACAGATCCGGCGATAAACTTGGGCGCGGATAAGATGCTGCTTAAATCGTCGCCCGGTTGGCTGCGTTGTGAATGCAACGCAACTTGCAGCAAGTCATTTGCATAGGCCTGCCAAAATGGAATGCCGAGCAATAAGGTTGTAAGTGCAAACACAATGGCCCCGATACCTGCCAACATCGCCAACACGAAAAACCGCCGTTGGGCCAGCAATATCAGCCCAATTGGTGGTGCAAAGGCGATGAAGAAGGTCATTTTCGTAAGGGCGAGCGCCGACAGCCCCAAGCCAAGCAAAAGCGCCAAGCCCCAGCCCCGCTCGGCATATCGCGCTGGCCATAGCACAGCCACTAACATGCAAAACACCACAACCCAGCACCAGCGGTTATAGTACATTGACAGTGATGTTGCGGTTGACGTGCCACCGTAAATAAGTGCCGCACCCAGTATGACCATTGCCGCGCCAAAGATTAGCCGCATCAGCCCAGAGAGCCGCGTTTGCCCAACCCACCAAATAGCCGGCGTCAGCAGCACGGTCACCAATAGGTTTGACAATAGCGCCGCCTTACCCCCGGCAAAACCAAGCGACAAAAACAGCGCAACAGGCGCGATCGACAAAATGCCAAGCGGTGTCATAAAATCCAAATGCGGAATCTCGCCTTCAGACATGCGCAGACCAGCATCTATCATATGAAATAGGTCGCCCTCATGGCCGGTAATGCCAACGCGCGTGGGCCAGCCCATGGCAAAGGCCACCACAGCCAGAAGTGCTAAAAGATATATCGCAAACCGCATCGCCAACCCTCAATTTCGTCGCAGTCGAATTAAGACCTGCAAACTTTTGAGAAATATGCGAAAATATGGAACTGATTGCACGGGGTAAGTTGCTTAATCCCCCCTCAACGGGCTAAATTCGGCACGAAACCATAGGGTAAGATCACTATGAATATTCCAGCCAAGACCAATTTAGCGCCTGAAACACCGCGCAACAGCGCCCAACTGGGCATTCATCCAACGCTCCTGCGTGAGATTTTGCTCAAGACCATGTTTCGCCGCAGTATTGATGGTGTTGGTGAAATTGCCGAAGCGCTGAGTATTTCAGTGCCCATAGCCCAAGAATTAATCGACCGCGCACGCGAGTTGAATTATATTGAAACGCTGGGCGCATCGCGTCTGGATGAAACCAAAGAACTACGCTTTCAGCTTACCGATGCCGGGCGCAGATTGGCACAAGATGCGCTGAGCCAGTCAGAATATTTTGGGTCCGTACCGGTGCCGCTGCCAGAATATGAAAAACAGGTGCGCAAGCAATCTATCCGCAATGCCGCTGTGTCACGCGAAGATCTGACGGCCAGTTTTACCAACTTGGTTATCGCCGATGAGATGTTTGAACAGCTTGGGCCCGCCGTAAATGCCAGCCGCTCAATTCTCATGTATGGTCCACCGGGTAACGGGAAATCCTCGCTCGCCAATGCAATATGCGAAGCCTATCACGATGTGGTTTATGTACCGCATTTTCTCGAATATAGCGGCAACGTCATCGCGGTTTATGACCCGCTTATTCATCGTAAAATCAAAGAAAAGCACGAAGATACCGGCACGCTGCGCCTCACCTCCGCCACCCATGACCCGCGTTATGTGCGATGCTATCGCCCCACGGTCATAACTGGGGGTGAACTGACGCTCGACATGCTTGATCTATCTTACAATCCGGTTAGCCGCACCTATCAGGCGCCTTTGCAGCTCAAATCAGCTGGCGGGGTGTTTATTGTTGACGACCTTGGCCGTCAGGTTGCCAGCCCGCAAGCATTGGTAAATCGTTGGATTGTGCCGATGGAACATGGCTATGACATTCTGACACTGCAATCAGGGCAAAAATTTACCGTGCCGTTTGACACGAAGGTCGTGTTTTCCACCAACTTCCCCCCCAGTAAGATTTTTGACAAAGCTGCGCTGCGGCGTATTTATTACAAAATCTATGTCGGCAATCCGGGGCGGGATATTTTCGTCAAAATATTCGTGTCCACCGCCAAACGTTACCCGATTGAGTTTAGCGAAGATGTGCTGATGCATCTGCTCGCCAAGAAATACCCCACCGTGGATAATGAATATGCCGCCTTCCACGCGCCTTTCCTCATTGAACAGATGATCGCGTCCTGCACCTATCACGGAGAACCGGCGCGCATGTCCATTCCGCTGGTTGATGCCGCTTGGGAGCATTTGTTCATTCGCGACGGGGAATAACCTGCTACCCCCAGCCTTTGCGGCCTGGTTTGCCACGCGCGGCTGGCAGGCGCATCCGCATCAATTGGCATTACTGGCCGCTGAGGATGCCGCGCTCCTGCTGATCGCCCCTACAGGCGGCGGCAAAACATTGGCAGGTTTTTTACCGACATTGGTCGATTTGGCCGATCGTCCCCATATCGGGCTCCACACGCTGTACATCTCGCCGCTCAAGGCGCTTACCACCGATATTGCCCGCAACCTTGCCCGGCCCGTGGCCGATTTATCACTGGATATACGCATTGAAGACCGCACTGGCGACACCAAGCAAAGCCAGCGCGCGCGCCAACGGGTAGATCCGCCGCATATTTTGTTAACGACGCCCGAATCATTGGCCTTGCTGCTATCCTACCCGGAAGCCCCAAAAATTTTTGCCGGTCTCAAGCGGATCGTGGTCGATGAAATTCATGCTTTGGCCGAAAGCAAACGCGGTGATCAGTTGATGCTTGGCCTATCACGACTGGCAACGCTCGCCCCGCATGCGCGGCGCGTGGGCCTTTCAGCCACAGTCGAAGACCCGGCGGCATTGGCTGATTTTATGGCGCCCGCAAATGCCCCTTGCCGCATAATCATGGCCCCACCCGGCCCCGACGCCGATATCGGCTTTTTGGCCACGACCACCCCGCCACCATGGGCGGGCGGTGGTGGCCGTTGGGCGGCTGCCGAAATATTGGAACAGGTCAAACAAGCCCGCACAACGCTAATTTTCATCAATACCCGCGCCCTTGCAGAACTGTTTTACCAAGCCCTTTGGGCGGTGAATGACGAAAACCTACCCATTGGGCTACACCATGGCAGCCTATCGCGCGAGGCACGCACGCGGGTGGAACAGGCGATGACCACCGGCGGCTTGCGGGCGATCGTCTGCACCGGAAGCCTTGATTTGGGCATTGATTGGGGCGATGTCGATTTGGTTATCCAGATCGGTGCGCCCAAAAATGTAAAACGTCTGGTGCAGCGCATTGGCCGCGCCAACCACCGCTATAATACGCCGTCGCGCGCCCTGCTGGTGCCTGCCAACCGGTTTGAGGTGTTGGAATGCCAAGCCGCGCTCGACGCCGTTGCTGCGCATGATTTAGACGGCGAACCCCGTGGGTCCGGCCCGCTCGATGTGCTGTGCCAGCATATTTTACTCTGCGCCTGCGCCGGCCCACTGGATGCTGACAGGCTATTTGCTGAGGTTAAAGGCGCTGGCCCCTACCGCGGTCTTGGCCGGGCGGAGTTTGATGAATGTTTAGAATTCGCAGCCACGGGCGGCTATGCCCTGCGCGCCTATGATCGGTGGCAGCGGCTTGTGCTGCAAAACGGGCTTTGGCAATTGCGCGACCCCCGCACCACCCGCGCCCTGCGCATGAATATCGGCACGATTGTTGGCATTGAAATGCTCAAGGTGCGCCTTCGCGGGCGCGGTGCCGCTTTAGGTGAGGTCGAGGAAAGTTTTGCCGCCCAACTGGTGCCGGGTGACACATTTTTGATGGGCGGCGAAATTGTTTGCTTTGAAGGCCTGCGTGATATGGCTGTTGAAGTAAGTCGTCGGTCCAGCCGTAAACCCCGTGTGGCGGTGTTTTCCGGTAGCACATTTTCAACCTCGACTTTGCTTAACCGCCGTGTGCAAGAAATTATTGACGACCGCGCCTGTTGGGCTTGCCTGCCCAGCCACACCGCCCAATGGTTGCACCAGCAAAGCGAAATTTCTGCCCTTCCCCGCCCCGGCCGCCTGATGGCCGAAACATTTTGGCGTGCCGATCAGGAATTTCTGTGCCTTTACGCCTTTGCGGGCCGCGCCGCGCATCAAACACTGGGCCTGCTACTAACCAAGCGCATGGAGGCGGAGGGGCTGGAGCCGCTTGGCTTTGTCACCAATGACTATGCCCTGCTGATTTGGAGCCTCCAACCCGTGGCCGACCCCACAGCGCTGCTTGATATTACCGGGTTGCGCGATGGTTTGGATCGCTGGATGGGTGATAATGCGGTGATGAAACGCGCCTTTCGTAACATCGCCACCATTGCCGGGTTGATAGAACGCAACCTGCCCGGCCTGCGCAAAACCGGCAGGCAGGCAACATTTTCCTCTGATATCCTGTATGACACATTGCGCAAATATAGCCCCGAACACCTATTGCTGCGCATCACCCGCGACCAAGCCATGCGCGGCATGGTGGATTTTGAGCGCATCGAAACCATGTTGGCTAAGGTGGCGGGCCGGATTGACCATATCCGCGCACCCCATGTAACCCCGCTCGCCGCGCCACTATTGCTCGAATACGGCAAAGTGCCCATTGCCGGGGCGGGGGCAGAGCGGTTGGTGGTGGCTGAAGCCGCGCGCCTTATGGCCGAAGCAGGGCTTGAATAATCTCGCTGTTTCTGGAAACTGCCCGTCATGAGTGGGTATCAGTTTGAATTTCAGGGCACAGAACTGTTGGCCATGGCCAGCGGCGCATTGCATTGGCCGGCGCAAAACCTGCTTGTCGTCTCTGATTTACATTTGGGTAAGTCTGAGCGCATTGCCCGGCGAGGCGGCGCGCTGCTACCCCCTTATGAAGTGCTCGAAACCCTGTCGAGGCTGACCGATATTGTTGAGACGCTCGACCCCGCCGAAGTCATCTGCCTTGGTGACAGCTTTGATGATCTTGCCGCGGTTGAGGCATTGGAAGAACCCGATTTTGCCGAGCTTAAGCGGCTATCGGCTGGCCGGGTTTGGACATGGATTGAGGGCAATCATGATGCCGGGCCGGTTTCGGTGCCGGGCAGCCATTTGGCTGAGCGCCGGATTGATGGCGTGGTTTTTCGCCATATTGCGCAAGCGGGCGCACAGGCCGAGGTTTCGGGCCATTACCACCCCAAGCTGCGCTTGGCAGCGGGCCGCGCGCGCCCGTGTTTTTTGTATGACAGTGCGCGGATCATCATGCCAGCATTCGGCACTTATACAGGCGGCATGTCTGCGCGCGACCCGGTGTTTGACGCGTTACTCGCGACCGATGCCCGTGCCGTGTTAACCGGTGCCAGCGCCATTGTATGCCCACGCTAGGGTAAATCTAATGCGCGTATTGCAGCCTGATAGGCGCGTGAAACCGGCACTTCAAAGCCGCCTTGTAGCAGCAACCACAAGCGGCCATTTTCACGGCGCAGCCCATGCATGGCCCGGCGCGCAACCCAATGGCCGCGATGCACTTGCATAGCAAAACAGAACCGCCCGTCACCAAAGCGCAATAAGGCAAGCGCCCCGCCAAGCCCAGCGCATCCTAGGTGCCAAAAAGCCCGGTTAACGCCGCGCTGATCGTAGCCAATAGCCAAACAGCCAATAGCATGCGGCGGCGCGGGGTTAGCATTTCACGCATCGTGAACGGGCCTTTCTGCCATTGTCAAAGAAAATGGGTTGATTCATGCAAGCCAACTTGGGGCGGTTGCGGCGGTTTGGCAAAGGTAGGCCACGCAACATTAATAGGAGCTTACATGAACCTGACCCCCTTGCTGAACGCCAGCCCCGCCATTCATTTCCATATGATCGGCATCATCACCGCGCTCATAGCGACGCTGCTTATATTCGCTCGCGCACGCCGTTCGGCCCAACATCGCATATTTGGCTGGGTGTGGGTTGTCGGCATGGCCTTGGCCGCCGGGTCAAGCTTCTTTATCCCATCTATTGAGCAGGGCGGCGGTTTTAGCCCCATTCACATCATCTCGATCTATGTTTTTTGCGGGATTGTCGCCGGTATCCGCGCCATTCGCAAACACCGCAACATACGCGCCCATCGCAACGCCATGGTCGGCATGACAATCGGCGGACTTGGCATTGCCGGCATACTTTCGTTTTTGCCGGGTCGCATCATGACCGCCGTTATCCTTGGGTTTTAGGCGGTCAGGCCTTCGGGCTCAGCCAAGCCATTGGCGCGGCAGGTGGCGGTTAGGGTATTGGCCAATAGGCAGGCAATGGTCATCGGGCCAACGCCGCCGGGCACCGGGGTAATGGCCCCAGCCACAGCTGCCGCGCTGGCAAATTCCACATCGCCAACCAATTTGGTTTTACCGTCACGCTCTATCCGGTTAATGCCAACATCAATCACCGTGGCACCGGGTTTCACGTAGTCACCCGTAATCATTTCAGCCCGGCCTACGGCAGCCACCAATATATCAGCCCCACGGCAGACGGCTTTCAAATCTTTGGTGCGCGAATGCGCAATTGTGACCGTGCAGCTATCTTTCAACAATAGGTTCGCCATTGGCTTACCCACAATGTTTGATCGCCCCACCACAACCGCGTTCAGCCCCGAAAGGCTGCCATGATGGTTGCGCAGCATCATCAAACAGCCAAGCGGCGTGCAGGGCACCATAGATTTTTGCCCTGTGCTCAACAGCCCCACATTGGAAATATGGAACCCGTCGACATCTTTAGCCGGGTCAATCGAGTTGATCACAAGGTCTTCGTTCAAATGGCCGGGCAACGGTAGTTGCACCAGAATACCATGCACCGCAGGGTCAGCGTTCAGCTTGCCAATCAGCGCCAGCAAATCCGCCTCAGCCGTTGCAGCATCAAGTTTATGCTCATATGAATTCATGCCAACCTCAACCGTCAGCTTGCCTTTTGAGCGGACATAAACTTCCGAGGCCGGGTCTTCGCCCACCAGCACCACGGCAAGGCCGGGCACGATGTTATGGTCAGCCTTTAGGCGTGCCACATAGGCTGCCACCTTTTCGCGCACTGTGGCTGCAAAGGCTTTGCCGTCGATCATTGCTGCGGTCATTCACGCTCTCCCGTCTATTTCATTTCGGGCGCTGATAGTTTCTGCGTCCTGTTTGGTTCGTCTTGGGTCGTTGCCTAATCTTGGCGCGGCGTTCCACCCAAAACCGCTTCTTCACGCGCGATTGACCAGTTGACGATGGTCCGCCACAGGTTTTCTGCCAAGTCCGCGTCATAGCCCAGCGCATCGGCACTGGCGCGCACTTTTTTCACCACCTCTTCAACGCGGCTATCAATCCGCGCTGGCATACCATTGGTCGTTTTCAATGTAATCGCGCGGTCAATCATCGCAGCCCGTGCGGCCAATAGGCTCACAAGCTCGTGGTCAAGCGCGTCAATCGCATCACGCAGTTCTGGCATTGAATGGCAATCACTTGGGTCTTTATCACGGCGGGTCACGGCTGGTCCTTAGGTGGCTGATCAGCGTCTATGTAGGACGCAATGCAGCCACCCGCAACCCGAACCGCTTTAGAACAAGCCGTCAATCTGCCCAGCCGCGTTGATGCCGATTGTTTCGGCAGCAGGATGGCGCGGTAGGCCCGGCATTGTCATGATCTCACCGCAGATCACCACAACAAACCCAGCCCCGGCTGACAGGCGCACTTCACGCACTGGCAAGCTGTGGCCCGTAGGCGCGCCACGGCGGTTCGGGTCGGTTGTGAAGGAATACTGGGTTTTAGCCATGCAGACCGGCAAATGGCCATAGCCCGCCTCTTCCCATGTTTTTAGCTGATCACGGATGGATTTATCGGCCAGCACTTCATCAGCGCGGTAAATACGCTTGGCGACAGTTTCGATTTTTTCAAACAATGACATGTCATCGGGGTAAAGCGGGGCAAACTGGCTGGCACCGCTTTCAGCAATTTCCGCAACCCGTGTTGCCAATTCTTTAATCCCGGCTGAACCCTGCGCCCAATGTTTGCACAAAATCGCTTCTGAACCCTGCGCCTCAACATAGGCTTGTACGGCTGCGATTTCGGCATCTGTATCCGATACGAAATGGTTGATACCAACCACAACCGGCACACCAAAACTTTTTAGGTTTTCAATATGGCGGCCAAGGTTGGCACAACCTTTCTTAACGGCCTCAACATTTTCATTACCAAGGTCGTCTTTTTTCACGCCACCATTCATTTTCATAGCGCGCACTGTGGCAACAAGTACCACACAATCAGGCGCTAGGCCCGCTTTGCGGCATTTGATATTCATGAATTTTTCGGCACCCAAATCGGCACCAAAGCCAGCTTCGGTCACCACAAAATCGGCCAATTTCAGCGCGGTAGTTGTTGCGATAACCGAATTACAGCCATGCGCGATATTGGCAAATGGGCCGCCATGCACGAAGGCTGGGTTATTTTCCAGCGTCTGCACAAGGTTTGGCTGCATAGCCTGTTGCAACAGCACAGTCATCGCACCATCGGCCTTGATATCGCGGCAATAAACAGGTGATTTATCACGGCGCGAGGCGACGATAATATCACCAAGGCGCTGTTTCAGGTCGGCCAAATCTTTGGACAGGCACAAAATCGCCATAACTTCAGACGCAACTGTAATGTCAAAACCGGTTTGGCGGGGGAAGCCGTTGGACACGCCACCAAGGTTTACAACGGTATCGCGCAGCGCGCGGTCGTTCATGTCCATCACGCGGCGCCAGGTAATACGGCGCGCGTCAATTTCCAGCTCATTGCCCCAATAGATATGGTTATCAATCATCGCGCTAAGCAGGTTATGCGCCGAGGTGATGGCGTGAAAATCGCCGGTGAAATGAAGGTTCATTTCTTCCATCGGCACAACCTGTGACAGGCCACCACCAGCGGCCCCACCCTTCATACCAAAATTCGGCCCGAGGCTGGCTTCGCGGATACAAACGACAGCCTTTTTGCCAATCGCATTCAACCCATCGCCAAGGCCCACGGTCGTGGTGGTTTTGCCTTCACCAGCCGGGGTAGGGTTGATGGCTGTTACCAGTATCAACTTGCCGTTCGGACGGCCTTCTAGCGACTTGATAAATGTCTCAGACACTTTCGCTTTATCATGGCCAAAGGGCAGCAGGTCATCTGTTGGGATGCCGAGCTTGGCGCCAATTTCTTGAATTGGGCGTTTATTGGCTTCGCGTGCGATTTCGATATCTGATTTATAGGCCATGAATTTTGGTTCCTGTTGGGTGATTGCGCATTTGCGGGCATAAGGTGCCAAATGCGAAGGTCGCACAATGATTTTTGCGACATATCGCAGGTTTAATTCGACTTTCGATGTTTCTGATACCGGCCACAGTTTCTAAATTGGCTAGGCCAGCGGCAGATAGACTCGTTGCGGCGGCACATGCAGGCGCATCTTGTCGCCAATCGTTAGGCTGCCCGGGCGTTCCACCCATGCCATAACCCCACGCCGGTTGCGCGCGGCGGGCATAAATCCTTGGCCCTTGCCGGGGAAATCCATTTCAATTTCGCAGGCAGGAAATTGGCAGGGACCGTTTTCCATATCAACGGTAATAGACGTGCCATTTTCCGATATCAGGCGGCTATTGGGGGGTAGCAGGGTCAGGTCGGGAATACCTGAAAGCACCAGCGTTGCGCCCAAATATTCTGGCGGTAGCCTGTCCATCCCCATATCCGCTGCCATCAAGGCGAGTTCTTCAGCCGATAAAATGCTTAGCTGGCGCACATTGCGAATTTCGGTGCCTTTGGGGTATTGGCTGGTAACACGCACGCAGCTTGGGCGGGTTATGCCTGAATGGCTTTCACCGACAACGCCTTCAAAATGAAGTGTTAGCGTTTTACGCGATTCGGCGCGCAGGCTTGCAGCGCGGTCGGGGACCACACCTAAAAAGGTGATTGTGCCGTAGAGTTCGGTGGGGTTCAAAATGGGCATTTGCGGTTTTTGGGCTATGGCGCGCAGCATGCCGCCAAGCTAAATAAAGGTCCACTATTAAAAAGCGGCCCCAGATTGGGTCTGGGGCCGTTATTATCATTTGTATTTGGCTTAGCTTGTTGGCTCGGGGGCCATCTCCCCATCGCCTTTTGGCTTTTTACCAGCCTTGGGTAGCGCGGTTAGGCTTGGCTTGGCAGCCGCGACCTTTTCGGCCGGCTCATCCGCGCCCGGCTGCGGTGGCTTGCCATCCATCACACGCTGAATTTCTGCGCCGGTCAGGGTTTCATATTCCAACAGGCCCTGCGCCAAGCGCTCAAACTCATCCGCATTGTCCAAAATAAGTTGGCGCGCCCCGTCATAGCCCGCCGCGATCAGGTCTTTGACCTCTTTTTCGATCAACTCTTTGGTATGGGCTGACACCGAGAAACCACCCGTGGTACCAGAATAGCCCTGATGTGCCTCGGAATAGTCAATATTGCCCACCACATCAGACATGCCCCAGCGCATAACCATAGCCCGCGCAATGCCCGAGGCTTGCTGGATATCGCCCGATGGGCCGTTGGACACGCGGTCTTCACCATATTTGATGATTTCCGCAGCCTTACCCGCCATTGTCATGGTGATACGCTGCTTGGCCTCATCCTTATGCATGTTCAGCCGGTCCATTTCAGGCAGGCTTACAACCATACCCAAGGCGCCGCCACGCGGAATGATCGTGGCTTTGTAAACCGGGTCACATTTTGGTAGTTTCATGCCCACAATCGCATGGCCTGCCTCATGATAGGCGGTCATTTCTTTTTGGTCGGCGGTCATCACCATGCTGCGCCGCTCGGCCCCCATCATGACTTTGTCTTTGGCAAACTCAAAATCAAACATGGTTACAAAACGCTTGCCGGTACGCGCTGCCATAAGCGCCGCCTCGTTCACAAGGTTTGCAAGGTCCGCACCCGAAAAACCGGGCGTGCCGCGCGCAATGATCCGCAGATCCACATCCGGGCCAAGTGGCACTTTGCGGGCATGCACAGCCAAAATTTTGTCACGGCCCTTAATGTCTGGGTTTGGCACATGCACCGTGCGGTCAAACCGGCCGGGGCGCAGAAGCGCAGGGTCCAGCACGTCTTTGCGGTTGGTGGCGGCGATAATAATTACGCCTTCATTCGCCTCAAACCCGTCCATTTCAACAAGCAATTGGTTAAGCGTTTGCTCACGCTCATCATTACCACCGCCCATGCCCACACCGCGTGAACGGCCAACGGCATCAATTTCGTCAATAAACACAATGCAGGGCGCATTTTTCTTGGCCTGTTCGAACATATCGCGCACGCGGCTTGCGCCAACGCCCACGAACATTTCAACAAAATCTGAACCCGAGATGCTAAAGAACGGCACGCCAGCTTCGCCAGCAATGGCGCGGGCTAGCAAGGTTTTACCTGTGCCCGGCGGGCCAACAAGCAGCGCGCCTTTGGGGATTTTACCACCAAGGCGGCTAAATTTCTGCGGATCACGCAGGAATTCAACAATTTCTTCCAGCTCTTCTTTAGCTTCATCAATGCCCGCGACATCGTTAAAGGTAATTTTGCCTTGGCGTTCGGTCAGCAACTTAGCCTTGGATTTGCCAAACCCCATCGCGCCGCCGCGCCCACCGCCCTGCATGCGATTCATGTAGAACACCCAAAACCCGATCAGTAGCACCGCAGGCAGCATAAGCGAAATCAGAGATAAAAAGCCCGACTGTTGCTGCGGCACCGCCCTCACATCCACTTCTGCGGCTGTCAAAATCTCAACAAGGTTGGAATCGAAGGGCTGAATTGTGCGCTGTTCTTGCGCCGATGTTCGTGAGCGATAGGTAACCACCTCGCCATCCAACACAGCACTCACAACATCCCCCGCCTCAACCTGATCTAGAAAATCAGAATAGGTTGGTTGGGTATTGGCGTTATTGGCGCCGTTAAATGCACTGTATAGGGCGAATACCAGAACGATTAGGATGCCCCAAAATGCCAGTCCGCGCGTATTGCCCATTGGCAATTCTCCTTATTCAATCGCCATGCACGCAGCGCCCGGATCGGGCGGCGCGCTGACCTTGTGTCTAACATAGGTTCTTATGCGCGGCTTTCAACGTGTTATCAGCGCCTCATAAAAGCCTTTTGAGCTGCCGACAAGCGCACAGCGTAGATTTGGCTGCAAAACCACCATAGGAGCGGCGATCAAGCGCCCGTTGCGCCATTGCCCGGGCGTGGCCATAAGGGCAGCACGCGGCCAACCGCTTTCGCGCCAGTCACTGCAACCCGCCAGCCCAGCAGCACCAAGCGGCCCTATTTCATCACCCGCGCGCAAATCTCCCAGCAATTGCCAGCGGCGATCCCAAATCATGCCTTCACAACCCTCAGCAAGCACCGTAGTCGCGCAGGCCGCCAATTCGCGCATTAGCAACACATTTTCGCCTTCAGCCTGTGTTTGCACACCACCAAGGCAGCGGCCTGGTGCGTCGGGCTGGCAAATATGTGTATCGAGCGCGGTGAGCGAATCCAGTCGCGGTCGGTATGGCGCACCGTTGATCCAGCCGATTGCGCCGGCTAAAAGCCGCAAACGCAGTTCATCTGGCGCGGCAGAATAATCATGGCGACGCAGGCTTAGCATGCCAATTGAACCGGCCATGGCCACCGTTTCTGCCAACTGTCGCGTCGCATATTCCAGCGCCGTGCGCGCCCTTGCCATTTGCGTGGCTGTGGCAGTCAACACATCCGGGCCAAGCCCCAAATCCGCCAGCATACCGGCCGATTTTCGCAAACGGATACGTGTGAATTGCGAATCATCATTGCTCGGATCATCAATCCAGCTTTGGCCGATTTCGGCCAAATACAGGCGCAAATCCGCGCGGTTAATCCCCAGCATCGGGCGCAACCAAACTAGGCTATTATGTTGGCGTTGCGCTTGCATGGCGGCCAAACCGTCCACCCCCGAACCCCGCGCCAAGCGCATCAAAAAGGTTTCGGCTTGGTCATCGGCGGTATGGCCTAGCGCCACACCCGCAAGCCCGCGCGCTGTGGCCCAATCACCTAATAAACCATAGCGCGCCTGCCGGGCCGCATCTTGCAAATTCCCCTGCTTGTCCCAGCCACGCCATTCCAGCACCTCATGCGTAATGCCTAGCGTTGCACATAAGGTGGCAACGGATTGCGCTTCATCGGCGGCAGTTGCGCGTAGCCCGTGGTCTACGCTGGCCACAACAATTTCACGCTGCTCCCATTTATGTAATAGCCGCAACAACGCCATTGAATCGCCGCCGCCGGACACGGCGACCCCAATTTTTCCATTTGGAAATTTCGACAGATAGGGCGCTATTTGCACCAATAACGCGGCTTCAAGGCTCATTCGCAGCCCAGTTCCGCCTTCTGCGTTGCAACGCTTTGCAATAGCTCGTCTGTAATATTGGGATAGCGGATCAGCACCTCGGCCAAAGTCAGGCAGGCCTGTTCATGTTGGTTCAAATGTTCAAGACTAATGGCCAACCCTACAAGCGCATAAGGGGCGCTTGGTGCATCGGGTGCGCCAGAAAAGCTTTTCAGAAATGTCCGCGCCGCCTCTTGATGCTCTCCCATCGCTGAAAGCGCGCGCCCCTGATACAGCCGCGCCTCACCCGCGCGCGTTCCATCAGGATAGCTGGAAATGAATTCAGCCATCAATCGGGCAGCCATTTCCATATCACCCGCATCAAACGCGGCGCGTGCGGCTTCAAAATCGGGTTGCTCACCATGCATTGTTTCACTGGGTTCGGCAGTACCCAATGGGTTCGGTTCAGTTGACAGCAGCGCTACATCACCACCTTCAAGTGTGGTGATCCGAACTTCAATATCCCGCAACCGCCGCGCGCCATCTTCGGCAATGCGCAAAATACGGTTTTCAGCAGCTTCAATCTTACCGGTCATCTGGCGCAGATCTTGGGCCAAACTGTCCAGCCGTACCAAAACGCCGCCTGCATCGCTCGCAGTTAGCCCAGAATGGTCAGGCGTGCTCACTTCAGCGCGCAAGCTCTCAAGCTCCGTCGCCAAACCCGCAAGTTCGTTACGCATATCCGATAGGGTTGTATCTTGCGCGGCGGCGCCGGTTGCAAGGCTAAGGCAAAGGCCTATGACACCAAGAAAGGGGCCGCCGCGCATAAAACTAAGCGCCCATGCCGCCAGAGACAACCGTTACTGCCCGGCGATTACGCGACCAGCATTCTTCGGTTGAACACACAGCAAGCGGGCGTTCTTTGCCATAGGAAACAACCGAGATCCGGCTTTCCAAAATACCTTGGCTCACCATGTAATTGCGAACCGAGGCTGCGCGGCGTGCACCCAATGCAAGGTTATACTCGCGCGTGCCTTGCTCATCGGCATGGCCTTCAATCAAAATCATCCGGTCAGGATATTGGCGCAACCACGCAATCTGGGCGTCCAACACTGTTTGGCCAGCGTCAGTTACGGTTGATTGGTCAACTTGAAACTGGATCGTGTCGCCGATCCGCTCGTTGAAATATTCAAGGCTGCTTTCTTCAATCGCGCCATTTGCACCAGCAGCACCATCAGCGCCATCGGCCCCACCACGATTGCCAAAAGGCCCGCCATTCTGACAGGCCGCCATTGCCAGCACGCTTAGCGCCAGCATCGCCGATTTAATCACATTCATTTTTTGCCTCTGCTCGAGTTGATTTGCTGCAATTCTATCATGTTTGGCGCAGCATTGAAGCCTAGATTGGATTATCGGCGGAGACTAGCGCAAAAGGCCTGACCAAGCCGGGTCTGAGGCAAAGCTTCCAGCCGTTGGAACCATCCGCAATGTGCGGCCCGAAAGATCGACCGAATAGATTTGTGGTGCACCGTTTTCACCAGATGTCTCGCGAAAGAACATCAGCACGCGGCCATTTGGTGCCCATGTCGGAGCCTCATCCAAAAAGCTTTCGGTGAGCAGGCGTTCCCCACTTCCATCAGGGCGCATCACGCCAATATGAAACCGCCCGCCCATAATTTTTGTAAAGGCAATTAGGTCGCCACGTGGTGACCATACCGGCGTTGCATAGCGCCCTTCGCCAAATGAAATGCGCACAGCTTCGCCCCCATTTGCAGGCATCACGTATAACTGCTGGCTGCCCCCACGGTCACTTTCAAACACGATCTGGCTGCCATCCGGTGAAAAACTTGGCGCAGTATCAATGCTGCCATCATTGGTCAGCCGCGTGGTGGCACGGCTGGCAAGGTCCACGCGGTAAATATCGGTATTGCCGCCATCACTTGATGACATCACAACGCTAAGGCCATCAGGTGCAAAGCGCGGTGCAAAGCTCATATTTTGCGCATCAGCCAAAAGCACTTCGCGCTGGCCGGTATCAACATCAAGCAAAAACACCTGCGGTAAGCCATTTTCATAAGATGTATACAGAATTTCGCGCCCATTGGGCGCAAAGCGAGGCGCCAGCACAAGGGCCGCATCATCGGTTAAATATTGCAGATTTGCGCCGTCATAATCCATAACCGCAAGCCGTTTTAGGCGCGCATCTTTCGGCCCGCTTTCAGCAACAAATACAACGCGGCTGTCAAAATACCCGCCCTGCCCGGTAAGCCGTGTGTATATCGTATCGGCAAGCTTATGCGCCATGCGCCGCCATTGGCCTTGGCTGCCAGCCAATTGCACGCCGCTGCCAATTTCGCGCTGTGTTACCGCGTCATATAAGCGAAATTTGACCGTCAGTTCGCCGTTCGAACCGGTTGCCACTGCGCCAATGACCAAAAGCTGCGCATTGATCGCGCGCCAATCGCCAAACTCAATGCTGGCATCGATTGAATCCACCCGCGCAATATGCGCTGTACTGGGAATTTCACGAAACAGGCCCGTGCCCGTCAGGTCTGACGCAATAACCGAGGCAATATTTGCCGCATAATCGCCTGCGCCATCGGTTTCAGGTATGAAACTGGCCAGCGCAATATTCATCGGCTCGATCATCCCACCATTGATATCAAGTTCAATCACGGGGCGTTCTTGCGCGAATAGGGGCGCTGCGAGCAGAGCAATAACAAGGGCGAAAAGTGATGTCAGACGCATTTTCATGACAGTTCCTATCAATTGAAGCCGATCCCACGCAGGGGGTCGAACCTGAGTATTAACGTAACACCGTCCGGAAAGCGATCCGTTGGCAGCGGAAGCCGCCCGGCGGCCCGAATAGCCCTTTCGGCTGAATCATACGCCACAAGGAAATAGCCGCTTGGTGCGCTTGGCTCAAAAGGCTCAACGGTTTCGACATTGCCAAAACTATCTATCGAAACGGCGACCCGCACGACATATTGTTCATATTCCGGCTGTTCCAAAATCAGCTGTTTGTTCCAATTCGCCGAAACGGCGGCCGCAATGGCCCCAACTTCAGGCCCGCTCAGCGTTGCGTTTTGGCTGCTTTCAGCCGCCACTTCAGCTTGTGCCGCCAACAAGGCGGCTTCAATTGCTGCGGCCTCATTTGCAATTGCAGCCTCTTGGCTTGCACGCGCAGCAGCAACGCGGGCCTCTTCGGCCACACGGCGCGAAACCTCGGCGGCGGCCTCTACGGCTTGGGCAGCGGCAGCCATATTACGCGGTCGGCGTACAGGTACAGCCGCCAATTCTGGCGCTTGCGCAGAAATTTCAGCATCCGGCTGGGCTTCGGGTTGAATTTGCGACGTGGCCTCGGCGGGGGCGGTCACCGGCTCTTCGGGCAGCGGCTCAGCGGTTGACGTCGAGTCGGGCGCGGTTTCCGGGTTCAGTTCGGGCGCAATTTCGGCGGCTGGCGGCGGTGCAATGGCGGGGGTTGTATCAATCCGCGGGGCGGCCCGGGGCGGTGGCGGGGTTAGCGAAGTAACCGTTGTGTTGCGCTCATTCCCATCAAAACTAACGCGCGGCATGGTTGGCGCAACTTCGTCTTGGGGCTGCTCAAAAGCGGGCGTATCCATGCTGACTGGGGTTTGCACGGTAGGTTGGCGGCGCACCGGTGTCAGATCAGCCGCCTGGTCTGGGGTTTGCGGGTCTTCCACCGTTTCGGCGATATTTGCCTCGGGCGCAGTATCAGCGCTGGGGGGTTGCGGCTGGTCAACCGTAGCATCCGGTGCAGCCTGCGCTTCAGGGGATTCCATAAATTGGGGCGGGGCCGAGGCCTGCGCATCCAACATTTCAGCCGAAATCATCGTCACATCAGCCACAGCCCTAGTTTCAAGCGGGCGCGGGGTTGTATCTATCGCACCAATCGCAACCAGCGCAACAAACACCCCGTGCAGCGCGCCGGATATGATTTGGCCGGGCTGCATCGCGCTACTGCCCGGTGCCGTCCAGCGTCGGTCCGCCGGACTCTGTTACCAACCCAATATTGTTAAACCCAGCCGCATTCAACGCGCCCATGATCTGCATCACAGTCTCATATGAATTGCGCCCATCGGCCCGCAAATAAACGCGGTCATCATTGCGTTCAGCCATAACGGCACGCAACGTACCAATCAGGTTTTCGCGCGCCACAGTCTCGCTTTGCAAGGTTACCGTGCCGTCCACATCTATGGCCAGCGTTAGCGGTGGTTCATTTTCGCTCGGCAAAGGGTTGGCGGCGGTTTCAGGCAATTTCACAGGCACGCCGGGGTTTAGCAACGGGGCTGCCACCATAAAAATGATCAGCAGCACCAACATAACATCCACAAAGGGCGTTACGTTAATTTCGGACATGGCCCGGCGCGAAACACGATTGGTCCGCCCGCGCCGCCGCCCACCGCCCTGGAGCGCCCCAGCCCCCATTACGTGCTCCGGTCCAATTGGCGCGATAAAATCAACGAGAATTCATCAGCAAACGCTTCTTGCTCGCTGGTCATCTTATCGGCATCGCCCGAAAGCTTGTTATAAAAAATAACTGCCGGAATCGCTGCCAGCAGGCCAAGCGCTGTGGCGAGCAAAGCCTCGGCGATACCCGGTGCCACTACAGCCAAGTTGGTGCTTTGGCTAATCGCAATCATCTCAAAGCTATGTTTAATACCCCAAACCGTGCCGAACAGCCCCACGAATGGCGCAATTGCCCCGACGGTGGCCAAAAACGTCAGCCCGGCATTCAGCTCATCCGCGGCCCGGCCAAGGGCTACGTTCATCGCCCGGTCTATCCGCGCCTGTGATCCGCCAAACATCGCCCCATCGCTGCGGTGGCTCCGCCGCCATTCTGACATGCCCGCAAAAAATATCCGCTCCAACGCGGATCGTGGTGAATTGCCAAGCCGGATATATAGCTCATCCAGCGGCTCACCCGACCAAAACGCATCTTCAAACATCAGCGCATCGCGGCGCGCGCGGCGGTAATTGATGAATTTCTGAATGATGATCGACCATGACCAGAACGAGGCCAGCAGCAAGATCACCATAACAATCTTGACGGTGATCGTGGCCTTTAGGAACAAGGCCATCAATGAAAAATCGAGCTGCTGCGCAGCGTTAAGTACTTCGGATTCCATATGCCTGCTCTTTGTTAACTGTCGCTTACGCGCCATTATCCCGCTTATGCTACGGGTGTCGATACACTAGCGCAGATTTTCCGTGTTGTGACGAAAAATCGCAACACTGTCTAGTGAACGGGCGCTTAGCCCTCAGCCGCACCAAGCATCTGGCGGATATCCGCCGGAATGCGCACCGCCTTATCCCCCGGCCCAAGGCAAACCAACCGCAGCTTGGCGGTGAATAACAGTGTATCACCCCGCAGCACCCGCTGGTTCATTTCAATCGTCGCACCTTTTAGCGCGGTGATGTCGGTTTGCACCTGCAATTCATCGTCAAATTTGGCGGGCAGCAGGTAATCCGCCTCCATCCGGCGCACGGCAAACACAATCCCGGTATCAGCCTTCAGGCGCGCTTGGTCAATGCCCAGCGCCCGCACCGCCTCGCTCCGCCCGCGTTCAATAAACCGCAGGTAATTGGCGTAATACACAATCCCTGCAAGGTCGGTATCCTCATAATAAACCCGCAAGTGGTGGGTGTGGGTCATGTCGTGCTATCCGTTTTGATGAGGCCAGAGAACCCGGCAACGGCGAGCAAAGACAGCGCCCAGCCCGCGAAGATTTGGAACCAGAGATACCAGCGGGCATATTTGCCGAATGGCTTAGATTCATCTGGAATCCAATAGGACTGCATTTCCAGATCAACGATTGGTAGCAACGTGTCGGCGGAATAAACCCATGGCGTAAACACTGGATAGTTCTGCGCCTCATCGCGTGACAGATAGCAATTAAGCTGCGATTGCCCCGCCCCAGCCAACCCCGATTGCAAAGCACCGGGGACCGCAGTTTCCCGCAACTCACCGCGCGTATACCCGCAGCGCACCCATTCTGGCGCGCGCAGAACATAAACGGCATTGGGTTTTACGGCATCATGGCGCGCCGAAAACTCAAACATGCCCCACCCGATACCCCAGAACAACATTAGCCAAGCGAATGCCAATAACGGCCGCCGTCCATAACGAACCGAAAGATTGAGCGCCTGATCTTTGAGCCACCAAAATGGGCGCACAAGCTTCGGCAGTCTGAGCCGCCG
>Ga0105054_10000789_pt1 | contig 51439 bp, 52 predicted proteins | sample BON02_FD_78091 | JGI IMG/M metagenome (GOLD analysis project Ga0105054, IMG submission 78091) | Freshwater microbial communities from Lake Bonney liftoff mats and glacier meltwater in Antarctica - BON-02 (megahit assembly) | ecosystem: Environmental > Aquatic > Freshwater > Ice > Glacier...
AGAAGGCGGCGAACAGTTCGTTCATCTTGCTCACGAACATTTCGGGAGGGCGCGTGGGTTGCCCGTTCATATCGATGAAGGCATGCGTGCTTTCACCGGTTACGAGTAGTTCTTCGCCTCGCCTAACCTCGTAGGAGAGTTTGATCCGTATCGTGGGTTTTTCCTTCATCGTGGTGATGATGGTGATCTCATCATCGTAAAGGGCAGGGCGCCGGTATTTGGCACTCACCTCAATCACGGGGATTCGGTAGCCGGCTTTTTCTAGGCTCAGATAGGAGAGGCCTTTTTCTTTGAGCAGGGTGGTGCGACCAATCTCAAACCACGGCAGATAGTTGGCATGGTAAACGATGCCCATCATGTCGGTTTCGGCGTAACGAACGGTCACTTGAGTGCGGGAAGTAATCATGATTGAGGGAATAGAATTTCGACAGAATCGCTCCATTGATTGCGTTGCGCCCAAGCGCGACCCGCGGTGCCGAGTTGCTCTCTCAAGGTGGGGTCAGCAATCAGGCGCGAAAAAGCGGCGGTAAGTTTTGCGGGTTGATCGGATGGAACGAGCAGGCCGGTTTTCCCATCATCAATTGCTTCACTTACTCCGCCGATATCGTGAGCGACGACGGGAAGCCCGTGCGCGGCTGCTTCGAGATAAACGAGGCCGAATCCTTCTATGCTTTTGCTGTGCTGAATGCTGGTGAGCGCAAAAATATCGGCTTGGTGGTAGAGTGCGCTGAGCTGCTTGTCGGGGATGTTGCCGAGGAATCGCACGGGAAGATCGGATTGGGCGGCTTGTTGTTGGAGCTTGGCGTCGTAGCCGTGTTTCGCCTCGGTGCCCGCGAGCCAATATTCGATTTGGCCGCGTTGCTTGGCAGGAAGTGACTGCAGGGCTCGAAGAGTGCGCATCTGTCCTTTCCGAGGATGCAGGCGACCGACCGTCAGAACGATTAGCTTTCCGGAATTGTATACACTCTGCGCTGGATCTTGTGAATCGAAGTTGCTCCGCGGGGCTCCCGGTGCGATCAGGACTTGGTCTTCATTGAAGGAAAACCGACGGCAAAACAGCTCTCGCGTGTAGCTTGTGAGGGTGCTCAGGCGATTGGCGCTTCGAAATAGTTTCCGAGCGAAAGGTCGGCAGAGAGGGTTGCGGTGAAACTTAAGTATCTCCGAACCGTGAAATGTGAGCACAAGGCGGGGAGGGCACAGGTTACCGAAAAGCTGCAACCACATCAGGGTAAGGATCGGCCCGGGCTCCGAGAGATAGACCGTGGCATTTCGGAGGGTTTTGCGATGGCGGATAAACTCGCGCGCAATGCTCAGCTGACAACGGATGCCGTGCGTGCCTTTAAGGGGCAGTCGTCGTAATCTAAAGGGCCAGTTGCCCTCGGTCGCCTTCGGAGGGAGCGCTTGGGCCCAAACTTCCACGTCGTGCCCAACCTGCACCGCAGCACGCGCGATTTCCTCCGTGTAAGTGGCGATCCCCCCGCGCCGAGGGTAAAACTCGTGAGTGACGATGATTATCTTAGAGGGGGATGTGACACTCATGTGGCTTCTTGGCGACGAACCGGATTCGCTGGGGTATTACTTGTGTATGCAATGAGGTCGGCGCAACAGTAAGAAAGCGGATGTTATCTAAACTCAATAATACCGGACTTTCGTCGTCAAGGGGGGGCGTTTATACGTAATTAGGCGTAGAGAAAGGAGTTTACATTCAAGTGCAGCGTAAATTACAAGAAACAGACAATGGCAGAAGCAGTTCAATCCAACACGGGCACAAATTCGCCTTTTCCTCAGGAAGCGAAGTCCTTCACGCCGGAGGATGAGGGCATCCTACGTGAATCGCTAAAGCGCTGCTCGCCTTCGACTTTTGAGGCTGCTGTCCAATTTCGAAAGACTGGAAATCCTGAGCATTTACCTGCTGTGATTATCGGTGTGATCGAGCGCTTCGTAGAACCGGATCTCCGCACTAAGCTTAAAGATGCCGATGATGATCTTCGTCTGATTGAAGATCTGGGGATCGATTCTCTTACGATGATGGAAATTGTCATCTTGGTCGAAGAGGTGCTTTCGATGTCCATCAACAATGACGAATTGCGCAATCTGCGCACCGTGGGCGACGTAAAGACGTTCATTGATTGTAAGGCGCGCGGGCTCCCGTTGCCTCAGCCTACGCGGTTTCTTCCGATCGAGCAGATCTCGGCGGTTATGCCGATCCAATCCCCTTTTCTTTTCCTCAATGAGGGTTCGGTGAGCTCCAGTGCGGCGAATGCCAAGTATAAGATCACGGGACAGGAATTCTTTTTGCAGGGTCACTTTAAGGACAATCCGGTGATGCCTGCCTCCATCATGTTAGAAGCACTTGGTCAATTGGCCGTGCTTTATCTCCTTGAAGGCATGGTGCCGGAAGCTGGTAAGGAAGTGAATCCGGCGACGATCTTTTTCACCGGATGTGAAGGCGTGCGCGCTCACCGTGTGTGCAGACCGGGCGATATTTTGACCCTCTCAATTAAGCCTCGTCGGACCAAGATGCCTCTCGCGACCTTTGCGGGTTCGATTCGCGTGGGACAAGAGAAGGCGGCGATTGCCGAAGAGATCACCCTGACGTTTGGCTATGCTGAACCCAAGGCGATCCCGACCGAGACAGCCAGTGATGCTCCTGCTCCCAAGCAGCAGGACTCCACGAAAGCCTGACCTTCGCTTTCAGAAGGGGGCCTCCCAACTTTGCGCCCTCTCTCGTTGACCCTGCGCGGGAAAGCCTTCCCACTGGCGGAAAGATTAAAAGCATGAACGTTTTGTTTATAGCGGTCATGTGTAATTTTCCCTGTCTCAAACATGCCCAAAGTATATATTACCGGCCTCGGCCTGATCACGAGTATTGGCAATGATATTGCAAGCGTGACGAAGAGTTTACGCGAATTGCGCCACGGTTTTCAGGTTTATCCGAGATTTCAGCATGACAATGTTCCGGTCAATGTGGCCGCTCCGGTTCGAGGTTTTGAAACCGATTCGCACGATCCTGAAGATTGGGTGATTCCTGATCCCTATCGGGTTAAACGCGAGGTTTTGCGGGGGATGGCTCCCCATGGCATATTTGCTTGGTGTGCGATGCAGCAGGCGATAGCTGATGCTGGGCTGGCTGAGGAGGATGTATCCAATGGCCACACCGGATTGTATGCAGCGTCGGGCGGGTCGCCGCAGCAAATGGGTTTCATGCTCAATCGGATGCATAAATCGGGAGTGATGCGGTGCTCCCCTCTCGGCATCGTTGCGTCGATCTCTGGCACGTTAAATTTCAATTTAGTCGCCCATTTCAAAATCAAAGGCTCATCGTGCGGATTCTCATCCGCGTGTGCTTCGTCGTCTCATGCGATGGGCTTTGCGTATGACGACTTGGTGATGGGCCGCCAAAAGCGGATGTTTGTCATCGGTGCCGAGGATGGAAACGTGGATAGCATTCTACCTTTTGCGGCGATGCGCGCCTTGTCTCTCCAAACCGATCCGGACAAAGCGTCGCGCCCATTTGATGTCGCGCGTGATGGTTTTGTGGGAACGGGAGGTGCGTCGGTGTTGGTTTTGGAAACGGAAGACGAAGTAGCCCGTCGAGGCAGCAAGGTCTACGGCGAGTTCGTTGGTTGGGGGCAGGCTTCAGATGGTCACAATGTGGCGATTTCTCATCCGTATGGCACCGGCCTGCAGGCCGCGATAACCAATACCTTGCGCGCGACCCAATTGGAGCCTGAAGCGGTAGATTATGTGAATGCTCACGCGACCTCGACCCCGATTGGAGATATTTCAGAAGTGCGGGCGTTGAAGAAAATTTTCACGAATGCGCCCGAGCGCCCGGCGATCAGCAGCACGAAGGCTTTGACCGGCCACGGGCTTTCACTAGCAGGGGCGATGGAAAGCGCGTTTTGCGCGATTGCAATGCGCGACGGGTTTATGCCGGGTTCGGCCCATATTTCTAATTTGGATCCCGAATGCGAAGGCTTGAATATCATTCGCAAGACGGTGGAGAAGGCTCCGGAAGTGGTGATGAATAACAGTAGCGGATTTGGCGGGGCTAACGTCAGTCTTGTGTTTCGTCGTGCCAGCTGACGTATTCGCCTCGCGCGTTAGCTCATAGGCATGTCCAAAGTTCGAATCTTAGTTCTCACATCCAGCACCGGCGGTGGCCATGATGCCCGCGCGGTGGCGTTTGCTGAATGGTGTTTTCAGCTCTACCGGCATGATGTGGATGTGCAGATCGAGCAGATGTTGGAGAAATCATCGGTCATCAATCGGAGTGGGGTAAACCTCTACAATTGGATCCAACGGCGATCTCCTTGGATGCATAAAGTTTTTTATACGGTTATCGAAGGGCTTAGTTTTTTGAACAGCCGTTCGGTGGTATTTGGCCGGGCATTTTACCTGCAAGTTCTGGAAGAGTATCGGCCGCATTTGGTTCTCAGCGTGCATGACTGTTTGAATCGCGGATACTTTCAGTTGGCGCGCAAGGTTCTCGGGGCGGATCAAGTGCGTTGTGCGACTTATTGCGGTGAGTTTTCTGGCGGTTGGGGTTATTCGCGTAACTGGATCGAACCGACTGTCGATATGCATTTTTCGCGCACCCCGACCGCAAGGGACTACGCGATTAAAAGCGGGGTTCCCGCAGAACGGGCTCACGTAAGAGGCTATTTAATGCGCCCACGGGCTCATCTTGAGCATTTCGCGGCCGACTCACGTTTGATCTATCGTGAGAAGGAATTGGGGCTGCGCCGCGATTTGTTCACAGTGTTTCTCGCGACGGGAACTAATGGAGCCAACAATCACCTGGCACTGCTGCCGACTTTGGTGGCGCATGCCGACAAATGTCAGGCTGTGATTGTTTGCGGGCGCGATCAGGATACCTACAATGATCTCATTCATTGGCGGGCGCATCACCCGGAGTTTAATTGCCACATCGAAGGCTATTCCGAAGTGATGCATTTATTGATGCAGGTCTGTGATGTCATCGTGACCCGAGGTGGCACGACGACTTGCGCCAAAGCTCTCAGTTTTGAGTGTCCGATTATCTTCAACGCTTTCGGAGGAATCATGCCGCAGGAGCGGTTAACATGGAAATTTTTCCGCAATGGGGCTGATTCACCGAAAATTGAGACAGTGGATGAGTTTCGCGCGATTATTGATCGTTGGATGACCGATCGGAAGAGTTACGCGCAAGCCAAGAAAGCTTTTCTCGAATTGCGCTACGTGGAGGATCCGACGCTGGTGATTGAGGAACTGGTGGGATTGGCTAACGAAGTGGCGGGGCAGAAACTACAGCGCCAGAAATTTCCGCCTGAAGAACCGTCCACGGCCCATCCCTTCTTCGAGATCTAGCCTCGAGCTGCATTCTTAAAATGTGGCGGAGACTTCTGATTGGCTGCTGGGATCAATGGTGATCTCGCCGAGATCGGTGCACTCGATCTCATCGTTTTTATAAAGTTTCACCTTCAACGGTGCGTCAGCATCGGATGTCTCCCACTGCCATTTACCGATGGAGACAAACTGTAGCGGCACGCCTTTGTCTTCACTGAGTCCAGCGCCGATTCCCCGGACGAACAGACGATTACCAATCCCGATGTAGGCCGAGACGAGCAAACGGGTCACTCCATCTGGTGAGATGCTGCGATCTGCTTTCGGAGTCGCAGGCTCATCGAGAGAAAGTGTCGCTGCGGCTTCTTCAGGTGTGTCGTCTTCTTTAGTAGTTTCTTCGGGAGGTGCTTTCGGAGTTTCATCCGAAGAGGGCTTTGAGGCGGTTTCGGAAGGTTCAGGCGCGTGTTTCGCAGGTTCCTTCTTAGGTGCGTCAGGCTTTGTTTCAGCAGCCGGTGTTTCGATTTCTGTTACCTCGTTTTTAGGAGAGAAAGGTTCGGCCTCTCCTTCGGGAATAGGTTCCTTGATCGAGATCACCGGCGCGTGCTCCGGATTGCTCTCAATTGATTTGGGTTTGGTGGCGCGTGCTTTCTTTGGAGCGGGAGGTGCGAGTTTTAGTTTATTGATTTCCTCAATGGCTTGCTGGAGTTTCTCGGTAAGCTCCGTGAGCTTTTTGTGCTCACTGCCTTGCAGTGTTTTGAGCTCTTTTTGCAGGTTCTTGTTTTCTGCGGTGAGGGATTCGTTCTGTTCGTTTTGCAGAGTCACGAGCTCTCCTTTGAATTTTTCGGGGAGAGCCTGAGCCTGTTCAACTAAGGCGCGCGCGAGTTTACTGAGTTCGTGAAGACCGCCGGTGGCGGCACTGATCTGTTCGGCATAACCGGCTACCCTGCGGGTCAGGGCATCAAGACTGCGTTGCCGATTATCGAGAGCTTCATCTTGTTGGGCAGCATAGTCTGCCAGAAAGGGGATGGCGCCGAGGATCGCGGCGAGGGCGACACATCCGGTGATGGCGAAAAGAAGTGCCGGAGAGAAAGGAGCCGGATTGCGCAAGGCAAGGGTCAAAGCGATACCGAGTAATGCGGCGTCACCAACTAAAAATGGCCATTTGGGTGGGCGCTGGGTATCAGAGGGGAGATTGCTCATAGTAGGGGCGCTGTCTGCCTCATTGTGTGGTCTGCTGGGAGGGTTTTCTCAAGGACAAAGCATCAGAAGAAAGTGTAGTTGTCATTAGCGAACCGATTTTGCAGGATAACGCTGTCGATGAGTTTGAATCATTTTTTACGGATCGAACGCGAAGAGAAAGCCGGTGCTAAGCACTATGTGGTGCATACGACGGATCCGCAATTTTCGCTGGAGCTATCGCCAGATCGAGAAGCACCCGACAAAATGGGAAGGGGCGTGCTCAAGCGGTTGAGCGTGCCCAACTCATGGACGGGCGATTACACAAAATACGGTAAGCTGATGGGGAAAGCGCAGGAGTTTTTTGCGCAAAGTCTCACTCCTGAAGAAAGAACAGGTAATCGCCTCACGGGCTAGTCTGGCCAATTATTCGGTGGCAAGGTGATCCCGGAAGAGCGCATAGTCGTTTCAACGAACTATGGGCTGCCGCGGGTTAGGAATCAGCGGTAGTGAGGAAGGAAGCGTCTTCTACGCTGAGATCTCTGTGGCCATCCTGGTTGATCTCAGTCCGGGAGAGCGTGCTTTCGGTCTCGAAATCGAGATCGATTTACAGGCCCTCTAGCTACTGTTTTCCGTTCGTGTGAGCAGCTTGGAAAAGTGCGAAGGCGTGCTAACCCCACTCTTCACGAGCGCGGTCGTAGTCTTGCAACTACACAGTTTTACCCGTTTCAAAGCCTTCTCCACGCATAAGCGCAGAGCGAAAAGAGCAGTCCGATACGAACAGCGCCTTCGAAGGTCAGGACGACGAGCACCCATTTCAAAGCACAGGCGCGACGGATGAGATACCCTGCTAGGCTGATCGCTAGCAGGAAAAGCCCATGCACGCGGTTAGATCTCTCGAAGAGCAGGAGGAACATCCACAACCAGTAAGTCGCTAGAATAGCAGTCCATAGAAACGCGACCCATTCACTGGGGCCAATGGAGCGTGGATCGCCGCGGCGTTCGATTTGTTTAATTCCCACATAACGCTCGCAGATCACGAGCTGACCGAGCTCGAAGATCAGAAATAACGGCGCGAGTAGAATCAGTATCTCCAAGATTTTTCAGAGCGCTAGTGGTGAACTATTTTCCGTCATACCAAAATGCGCGCCGCCAGCTATGCTGTTGTAATGCGGTGAGCAAAGCAGGGGACAAGTCAGGCAAATCGCTAACACCGCAGTTGGCCTCAGCTTGGGCGGGATTGCGGATTCCGGGGATGACGCTGGAGACTGCAGGATGCGCGAGGACGAACTTGAGCGCAGCCTGTGCCATGGTGTAGTCGCTATCGTTAAGTGTCTCGCGGATGGCTTCGGCTCGTTTGACCGTGCGGCTCAATCGATCGCCGGCGAAATAGTTGGCGCGAAAATCACCTTCGGGAAAAACGGTGTCTTGCTTAAATTTACCGGTGAGCGCGCCTTCGTCAAAGGCGACTCGCACGATCACTCCTACGCCGCATTCCTGCGCGACATGAAGCAACTCGGCGGCGGGTTCCTGTTCGAAAATATTATAAATGATTTGCACGCTATCGATCCACCCACCGCGCATCAGGTCGATCACGCTGTTCTGATCGTGCTCAGGCGAAGACACGCCGATGAGGCCGACTTTTCCTTCCTGTTGTAGTTGGCGGAGGACCTTAAAAGGCGTGGGATTGCGGTTCCATGCACGCGTCCAGGTGTGGAGTTGCCAGAGGTCGAGCTTATCGGTGCTCAAGCATTCGAGACGGGTGGCGAGGTGATCGCGCAGATAGGCTTCGCTAAAGCGATCTTCGGCCCGATCGTAGGGCGAAGGTGGCCAATCCCCATCAGAGGGCTGAGTTTTGGTCGCGACAAAGATCTGTTCATCTTTTCCGGCGGCGGCGCGCTCGCGCAGGACTTGAGCAATGAGGCGTTCGCTTTTGCCGTCTCCATAACCGGCGGCGGTGTCGATGAAGTTACAGCCTAAATCGAGGGCCCGGTTCAGTGCGGCGAGAGAATCGGTGTCATCTTGTTGACCCCACGCTCCGCCAATTGCCCAGGCCCCGAAGCCGATTTCGGAGCATTTCAGATCATGTTTTCCAAAGGAGCGGTATTTCATAAAGGGGGCGGTTTACCAGCGATGGGTATGAGGGCCAAAATCGGCTTCATAGTAGGAAGAAACGTGAGTGCCCGGTGGCACAATTTCATCCACAGCTTGGAGTTCATCGGCGGTGAGTTTGAGATCGAGGGCCTTCAGATTGTCGTCGAGTTGCTCGAGCGTGCGTGGCCCGATGATCGGGCTGGTGATTCCCGGTTGTTGCCTGGCCCAAGCTAGGGAGAATTGGGATAGGGATACTCCCCGAGCCTCGGTCAGCGGAATCAATTGCTCGACCACATCGAGAGAACCGTCGTGCCATTTTGGTGCGATGAAGGGGCTTTTGCTGGTGTCCGAAAAACGTGAACCTTCAGGTGCGGGTTGCCCGGCCCGGTATTTACCCGTGAGCATGCCGCTGGCCAGAGGGCTCCACGGAATTACCGCGAGTCCGTAGGTCTGACACATGGGGATCAGTTCGCGCTCGATTCGTCGATCGAGAATATTGTAAGGCGGTTGTTCGGATACGAATCGGTTCAGCTGGAGTTCCTTGGCGCACCACAGAGATTCCATGACTTGCCATGCCGCGAACGTCGAAGTGCCGACATAGCGCACTTTGCCGGCGCGGATCAGATCGTCGAAGGCCCGCAGGGCTTCATCAATAGGCACATCCGGCTGAGGGCGGTGAATCTGATACAGGTCGATGTGATCAGTCTGCAACCGTCGTAGGCTGGCTTCGCATTGTTCCACGATATGCCGACGAGTGTTACCTCTCATATTAGGATCTTCGGAATCCATGGCGCCGTGAACCTTGGTGCAAAGGAAGACTTTATCGCGTAGACCGTTACGTTTGAGGGCTTCTCCGGTGAACTCCTCGCTTTTCCCTCGCGAGTATACGTTGGCGGTATCGATGCAGTTCAATCCGCCTTCGAGAGCCCGATCAATGATCATGCAGGTGTCTTCAAGATTGGTTTTCCCACCAAACATCATGCATCCGAGTGTTAGTGGACTGACTTGGATGCCGGTGCGCCCGAATTGTTGGTAATCCATTTAGGAATGCTTAACGAAAGTCGCGAGTGATGGCAAATGTTCACCCGAGATTCAGGCTACTTAGTCATCAGGAATCAGCCGGATAATCTTACCAGGTCGATTGAGAGCAAGGTAGAGGTAGCCATCTGGTCCGGTGGCGACATCGCGCACGCGGCCGATATCTTGTAAGAGAACTTCCTGTTCAGTCACTTGCCCACCAACGATCACCACTCGCCGGAGGTGTTTGCCGGCGAGAGCGGTGACGAATAAGTTGCCCTTCCAACCTGGAAATTCTTTGCCGGTGTAAAATTCAATTCCGCAAACGGCGGGTGAAGGCGTCCAATACACCACCGGTTGTTCGAGCCCGTCTTTGGCCGTGAACTCGGTGATCGGTGTGCCGTTGTAGTTGATTCCGTAGGTGATGGTCGGCCATCCGTAATTACGCGCGCGGCGAATGAGATTGAGTTCATCGCCACCGCGAGGGCCGTGTTCGGTGGACCAGAGTTGTCCGGTGCTTGGCTCGAACGCGAGGCCCTGCGGATTGCGGTGGCCATAGCTCCAAATTGCGGGGAGGGGATCGGTGTGATTCACGAAGGGGTTATCTTTAGGGACCCGACCGTCGTCGTGCAGGCGGTAGATCTTGCCGTTAGGTAGAGCGAGATCTTGCGCCATCTCTTGTCGGCCACGTTCCCCTTGGGTGAAGAACAGATAATTGTCCTGATCGAATGCGATGCGACATCCGAAGTGCACGCGGCCCCGGAGGTAGGTCTCGCTCGGCGCCTGCCAGATCGTCTGTTCATCCACCCAACGATGATCACGAATTTTTCCACGCACGATTTTCGTCATGCTGGCGACTCGTCCCAATGCGTCTGTAGCGGGATCGCTGTAGGCCAGATAAAGCCAGCCATTCTTTGCGTAATTGGGATGCGGAGCAATTTCGAGGAGCCCTCCCTGGCCTTGGTTGAACACTTCCGGGATTCCTGAGATGGGTTCGGGATCGAGTTTACCGTCGCTGATTACACGCAGGGTGCCGTGCTTTTCGGTGACGAGCATTTGCCCATCAGGTAGCCAGCAAATTGACCAAGGTTCGTCCAGTCCTTCGACGACAGTTTCGATTCGAAATTGATGCTCGCGGGATTGATAAAGTGTGGAGTCGTGCGCACTCGCGCGAGCTGGTTGATGTCGCGCCTTGGCGTGAGTTTCGCGCAAATAAACGACGAGGGCGCGGGCTTCGGCTTTGTTGAGGGCAGCTTCGAATGGGGGCATTCCTTGTTCAATCCGTCCATCTAGGATGGTGTGGACGAGTGAGAGTTCATCAGTTGTTCGGAGTGTATCGGTGGCGAGCAGGCTAGGGGCAGAGCCTCCTTCGAGATTAGTGCCGTGGCAACTGGCGCACATCTCGGTGTAGAGCGTCGCGACATTCCGGGCCTGTCCGTTGACAGGAATGGACATGAGGACGCAAACAAGGGCCAACCGGATCATGGGCAGGAGATTGCGGATGGGGCGCGTGAGCAACAACCTCAATGTGAGGTGTTCACAAAAATGGCCACGCGTATAATTCCATGACCATGAAAGTGGGTGCGGTGTGGAGCAGCCTTACCGCTCAATCACGTAAAATGGAGTGTTGCCGGAACCGAGGATAAACCTGCCGGTGTTGAGATTCCCATCGCGATAAGGCTGAGAATTAGCAAGACCCTGACGCGATGAATCGTGATCAGGGATGATGGCTTCATCATTGGCGGAATCTGCGCTGCCAGCGCTGAGCGGTGTGCCCTCCAGTGGATCCAGCCACTCGGGTATCGCTTTCGCGGGGATGGCCTGAAATGCAGCAGTGGCATCACCCGTGGCTTGCACCTTGAGTTTGCCCTGATTGCTTCGCACCGTGAAACGTCCGCGACGACTTGAGAGCAGGATCTCAGGATCAAAATCAACGAGTCTCACCGGATCAATCGCGGCGAATATTTTAAGCAACTCGGTCAATGCTTCCACACTGAGAGATCCTAAATCGTGTTCTGCGAATTGCTTTCCGATTTCAGATAAGTCGTCTGAAATACCACGCAGTTTTACGAGATAAGTTGCGGGGTTTGGATTCGAGGACATGAAGCAATGGCCCCAATATAAAGATTGGTGAAGTCTTCCAGGAGTGAAGTGTGGTCAAGCCGGATCACATGCTACTCAGACTGGGTAGCGCGATAATAGCGGTAATATATTATTAGTAAGGTCGATGCCTCGCAGTGAGCGTTGTGTATAGAAACGAAAACGGCCACGACGGGTGAGTCGCGGCCGTTAAAAGGATGACGCGTCGAGGAGACGCGTCGGAGGTCTTGAGGCTTAATCTAAACCAATGAAATGACCGATCATCGGAGCGAAGCGCACGATAAGACCGGCAAATACCACCGAGACAATCGAGATCAGTTTGATCAGGATATTCAGTGATGGGCCGGAGGTATCCTTGAACGGATCTCCCACCGTATCACCGACGACTGTTGCTTTGTGATCATCAGAACCTTTACCGTAAACGATGGTCTCTGGTTTCCCGGCGGCGATCGCTTCATCGGCGCGAGCCTCAATGGCCGCACGAACTTCAACGGGGATCGCGTTACGCGTTTCCACCTGAGTCTTCACGTCATTGGCGGTGATTTTACCATAGGATTCGAGCAGCTTCTTGGCATTGTCCCAAGCGCCACCGGCATTGGCCATAAAGACCGCTACCGCGAAACCGGAAACAAGACCGCCCGCCAACATGCCGAGCACCCCAGCTACTCCCAGAATCAGACCGAGCGCAATCGGTGACACGATCGCGAGGATCGAGGGCACGACCATCTCGCGTTGGGCACCAGCAGTGGAAATCGACACGCAATTGGCGTAATCGGGATATTCCACGCCTTCATGGGTGACTTGCTTTGGCCAGGATTCGGGATTGGCGACATCGGCTTCTGACATACCTGAAGCGCGGAATGCTTCGCGCATCTTGGCAAACTGGCGACGACACTCCCCCATCATTTCATACGCCGCGCGACCCACTGCATTCATGGTCATCGCACAGAAGAGGAAGGTCAGCAGCACACCGATGAAGAGACCACAGATCACCTTGGGATTGGTGAGGGTCACATCATAGTAACGCATCATTTCGTCGATCGTCGCTTGACGGGAGGAAACGACATCAAAGGCCGTGCCGCCTTCAGTCCAGACGACTGAGTAGCGATTGGCTGAGAAGGCATCCGTGCCAGTGGCACTCACGGGTAGTTGCTCGCCGATGACGAGCGATTTGATCGTTTTGCGTGGCAGATCGTGTGAGGGGAGGAAGAACGCACCATCGTAGTAGGTGGCTCCATCTTCCAAGGAGTCTGGGAAGACCAGTGCGAACTTGCCATAACCTTGATACACGGCGGTCGCAGTGGTGACTTCGGCAGCCTGCGCTTTGCCGTAGTCGATTGCCTGCGTGGTGATCTGGGTTTGCACGATTTGCACGTAGGCGGCAAAGAGCGCGAGGGCGGTCAACGCAGCAGAGCCAATCGCGAAACCCTTGCCGGTCGCGGCGGTCGTATTACCGAGCGAATCGAGCATGTCGGTGCGTTGGCGCACGAGTGGTTCCTGGCCAGACATCTCGGCATTACCACCGGCATTATCGGCGATCGGGCCGTAAGCATCGGTCGCAAGTGTAATACCGAGAGTTGAGAGCATGCCGACAGCGGCGATGCCGACTCCATAGAGCCCCATCAGAAAGCTTTCAGTGCCACCGGCGAATAGAAACGCGCCCATGATGGCGACCGTGGTCGTGAGCAAGGAAGCCCACGTGGACTTCATTCCTTCGGCAACACCGGCTATGATTACGGTGGCAGGTCCTGTTAGCGCCTGATTGGCGATGCCTCTTGTGGGAGGTTTCTCATAGGAAGTGTAGTATTCCGTTGCGTAGGCAATCACCAGACCGGCGGCCAGACCAAAGATAATCGAGCCTCCTAGGTGCATCCAAGAGGTGCCGGCGGCTTCAAGAGTTGCGGCGGCATCACCGGAACCGAACAACGAGTGTAATACGAAAAACGCACCAGCCACGATCAGCGCAGACGCGATGTAAACACCAGAGTGGAGACTCTTCAGGAGTTGAGCGAAGGAAGCATTTTCCTTAGTTCGGACCGCAAAGATACCGATGATCGAGCAGAGGATACCCAGACCGGCTATGGCTATCGGTGCTGCGGCCAGCCTGCCGGCAAATGTAGCCGCTTCCGCGGTTACACCAAGCAGCGATATCGCCGCAGCAACACCGAGAGCGAGCGTGGCGAGAATTGAACCGTAGTAAGATTCGTAAAGATCGGCACCCATACCTGCGACGTCGCCGACATTATCACCGACGTTATCCGCGATGGTCGCGGGGTTACGTGCATCATCTTCAGGGATACCGGCTTCGACTTTGCCTACGAGGTCCGCGCCGACATCAGCGGCCTTGGTGTAAATACCACCACCCACGCGAGCGAACAGAGCTTGGGTCGAAGCACCCATACCGAAGGAGAGCATCACCGTAGTCATTTCCGCGAGCTGCTCGGCAGGTCCACCGGTGAGCCCGAAGAAATCACCGTGGCTGTTCAGCATGTAGAACCAGAACGAAATATCGAGGAGGGCGAAACCCACCACATTCAGGCCCATGACGGCACCGGAACGAAACGCGACGATGAGTCCCTCATTGAGTGATTTTTTCGCGGCGTGAGTGGTGCGGGCCGAGGCGTTGGTCGCCATTTTCATGCCAAACCAACCGGTGAGACCGGAGAGTAATCCGGCGAGCGGCACACCGAGCATGGTGAGTTTGGGTTGTAATCCCAACCAGGCGAGGAGCCCGAGAAACGCGATCAGGATGATGAAGACGCCAAAAACGACACGATATTGTCGCTTTAAATACGCGATCGCGCCAGCTCGGACCGCTTCCGCGATTCGCACCATTTCGGGATCGCCCTCGGAGCGTTTCATGACCGAGGCGCTAAACACGCGCGCCATCAGTAGGGCGATGATTCCAGCGACCGGAGCCAGCCAGAATAGTGAAGGGATATCAGACATAGTGGCCAAGGGCCACGCTACGGATACATTCATAGGGGGGGGATAAGGGTTTGAGAACTAAACGATTGAAGGTCGGAAGGCTAAAACTCCTTGTGAGGATGGCCAGTGGATTTTCCCAGAAGATAAATTCAGAAGGATAGGTTCAACCAGCGAGGTGTCGGAAGGTTGCGGCTAATATGTGTCATCAAGAGTTTAGGTGCGACGCGGTATTGCCACGGCCGAGATTTTCCACCCATCGTTGGCTACCCATGCATCACTTACGCTTTCGGCAGGTTCATCTCGATTTCCACACCAGTGGCCTGATTCCGGGTATCGGGGAGAAATTTAACAAACGCCAATTTCAGGAAGCGTTGAAGGTCGGGCACATCAATTCGATCACGTTGTTTTCGAAATGTCATCACGGTTACAGCTACCACTCCACCAAGGTGGGTCAGCAGCATCCCTTGCTGAAGACGGATCTGCTCGCGCGTCAGATTGATGCCTGTCGTGAGATCGATGTGCGCTGTCCGATCTATATCAGTGCCGGGCTCGATGAACTGGCGGCGTTTGCCAACCCTAACTGGGTCGTGAAAAAGAAGGATGGCACCACCTACCAACCGCTGGATGTGGGCTGGTTCGAGCGCCGGATGCGGTTTAATTCGCCTTATCTGGACTATCTTTGTGAGCAGACAAAAGAGGTGGTTGAGCGTTGGCCGGACAATGACGGCATCTTCTTCGATATCATCGCGACTCAACGTGACTACTGCGAAGATGCCCTTCAGGAAATGATTAAGCTCGGCTACGATCCCGAGGATGATGATCAGGTCGAAGCATACGCTGAGACCATCATGCTGCGCTACATGAAGGCGACCAACAAGGTCGTCCGCGCTCAACGCAAGGATGCGCCCGTCTTTCATAATGCCGGGCACATTCCGATCGGCGCGCGCAAGACGCTCGCTCACAATTCTCATTTGGAACTCGAATCACTGCCAACGGGCGGCTGGGGCTACGATCACTTTCCGATGTCGGCCCGCTACGCGATTACGCAGAAGCAGGACTTCCTTGGGATGACGGGGAAGTTTCATAATACGTGGGGCGAGTTTGGCGGGTTCAAGCGGCCCGAGGCCTTGCGTTATGAATGTGGCGCCATGCTGGCTTACGGAGCGAAATGCAGTGTGGGTGATCAACTGCATCCCAACGGTGAAATGAATTTGGACACCTACCGTATTCTCGGTGAGGCCTATGCCGAAGTGGAGCAAAAGGAACCGTGGTGCGACGATGTTAAGCCGGTGGCGAAGATTGCTCTCGTGAGCTGCGAACAAAATCAATCCCGCTGGCGCTCAGGACATCAACAACGCAACCATGGTGACGAAGGCGTCGGGCGGATGTTGCTGGAGTTACATCAGCCATTCGTCGTGCTCGATGAACAGAGCACGTGGACGGGCTTCGAACTTGTCGTGTTGCCCGATGGTTTCGTGATGACGCCGGATAATGCGGCCAAGGCGAAGAAGTTTATCGCCGCTGGCGGCAAGATTATCGGTGCGAGTTCGGCCTTGCTGAATGAAGCCCAAAGTGAATTTGCCATCGATGCCGGAGCCAAGCTCTTGGGGCGTTCCGAAAACAATCCCGACTACCTTGTCGCGACATCGCACACGCCGAAAATCGCGGTTAAATCAGGTATCGTGATCAAGGGTGGCGCGTATGAAATCAAGCCCACCACGGCCAAGGTTTTTGCCGAGCGTCGTGAATCGTATTTCAACCGCACGTGGCGGCACTATTGCTCGCATCAACACGCACCCGATGCGCCGGATGTAGTTTCACCGGCGGCGGTGATTGGAAAGCAGACTGCGTATTTCGCGCACAACCTTTTTTCTGCCTACCGCACTTACGGCCAGCCGCTCTATCGCGACTTTTTCGAGGCAGCCTTACGCGAGTTGTTCGCTGGCAAATTGCCCGTCGAAACGAACCTGCCAACAGGTGGTCGTATCAACGTGTTGGAGCAAAAGAAGGAACGTCGTTACGTCGCACATTTACTTTATGCGCCTACTAGCGTGCGGGGCGAATTCGGGGGACAACCGGTTGAGATCATCGAAGACCTCGTGCCTCTGCGCGATACCTCGGTGAAACTGCGTGTATCGCGTGCCGTGAAATCGGTGAAGCTTGTGCCAAGTGGCGTAGTGATCGACTTTTCCGCTAATGCAGGGACAGTTGAATTCACGGTGCCGGAATTTACCGCGCACCAAATGATCGAGCTTTCCTACTGAGGTCTAGCGTCGTGCTTTTGCCCCATGAAAATTACCGGAATTGAAACGAAGGTCTGCAACGCCCGGATGCGTAACTGGGTGTTTGTGAAGATCACCACCGATCAACCCGGATTATTTGGTTGGGGCGAAGCGACTCTCGAATGGCACACCCGCGCAGTCGTCGGTGCGATTGAAGATTTGAGCGTGCTGTTGATCGGCGAAGATCCGCGCCGAATCGAGCACTTGTGGCAGACGATGTATCGGCAACATTTCTGGCATGGCAATGGCGCGGTGCGCGGGACGGCGATCGCCGGCATCGACCTCGCGCTCTGGGATATTCTCGGGAAGATCCTCGGCGTGCCCTGTCACCAATTGTTCGGCGGTCGCGTGCGTGATTATATCCGACTTTACTGTCATCTCGGCGGCGGAAAGATGGAGGACTTTTACGAGACTTCCACGGATGAAGCGAAACGCTTCGGCGACCTCGCGATCGAAGCAGTTGAACAGGGTTACACCGCGTTTAAATCTATGCCGGTGCCCGAAGGGATGATGATCGAGGGCAACCGTCCGGTGAAGGCCGCCGAAGCCTGTGTCGCAGCGATGCGTGATGCCGTGGGGGATGATATCGATATCATGGTCGATTGCCACGCGCGACCTTCGCCGCAGATGGGCCTGATTTTCGCAAAAGCGCTCGAACCATATAATCTCTATTTCTTGGAAGAACCTTGCTGGCCGGAACACATGGATGGCATCGCGGCAGTCTCTCGTGCGGTAAAAACTCCCATCGCGACTGGCGAACGTCTTTGCTCTCAGTTTGCCTTTAAAGAACTCCTCGAAAAACGCGCCGCGAGTATCATTCAACCCGATATTACTCATTGCGGTGGCCTCTCTGAAGTGAGACGGATCGCCGCGATGGCCAATGCTTACGGCGTCGCAATCGCGCCACACAATCCGCAAGGGCCTGTGAGCACGGCCGCCTCGATTGAGTTTGGTTTGGCCACCCCCAATTATCTGATCTGCGAAGCCGTTCATCAAGACGTGCCATGGCGCGATGATATCGTGAGCTGGGGCTTCCGCGTCGAACCGAAAGGTCGCCAGGTTTATCCGAGCGAACGTCCCGGTCTCGGGGTCGAAATTAACGAAGCCGAAATCGACAAACATCCCTTTAAACAAGAGCTACCTCAGCGCAGTTACGCCGCCGATGGTTCGGTGGTGGATTGGTAATGAAAGATTCCCCCCAGTTCGACGAGACTCCGCGTCCCAGTATTCGCTTACCCGATCTCGCCGGTCGCGTCGCGCTGGTGACCGGCACGAGCTTGGGAATTGGTCGCGCGACCGCCGTGGCGCTCCTCGCCAACGGTGCGCTAGTGCACGGCCTCGATTTCGCTGCCGCGACTCTCAACCACGAAAACTTCACTGAGCATCGCTGCGATTTGCGAGACCCGGTCTCGCTGAAAGCGTGCGTTGCAGACTGCGGAGTGGCGTCGGGCCACCTCGATTACGTGGTCAATATCGCTGGGGTAGACACCAAGGTTTCGCTTGATAAGGGCGGGGCAATAGAGTGGCAGCAGATCATCGATATCAATCTGAGGGCCTACTATCTGATTTTGCACGAAAGCGCGGCTCTCTTACGCCTCGGAAAAGGTCGCTCGATTGTGAATGTATCCTCGATCAATCCTCAACTCGGAGTCCCACGTCGTGGGATCTATTCGACGAGTAAATCCGGTATCCTGGGGCTCACTACGGGGCTCGCTCGCGAACTGGGCAGCGATGGTATTCGCATCAATGCAGTGACGCCTGGTTGGGTGTTCACCGAAGCGCAGAGCTCGGAGTATTTCGAAGGAGATGAGGCCGTGAAAAATTTAAATTACCTCGCTGGGGTGCAATCCCTCGCCGTGAAGATTGCTCCGTCGGATATTGCCAATCACATCCTATTCTTCCTCAGCGATGTGAGTCGCGCTTCCACTGGAGCCAACCACGTCGTCGACGCCGGTTGGACACTGCAATAGAGGATAGGCTTAAACTGTTAGCGTTAAGTAATAAGCGAGAACTAGGATGTGGTCACTAACAGCCCGCAATTCGTCTACGATGAAATCTCGCGCTAAAATCCGTGGGAAAATAACCAATAGCAAATAACCATTAACCAATGATCTCTCCTCAAATTCTCGTTAACCGTTCCTGTGCTCTTTCTGAAAATCCGTTTTGGGATACCGCTGCTCAAAGATTCCTTTGGACGGATATCATTGGTGGCGCGATTTGGGGCTATGATGCTTCTGCGGACTCGACCACGAAGATCTATGATGGCCCTAACGTTGGCGGTTTCACGCAGGAAGCCGATGGCTCGCTTCTGCTGTTTCGCACCGACGATGTGGTGAAACTGGCTGCCGATGGTTCAGTGAGCGAAGTGGCACAATTTTCCGAGGAAGGGAATTCACGTTTCAACGACGTGATTGCCGATCCACGCGGTCGCGTGTTTGCCGGCACCGTAGGGAACACGCCCACCAGTGGAGGCGTTTACCGCTATGATCCCGATGGTTCTGTGCGGCGCGTGATCACCGGCACGGGTTGTTCTAACGGCATGGCCTTCACGGCCGATCGGAAACACTTCTATTGGACCTGCTCCACGCGAAAGCAGATCTATATCTACGATTACGACGAAGCCTCCGGCGATATTACCAATGCTCGCCTCTGGTATCAGGCCGACGAGGAAGAAGGAATCACTGATGGTCTAACGATCGATCTCGACGATAACATTTGGAGTGCGCGTTGGGATGGCTATCGAGTCCGTAAACACGAGGCGCAAGACGGCCACGTTTTAGAGGAAATTAAATTCCCCGTCGCGAAAGTCAGCTCGGTTACTTTCGGAGGCCCTGATTTCGCCACGATGTATCTGAGCACTGCTGGAGGTGACGGAAAAGAGTCACTAGATGGCGCAATCTTCACCCTGCAAGTGCCCGGCGTAAAAGGTCGTGCCGAATTCCGCTCGCGTTTGACCGGCTGATTTCAGGGAGAGCCTGTTATCTCTGGAAACCTCCTAAATTGTTGACCAGCTTGCTCTCTCGCGAGCGCGGGAGTGGTTCCATGCGCGAGCAAAATCGCCACCCACCAAGTCTTAAAAGCTTACGTTTTTTTGCTTAACGCTAAGCAGCGATTGTCCTCATAATTCTGACTTCTACCTTCTTAATTCTCCCTCACTATGCGCTTCGCTGTCATCAACGATCTCCACGCCCACTTTGATCCCGGATCGACGGCCAAAGGTTACCCGGGGGCTAACAGCCGTGCCGAATGGATGTTGGGCCAGTTTGAGCAGGGCGGTTCCTTGTCGGATGTAGATTTTGTGATCCTTGCCGGAGATATGATCCACGGATCAAATCTCGAATCGATTGGCACCGAGATGAAAGCGTTTAAGGAACGTTTAGATCAGCTGGTCGTGCCCTATTTCCCCGTTTGCGGAAATCACGAGATTCAACAGTTGGAAGGAAATGCAGAATACGAGAAGCCGTATCGCACCGCGTTTGGAGATGATCGCTTTGATTACGTAATCCCTGCCGGCGGGGTTGAAATCGTCGTGCTCAACAATGCGGGAACGTTTCACGTGACCAAAGAGCGACGTGAGGAACGTTACCTCGCGCTCAAACGTATGCTAGAGACGCGACCTGAAGTGCCGAAGATCCTCGTTTGTCACGTTCCGCTGGTGTGTGTCCGGGATCATGATGTTTTGGCGGAGAGCTTTGGCTTTATCTCCTATCGCTGTTTGGAACGCGAAATCCTCGACTTAGTCGAAGCACCCGAATCGCCGGTGAAACTGATGATTTCTGGTCATCTGCACCTTTCCGGTATGACTGAGCGCAAGGGGATCAAGCACCTCGTCACGGCAGGCACGGCCTCCTTTCCGCATGACCATGCTCTAGTCCAGATTACGAACGACGAGATTAAAGTAGAAGTCTGTGCTCTCCCCGATAAGCTGCACGAACCCGCTTCCAATATCCATGGACCGCCACGCTATGCGCAGGGCCATTCGGACGGGCCTCATTCTTCCCACGTGAACTATTTATGTGGAAATGGATCTGAGCGGTCATTTATCGCCAAGCTCTGACACGCTGTGTTGCGCTTAAGCGGAGCACGAAGCATCTGAAGCGTAGGTCGGATGATAAGCAGCATAGAAGATGCGAAGTCAGAAAGAGGCTTAGCGCCGTTGGCGCTGTCTAAATACCTTCTGGTCTTAAGGTCGATTCGCGGGGAGGCGGAAGGCCGATAAAAGGTCTGTCAAATGAGGGCGGGGTGAGCATAGGTTTTTGCTATGCTTATCGCGGTTCTCTCTGACACTCATGGACGCTATCCGGCGAAACTGCCGAAAATGATTAAAGGGGCTGATGAGATTTGGCACTTGGGGGACGTGTGCGATTTTGGGGTTTTGGTTGAGATTGAGAAGATCGGACCGCCGGTGCGGGTGGTGATGGGAAATTGTGATGCGGAGTTTTCCTGGCCGCTGGATCTGACCCTGCGGCGCGGGGGAATAGAATTTTTCCTGACGCATATTCCACCGCGTCGAGTGCCGACGGAGGTTCAAGTAGTGCTACATGGCCACACACACGTGCCGCGGGATGAAACGATCGATGGGGTGCGCTGGCTCAATCCGGGTTGTATCAGCGATCCGCGTGGCATGGGCACGAGCTTTGCGTGGCTAGAAGTTGAGGAGGGAAGGTTGACGCGTTGGGAATTGGTGCAAATTTAGGATTGTCATGGCTGCACCGAGTAGATCTTCGCTTCCCAACTTGCTGAGTGCAGCGCGTATTTTGTTAATGCCGACTGCATTGGTGGTGGCGATGGCTGGCTCGAAGTTGTGGTTTGTGCTTCTGCTTTCGGTGGCATTATTGACGGATGCGCTTGATGGTTATTTGGCGCGGAAGCTCGATGCTGAGAGCGATTTCGGACGTAAACTCGATAGTGCTGCAGATTATATCACATTGCTTACCGGTTTGGCCGGAATCGCGTTGCTGTGGCCGGATATTATGCGACACGAGCTGCCGTGGGTGGCATCGGGACTGACAATGTTTTTCGCTGTGATTGTTTACGGACTATTACGTTTGGGTCGCACGCCCTGTTACCACACGTGGATTACGAAGGTCGCGGGGGTGGCGTGTGGCTTATCTTTGATTCCACTTTTGATGGGATACTCGGCGGCTCCTCTGCATTGGGCATTGGCCTTTCAGATCATCGGTGGTTTAGAGGAGCTGTTGATTATCTATTTGGTGCCTTGGCATGAGGGGGAGCTGCGCACGGTTTGGCACGCGTTGAAATTGCGCCGGCAGCGGGCGACGAGACCAAGCGAAAATGCGGGCTGATATGCTGAATACAGGAGATCAACAGGAGTTTTTCGGTCTGATGGATTCGACCGCAACTGGGAAGGTGGCGACATCCAGCACTCAGATCGAGGCGCCGGCGGGATCGAACGAAGTCGTTTACCAACGCAGCTTACGGGCGAAGCACTATCGATTGACATTGCAGCGTGATGGCACGGCGGTGGCGACCATTCCCAAACGGGGCTCGCAGCGGGGGGCGCAGCAGTTTGTGGAACAGCACCGTGAGTGGTTGGTGCGGGAGAGATCGCGGCAGGCGCGACGTCCTCGGGCCGCAGAGGTGTGGGTGATCGGCACCCATGTGCTTTGGCGGGGCGAGATGCAGGAAATCCGCCGGGCTACTTTGGAGGGCGCGCAATATTTGGGAGGAGATCGACCTCAGGTGTGCTTAGTGGCAGATGTGTTTCGCGTGCCGAATTTCGACGGTGATTTGCGGCCGACATTGGAGGCGCACTTCGCACGGCGGGGCAAAATCGAGTTGCCGGCTCGCACTTGGGAATTAGCGGCGATTTGCGGCGTCGATGTAAAGATGGTCTCAGTGCGCAATCAGCGTTCGCGCTGGGGGTCGTGTTCGGAGAGTGGCACGATTTCTCTGAATTGGCGCTTAGTGCAGACGCCGGATTTTGTGCGCGACTACATCATTTATCATGAGTTGATGCATCTGCGGGAGATGAATCACTCCGCTCGTTTTTGGGCGCGGGTTGAGGAGGTTTGTCCGGGATGGAAGGACGCCGAAAAGTGGCTAAAGCGGAACGGTAGTTTGCTCGGGCTTTGAACCGACAAGGTGCGCGGCCTCGCAGAGCTTAGCTCTCCAGCTCACAGGATGCTCTGCATATACACCACTCACTCACGCTCGTGGCTACGTTCAGCGAATTTCGAAAACACGTATTTTAATCTCCACTTGTCATTTTGAGGAATGCGAAGAATCCATCATCAGTCTCTCTACATATTATGAACTAGATTCTGCTCCCGTGTAGTAGGATCAGAATGGCAGGCTGCTTTGGTCCACCGAGCAGGGCCTTTGGGCAATGAGAGAGAGAGGCTACTTGATTTCGAGTAGCTCGACCTCAAACACGAGCGTGGCGCGTGGTGGTATTCGCGGCTCGCGACCATTGACGCCATAGGCGAGCCAATGCGGGAGGATGAGGGTGCGTTTTTCGCCTTGGCGCATTTGCATGAAGGCTTCGTCCCAACCGAGAATCACATCTCCAATTCCGACCCGAAAGCTGAGAGGCTCATTACGTTCGTAGGAGCTATCGAAAATCGTTCCGTCGAGCAGACTGCCTTGATAGTGAACTAGAACTTCGTCTCCGATATTGGGCAGGGGCCCCTCACCGGCGCGACGTGGAACCCAGATCAGACCAGAGGGTTGCCGGTGTGATCCGGTGTATTTTCGGGTGATGGTCAAAGCATCCTCGGTGCTGACGGTGGGGATGCCTTTGTTTTCCAACGCTAACCGCATCGTGCTGTTGATGGGGCGACCGGGGTCTTCTCGGGCAAAGATACCTGAGCGCACGACGATGCCGAGGGTGAGCAGGCCGCAGCCAATGAGAAGAAGAATGATGAAAGTGCGCATGGGTTTATGGAAAGAATGATCAGATTAAATATCCGGGATGATGAGCTTCATGCCTGCCATGCGACTACGACCATTCCGAAGTTGAGTGTGATTGGCCGCGTAGATTTTGCGCCATTCTTCACTCGTTCCGTAATAGAGCTCCGAAATATTTTCGAGGGTTTCACCTGCGGCCACAATATGGTAACGGATTTCTGCAGCATTGGCTCCAGCCTGGCGTATGCGTTCAGGGCTTGTTCGTAGAACAGCGGTAGGGGCTGCTTGCTCGCTGCTCTGAGCTAAGCGTAGACTGGCATCAAGATCGTCGTCCGCGGTGGTGGCGCTGGATTGGCGCGCGGTAGTCAGCGAAGAGGCTTCGGATGATTTCTGGTCAAGGATCAGTTTGATTTGAGTTTGATAGGAATCGGATTGTTCCTCCGCGCGGCGTCGGGCATCGGTTTGCGCGAGCAGCTCTCTATTCAGCTGGGAAAGTGCGGAGGCGACTCCCTCATTGTGCAGGGAGAGGCTCTGGACTTGCTGCGCGAGTCCGGCATTGGTGCTGCGCACACGACGAACTTCCTCACGAAGTTGGGCATTTTCCCTTTTTAGTTGAGCGTAGGATTCGAGGGTTTGGTCGACCTTGCCTTCGGAAATAGCGAGCTGGGTTTTGAGTCGGGCGATCTGTTCGACGGCCTCAAAGCCGTTCATCCGTTCACTAGAATCGCTTAGACGGGGCCGCTCAGTCTTGAGTCGTGAAAGATTGTTGCGTAGGTCGCTGAGCTCACGATTGGCTTCCTGAAGTTGTCGCCCGAGCTGGCTGTCGTTGCTTCGACCTGTTTGCCGATTTTCAAGAGCTTGGCGCAGAGCTTGTTCTTCTTTGTAGGCAAGGAGGAGTTCCTGCTTAAGAATCTTCTTCTCAATGCGCAGGTCGGTATTTTCATCAACCAGCCCAGAGCTGGCAGGAACATTGTGGCGGCCAAAATGAATCAAACCGCATCCTGAACTCAGGGTGATGAGCACTGCGCCAACCATGCATGAACAGAAAGAAGACAAACGCATGGGGCCACTAGAGTGGATATTATCCTTGGTTGGCAACCATGACCGCTTCGCACAGCGTGATTACGCTCCTATTCAGTGAGAACAATGTCTGGAAACATGGTCGGTTCGTCGCTAACTCGGATATTTGACGAACCTGTAATAAGCTGCCTCTAAAATATCCGTTTTGCCTCTGGGATAAGCGCCGATGTTGCGGCTAGCCCCGATAGTTCCCACTTAGTCGCCAGTGTTATCGACCTGATAGGGACGCAGACTTCTCTAGCGAGCTGGTGAAGTCTCTGCGGGTTAAGGGATGACTATGGTCATGCCAATGCGTAGGGCACGTTCATTGGGCAGTTTGTCGCGGTTAGCTTCGTAAATTTCCGCCCAACGTCGACTGGTGCCATAATATCTCGCCGAGAGGCCTGAAAGGGTATTGCCGGAAACCACGGTATGGGTGCGTGGCTCGGAGGTCGTGGCCGCGCGATTGGGTTGCGGTGCGGACGAACGACGAAGGGCGGCGGCGGTGGGTGAGCCAGGGCGGGTCGGGGCGGTGCGAAGCGCGAGGAGGCGGTTGCGCAGGGAATCGTGGTCGTTGCGCGCGGCGTTGAGTTCTCTTTGGGTTTGGCGGAGTTGCGCCTCCAGCGCGAGCATCTCGCTATTGTCGGGGGCCAGGACTTCGTCGGGTTCCTCGATGGCAAGATCGGAAGCGAATTGCTCTTTAAGGGCGGTGATTTGCGCGGTGAGAGTGGCGGTTTCGGCCTTCAAGGATTCGTTTTCTTCCTGAAGTTGCGCGTAGTTGCTGAGTGCTTTGGAAACTTCGGGCTCAAGGGCGGCGGTATCGGTGGAGTTGTCGGATGGAGTCGTGGCGGTGAGCTCGGTGATACGAGTTTCAGATTGCGAGAGTTGATTACGAACTGCGGCAAGATCCAGAGAGAGTGCGGCGGCTTGCTGTTCGGCGCTTTGGCGGGCAGTTTTTTCCTGATCGAGTGATGTGCTGATGGTATCGATCTGGGCGCTCAGTGTTGCGATTCCGGCGGTTTGATCTTCGCTTTCGGAATGAGGTGATTTCGCAGCCTTAAGTGCGGCTTGCAGGGAAGCTACTTTGTTTTCGGCTGAAATCTTAGCTGCTGTGATAGTCTCCAACCTCCCTGTCATTTGCTGATCGGCGTTCTTGGCAGCGTTATCCAGGCGCGTGTTGAGAACGATGCTTTCGTCCTTAAGTCGGGAGAGTTGCGCGCGGGCAGAACCAAGTTCTGTGACCAAAGAATCGAGCTCCGTAGCGGCTGACTTAGAATCAGCGGTTTGTTTTGTGAGCTGATTACGAGTGTCTTCAAGTTCTTCGGCCAACGTATTCAGGCGAGCAGCGGCGCCGCTATCGGGCTGCGGTGCGGCATTCTGTAATTGGGCGATTTCTTCCTGCAGCTGAGCGATTTGTGCGATGGCTTGAGGATCAGGTTGAGCCGCGGTATCTCTATCGGCTGCGAGGTTTCTCTCCAGGGCTTTAATGTTATCCTGCGCGAGGACGAGTTGCCGCTGCTGAGCGACCATGGCGGCATTCAGATCAGTGAGCAGTTGTTGTTGCTCGTTGAGAAGGATGCGTTGCTGCGCAACTTCGGATTGTGATTGGGTGGCGTTGGTCTGGGCGATGGAAAGTTCCTGCCGAGCGGCTTTGAGGCTGGAGGCGAGCATCGTGAGGCGATCTTTGACTTGCGAATGAGCAGTCTTCTCTTCGACGATTTCCTGGCGCAGAGAATCCCGATCGCCCGTGAGAGAGGCGATGCGCTGCGTGGCCGCAGGATCGGGTTGGCCAGCGGCGAGCTGGGCGGCAGAGAGCTGATCGCGCAGTGAATTAATTGTGCTCTCGGCACGTGCAATCTTTTGCAGTTGCCCGTAGTTTTCCTGGCGTAGGTCGCCGAGCTGAGATTGGGCGCTGGTCGCGCTTTCGCGAGATTGTCTCAAGTTGGTCTGAAAGCTAACGAGCTCATTTTTCAGGCTTAGCTGGGTCGCGCTGGTTTCGGTGAGTTGTCGGCGGGCATCATCTAAAGAGCTTTCGAGGTTGGCGATTTCCTGCCCTCGTTCGGAAGCGACATCGTCAAGTTGCTGGTTGTGCGAACTGAGGGACGCGGTCTGTTTCTTGAGTTGATCGATTTCACTTTGAAGAGTGCTGGTTTGTTCGGTCAGTTGGGTGCGACTGTTGGTCTTGAGTTGGCCCACTTTGATCCGCAGAGCGACCAATTCATCGGCACCGGAGGAGAGGGCGTGGTGTGTAGTCGAGAGCTCTTGCGTGAGATCATCGTAGCGGGAATTGATCTCGGCATGGGCGGCCTGCTCTATTTTGAGGCGCTGGGTAAGAGTGACGATATCGCCGTTGAGCGATTTGATCTTACCGGTGTCGTCGAAATCGGATTGGGCGGCGGCGCTTATCGCATTCTGCAGTTTGCTTTGGAGGCTCAGGTTGGTGCGTTTGGAGTCGTCGAGGACGGACTGAAGATTAGTTTGCTCCTGGTTGATCGCAGTGAGGTTTTTGCGGGTGGCAAGAAGCTCAGCGCGGGTGTTGTCGAGCGCTTGGGCGGTGGCGAGCTGTTGTTGATCAGCGTTTTTGAGTGAGGCGACTTGGGCCTGTAGAGTTTGGTGGTCGCGAGTAAGAGTGGCCAGGCGGGTTTGAGCGGTCGAGAGGTCGCGTTGGGCCGTATCGATCTCGCGTCCACGTTGGGCCGCGATGTCTTCCAATTTCTGGTTCTCGGCACCGAGATTGGTAGAGGCCGACTTGAGCTGATTTATTTCGCGTTGGAGGATGGCAGCCGCATTGGCGCTGTGAGAGTTTTGGGCGTTAGTATTTTGCAGGGTCGCCACTTTCAAACGGAGGGATGCCAGTTCGTTCGCATTTGTGCTCAGTTCGGAGCTGAGTTGGTTCTCGCCTGATTCGCGGCTGGCGGTGTCGGCCGGCTTGGTTTGGGATTCACTCACTAGGTTCTTGGTGGCTACCGAATAAGTGGTGCGATGAGTAGCGAGTCGGCGGCGGCCCTCGGTGAGTTGGGCCGGGGTCATTTGTTCAAGCAGGGTGTTGAGGGCCTTGCCGGTGGTGCCGTTGGTGTCGGCAAGCGAGAGCCAAAGATAGGCTTCGGACAGGTCGGGCGAGACGAGGCGGCCCGTGGCGTAGCTGAGGCCGAGATTGTATTGGGCAATCGAGTTTCCTTTTTCCGCTTTGTCGTGGAGAGAGGTGATTTCGGCGGGTTGGGCGAAAGCACTCAGGCCTGAGATAAGTCCGGCGATCAGGGAGATGATTAGCGCAGGGCGACGTAAAGGTGTGGTCTGCATGGGAGCACCGTGGAGAGAATCCCTCAGAGACTCAACCTGAACTATAGGGCTACGAGACGTTTTGACTGAGGTTTAACTGGAGTGAGATCGGGACCTCGCATGGTTGAGCGGTTTTATCGACTCGATCATCGGTGCGCCTTTAACCATAGAATAGGGCATTGATGAATACGTTGAAGCAATATTGGTCGCGAGCGGTTTTAGGTCTGAGCTTGCTGCTCGGCGGTTGTGCGACCGTGAGTGGCCCGGCGGCGCGGTGGATGCCAGTGGATGAGCAAGGGCTACTGGCCGGCACTGGGTTTGAGGCGGTCGATCTGATGGTGGCGTGCCAAGAGATTGATGGGGTCGTGAATGCCATGGTGCGCACTTCTGAATTGGTCGGATTGCGGATCGTGGTCGAACCAGTGGATAATGATACGCGTTTTCTGCTACCCGTAGAGGAATTCAATCAGGCTATTTACGAGCAGTTGCGCTCCAGCTCGCCACCGATGTCTCACCTCATGAAACCGGATAGTTCAATCGAGCCGCACATGTATTTGATGGGGCGACTGCAACGCGTCATGCCGCAACGTCCCCGTGATCACGAGATCCTGCTTTATAGCTACCGTATGGTAGATGCGACCAACAATGAGGTGGTCTGGGAGGGATCCTGCGAAGTGAAAACTCATCTTACTTCCGTGGCGGCGGAGACGATGCTTACGGTTGAGGCTTCGGTTGAAAGGTGACCTCGGCGGTCGCTTCTTCCATTTCTAGTTCGGCTTTTTTTAACGCAGCCTGAGCTTCCTCGGTTTCCATGACGACCGCTTGGCCGGTTGAAAAATCAATGGTCTGTCCATGTTCAATGGCGATGGGTGCGGGCGGCGGTAGCTTACGTTGCAGATAGAAACCCGCGAGCGCCGCCATCACCAGAATCGTGATCGCGAGGCAGAGTTTGCAGATCCGAGATGAGGCCATGCTGTTATTTAACCTTATGCTTTAGTTTGGAAGAAAGCTTGAACAGTAATCCGAGGATGATGCCAATAGCGCCACACAGGATGATCAACAGAGCTTGGGAGATGTGAAACGACCAGATCAGAAAGCTAACCTTTAAGATCTGAGTGTTCTGCAGAGCGAAAGTGCCGAGAAGGATCAGCAAGATGAAAGGGATAATTAGTCGCCGGGGCATGGCTCATCAATGGTGGCTGTCCCAGCTCTTCGCGAGAAAGATATGCCTACGGATGCTCTCCACAATTCCGGCGTGTTCCACCAGTGGCTCCTCATAATCTTCTTCTGATTTGATGCCTAGAAAACACACTTCAGATTTCTCAGAAGTTTCTACGACCACGTCATAGATGAGTGCGGATGAGACGACGATCTCGGGCCCGGCGTCAATCCGCGACGCCGTGGCAAATTTTTGCACAGATTTAATCGCTTCCTCGCGACGGGATTCGTCTGTGATCACCCGCACGATTCGGATCGTGGTGATTACGCCAACGGGGAGATCTACGCAACAGATGGGTGGGCATGTAGGTGCAGTTAGAGCGGGCGCGCCGCCACACGTTGCCCACCACCCACCAGGGCGCATGAATACGATCCCTCCGAGGATGGTCAGCACGTTCGAAGTGAAGACCATCCGAATGTCCCGAATTTTACCGGCTCGGACGCGATTGCGTATTATTGGGCATATGTCGTTGAACCCTACCTAGACGGTGAGTTTTTGGTCGTCGAGAAGGGCGTTGTTACGCGGGCTTGTTCGAGTCGACTTCGGGGCCTCGACGAACTTCCAGAGAACCGGATCGCACGTGCAGATCGCGCTGAGGGAATGGGATCTCGATGCCCGCTTCCGCCAATGCCTTATAGACGGCGAAATTAATACTGCTGCGCAGAGTGCGCGGTGAACGCACCATAGATTGTGTCCATACGCCGAGTTCGAAGTTGAGTGAGCTGTCCCCATAGCTATCGAAGAATACACTGGGCTTGGGCTCAGCGAGCACATTGGGATCGGCCTTGGCGACAGCCAGTAAGACTTTCGTGAGCTGATCCGCATCCGTGCCATACGCCACACCGATGGGAATACGGAAACGCGCCTTGGGATCTCCGTGGCTCCAGTTGATGACGCTTTCGGAGATAAACTGCGAATTGGGCACGATGATCGAGATGTTATCGTTGGTGACGACGATGGTGCTGCGCAGGTTGATCTTAACGATCTGACCTGCTACTCCTCCGACCTCTACGCGATCTCCGATCGAGATAGGGCGTTCGATCAGAATGATGATGCCGCTGATGAAATTGCTGATGATGTTTTGGAGACCAAAGCCGATACCCACACCCACTGCTCCGGCGATCACGGTCAGTGAACTGAGATCAAGCCCGATAGTTTGCAGTGCGATATAGCCGCCCAGCAGCAAAAACATATATCCCATGAGACGCTCGATTCCGTAGCGTATGGGCTTCTCGAGTTGGGTAGTTTCCAGTAAGCGGCGGACGATAAACCGGCGAAAAATCTTTTCACCAAGCACGATGAATAAAAACAGCAGGATGGTGGCGGCGATCCCGTTCAGGGTGACGTCTGTTTTCCCGATACTAAACAGCTTCTCGGTTAACCAAGAGTTAGCTGTTTGTAGAAATTCATTCATAAATATTCAGATGGGGAAAGTGCCGACGAAGTTTCTATCTAGTCGAGAACTTAGCGCGTTGTCACGACTGGGTTTTTAACCGAGTGCCAAAGCAATTACACCTAGCGCCATCGCGGCGGCCGCCCAGATACGACGGCGCCCATAGCCCTCTTTCAGCATCCGTGCTCCAATCAAGGCGCCGATCAGGATGCTCACTTCACGCATCGGGGCGATGTAGGTTAGCGGCGTGAAACTCATCGCGGTGAGGATGAGAATGTAGGCGAGCGGTGATAGCACCGCGACGGCCAGGCATTCCCTTTTAGAAACTGCCCAAACGCGTTGCACTTCGCTCCAGCGTTTGATCGCGAAGGGAGTCAGCAACAACCCACGCGCTAGATTACTGCTCCAATCGAGAAGCAAGGGCGCGACGAGTGCGAGGGTGATCGCTTGTTGATCGGCCACCGTGTAGGATGCGATAAACACACCGCAGCCGACTCCGTAAAAAATCGCTGGTCCCGTTTTGTGTTCGCCGCTTAGTCGACGAGCACCGCCAGTGAGCAGGAAAATGCTGAGCACGATTACCACCCCGCCACCAATTGTGAGTAGGCTCGGTCTTTCGCCCAACAAGATGACAGCCGCGAGAAACGATAGGAGTGGCCCGGTGCCGCGAGCCAACGGATAGACCAGCGAAAAATCTCCTGCCCTGTAAGCACGTTGGAGAAAAATCGAATACCCGGAATGGAGCACGCCACTGAGAATGATCAGCTGCAGTCCCGTGGAGTTGATTACCACGTCATGCGTCCACCAGTAGCCAAACGCGAACGGGGTATAGATGATCAGCGACAACATTACGCAGACCCACACGAAGGGTAAGCCGCTATTTACCCGCTTGGCCAAAAGGTTCCAAGTCGCGTGGAGCCCAGCAGCGGTGAGGACGAGGATGATCGCGAGCGGAGTCATCAACTGATTTCACAGCAACGGCCTCGCTATGCGGCTTCAAACTGAAATACGTGAATATGCCGACATTCTTTCAATGCCCTCCGTCTCCACATATACAGAAATCCGCCGCACACTGGCCCTCGCGTTTCCGATTATCATCGGACACCTGAGCCAGATGCTGATGGGTATCGCCGACAGTGTGATGATCGGTCAAGTCGGCACCGTGCCCTTGGCGGCCTCGGCCTTTGGGCATAGTCTCTTCACGGTCTCGTTTATTCTGGGGATAGGTTTGTTGGTTTCGGTTTCGGTCTTGGGCGCACGTGCTCATGGCGCGAAACAATCGTCGGTCTGCGCGGAATTCCTTAGACACGGTATGATGATGGCGGTGGTGCTCGGCATCGGCGGGGCTCTCCTGATTTATGGCATGAGCCTGAAGTTGGAGATTTTTGGGCAACCCGCTGAGGTAAACGCCGCGGGCGAGAATTACATCCGGATCATCGCGGCCTCACTTTTGCCCACGCTTCTGTTTCAAGTGTTGCGACAATTCAGCGAGGCCATCGAACACCCTTGGGGGGCGATGGGCATCATGCTTGCGAGCGTGGCGCTCAATGTCCTGCTGAACTGGATTCTAATTTACGGTAATCTTGGCGCCCCCGCCATGGGACTCGATGGCGCTGGCTGGGCGACTTTAATATCGCGAACGGTCGCGGTAGTTGGCCTTTGGATCTGGTTAAAACAGCTGAAAAGCGTGACTCGTGAATGGCCTGGTTGTGGTGAGAATACCGCGTGGTGGGCACCGGTGGTCTGGTCGCGCGTGCGTGAGATGCTTCAGATCGGCGTGCCCGCCGCGGCGCAACTCATGTTTGAAGCGGGGGCGTTTGTTTCGGCCGCGATGATGATGGGTTGGATCGGCACCGTGCCGCTGGCCGCCCACCAGATCGCCCTGAGCTGTGCCTCGGTCACGTTTATGATTCCATTGGGCATTGGGTTGGCGACGTCTATTCGGATCGGTCGTGCCGTTGGGGAGGGCCGCATAGACGCCCTGCGCCGGATCGGCTTTGGCGCCATCTTCACGGCGGTGGCCTTTGCGGTGGTGTTCACCGTGCTGTTTGTTTTCGGCGGTCCCCTGATCGTGAGCGGTTTCACCCATGAATCCGAGGTCACCACCCTCGCGGCGCAACTTCTCATCATTGCCGCGATATTCCAAATTTTCGATGGTGGCCAAGCCGTGGCCTCGGGAGCATTGCGCGGTATGGCGGATGTGAAAATCCCCACCTTGCTCACGTTTATTTCCTATTGGATGATGGCTCTGCCCACGGCCTATTTTTGGGGTGTGCGTCGCAACGATCCGCATGGCGTCTGGATCGGTCTCGCGGTGGGTCTCGCTGTCACCTACGTGCTGCTCTCCTGGCGATTCTACCGCAAAACCGCCCCAGAAAATATGTCACCTATTAGGTGACATGTTGGCATTCGCCTCCTGTCAGGCCCCGCGTTACTGATTTGGAGCTGGCCTCGCTGAGGCCGGAGCTGGGGCGAGGGCGAAATTGGAGTCGGCTTGTTCGCCGTCGGTTCAGCGAAGGAGGGCGACCTCGGCTACACCTGGGGTGTGCTTACGCTTTTCTTAACTTCGTCGAGAGTCAGCCCTTCGATTCGCACGCGTTTTAGGCGCGAGGTATCGCCGGTCGCGATTGTGACTGCGCGTTTGGGTAGGCCGAGTTGCTTGGCGAGAAACTTGCAAAGCTCGACGTTGGCTTTTCCTTCCACCGGCGGCGCATGGAGTCTGACTTTGAGGGCCTCTTCGAGCCAACCGATAATCTCACTGCGTGGAGCGTTGGGCACCGCTTTGATTTCTAAAATGCAGTGCGGTTCGGCCATAGTCAGGCCAACGCTTCCTCGAGTGCAGCGATGATATCTTCGACGGGTTCGCAGCCGATGGAAAATCTCACGAGTTCGGGGTTGATCCCACTCGCGGCGAGTTCGGCGCGTCCGATTTCACTATTCACCAGATTGTAGTGCGCCAGATAAATGAAGGGACACACGAGAGTCGTTTTCATGCCAAAGCTCGGCCCCTTGGGCAGCGGCAAACGATCGTAAAACTCTTCGAGCGATCCGTGGAGGGTAAACGAGATCATACTGCCGACCATTTCCGGAGAGCGGGCGATCTTTTCGTAATTGGCCCGCGAGGAGGAATGGTGCGCGGAGAGCACTTGATCCACCGCCGGGTGCGCTTCGAGCCAAGCGACGACTTGGGCAACGCTACGATGAATCTGGGCCAGCACAGCTGGGGTTTCGCCGATTTCTTGGGCGAGTCGCGCGAGGTCGCGTGGGTAAACGGATTCGAGGCGAGACGCGATTAGATCGCGCAGGGTGGCGGCGTTATCGGTGGCTGGATTTACCACGACGAGTCCCGCCATGAGGTCGCCTTCACTCGCGGTGTATTTCGTGAGACTGGCGACGACGATATCGGCGTAGGGCAGCACATCGACGGCGTAGGGGGAGGAGATCGATGGATCGATAATGAGTGCAGCGCCGTGTTGCCGAGCGAGGGCAGAGATCGCGGGAAGGTCGGGTGTTTGCAGCAACGGATTAGTCGGCGCTTCGATAATGATTCCGGCGACGCGGTCTCCGCTTTCTGAGAAGAGTTGCTGGATCGCAGCGAGATCGAAGACGTCGGGAAAATGAACGTAATCCTCGGCGGTGGTGGCAGAGCGTTGGAGGAGCGTTATGGTGTCGAGATAGAGCCATCCGAGCTGCACCCAAATCGTCCGACCTCGTTTAGCCTGATGTTCTGCAATTGTTCGGAATGCCACGGCGATGGCATTCATCCCACAGTTGGCGATGAGGATGTCTGCAGAAGTGGTATCAGCAAAGAGGGGCTGAAGGTGGTGTCGGATTTCTGACAACGCATCTCCGTCGAAAAGTGGTTCTGGCGTGGTCGTTGGTAGTTCGCCGAGTTGCACGAGACGATCTTCGGCTTCCCGAGACGAAATGAAGCCGCCGACGTTTTGGAGGTAAAGTTTGGCGGTAGCGTTGGCCTCGGATTCGTCGACGTGGTTGAGGCCGTGAACGCCATCGGTGGAAAATGGCGTGGAAGCGATGCCTGCGCACGTGAGTTCAACGGCGAGTGCCTGCACCATTCTGTCTGAAGTTGTGAGCCAGAGCGTCTGGTTGTTCAGAATATTTTGAGCGCGATAATATTCCGTGAGCTGGCGCGCATGGGGATGCACCACGAAGCGGGGATAACCGGAGCCGAGCTGGGCGGTGACCTCCGGATCTTTCTCCTCATAACCACGAATCGAGCGCATGGTCGGCAAGCTGCAGGAGACGGCATGCGGTGTGTTGGGAATCGGACGACCGAGAGGAATTGGCGAAAAGACTGACATTGTGATGGTGGAGTCAGTGTTTGCTTCGTGGGTAGTGATGCAATCACGCGTTGCGTCATGCTGGGCTGGAAAACGTAGTTTCCGGCTTTTGAGGGACTGGTCGATGAATTAGGGTCGCTCTATTATATCTGTCATCGCGAGAAGGCGCCGCTGAGCGGCGCCGACGTGGCGATCCACGAATAGGCAAACGTCAACGATGAGTCATCGTGGATTGCCGCGGTCGGCCCTGCCTCCCTCGCAATGACAAACAGGGGACTGGTGATTGGGATCAGCCGCGCAAATTTACACAAAAATGAGTCGCATTGGTGCGCTTCGTTCTGAGACTCGCACGGCAATGAAACTGCTTTCCTGGAATGTAAACGGCGTGCGAGCGTGTCTTGGCAAAGGACTGCTCGAGTGGATCAGCGCTTCCGATGCCGACGTGATCTTTTTGCAGGAGGTCAAGGCATTGCCCGCCGACGTCGCGCACGTCGAATGGCCCGAGGGATATTCGGTGCATTGGAATGCGGCGCAAAAAAAAGGCTACAGCGGCACGGCGCTATTCACCCGACGCGAGCCAATTTCGGTGAGGCTCGGAATCGGTTCGCCGGAGCATGATGCTGAGGGCCGTGCGATCACCGCCGAGTTTGATGACTGTTTTGTGATCGGGCTCTACGTGCCCAATGCCCAACCGGGCTTGGCTCGGATCGTTTTTAGGCAGGCATGGGACCGGGCGTTGCTCGCTTACGCAAAGAAGCTGGAGGAAAAAAAACCGGTGATCTTTTGCGGTGATCTCAATGTCGCGCATGAGCCCATTGACCTTGCACGGCCGAAGGAGAATGTCGGCAATCCCGGTTTCTCTGACGAGGAGCGTGATGGGTTTCGCGATTTTCTGGCGGCAGGATTCATCGACACGTTTCGCGAATTCGAAACGGGCGCCGAACATTACAGCTGGTGGACTTATCGGATGGGCGCGCGCTCACGTAATGTCGGATGGCGCATCGACTACTGCATGGCTTCCGCCGCGCTTAAGCCGCGTTTGAAAAACGCGTGGATTGAACCACAGGTGATGGGTAGTGACCATTGTCCAGTTGGCTTGGAATTAAAATGAGCAAATCGAAAAGCACGGAAACACCGGCGGCGACGACTTCGGAATGGGTGCGTCATGGGCAGTCAAAAATTCACGGTGGCGGGCTTTACGCGAAAAAGGATATTCCGGCGGGCACGCGGGTGCTCGAATATGTGGGCGAGCGCATCACTAAAAAAGAATCCGAGCGGCGCGAAGGGAAACGTCGGGCGGCACGGTCAGATGGCGATGATGGCTGCGTGTATGTTTTCGAGCTCAATGCGCGTCACGACATTGATGGTGATGAGAAGTGGAATACCGCGCGACTGATCAATCACTCCTGTGCGGGTAACTGCGAGCCGCTGTCGATTCGCGGCCGCATCTGGATCGTGGCGTTGCGTGATATCGAGCAAGGCGAAGAGTTGGGCTATGACTACGGTTTCGATTTTGCCGATTGGCGCGAGCATCCCTGCCTTTGCGACGCGCCGGAATGCGTGGGCTACATTGTGAACAAAAAACAGCGCTGGCGGGTGCGGAAGGCACTGGCGGCGGAGAGTTGATTTTACGTTCGCCAATTGAGGCTGAACTGGTCAGAGTTCGGCCACTCTGATGAGCGAATTGAAGGAACTAATATTGCGTGAGCCACGGCTGACTTTGGCGGTGGCCGAGAGTCTGACTTGTGGAAATGTGCAGGCTTACATTGGTCGTATTTCGGGAGCTTCGGAATTCTTTCTCGGCGGCATCACCGCTTACAGGCTTGAGCAAAAAGTGAAGCAGCTGGGGGTGAATCGTAACGAAGCGGAACAGGTCAACTGTGTCTCTGCCGAAATCGCTGAACAGATGGCACGAGGCGCCGCGAGTTCGTTTGGTGCTGATCTCGCCTTGGCGACGACTGGCTATGCGGAGCCTTCCGAAGAACACGATGTCTCAGTGCCATTTGCGTGGTGGGCCTTGGCTCAACGCGATGGGGACGCTTGGTCGGTGCAAAGTCACCGCGTGGATTGCCCCGAGGCGGATCGCGTGGGGGTGCAGGCAGCGATCACGTTGGCAGCGATCACGGGTTTGTTGGAGTATTTGCGGTCTCGGAAGTGATTTCTTATCTGATTACCTAACGCCTATTTTATACGATGATCCGCCAAGCTTTTGTGATGACAGTGAACCCCGGGGAGGAAGCCGAATATCAGAAACGGCACCAGGCGATTTGGCCCGATCTTGAAAAGGTCCTCAAAGCGCACGGCCTGCACAATTACAGTATCTTTCTTTTAGCGGAAACCCGGCAGCTATTCGCCTATCTTGAGATCGAGGATGAGGCGCGATGGAAGGCGATTGCGCAAACCCCCGAGTGTCAGCGTTGGTGGACGCATATGAGCGATATCATGCCGTCAAATGCCGATGATAGTCCGGTCGCGACTGGGCTCACCGAGGTGTTTCATCTGGATTGAGGGTCGTTTGGAATAAGTCCGATAACACAGAAATTATTGGCCGCAAAGAGGCGCAAAGAATCGGAGCGCGGATGCGACGCTTAAGGCGCTTATAAGCGCGGGAGAGCTGACCGGTAGGACAAAAAGCTTTTTGTGCTTTTTGCGGTAAACCCTGATCTGATTCGTGTTAACAACGCTTGTAGAGACACTGCCTGTCATTGCGAGAGAGTCCCGCGGGCGGGACGACCGCGGCAATCCACGAATACTGGCGGATGTAAGCAACGAGTAATCGTGGATTGCCGCGTCGGCCTCCGGCCATCTCGCAATGACAGAGAGAAGGTCGAGGCTGCTAATCGATCCTGCTTAAACGCGATCACTGTTATTCGTGGACAAACTGACCCGTCCTCAAAAACGCGAGTGTCTGTCGGATTGCGCGCGGATTTTTCATTAAATAAGGGTGCGTGGCGTGGATGACGATATGGTCGGTGATGCCTTCGACTTTGGTGTGTTCGACGGAGACTTTGCCGTCATCCTTACCAGGAATCATAAGGCTGTTGATCCAATTGATGAATCGATCGCCGGCAATCACGCCGAGTTCGAAATCGACTGCACCCAACTGATTCGGGGTTGAATCAGGATCGGTCCCGAGTTCGCTCCCGCTGGGACCGTTGAGTTTTTGAAACAGAGTCCACGATTTGAGATTATCGACGACTTCGCTGCCGTGATTTGGAGGACTGAGCATCACTACGCGACCTAATCGTGGCTCCGTGTGTTTCGAGAAATAGCTGCGCACGAGAATGCCGCCGAGGGAATGGGTGACGAAATGAATGCGTGGACAGTCGCGCAGGGTTTCGTTTTGCAATGCTGCACTGATGGTGTCTTCAGCGAGTCTACTGATCTCGGCGGTTCGCGAGGGATAGTTGATGTTGGCAACCAAGTAACCGTCTTCGATTAAGGCTGCTTCCATTTTCTCCATACTCGCGGATGTCCGCGCCAAACCGTGGAGCAGGATGACGCCTTCTCTAAGATGGGCGGATGCGGACGAAGCAATCATGAGAATGAGAATGAGAACGATGACGAGGCGCACGGATGGGAGGTGATTTAATCGGGCCGGCCTTTCCGTAGCTTTATGCGAAGGAGGGGGGCTTTAGGCAGATGAGTGAACCTAATTCGAAATACGGAAACGGTTGCTGGGCCTTCGTTATTCTGATCGTCGCGGCCGTCGCGAAATATTATTACAGGACGGCGTGCTGCGGAGGATGAGATGGGGTCTCGCTGCGAAACGGAGACGGGCTTACTGATGTGTCTGCCGATACGAATCCAACCAGCCGGCGATGTAGGCGGCTTGTTTTTCGCGGATGGTCTCCGGGAAGTGAACGTGATCGATGTAGAGATCGGGGCCGAGGTTGGCGGTAAACGCGTGAAGATCGATGATGGGGATATTCGCCTCACGCATGACTTCGTCGGCTATGCGGTTGTAGGCTTCGTGATCAGCGGTATGGCGAAGAAAATCGACGCCGTTCGCGTTGTGGACCTTTTCGTCGAGTGGGGTCGTGCGAATCCAGATCAGCTGAAGTTTCATTGAGACCGCGAGTTCGATGATAGCGCGGAGGTTCTTCGCGTAGTCTTCGATCGTGACCTGAACGGCTCCCGTTTCTCGATGCGTCTTGATATCATGTAGCCCGCAATTCACGAGCAGGAGATCGGCATCAATGCCCCCGGAGGCGTCTTTTCTCTGAAGGAATTCCAGCACCATGGAGGAATCACCTCCATTGGCACCGTTGGGTTGATCGAGATTTAGCAGGGCTTCTTCTTCGCCTTCTATCCGCGCGTAACCCATCACGCCTTGCAGTTGTTGCTCGAGAAAGGGGCCGTAGTGGATGGAGATGCTGTCGCCGATGACGTAGAGATTCATAAGGTGGATGATTGAAGTTTAACCAAGCCGTCGCAGAGCCTATGACTGGCAGGCATGAAAAACACGAATGTAGATAGTTAAAATGATAACCGAATCTAGGTTCGAGCTCGGGGGTTTTGCTACAAAGAACAACCGGCAATTATTCTCTCCATCACACTTATAAGCGCGCGGGTGAATTACGTCTAGTGTTACGCTATTTTTGCGTTCTTTGCGGCTAAATTTCGAATGGGCTGGGTTCAGTAGTGCGGGGTAGCAGATCCCAAATGTAAAAATCAATATCGCGTGATAAATGGACTGTCATTGCGAAGGGGGCCTAGACGACTGCGGCAATCCACGAACACTGGCGGATGTAAGCAACGAGTAATCGTGGATTGCTGCGTCGGCCTCCGGCCTTCTCGCAATGACAGGCGAGCAGGAAGGGTGGCGCCAAGAATATCGTCCTATCCACACAAGCCAGAATGGCTTGGTTTGTCGTCTCGCGATGACCTCGGAAATTGATCACTTACGATACGTTCCCGGCTGCCGGTGCGATTCGATGAGTGCGCGGTGTTCGACTAGAGGTTGGCCGTGCGAAGCGGGCTTAGTGAATTTCTGATGCGGATCGAATTCAGCTGAGATGATACCCCCGATGTTGCCTGCATCGGCCAGGATCGTGCCATCCGGCGCCGCGATCAGGGAGTGACCGCCTTGATTGGGCGTGGGCATCGCATAGGAACTGCGCGCGAGGTAGCAACCGGTGTCGAGGGCGCGCATTTGCGCAATGATCCGAATGCGTTCGGCGGACTCGCTGCGTTGATAGCTGGGGCAAAGAACTAGATCGACCTGCTGCGCGGCCAAGACGACGAAGTGTTCCGGAAAGTAGAGATCGAAGCAGGTCGCGAAGCCAATGCGGAGTCCTTGGTATTCGAAGACCGGTGAGGTCGATCCGGCGGTCAGCCCGAGGTCACGTGATTCGGTGGCGGGGAGATGGATCTTGTCGTAGTGAAAAACGACTTCACCTGAGGTATCGAAAATCAACGTGCGGTTAAACCATTGTTCGCCTTCGCGAACGATCGCACCTGTTGCGATCAGGCATTTCAATCGCTGAGCGGAGGCGGCAACGTGTCGTAAGAATTTGGCACCTTCATTTTCCACACACTGCTGCAGCGTCGCTTGATCTGAGATCCCCGGTGCGTTGGCAAATTCCGGCAGCAGCACGATATTCTGCTCACTGGATGGCAGTTGATTTAGCTGTGCCTGCATCCAGTTGATGCAAGCCATCGCGCCACCTGGGGATCCTTCGGAAGGGTAGGAGGGCTGGATAACGGCAATTTTCATGAGAAAAATATACAGCAGCAAATTTGACCAACAAATGCGAACCCTAGCCGCAACTGTCTTAAATTCAGGGACTAATGAAATGGGTTTTGAGTGCTCCACAAGCACTCACCGTCACAGACCGGTTACAATCGATGGATTAGAGATATTTGCCGTTGAAATGCTATCTCCAGTTGGGTAGTTGTCACCAATTGCACTAGACGTCACTAAACGACGTTTGAACACCCCTTACCCCTGATGAAAAAAATTGCCCTTCTCCTTCTCGCACTCTTTCTCGCAGCCACTTCTTATGGGCAGATAGTAGTTTATGATTTTAATACGAATCTATCTGCATCAAGCACGGCGACTAATGTGGGTGCTTCTGATTTTACAGTGTCGCCTGATGGGACTTTCTCCAGTGTCTCTTTTGGACATGCCGAAAACGGGGATTCTGTTTACGATGGAGGTGGTTGGGGTGACGTAACTCCAACTAAATATTATTCATTTACGATCACTCCGACTAGTGGATACGAGGTAACATTGACTGGTATTACGTTTGATGCCCGACAGACATCGACCGCTGCTCTTGATTATACGGTAGTAATAGGAGGTGGGACGGTAGCTACTGGAACTTTTACCCGTGATTCAGATTGGTATACGATACCAAAATCGATAACATTAAGCTCATTAGCGAGCGCTACCGAAGTGAGAATATACGGCTACAATGGTGGTGGTGGAAACTTTGCAATCGATAACGTGACTCTTACTGGCACAGTTACCGCCGTTCCTGAGCCTTCGACTTATGCGCTGCTCTTCGGTGCTGCGACTTTAGGGTTCGTCATGTATCGCCGACGCGCGAAGCGGTTCAGCTGAACCGACAGGCGAATCCAATTTCTTGGGGCTGAACGATTATTCGTTCAGCCTTTTTTGTGGAGAGATTGGGCGATGATCTCATGTAGCCGGTTGTCGGCCAAACTTTCTCCCGCCAGACGGGATCAAGATTCGGCTACACGGAGAAGTTCAACGTCCAGAGGTAGCCGAATCTTGAGGCAGCGCCGAAAGTTTGGCTTCGGTGGTGCTTGTGATTGGAGGGAATCCCTTAGATCACGAAGTCGACGTCGTCGGGCTTCACTACTGATTTGGGAGGAAGCAGCATGCCGGCTGCGACAGTCGCGTGAGTGCCGGGTTCTATGAGAATGAATGAACCGGTGAGGCGGTTATCATGATAGCCGTCGTAAACTAGGGGCTGGGCGGTGCGTAGGCGGATCTCGCCGAGATCGTTGAGTTCCAAGCCGTCAGGTGCGGGGCCTGGTTCAAGCGTGGTGATGTTGATGCGATGGGTGATCTCGGTGACGATGGCTTGGGTGTTGAGCGTGGTATGCTTGATTAGAAATTTACGCCCTGCAGTGAGTGCGCGGGGATGCATCCAGCAGATCTTGGCGTGGAGATCGGAATTGGCTCCGGGAAGTTCATCCGTGCCAATGATCATCTGACCGCGACTGACATCGATATCGTGCTCCAAACGGAGGGTAATCGATTGCGGGCAAAAGGCTTCATCGACGGGGCCTTCGTAAGTGTGGATTTCTTTCACCTTGGTGGTGATCCCACTCGGAAGCACCATGACCTGTTGTCCTTTGCGCACCACGCCGCCGGCGATCTGGCCGCTGAATCCACGGAAGTCGTGAAGTTCGGGATCGGTCGGATTATTGGGGCGATTGACCCATTGAATAGGCAGACGGAAACCTTGCAGGTTCCAATCACTCGCGATGTGCACGGTCTCAAGATGACCGAGTAGGGAGGGACCGGCATACCACGGTGTCTTGTCCGAGAGAGTGACCACATTATCACCTTCGAGCGCGCTCATCGGGATGAACTTCACATCCTTGATGTCGAGACGGGGGAGAAATGTTTCGAACTCGGCGCGGATCTCGTTGAAGCGATCTTCGCTCCAATCAACGAGGTCCATCTTATTGACGGCGACGACGAGATGCGGAATCCGCAGGAGCGAGGCAATGCAAGTATGGCGGCGACTTTGCTCGATCACCCCTAGGCGGGCATCCACGAGGACGACCGACAAATTAGCCGTCGATGCGCCGGTGACCATGTTGCGTGTGTATTGCACGTGGCCGGGCGTATCCGCGATGATGAACTTGCGGCGTGGAGTGGCAAAGTAGCGGTAAGCGACATCGATCGTGATGCCTTGCTCGCGCTCGGCGCGAAGGCCGTCAGTGAGATTGGCGAGGTTGATCTGGCCACCGCCGGTGAGATCGGCGGAGCGCTCCAGAGCTTCGAGTTGATCTTCCATGATCGACTTCGAATCGTAGAGCAGGCGTCCAATCAAAGTGGACTTGCCGTCGTCAACACTGCCGCAGGTGTTGAAACGCAAAAGATCAATGGGTTGATCTTTTGCGTTCGGAGATTGGAGATTGGAGATCGGAGTTCGGGTTTCGGAAGCAGAAGAAGTGGACATTGGTTTGAAAAGGTTAGCGTTGCTTAAGTGATCGAATGAGACCGCTGACGAGCTGGCCACTGCGTGCGCCACGTTCGCGTAATTCTGCGTGTTCAGAGGCGCTGATAAATTGATTGTCGAGAAGCACGTAGCTCATGGAACGGACTTCACCGCAGGAGCGGCGTGAGAAGTTATAGAACTGGGTTTTCTCAGCGACGTGGAAACTTTCCCAACCTTCGGCGATGTTATTCATCATCGAAACGGCAGCGCGACGAAGTTGATCGCTGAGACCGAAGTCGCGGGAGAGTGGTTCACGACGACAGAGCGCGTAGACTTCATTAGTTAATTCACGCGCCGCGGTCCATGCATCGAGATCTTCGAAAGTCTTGGGTGTGCTCATGGTAATTGGTGTGTTGCGAACTCCTATCTCCGGTCTTCGAACTCCGAAAAAGCGGGCTTAGAAATAACCTGCTTTTTTGCGATCTTCCATCGCGGCTTCGGAGGCTTTGTCATCGGCGCGGGTGCCGCGTTCGGTGACACGGGCCGCGGCAATTTCAGCGAGGATATCATCCACCGTATTGGCCGGAGATTCAATCATGCCGGTGCTGATGATGTCGCCGATAGTGCGCACACGCACGTTGAGATCTTTGATTTCCTCACCGTCTTTGGGCGGTATGATATCATTCACGGGCAGCCATTGGCCCTGGCGTCGAATGCAGGGTCGGGTGTGGCTGTAATAAATATGGGGGACTTCTAGCTTCTCGCGTTTGATGTATTCCCAAACGTCCATCTCAGTCCAATTACTGATCGGGAACGCTCGCATGTGCTCTCCGGGATTTACACGGGTGTTGTAGAGATTCCAGATCTCGGGTCGCTGGGTCTTCGGGTCCCATTGGCCGAAACTATCGCGAAAGCTAAAGAAGCGTTCCTTGGCACGGGCTTTCTCTTCATCGCGTCGTGCACCGCCAATCATGCAGTCGAATTGAAACTCTTCGGCCGCTGCGAGCAGAGTAGGGATTTGTAGCCGATTGCGGCTGACTTCACCCGGGGCTGGCGTGGCGATGCCGCTGGCGATGGCGTCTTCGACTTTGCGAATAATGAGCTTCACGTTGAGCTCCTGAGCGCGACGATCTCGGAACTCATTGAGCTCGGGGAAGTGATGCCCGGTATCCACGTTGAGCAGAGGCATCGGAAAGTCTGAGGGGCGAAACGCTTTTTCAGCGAGACGTAGCAAGCAGATCGAATCCTTGCCGCCAGAGAAGAGAATGGCGGGGCGCTCAAATTCGCTCGCGACCTCACGCATCACATGGATGGCTTCGGTTTCGAGATATTGAAGATGATCGAGATGGTAGTTGGGCACAGAAAAAATGGTTAAAATGGTAAAGACACGAATTTCACGAAATCTCAGAGAATGACACGTTTCCACTCCAGTGAATCAGCACCGAAATTCATTAGCAGTCCGAGACGAAGTTTCGAGGCAGCCAAGTAATTCAGAGTCTGCTTGATGTGCGCGTCGTTTAATTGTTGCACGGCTTTGGCTTCAAAAATGATTTTATCATCTATGACGAAGTCAGCGTAGTAAGAGTGGGGCAGAACGGTGCCTTTGTAGCAGATTTCATATTTCTGTTCGCGAGTGTGAGGGATGTTAGAGAGACCGAGCTCTACAACGAGAGCGTCTTTATATAGAACTTCGTTGTGCCCCTTCCCGAGAGTCCGGTGAATTTCCATGCATAGCCCAATGAGTTGAAAGCATTCATCTTTGAATATAAGATCATCCATGAAAATTCGTGTTCTTTCGTGAGATTCGTGTCTTCGAATCAATTCAGATACCGGCGCCGTCGCTGACGGCTTTGCCGCCCCACGCGGCGTGGAGTCCGCATTCGCGTTTTTCGTCGGCTTTGGCGGGGTCGAAGTAATCCCACTCGTTGGGCAGATCGTGCTCATCGAGGTAGGCTTGCATCTCGTCGTCGCTCCAATTGAAGACCGGGCTGATTTTGAGCGCGCCGAAATTTTTGTCGGCGGAAACGATGTCGAGCTCGGCACGATTTGGATTCTGCACTTTTCGCAGTGCGGTAATCCAGATCTTCGGCGCGAGCTCACTCATGCCGCGTTGGAAGGGCTCGAGTTTCATCTGCGTGCTGAATAGTTTGAGTGCGGCTTCATCCGTCGTATCGGGCACAGGACCGTAGATGGAATCGCGATGGGCGACTGAGATTCTCGGGAGAAATGCTTGTAGATTCAGACCTAACTGAGAACGAAGTTTTTCCGCATGCAGGTAGGTCGCGGGACGGTTGTAACCGTGATCGACCCAGAGCACGGGAATCTCAGCTTGAGCCTGAGTAGCGAGGTGCAGAACAACGGCTTCGTAAGGACGAAAGTTAGTCGAAACGATGGCGTGGTTGGGGTCTTGCGCGAGAGCCCATTGCACGATCTCGAGAGGAGATTTTTCGCGCAACTCCTGATTCCAGGTGTCAATTTGTGTTTGGTCCATGGCGTCAGTTGTTGGCGGCTAGAGCGGCCGCTGCTGCGTCTTGTTCGGGCCAGAATACCCGGGCAGAGAAATCACCGAAGCGTTCGCCTTCGGTGCGCTCAGCCTTCCAGCGTTCGAAGAGCGGAGTGAGTTCGGCTTCGATCTCAACTTCCTTGATCATCTCCTTGTAAACGCGATTGAGGCGTGTGCCCGAAGCGTTTCCGCCGAGCCAGAATTGGTAGCGACCAGGAGCTTTGCCGACAAAGGCCATTTCGGCCATGTAAGGTCGGGCGCAGCCATTGGGGCAACCGGTGGAACGAATGATGATTTCCTCGTTTCCCAGACCAAGTGAGCCGCCTAGTTTTTCGATTCGGTTAATCAGGCCGGGGAGCATGCGCTCGGATTCTGCGAGACCGAGGCCGCAGGTAGGCAATGAGGGGCAAGCCATCGACGCAGAGTGAAGAATCGAAGCCTGATTATCGACCTTCACGCCATGGGTGGCGAGGAGAGCGGTGATCGCAGCGCGGTCGGTCTCAGGGACGTTGGCAATGATGACATTCTGATTGGCCGAGAGGCGGAACTCCACGTGAGGGAATTGCTCAGCGACTTGGCGAAACGCGGTCTTCTGTGTATGTCCTTGAACGTTCTTGATGCGACCTGTTTCGACGTAAGAAGTGAGGAAGAGCTTGTCGTCGAAGGCGCGATGCCAGCCATAAAGATCACCGGTGGAGGTGAATTCGTAGGGCCGAGCGTCTTCCATGGTGATTTCCGCGCGACGGTTGAGCTCTTCACGTATCCATTCGAGACCTTTTTCGGCGACGACGTATTTGAGACGGGCGTGTTTGCGATTATTGCGGTCTCCGTAATCGCGATGGATCGTCAGTGCAGCCTTGGCGATGGCGACCGTTTTGTCGGCAGGGATAAAGCCCACCACATCTGCAAGACGAGGGAAGGTGGCTTCCTGATTATGGCTGCGACCCATGCCCCCGCCGATGGCTACATTGTAGCCAAGCAGATTGTCCCCATCAGTGATCGCAATGTAACCAAGGTCATTGGTGAACACGTCCATGTCATTTGACGGAGGTGTAACGAAACTGATCTTAAATTTACGGGGTAAATAGGTCTTGCCGTAGAGGGGATCGACGAAGTTTTTATTGTCTTCATCTTCGAGGTTGAGTTGCTGACCATCGATCCAGATTGAGTGGTAGGCTTTGGTCTGTGGATTGAGCGCATCGGCGACGAGCACGCTGTGCTGATAGACGAGCTCTCGGGCCTTGGTGTAAGCGGGTGTGGGCGAAGAGGTGATGTTTCGATTCACATCGCCGCAAGCCGCGAGCGTGGAGAGCAGCGATTCGTTGATCTTCTTAATAAGAGGGCCGAGACCGTGGAGCAGCACGCCGTGAAACTGGATGCTCTGTCGGGTGGTGAGGCGCAGGGTGTCGTTACCGTATTTGGTAGCGAGATCGTCGAAGGTAATATACTGCTGAGAAGTCATCACTCCACCTGGGATGCGCCCACGAATCATCATCATGAACTTCTTGCCGGTCTTGCGTAGATCGCGATCGTCCTGCTGATACGCACCGTGAAACTTTAGGAATTGGGTGTCGTCGGCCGAAAAACGATCCGCTTCAGGGTCAGCCATCGTCGCGGCAAGGTTGCCAGCCAACGTAGGAATGGCATCTTTGATGACTTCGTTATGTGTGGGCTTAGTTGGGTCTGGTCTTGGCATGTCGAAAATGGAGTTGATTAATTGAGTAAAGAACTAAAGTAATAGATTAGTAGATGAGTAAAGAACAAAAGTTTAATTCCGACGAAGAGGCCCCAAAGGGTCGCGTGACCTTGGTGGGAGCGGGACCAGGAGCGGTCGATTTACTCACAATTCGTGGTCAACGTGTTCTGCAGCAAGCAGAAGTAGTGGTTTACGACGATTTGGCAAATGCTGAGCTGCTCGATATTTGCCCCCCATCTGCCAAACGAATTTACGTGGGCAAGCGCGCAGGGGCTCATTGCATGCTACAGGCGCAGATATCCGAGATATTGGTTGAAGAAGCGATCCAAGGTAAGCGGGTTGTGAGGCTAAAAGGTGGAGATCCGCTGGTTTTCGGCCGTGGGGGGGAGGAAATGGAGGCTTTGGCTCAAGCCGGGATTGCTTTCGATATTGTGCCGGGGGTGACTTCGGCGATCGCGGCGGGAGCGAGCACGGGGATACCGCTGACTCATCGCGATCATGCCTCGGCCGTGGTTTTTGTGACGGGGCATGAATGTGCAGGTAAATCCGCGCGGCCGAATCAGGTTAATTGGGCTGCCTTGGCTCAGACCGGCGCGACCCTTTGCATTTACATGGGGGTGCGCCGACTAGCCGACATTTCCGAAGCGCTGCAAGGCGGCGGATTGGCAGGCACAACGCCGGTCGCCATTGTGGCAGATGCGACGCTCGAAGAACAAACCGTGCACGTGACGACTTTGGCCGAGGCCCCCATCTTCAGTGAATCACTACTCAGTCGTCCTTCGCTGATCATTGTGGGCGAGGTCGTGCGTTGGGCAGAGTTGCACGACACGATGATTTCAATGCAAGCAGCCGGTGTCTGAATATCGTAACCGATGAAGACACTGCTGGTTGACAATGGTTCGCTGGAGCCTGCCGCGACTTACGCCCTGCGGGAGCTCGCGAATAGCCTCACAACGCGTGTTGGGGTGCGGATCGAGCCGGTATCGCTGCTGCATTCGCATAAGGTCGCGCCAGAAAGTCTAGGAGGAGTTCCCGCGAGAATCGTGGAGTCTTACCTGCGCGAGGAGCTCGCTGCAGGTGAAACAGAGTTTGTTATTCTGCCTTTATTTTTCGGTCCTAGTCGGGCCATCACGGATTATCTTCCCGGATTGATTGAGAAACTGCGGGTAGATTGCCCCGTTCTTACCGTGAAGATCGCGTCGACACTTTATCGGGAAACGGATCGCCGCTTCGCAAGCATGCTGGCGGATCGCGTGCGCGGCTTGTTAGCTGAGATGACGACAACTGATCATCCTGTGCGGGTGGCGTTGGTCGATCATGGGAGCCCCATCATGGAAGTTACCGCCGTGCGGAATGCGTTGGCTGAACAATTGGCAGCGGAGCTTGGCGACGAGGTTGAACTGGTCGCGCCTTGCAGTATGGAGCGGCGGTCGGGAACGGAATATGATTTCAACGAGCCACTACTAGAATCGCTACTGAGTCGCGAAGAGTGGAACTCCGGCACGGTGATCGTGGCACAGCTCTTTCTCGTGCCAGGTCGACATGCCGGCCCGGAAGGCGATATCGCGAGAATTTGCGAACGTTGCGAATCTTCATCGCCACAATTACGTATTGTTCGCACTCCGGTATTGGGGTCGCACCTAGGACTGATCGACATTTTGGTCGATCGATTGGATCAACTTTGAGGCTTATCGATAGGCCCGAGGAACCGCCGCGTGTTTGTGGTTCGAGCAGCTCTGTCTGCGGGGGATTCTTGAACCGCCAGTATTCTTAAGTTATTGGCGTTGGCTTCATCCCAATGTTCGAACTTTGCGGTAATTCAGGATGAAACCATCTCTCTTTGGGAGTAACCCTCGGCATATTCTCCTATCGCGGTAAGCCGGGTGGTGGCGGTTTACTCCGTCTTAGCTGGGACGTCTTTCGACTCCGAATCTGTGGTCTTTTCAGGGACAAAAGTCGCCAGCCCAGTCGGCTGTTGGGCTTGAATTTCTTTGAGGCGTTTTTCGATGTCGGTCATCTTGGCGACCAGTTCTTCCGCGATCTTATCCTTGTCGCGCCGATCCACGATATTGAAATGGGCGACATCCTTGACGATGTTTGCGGGTAGGGAGAGGAGACGAGTGATGAGACCCTGATCCTTAATCGAACTCAGGTAGAGCGCTGTAGTTTCGTGTGAAAGCGCGAGTGCTTCCTGGGCGGCGGCCTGTGTCTGCATGAGATTATTATTCAGGCGTTGAGTTTTGGCGAGTTCACCAGTGAGCACGCTGCCGAGTTGATTGGAAATGCGTTGGCTATATTTGATGATGGTTTCTCGGGTGAGATTCTGATCGGAAGCCAGTTCGGCGAGAATGGGTTGGATATTGGTCGCCATGCGGGAGGATACCTTGTCGATCTGCTCGCGCTGCATCATCTCTGCTTCTTCGGGGGTAGAGGGCAGTGCGTTGTAGGGTTGGACGCGGCGGGCGATCGCATCGGCAAGGGCTTCGACTTTCTCCTGATTGAGTTTGGAAATCTCTTCATCGGTCATGAAGAGATCAGCCTGACGTTTGGCGATGGCGTCTTTAAGGAGCTGATCGACTGCGGCAATTTGCTGGCGGTTGACTTCGGCGGCGGCCTTGAGGGCCTCGTTTTGCTCGAGCAGCGGGCCCAGCTTAGTTTGCTGGCTTGCTTCCATATCGACAAGGGTGCGCTGGGTGATCCAGTAGCCTGCACCGATCAGGATCATGGTGGTGATAAGGATCGTAGGAATCTGCTCTTTAAGTTTTTGCCACATGGGTAACGGGGGGTTAGGAAGAAATGATCCTCAGTGCTCTAGGCTTGTTCAGAGATAATTGCAATGCGGCGAGTTGTCGAAGGTTTGCGATTGTTTTTCGAACAGGTTGTCCCACGTTGGCCGCGTGAGCCTCAACCGCACCGAGCAAATGACCTTCGATTACTTAGAAGGAGAACACGACGAATACAATTTCTGGAAGGAAAAGGTGCAAAGCGTCGCGAAGTCGATGAACACGGATCACGAGGCTGCCCGTCGATTGGAAGAAGAATTGTGGGCTTACGTAGTGGAGCGCAGCTCCGTCGTCTCGCCTTTTCGTGACGAGGCTCAGCGCGAAGGATTGCCACGCACCAGCATGCGCAATCTGGCCGAGTATATGTTGCGACTCTGGACGGCACCGCGGAAGAAGCCCAAGAAGGTTCGTAGCTAACGAGTTTAGCGGAGCAGATTTTTTAAAGAAATCGTTTCGAGTAAGCGGAACAACCTGTGTGCGCGCATGACAAAAGAAATGTGCGTTATTTTCAGCCGCTATGCGGTTGATCTGTTAGGGTAGTATGCAAAACATGGCGGGTCGCTTAGGGGTAGGCGGCCCGCCTACTTTCTTTGCTGAAAATGCAATCTTTGGATGTCACGGGCTTCGTTCTCGATTCAAATGTGAGACTCACCAAGGGAGAGCGGACTTGCCGTAGTAAGTTGATGTAAGATTACTTCTCTCGCAGATCCTCGGTTGCCTTCGTGCCTTTCCATATCAGAACCAGCGTGAAGACCCACACGAGAATAGGGATCAGATGCCGCTGTTCACCCAGTGTGAAAATGGAGTCGCCCAGCTCACTGAGTTGCCCGGCATAAAGTAGGTTTTCAACCGACGGGTAATCTTGAAAAAATTGATAGTAAAATGTTCCGGCCGTAGTGATGAATAGCCACCCTGTCATCACCCCTGTCGCCAATGCACGGCGCCACGTTCGCGAGGGGATTAAGAGCAGGGGCAACAACAGTAGGGCCCAGATTGCTATGGAGAAAATAGTCGCCGACTCTCTCACCAGAGTGGTTCCGCTCATTTGGCCCCAATAGATCTCAATCAACGCCATGAAAACAAACGTGATGGCATAGATACGTATTCCATCTCGTTTCCACGGGTGGCGTGCTAGCCAACCAATAAGCCCTAGCAGCCTGTCGGACTTAGGCAATTTCTTTGTTTAAAATAACATATACAATTGACAGATAACAGGATAAGTCCATATTAGTCTCATGGCCACCCGCTATGTGAACATCGACCGCGA
>Ga0105054_10000801_pt1 | contig 51086 bp, 21 predicted proteins | sample BON02_FD_78091 | JGI IMG/M metagenome (GOLD analysis project Ga0105054, IMG submission 78091) | Freshwater microbial communities from Lake Bonney liftoff mats and glacier meltwater in Antarctica - BON-02 (megahit assembly) | ecosystem: Environmental > Aquatic > Freshwater > Ice > Glacier...
CTATTCGTCGTGCCCGCCCTCCCCCCCCCGCTCGCCCCCCCAACCCACTCATCATGCCCCCCTGCCCCCCCCCCAAAACAACAACCCCCCCCAAACACAACAACGACAGCTATGTGCACGGCGACGTCAAGCCCGAGAACTTCCTGCTGGGCCAGGCGGGCACGCCCAACGAGAAGCGGCTGTACCTGGTCGACCTGGGCCTGGCCACGCGCTGGCGGGACGCCGTGTGCGGCACGCACGTCGAGTAGTTGCGTCTATTTGCAGTTCCCCTTTTTTTGCCGCTGGCCTATCTGCTGTTTGCCGCCCTCTTTTTGGATCGCTGCCGCCGGCCAGAAACGCACGGCGCGCGGGGCCTGCTCGCAACGGGACAGCGCGTCGTTTCCCCCGCCCCTTGCTTTATTTTCTCCTCCTCTTGCTGACACCGCCCTCCCATCTTCTCCTGCAAACAAACCACACCAAACAAACAAACCAACAAAACAAAAAAACTAAAACAAACAAAACAAACAAAACAAAACAAAACAATCCAAAAAAACAGCGACCAGCGCCCCGACGTCTTCCGCGGCACGGTGCGCTACGCCAGCGTGCACGCGCACCTGGGGCGCACCGCCTCGCGCCGCGACGACCTCGAGTCTCTCGCCTACACCTTGCTGTTCCTGCTGAAAGGGCGCCTGCCGTGGCAGGGGTACCAGGGCGACAACAAGGGCTACCTCGTGTGCAAAAAAAAGATGGCGACCAGCGCCGAGATGCTTTGCCGCTACACGCCTCCGGCCTTTCGGCAGTTCACCGAGGGGGTGGTCAACCAGAAGTTCGACGAGGAGCCGCGTTACGACGCGTACATTAAGCTGTTCGAGCCGCTTTGCGGGGCGTCGGGGCCGACCCGGCCGATCGTGACGGACGGGCCGGGGCCGATGGCGGTGGCGGCGGCGGCGGCGGCGGCGGCGGCGGCGGCGGCGGCGGCGGCGGCGGCGGCGGCGGCGGCGACGGCCGGGCAGAAGCGGCAGCGCGAGGGCGGCGAGGGCGGGAGCGGCGGCGACGGTGGGGCGGCGGCGGGCGGCGGCGGCGGCGCGGCGCTGCCCGGACCCGACACGGCCACGGGCGCCGTGGGCGGCGCGGCCGCGGCCGCGGCCACGGGCCCCACCACGGCCACGGACGGCGCGGCGGCGGGCACAACAGCGGCGACCGGCAACAACGCCGGCGCGGGCGGCGCCACGGCGGCGCCAAGCGACCCTGCCGCGCTGGCCGCCGCCGCCGCCGCCGCCGCCGCCGACCTCGACAACTGGATGCCCAAGAAAAAGGTGCGCCTGGGCCTCCCCGCCACCCAGTGGATCACCGTGTACAACGCCCACCGCCCCATGAAGCAGCGCTACCACTACAACGTCGCCAACACGCGCGTCGAGCAGCACGTCGAGAAGGGCAACGACGACGGCCTGTACATCTCGAGCGTCGCGTGCTGCCAGGAGCTGTGGGCCTTGATCATGGACGCGGGGACGGGCTTCACGGCGCAGGCCTACTTGCTGGCCAACCAGTTTCTGCCCAAGGAGTGGATCATGGAGAAGTGGGAGGAGGGCTACTACATCACGGCCATGGCAGGGTCGATGAGCGGCGCCTCTCTGGTCGTTATGAGCAAGGGGACGCCCTACACGCAGCAGTCTTACAAGGTGAGCGACTCCTTCCCGTTCAAATGGATCAACAAAAAGTGGAAGGAGGGCTTCTACGTGACGTCGATGGCCACGTCGCACACGCGCTGGGCCGTGGTCATGTCGCGCAACGCCGGGTTTGTGGACCAGTGCGTGGAGCTCGACTTCCAGTACCCGAGCGAGGGCATCCACCGGCGGTGGGACGCCGGGTTTCGGATCACGAGCTGCGCCGCGACGCCAGACCAGTCGGCGTTTGTGCTATCGGTGCCGCGGCGGCGGCCGATGGACGAGACGCAGGAGACGCTGCGCACGAGCGCGTTTCCCTCGTCGCACGTGAAGGAGAAGTGGGCGAAGAACTTGTACATCGCGGGGATCGCGTACGGGCGGACCGTGAGCTAAAAGGAGAGAGGGGCGGAGGGTTTTGTTTTTTTGCGTGTTTTTTGCGTTTTCCGTTCTCGTTCCCGCGACGGGCGAGAGAGAGCGAAGAGGCGGGCGCCTGCTACGCGTCGGCCGCGCGCGCCCCTCTCTCTTGTTCCCCCTCTGCTGCGCTCTCCCTCTCCCTTTCCCCCGCCACCCGCCCTCCCCGACCAAAATAATCAGGGGCGCGTCCATTCCCCCGTGCTGCCGCGGCCGCTCCGACCACCACCATTAAATCCCATATGCTCTCTTCATGAAACCAAAGCACCAAAGACCCCCGAAGAAGAGAAAAGCGGCTCGGTCGACTGTTCTCGCCGCCGCCCACTCGCCCGCCGCTGACATCGAACCTCGTTTTTTGGTTTTTCTCACGCGCGCTCACATGCGCTCACACACACACCCTGAACGCGTTTGCGCAACAACATAACACGTTTCTTTACGCCGCAACCTGTCTTGGAGAGACATAGATACGTTTGGAGAGGAGGGACGCAGCGATGATGGCCTGTGGATGAGAAAGGGAACACTCGCGCCTCGCTCCCCTTCTTCCGCGCCGTGCCGCGGATAAAACAGCGCGCTCCAGGGTCCCAAGGCGCCGCGGATCGATCGCAACGCTCTTACAGACCGGGGCGCGATGGATTGCGAGTGCAGGTGAGGGTGAACGCGTGGGGGGGGGGCGGGGGGCGCAAACCCTTAAAATAGAAAAGGAGAGACGGAGAGGAAAAAAATGACCGTTCGATCGACTGATGGAACCCGCGGACCCTCCGAAACAAACCCAACAGCAGCCCCGAGGAGGTGCAGCGGCGCGTGCTGATGGTCAAGCGCCTTCACCCCTCGGTGACCATGCAGGTGCTCCTGCAGAACTTTAGCGCGTTCGGCCACGTCACGGGATGCAAGGTGCGAAACGCCGGCTCGAGGCGCCGCCGGCGGCCCAACTCGGCTCTCGCCGTCGGCCGCTCGTCCGTTCGCCGCTCGCCCGCTCGACGCTCAAGCCCTTGCCCACTTTTGCCCTCCCCCCCCCAGAAACCAACACCAACACCGACCAAATCGCACACGACACACAAATCAATCCAGGTCTTCACCCACAAGAGCGGCCGCTCCGCCGGCTGCGCCTCCATCGAGTACGCCGCCCACGCCCACGCCTGCTGCGCGCTGCGGCTGGCGCGCGGCGCCCCCTTGCACGGCAAGCCGGTCGAGCTGCAGTGGTTCGACCCGTCCGCCGGGGGGCCGGCGGCGGCGGCGGCTGGGTTCGGCTTCGGCGCGATGATGCAGGGCCCGACGGGCGCGATGGGCGTCGCGCCGCACTTTTACGGGGTGCGCGGCTGCGGCAGCGGCGGCGGCGTCGGGCTCGCGCCGCCGCTGTCCTGGTTCTGCGGGGGGCACCAGCAGCAGCAGCAGCACCAGCACCAGCAGCAGCAGCAGCACCAGCACCAGCAGCAGCAGCGCGGGTACGGCGTTCCCCGTTCCCAGCAGCAGCCGCGGCGCGCGCCGTCGCATTCGGCGCGGTCCGCCCAATACCACCCGCAGCAGCAGCAGCCGCAGCCCTACCCGCCGCCGCCCTTTTCTTGGCACCACCAGGGAGCGGCGGCGGCGGCGGCGGCGACGGCGGCGGCGGCGGGCGACGTGACAGCGATGACGGCCGCGGCTGCTGTGGCCGCCGCCGCTGCCGCGGCGTCCGCGTTCAACCGCTCCGGCGATGTCGGCGGCAGGCTCAACGCCCGCCCGGAGGGCGAGATCTTTGCGGGCTACACCTCGGGCCGCCGCCCCCTGAGCGCCGTCGTGTTCCCGTCGCGGCCGCCCTCGGCGCCGTTTTTCGCGGGCGGCGGCAGCGGCGGCGGCGCGGGGGCAGGAGGGGACAGCGGCTACTACCGCATCCACAGCGCCGGCAGCGGCGCGGCGTTCGACGACTCTTATTACCACTGCCAGCGGCAGCAGCACCAGCACCAGCACCAGCAGCAGCAGCATCAGCGCCCGCCCGACGAGGGGGCCGGTCCGCAGCGCCACAGCTCCGCCGAACAGCTGCGGCAGCCGCACCGGGCGATGATGATGGCGGCGGCGACGGCGGCCGCCCTGGCGATCCGCAGCCAGCAGCAGCATCAGCAGGAGCTTAGACAGCAGGAAGACGGCGCGCTCGGGCAGCAGCAGCAGCAGCAGCAGCAGCAGCAGCAGCAGCAGCAGATGAGCGCGGCTGGTGCGGCGTCGGCGGCGCCAATGGCAGCGGGGCCGAGCTATCACCAGCAGCAGCAGCGGGCGCCCTTGTCGGCGGCCGCCGCTGCCCACCTACCCCCGCGCCACGTGCGCCTCCCCTCCGCGGGCGAGGCGCCCGAGGATGCGTCGGCGGGCCTCGACATGGTGCAGCTGCGCCAGCTGCTGAGCGGCGCGCGCGTCTCGGACGAGGACGCGCGCGGCGGCGGAGGCGGCGCAGGCGGCGGCGGCGGCGGCGTTTGCGGGGGGAACGAGGATGAGCAGCACAGCGCCGCCACCGCCGCCACCGCCGCCAGCCACAGCAGCAGCTCCGGCAGCCGCCTGCTGCCCCTGTTTGCCCTCGCGACGCCTCTCTCGGACCACCACTACCACCAGCACCAGCACCAGCAGCAGCACCAGCTGATCCTGCATCAGCAGGACCAGCAGGTGGGGCGGCGCGCGGCCGCGGCCTCGTCAGCGGCAGGGCGGCTCGACGTCGGCCAGGCGCAGGACGGCGGCGGCGGCGGCGGTGGCGCCCGGCCCTCGTCTCCGCCGCGGCGCGCCGACCTCGCGGCGGCCAAGCACGCCTACGTCGCCGCCGGCGGCGCGATCGGCAGCCCCGGCACCGAGCAGCAGCAGCAGCGGCAGGACGTTACAGGACGGCGGGCGGCGGGCTTGTTGTCGGTCGACGGCAGCCTGTTTTTGGACCACCTCGAGCCGCCCTTTGCAGCGGCGGCCGCGCATCCCGCGGCCGACGGCTGGCAACCGTTTGCGTACGCGCCTCCGTACGCGCGCGACTAATTCCTTTCTTTGGTCCCTTTCGAAACGCCGGCAAATTGTGTTTTTTTTACCCCTTCCCCGCTGCCCTCGAGGCGCGCCTGCGTTCGCCTTTTCTTTTCTACCCCAGAGGCTCAGCAGCGCGGCGCGAACGTCTAGGGACCCTTTCGATAACCTTCACGACTCAATCCTCACACACACACACACACACAAACGCGCCCGTGTTTTGTGTCCTTGTTGAAAATTTTCCCTCTAGTCAGTCGGGTGCCGCCCCTTGTTCCGCCGCCCGTCGTCGTTGGTTGCCGTGCCTCTGTTTTTTGCCTCTGTTTTTTGCCTCTGTTTTTTGCCTCTGTTTTTTGCCTCGCGCACCTCGCGCGCGAGCGCATCCACCTCGGCGCCCAGCGCGTTCAAGTCGCCACCGCGCCCCGCCAGCACCTCCAGCGCGCGGCGCTCCGCCCCCCCCACGCGCCGTGCGAGGTCGGCGACATCGGTTGTGGCGGCGGCAGCAGCCACAGCGGGAGGGGCGGCAGCAGCGGCAGCAACCGGGGCGGTGCGGGGGCGCGGCGCCGGCAGCACAGACGGCGGGCGTGATGCGGCGGCGGGAGACGAAGTAGCCGACACCTTTGGGCGGCCGGCGGGCGTCCAAGCCAGGTTTTTTGCGAGGCTGCGGCGCGGGGTCATCGTCGAGCAGGCGGCGGCGGCGAGGCCGGCGGCCGGCGGTAGAAAGCGCGGCGGCAGCATCGGCGCCTGCTGCTGTTGTTGCGGCTGCTGTTGTTGTTGCGGCTGCTGCTGCTGCTGCTGCTGCTGCTGCTGCTGCTGCTGCTGCTGCTGCTGCTGCTGTTGTTGATGCTCCCACCAGCTCTCGTTCGGCAAGGACGCTCCGCCGCCGTACCGCCCGCTCGCGGTGGCGGCGCCCAGGGCCTCGGGCAGGCGCGGCAGCAGCGGCGGCGGGCCGCCGACGGACGGCGCGTGGAGGGGCCACGGCGTGACGAGGCGTGCCGCGCGGCCGGCGCCAGCGCCCCCAGGCCTCGCCGCGTCCAGGCGCGCGAGCAGGAGGCACAGCTCCTCCGAGGGCTGGCGTCGATGCGCCACTCCTGCGACCGGCGGCGGGGACAGGGGCGAGCGGGGGCTCCCGACCGTCGCGCCTCCCGTCGATGCACAAAAAAAAGAGAGCGTCGGCGGCGGCTGCGGCGGCGCGAAGTGGCCGCCCGCGCCGTCGTTGGCGTGGTCGCTGCTGGGCCACCGTCCCCCGCCGCCGCCGCCTCGCGGGGCCTGAGGGCGTGATGCGTCCGATGAAGCTGCCAAAAGCAGCGGGCGCGCGTCAAAAACAGTCATCAGGGGGCGCTGGTTGCTGCCGCCGCTGCTGCTGCTGTTGCCACAAGGCGCCGTCGTTGGCCCTCGGCCTCGCTCCATCGCCCCTCTCCGCGCGGCGGCGAAACTGACAAACCCGCCGCGTGCGCCGCTTGTGCGCGGCGCCGACCGGCCCTCGGGCGCGCGCGTCAGGAACGAGGCGAGTTGATGCTGATGCTGCTGCTCGGGTTCAGCTCGCCGCTCGATCCCGAGGCGCGCGCGCCTAAAGGGAAAGGAGGGGAGGATCGGCGTCGATCAACAGAAAGGCGGGCGCGGTTTTTAGCGCTAGCGGTAGCGGTAGCGAGGCCGTTCGCTTGTGTGTGCGAGGGGGAAAAGAAAGCAAGGTTGGCTCGCTCTCTTGCGCGCGCGAGGCAGTCGTCTATAATGACCGCGATGGGGGCCTCGAAGCCCATGCACACGCACGCTGCGTACAGGACAAGAAGGATGAGCGCAACAATGGGTCAGCGGGGGAAGGATCGGGGAGAGGATGCGCGCTATTTTTACAAGCCCGGTCGACCCCGGAAAAAACAAAAAAGAAACTCAACACGCGCCGGCGCCGGTGGACTGCGGGACGGCTGGCTCGCGCGCTGGTGCGCGCGTAGGCGGACTGCAGCTGCTTGAGCCGCTGCCCCCGCTGCTGCCACCTCTGATGCGGAACAAGAAACACTGATACGGAAGATCAAACACACTCACTCGCCGCCGCCCGCTCGCTTGACCCCCAGCTTGTTGGCTGCCGACCACCTCGGGCAGCTCGCGCGTGCAGCGCGCCCGCGGGTGCATCGCAGAAAGTCGCCGGGCGTCGCCGCCTCGCGCGCCATAGCTGATCTTTCCCACACCACGTCTCTAGCGGCGGTCCAAGGACGCCGCCACCGCCGTGTGCACCTCACGCGCCCCCAAGCGGCCGCAAGCCCCGCAGACGCGCTCGCTCACGTAGAAGCGCAGCTCGACCAGACGATCGCCGCCGCCGCCGCCGCTCGCCTCGACGCGCGCTCCGGCCAGCAGGCGCGCCCGCCGCGCCGACGACGACGGGGGGAAGATGGCGGCCGATCCATGCTGGACGGGCGCCGACCTCGCCCCCGTGTGCAGCAGGAAGGACGGCGCGCGCCCGCGAGCCGTTGCATCGCCGCGGCAGAGGGCCGGGTCGAGCCAGAGCACAAAGACCGCGCTGTCGTGGGCGGCGTCGTAAGCAGCGTCGGTGGCCGCGTCACGCGCGGCGGCGGCCTGCGCCGCCTCGCCCTCCTCCTCGGCCCCATCCTCCTCGCCGGCGCCCCCCCTCAGCGCAGACGTGAACCAGGGGCCGAGGCCCAGCATCAGCACGTCGGGGCACGCGTCGCACGCCGCCGCGTTGGCGTCGATGCCGGCCGCGGCGCCCTCAAGCCGGCGCATCAGCAACCCGGCGGCGCAGAAGAGGCGGGCGACGGCGGCGAGGGGGACGTCGGCGAGCTCGAGCTCGAACCGTTGCGTCGCCGCGGCCGGCCGCCCCGCGTCGTCGTCCCCCTCCTCCTCCTCCGCCTCCCAGCAGCAGCCACCGCCGTCGCCATCGCCGCCGCTCGTCACGACCGCGCCAAACACGCGCGCCCCGCCGCCGTGCGCCGCCGTCAGCACCAGGGGGGACGCCCGAGCCGCGATCCACTCGAGGTCGCGGGCGGCGACGACGCCCTGGCGCCAGCTGTACCCGTCGCCGTCGCCGCCGCCGTCGCCGTCGCCGCCGCGGGCGGTCGCGGGGGGAGGGCGCGCCGCCGGCGCATGGACGCCCGCCGCGACGGCCGCGGGCGCTCGAGGGGCCGCGTCGGCGCTCGGTGGTGCGGTCGCGTGGCCCCGCGCGCTGGCCGTCGGCGGGGCGCGCGCGACGGGGTCGTCGGCCGCCGGCGCTGGGGCGACGGGCGGAAGCCGGGGCGCGGCCGCTGACCAGGGACCCGCGGCAACGGGCGCGGTGGGGGCAGCGGCGGCGGCGGCGGGCGCGGCGGGGGCGGGGGCGGCGCGCGGCGTGTTGTGGTGGTCGCCGCCTGCAGCGTCGCCTGCGCTGTACTGCGGCCCGCCCGCGCCCCAGGTCGGCGGGGGCGCGTCGTCGTCGCCGCCCTCCGCGGTCATCGTCGCGTCGCCGTCGTCGCCGTCGTCGCCCTCCTTGCCGGCGCCGGCGCCGGCGCCGGCGCCGACGGCGGGGGCGCGCCCGGTTTGGCCTCTAGAGTCGCCGCCGGGGCTGCCGCTGCGGTCGTGCGGGTCGGGGGTGGGCCCTCCGCGCGCCTCGGACGGCGTGGGAGGGCCGGGTGCGTGAGGTGAGGGTGCTGCTGCTGCCGGTGCCGCTGCTGCTGCCGCCGCGGCCGCCGCTGCCGCCGCGCCTGCCGCCGCCGCTGCCGCTGCCGCCGGTCCGGCGTGCTTGGCGCGCTTGCGCTCGCGGCCGCCCTGGCAATTGGCGCCGCCTGCCTCGTCCTCGGCGCCGTCGCCGTCCTCTTGCGCCTCGTGCTGCGCCTCCTCCGCCTCGCCCGACCTCTCCGCCAGCGCGCCCCCCCGCGCCGCCTCGCTCCCCCCGCTCTTGCGCTTGGCGGCGGCGGCGGCGGCGGCGGCGGTCGCGGCCGTCAGGTAGGCCTCCTCGGTCGAGCCGTTCGGCACCTCCGCCTCTTCCAGCTCCTTCCCCTTGTGCGTGCGCAGCATGCCGCCGGCCGCCTGGGCGAACTGGCTGGGGGACCTTGAGCTCGAGGCACTTGGCGGCTACTGAAGGGAAATGAAAGGCCTTTCCGATGAGCAGCACGCGCCGCCGTTTGGCGTCGCTCCAGCCGAGCGCCTCTCGGAAGACCGCGACACCGCTCTTGCGGCCGACGGGCTCGAGCTCTAGCAGCTTGGGGTAGGCCTCCAGCAGCAGCTTGCTCAGCTCGCCCCCGTGATCGACCTTGTCTTCCAAGTGCTTGTGCTCGCGGCTCTTGATCTTCTCGATGATGCTCACGAGCTCTTGCCAGAGGCTGCTGCTGCTGCCCGCCGCCGCCGCTGCTGCCGACGGCGTCGTTGCCGCCGCCGCCCGAGACGCTCACCGCCATTGCGAGCAGCTGCTCGAGCGCCGCCGCCTCGCGCGCCCCCGCGTCGCCGGCGAAGGTGCTCGGGGGCTTTGGTTCCGCGCGGTCGGGCCGCGCGCCAGCGCTCTCGCCAGAGGAGAAGCGAGGCTTTCGACAACAATCGCTTTTTCCTTTTGCAGTTGTCAATTCAGCGTGTCGTACGCGCTGAGGTTTTCTCGGGCTGTGATCGTCAGCGTGTGTGCGCGGGTTGCGTGCACGCACGTCACTGGACAAAGCGCGAGAGGGCTCGCTCTAGTGGGCGGGATCGCAATTTTCTTATCCCTCCCGACGTCGCCGCCGAATCGTAGGCGACAAAAACGGAGCGGAATCGCGCGCGCACACCCGCCCTCCCCCCGCTCGCTCGCTGCCAGAAACGACATACACAATCACCCGCCGCCGCCGCCCCCCCCCGCCGCCGCCGCCCGCTTCTTCACACCCAACTCGTGGCTGTCGTCCACCTTTGGCAGCTCGTGCGGGTAGCACGCCCGCGGCGCCTCGTAGAAGTAGTCGTGCGTCGCCGCCTCGCGCGCCGACGCGCGCCGCCGAGGGTCGAGCGAGAGCAGCCGCCCCAGCAAATCGACCGCGTGCGGGTCCTCGATCCCCTGCGCGCGGCACCAGCGCGCCAACCCCCCAGAACCGGGCCTCGGGTGCCCCTCGGGCCGCGCCATGCCGTAGAACTCGAGCTGGGTGACGCCCGGCCAGTCCTCCTCGCGCGGGAAACCGAGCACGCTGAACACCTGACGCAGCTGGTCGCCCTCGTCGCGCCCGGGGAACAGCGGCTTGCGGCCGAGCAGCTCTGCGAGGATGCAGCCGACGGACCAGGCGTCGACCTCGGGGCCGTAGCGGTCGGCGCCCAGGAGGAGCTCGGGGGGCCTTGATGTTGTTGTTTGGGGTGGGGAGAGGGTTTGTTTTGAGGGGCGGGGGAGCGTCGCGGGTTGTGTTTTTCCGTCGGCGCGCGGCGGAGGAGCGCGCGGCGTCTTGTCTGCCCCTCGCTCGCGAAACATCATCATCGCCGCCGCCGCCCTCTCACCTGTACCACAGCGTGATGACCCGGTTGGTCAGCCGCGCCCCCGACCCCTGCTCCAGGTGCTCCCGCGCCAAGCCGAAGTCCGCCAGCTGCAGGCGCCCTCCGGACGTCAGCAGCAGGTTGCTGGCCTTTAGGTCGCGGTGGAGGACGCCGCCCGCGTGAAGGTGCGCAAGGCCCTTGAGCAGCTGCAGCGCCACGCACTTGACCTCGGGCGAGGACAGGGCGCCGCCGAGGCGGGCCATGTAGCCCGTGAGGTCGTGCTCGCAGTAGTCGAAGACCATGTAGACGTGGCCGCGGTAGCCCGAGGAGGCGTCGACTGTTTTTGGTTTGGTTGTTTGGTTTTTTCGGGGTTGGTCGGCTTTAGCGAGGGGGCGTCGGCGGCGCAAAGGGGAGGGGCGCCTCTCTTTCTCTCGCCGTCGTCGTCGTCGTCGTCCAAAAAGGCGGGCGCAAATCCAAACAAACACGCACCTTGCGACCGCACGATCTCGCGCAGGTTGACCACGTTGGGGTGCCGTATGGACGACAGGATCTTGATCTCCCGCAGCGCCGTGATCGGAAACCCCTCGCGCTCGGTCTCCATGCGCATTTTTTTGAGCGCCACGCGCTCGCCCGTCGCGCGGTCGCGGCCGACGTAAACGCGGCCGTAGGTGCCCTCGCCGATCTGCTGGGCGCCCGTCTGGTCGTCGAACTCGTAGGCGTCCTGGGCGACGCGGGTGCCCCCGACGGCGGCGAGGACGGGGTCGTCGTGGAGCTCGATCTTGCTCGGGGGTAAGGGGGGCGGGTGGGGGGAGGAGCCGGGCAGCGGCCGCTTGGAGCCGACGGCGACGGGCGCCGTCGCCATCGTCGCGTCGCGCTGCGCGTCGCGCGCGCTTGCTTCTTTATTTCTCGCCGTTTGCTCCTCGCTTTTGCTGCTTCTGTTGCTTGGTTCAGAGCCGCGACGCGTGAGTGGGTGCGCCCCGCCCAGACACGCGTGTGTGGCTGTCTGGTGGCGCTGCTGAGAGGGTGCGTGCGCGTGAGAGGGAGGAGAGAGAGGAAGAGAGAGGGGGGGGGGGGTCGACGGCGAAGAGGCTCTGTGGACCTGTGATTCTCGTTTCGTGTGGTCGGATGTTGTTGCTGTGTGATTCGAGGGACCGTGTGCAGAGAGGAGGAGGCTTTTCTGCTTCTTTAGAGGAGGAACTCTCTCGTGCGCCGAAAGCACCAGTCCGCCAAGCCAGCTCCCACACAATCAACATTGCATCAACACGTTGTCTCTTTGGTGCCACACCTATCACGATCGTCGATTTGCATCAGCAACAAACGAGAGCGCGCGGCGGAGAGCGCGCGCGGAGAACAGGCCGCCGAGAGCGCGCGCCCAGGCCAGAGAGGGGGTGCGCGCGGCCCCTCCCTGTATAAAACACCGACACCACATCGACGTTCAACAACGATGCAGCGCGCCTTCAGCGGCGTCGGGGCCAGCACGTCGGCGGCGGCATCGGCGGCGGCGCCGTGCTCGCGCGCGGTCGGCGGCATCGGCCGCCGGGCTGTCGGCCGCCGCCTCCTCGCCCCCTCCTCGCTCCTTGCCACCAAGCGCGCCTCCAAGGGCGGCGACAACGACGACGACGGCGGCGCGGCACCGGCCCCGGCCGCGGCCAAGAAGAAGCGGGCGAGCACCGCGACCAAGACGACGTCGAAAAGGCCGTCTACCGCCGCCGCCGCGCCCAAAAAGCCGGCAGCGGCCGCCGCCTCGCGCCGCAAAACGACGGCCGCCAGCGCCGCCGCTGCCGCCGCGGCCGACGATGAGAGCGAGGGCAGCGAGCGGCCCCCTCAAGAGGTCCTCTCTTGGGAGCGCGACATGACCGAGAGCCAGGAGTTTGACTGGCGCTTCGAGCACGAGGCGGAGGAGATGGACTCGGCCGGCGCCGCCTCGCACGGCGGCCCGCTGGGCCCGCGCGGCGCGCCGCCCGACCCGGTCGACGCGCTCGCGGCGGCGGCCTCGGCGCCGCCCGACATGCTGCCCCCCGTGACGGGCGGGGTGGCGCGCCTCGCGCCGCGGTCGGCGTCTTCCCCTCCTCCCGCGTTCGTGGCAGCAGGCAGCCCGGCCAAGGCGCGGGCGGGCCGCTCGCCCGCGCCCGCCGCCGCCGCCGCCGCCGCCGCTGCCGCCGCCCAAGCCCAGGCGGCGGCGGCCGCCGCCGAGTTGCAGCAGCACGCCGGCGCCGACGCCAACGGCGACGGCGCCGCCGCGGCCGCCCCGGGCCTCGACGCGCCCCGCTTCCGCGGCCCGCTCCGCCCGGCGATCCCGGCCCTCGCCGCCGCCGCCGCCGGCGACGCGTCCTACGCCTACCTGCCGCCCGCGTCCCGCCCGCGCACGGCGCGCCAGGCCGCCCGCCTGTCGCACCGCCTTGACTGGCTCCGGACGCGCGAGCGCGCCCTAGAGCAAGAAGGGTACGAGGCGTCCGCCTGGCGCCTGCACCACCTGCAGAACGAGCGGGCCGCCAACGCCTTCGCGCAGGCCAAGGCGCTCGCCGCGGTCATGGCCGAGGTGGAGCTCGAGGACCACGAGCGGTCGAGCAAATGGGGGGGGCAGGACGTGCACCTGCCTTCGTGGGCGCGCGCCGAGCACCGCTTCGCGCCCAAGTTCGAGGCGTACGACCGCTACGTGCGCGAAAACATGCCGGACCTGACGCACAGGCTCCCTCCGGAGGCGGCGCGGGCCGAGGAGCTCGACATCCTGGACGACGCGCTCCTGCTGCGCGACGAGGAGGAGGAGGCGGGGGAGGAGGAGGACGGGGGCGGGGCGGGCGGGGCGGGCGGCGATGGCATCGGCGGCGGCGTCGGCGTCGGCGGGCGCGGGCGCCAGGGGCAAAGGGAGCAGCAGCAGCACGAGCTACTCGAGGCCGCGGGCACGGGCGGCCTCGACTCTTACCTGCTGGGCGCCTTTGCGGACGAGCAGACCAAGACGCTCATCTTTGGCGACGAGGCGTCGCGCGGCGGCCGCGGCGGCGCCCCGTCGGCCTTTGGCGCAATGTCGGACATCCTCGGCGGGCGCGGGCGCGGCGGCGTCGACGGCACCGACGACTTTGACGAGCAGCAGGAGGCCCTGATCATGGAGGACGAGGGGCGCGGGCGTTCGCGCTCGCCGAGGGCGCGGAAAAAGGCGTCGACGGCAGCGGCTGAGTGAAAAAAAAGACGGCGGCACGAGCGGGAAGAAGAAAAAAAAGGCGCGCTGCGGCGGCGGGAAAAAAGTTAAGACTCGACGCTGTTACTCTATTTACACATGCTCACGATCGCGGGCTCTTTCGGCCTCAACATGATGATGATCAACGGCTTGTAAAGAGCACGCTCTCGTGCGCGTATCGCGGGCAAATTTGCGCGTTCCTTTTTTCTAGCTGTTGGGGGCGAGCGCACGCGCGCCGCCCTCGTTTGGCCGCCGCCGTCGGGCGCCCTGCGTCCCTTTTCGTGCAAAAAGAGAGCGGCGCCGCAGACGAGAACGGCCAGGCACAAGGGGGTGTGCACGCGCGCCTCCCCCCTCAGTTGCCCGAAACCTATCTAATGGATGCCTAAGGCGGCGCTAGACGCCGGAATGGCCTGACGTGTAACGGGGGCGGGCGGGCGGGGCGGGCGAGGGGGGGAATCGCGGAGGGCGCGTGCGGTTTTCAGCGCACGCCATCCGTTTCTTCTTTTCTTCGTCGTTCCCGGGCGTAGCGAGTTGGGGAAGGGGAGAGTGGGGGTTGGGTGAAACCCAGGGAGGCGGCGGGAGAGCAGGTCGAGGTCGGAACGAAAGACCCCGGCCGACGAGCCGAACTGCGCCGGACGTCAAGTAGAGTAGGCAAGTGTATGGTTTTGGCCCCGGGTAACCCATAGAAGGCGGGCGGGCGCAAGGAATTGAGTTTTTTTTTGGTTTGGTCCGGGACGGACGACGAGAAAGCGAGAACGACAACGGCGGCCGGCCGCCGCGCCCTCGTCCCTCAAATCATCGCTCGCCCCCCTCACGCGCCCGCCCACTTGAGGGGCGCGCGCTCAAAACCCGCGCAGCAGCGGCGACGTGGTCGCCAGCGTCGCGGCCTGGCGGCGGCGGTGCGCCACCAGCTTGGCCGCGCCCGCCGCCACCAGCGCGGCGCAGGCAAAGCCGGCGGCGATGGCGCCAATGGCGATGCCGGCGACGGCGCCGGGCGCCAGGCCCTGCGAGGCCTCGCCCTCGACCGTGCGCGCGCGGTCGCAGCCGGGGCAGGCGGCGCAGCCCAGGGGGCGCTGCAGGGTGCAGTCGCCGTTGCAGGCCGGGCAGCTGCCCTCGGCGGCGAACAGCGGCATCTTGCCGAGCAGCTGCCCCTTGAGCGCGCCGAGCGCGCCGATCTTGGCGGCGGCGGCGGCGGCGGCGGCGGCGCCGGCGCTCTCGGCCCACTTGAGCCCGGCGGCCTTGACGGCGGCCAGGTCGCCCGCCTCAGCCCCCTCCGCGCCCGCCGCGCCGGCCACGGCCTCGGCGCCGTAGTAGCCGCCGTCCGCGCCGTAGCTGCCGTACCCGAACTGCGGGCCCGTGCCGGCGTACATCTGGGCCACGTCCTCGGGCATAGACGCCAGGTTCTCCATGAGGCGCCGGCGGAAGGCGACCGCGAGCGCGGCGTCGGCGCCGGCGGCCGGCGCGTCGGCGTCGGCCTGGAGGGCGGCGCCGGCCTGGGCGGCGCAGAGGGCGGCGCGGGGCGCCGACAGGCAGCGCGCGTGGCCGACGGCCGAGGCGGCGTCGTCGGCGGCGAACGAGTCGACGGCCTCGGCCACCAGCGGCGCCGTCAGGTGCGCGGGCACGGGGAGCGAGAGCTTGACCTCGAGCATCTGCGAGCCAGCGGCGCAGGCGCAGACGGACGAGGCTGCCTCCTTGACGTCGGCGTAGTCGGCGGCGGCGCCCGGGAGCGCGAGGTCCTGGACGAGCTTGTCGAGGGCGCCGAAGAGCTGGACGCTGGTCCAGGCGACGCCGTCGGGGGCGGAGCAGACCTTGAAGGCGCGGCAGACGCTGGCGTCGGCGGCGGCGGCGGGAGACGCGAGCGCGACGACGGCGCCGACGGCGACGGCCGCGACGAGCGCCAGGCGGGAGCGGGCCACCATTTTTTCTTGGTTGTGTTTTTTTGGTGTCTGTGCGGTCGTTGGTTGGTTTGGGGGATGAGGTCAAGGGTGGTGGTGTGCGGGATAGAGGAGGTGAGTGTGGGGCGGGGCGGGGACTGGAGGAGGAAGATGATGGACGGGGAGAGAGAGTGCAGGGGTCGCCAACTGCGCCAACGTTTTCCGCTCGTTTGTCAACCTTCGGTCCGCCCGACCCGCACGAGGCCCAAGCGCCGCGACGGCCCGGGCACGGCGCTTGCGGATGGTATCGGCCTTATGTTAGACACCGCGCGCGCGCCCTCCCTGGGCAGCGCCGGGTGTGGCTGGCTTGGAGCCGGCGGGTGCGAGGAGCAGCAACTGCACGGAAGCAAAAAAAAGGGCGGCCTGTTGTACAACGGAGGCCCTCTCGTCACGCGCGCGCGCGCCTTTGCGACGCCGAAAGTGCCGCCGCTCGACGCGCGCGCGCGCAACGAGCGACGCATCGATATCGCTTGCCACTCACCGCCTTGACCCTTGCACTCGCGCGCTTCGTGTGTGTTTCTAGGAGGTGGCTTGCTGCGAGTCGACGCGGTTGCGGAAAGAGGTCTCTCGAGTGAGTGAGGAAGAGACTGTTGCGGTGTGTCGCGTGTGTGTTGGTTGGCTGTGCGTGTGTGTGCGGTTGCTTGAACGATGAATGTGTGTGTGTGTGTGTGTGTGTGTGTGAATGGTTGTGGTTGTTGATATGGAGGCGGCGGGGCCCCCCCTTATCTTGGAGGAGAAAGCCCCTCAGCTTCCGTTTCCGGCCGCCGCCGCCGCCGCCGCCGCTGTGGCCCACAGGCCAGTTGCAGCCCAGGCCCTGCTCTCTCGACTGTCCTGGGGCGGACGCCCGAATACGCGCCCGCCTTGGCGCCCGCGAGCGTGCGAGTGTGTGGTGTTACATGCGCTTGAATTGACGCGCGCGCGCCAAACGGCAACTCGAAAAGCGCGCGCGCCCGTGTCGATTCCCGTCTACTCCTTTTCTTCCGCTCCTCTCTCTCTCTCTCTTTCCCGCCCGTTGGCCGTATCGTCCCATCGCCGCCGGCCGCCCCTCGCGCCGGCAGACCCCACCCGTCGTCCCTCTCACGCCCCCTCCTCCTCTTCCGCCGCCTCCATCAGCCCGTACCCCTGCCCCCCCGTCGCCCCCAAAAAGTCAAAGTAGCGCACCAGGTCCTTGTCCGCCGGCCTCGGCAGGCCGCCGCACGCCCAGGCCCCCTCGACGCAAAAGAGGAAAAAGGCGTCGGCGCCGTACCTCCCCACGCCGTGCAGCTGCGTCGGGCAGCGCCACCCGCCGCGCGCGTAGTCGCGCGACAGGCGCACGATCAGGCGCGCGCGGCGGTTCTGCAGGCCCAGCGGGCGCAGCAGCGCGAGGAGGGCCGCGTCGGAGGGGTCGGCGCGCGCGGCGGCCCCGGGCGTCGGCAGCCGCTCGAGCAGGGGCCAGAGGACCTTGCGCACCTGGGCGGCCGTGGTCTTGTTGAGCAGGGCGCACGCGAGCAGCAGGCGCCAGGGGTCGCGGTACAGCTCCTCCTCGATCAGGCCGTAGGGCGAGGGCGGCGGGCGCCAGGGGCGGCGTAAGTGGGCCGGCAAAGGAGAGGTTGAGAGGGAGGCGTCGCCGGCGTCGTCGGCGTCGTTGTTGGCGCCTTGGCCGCCGCCGCGCCGCCGGTTGGGCGCCGCCGCCGCCATAGCCGCCTCGAACTGCTCGTCCAGCCAGGCGTGGAGCGGCGCGTAGTGCTTGTCCGGCCGCTTAAGCTTGTCGGGCTGGTCCACCGGGTCGTCGTCGCCCGCCACGCCGCTCGCCGTCGTCGCTCCTCCGCCCCCTCCTCCTCCTCCTCCTGCTGCTGCTCCTGCCGCTGCCGCCGCTGCTGCTGCTGCTTGCTGCTGCTGCTTGCGGCGCTGCTGCTGGCGGTGCTGCTGCGGCGACAGCATCAGCGGCGACGCCGACCGCAGGCCAGCCGGCTGGCTCGCGCGCTCGTCTATTTGCGCGCCCAGCGCGTCCAGGAAAGAAGAGCGCGGCGGGGGCGTCGCCGCGGCCGCTGCTGCTGCTGCTGCCGCTGCCGCTGCCGCTGCCGCTGGTGCTGCTGCTGCCCCTGCTGGGTGCACGGGCGGCGGCGGCGGCGGCGGCGGCGTCTTCTCCGGCTCGGGCGGCACCTTCTTCTTCCGCTTGCTGTGGCGTGCTGGCCGCTGTTGCTGCTGCTGCTGCTGCTGCTGCTGCTCTTTCGGGGCGCCGGCGTCGCCTTTCGGCTGAGGGGAGCGCCCGCGGGCGGGCTCGGGGCGCGCGCGCTTCTTCCTCTTCGTCTCTTTCTCCGACGGCCGCAGTGGCGGCGGCAGCGGCGGGGCGGCGGCGGCGCCCGGCTTGCGGCGGCGCGCAGCAGGGGGCTCCTGGGACGCTCCTGTGTCTGCCGCGCCGCCGCTAGCATCGCGCGCCTTGAAATCCGGGCGCCGGCAGCGGTCGCACCCGTGGGCCGAGAAGCGGCAGCGCGCGCAGCCGCGAACGCCGCCGCCGCCGCCGCCGCCGCCGGCCGCGGGTCGCCGCGGCCGACGCTGCCGTTTGTCGACCGCCTCGTCCGATCCCAGGGGCGTCATCAGCGCGCCGTCCAGGACCGCCTCGTCCAGGTCCATGATTGTTGTGCGGCCTCGCCGGTTCGCTTACAGCGCATCAGAAACGCGCGGAAGAGAGCGATCGAGTTGGACCGACGCGCTCTCTGTCTCGATTGAGCGCGCGCGTGGGGTTCTTATGTGGTGTGTGATGGTGATCGATCGAGTGACTGGTTGCCTCTAGTGGTTGCAACGGATCTGCGATAAGTTATCCCGCAAACGCCGGCGCCGTCAGATGACGCCAAGAAGTTTTCACCTCCGCCGCCCTTCGTCCTTGAGCGTCGCCTGAACCCCAAGCAGCGCCGCCGCCGCAGCAGCGGCGGCCGCCCGCGCGGGCGCCGCCACCGCCGCGGGGGCCGCCGCCGCCGCCTGGACCGCCGCGGCGGCCCACGACCCGTCGCTCGCGGCCGCGTTGCGCAGCGGCCGCGCGACGCGGGCGGCGGCCGCGCGCGTCGCCCTCGCGCCCGTCCGCAGCTCGCGCCGCGCCGAGCGCAGGCCGTCGCGAAGAGAGGCCGGCGGCGGCGAGGCGGCGCCCGCGCCCGCGCCCGCGCCCGCGCCCGTGACCCCGGCGGGCGCGCCGAGCGAGGCGACCTGCGCCCCGAGCCCGAGCGCCGCAAAGGCCAGCGACCGCGCAAAGGCCGAGGCCGACCCCTGCAGCGCGCGCTGGAGCGGCCGCTGCGGCTCTGCGAACGAGTTGCGGCCGCGGCCCGCGGCGGCGCCGCCGCCGCCATAGCCGCCGGCCCCCGCCACGACCGCCGAGCCCACGCGCGCCAGGCGCCTCCGGGACGTGGACAGCAGCAACGGCAGGCGGGCCGCGGACAGGGCGCCGCCCGCCCCTGGCCGCCGCCCCTGCTGCTGCTGCTGCTGCTGATGCGGCTGCTGCCGCCCGCCGTCGGGCGGCGGCAGGGCGGCTGACAGCGCGCGCGCCGCCGCGCCGCCGACGCGCACGACCGCCCGGATCGGCGCCACCCCCTCCAAGAACTTGTGCGCCTGCGTGCGCGCCACGTGCGCCATCCACTCGCCCGCGACCGCCGCCGCCACGCAGTCCCAACCGGCCACGCCGGAGAGCGCCACCCCGGGCAGGCGCAGGTCGACGCCGCCCCAGGGCACCAGGTTGAGGAGCTCGGCCGCGTGGCCGTCGCGCAGGCGGGCGACGTCGACGCGGCGCGGGCGGTAGCGCACGCTCAGCGCCGTCGGGCGCACGCGCGCGCGCTGGAAAAAGGGCAGGGCGGGCGGGTCGCCGTCGTCCGCGGCGGCGGCGCCCTCGACGTTAGGGTCGCCGGGCGGCGGCGGCGGCGGTGACGCGGCGTCCACGTCCGCGGAAGGAGGAGAAGGTTTTGGGGGCGCGCGGGCGGCGGCGGCGGCGGTCGCGTCGCGCGCGGCGTCGGCCGCCGCGCCGCCGACGGCGCGCAGCAGGGCGCCGAGCAGGGCGAGCGAGCGCGGGTCGAGGCGCAGGCGCAGCGGACTGAGCGCGAGGTCGAGGCGGGCCTCCTCGAGGTCCGGCTCGCCGATCGGGTCGGGGCGGACCGAGTCGAGCACGAGGGCGATGAGCGGGGCGGGCCCGAGCAGGAGGGGCGGGGCCGCGCCCGCCGCCATTGACGAGGTGGCGGCGGCGGCGGCGGCGGCGGCGTCGCCGGCGGCGCCGCTCCAGTCGCCCCCGCGCGGGCCCAGCACGCAGTTGGGCCGGCGCTTGCCGCCCCCGCCGCCATTGCCGCCTGCCGCCCCGCCGTCCGCGGCGGCCGCCGCCGCCAAGCCGCCCAGCCCGCCCAGCCCGCCGCCGCCGTCGGCCCCCGCCGGGCCCCGCGCGCCGGCGCCGCTGCCGCCGCCGCCGCCGCCGCCGCTGCAGTCGCGGACCTCGAGGTTGCCTACGGTCGTGGACAGGCGGGTGGCGGCGACGCCCCCGGCCCCCCACGCCTCGAAGCGAAACGAGGCGTTGTCCACCTCGAGCTCGAACCGGCCCGCGGCGGCGGCGGAGGCGGCGGCGGCGGCCGCCGCCGCCGCCGAGGAGGACGACGCCGCGGCCGCCGGCGACGCCGCCGCCGTGGCGGGCGGCGGGCGCGCGTGCAGCACCCACAGGCCCGAGATGTCGCGCAAGAGCACGCGCACGCTCGGGCAGGGGCCGTCGGCATCGATGGGCGCGAGCGGGGCGCGGCCGTCCCAGGCGGCCAGGGCCCCGATCCCGCCGCTGCCGCCGCCGCTGCCGGCAAACGTGGGGCCTCCGGCCGCGGCCGCCGCAGCCGCTGCCGACGCCGCACCCGCCGCCGCCCACGGCGCCCCCGCCCCGTTGCCGCCGCCGCCCACGCCCCAGTCGTCGTCGTCTTCGTCCGCGAGCCCGCCCGAACCCGACCCTCGCCCCGAGGGCCGGCGCACGTAGGCGTCGTCAACGCGCGGGGGCGCGGACACGGCGACGTAGCCGCCGTCCCCGCCGGCCGCCGCGGGCAGCCAGCGGCCGCGCTGCTCGTCCGGCGGCGGCGGAGGCAGCTGCGGCGGCGGCGCCGCTCCAGGGGGAGGGGCGGCGCGCGCAGGCTGCCCGCGCTGCTGCTGCTGCTGCTGCTGCTGCTGCTGCTGCTTGCCACTGGAGGCGAAAAAGTCGTCGACGACGGTCAGGCGAGGAGCAGCAGGGCCAGGGGGCGCCTTGGCGGCGGCGGCGGCAGACGCCCCTTCGTATCGCTCCTCGCCCTCCTCCTCTCCGTTCTCCCCGTCATCATATTCGTCCTCGTCTTCCTGCACGTCGACGAAAATCGACGCCGGCGCCGGGATGTGGCGACGTTGCGGGGCCGAAGCCCGCCCCTTGCCGCCGCCGTCGCCGTCGTCGCCGCCGCTCCTGCCGCTGCCGTCGTCCTCGGCGCCTCGGCTCTCCTCTCGCTCCTCCTCTTCCTCGCCCTCGGCCGCGGCCTCGTCGTACCACCCGCCCGCCAAAAAGTTGCTCGCGGCCAGAGGGTCGGAGCGCCGGCGCTCCAGGAGGGCGCCGGCGCCAGCGGCCGCCTCCTCCGCCTCGCCGGCCGCGTCGTCGTCGTCCTCGTCGTCGTCCTCTGCGTGCGTCGACAGTGGCCGCCCCCCCCGCTCGGCGCTCGCGCGGCGCCCCGGCCGCCTGCCGAGCGGCTGCTGCTGCGCGAGGGCCTCGGCCAGGGCCGCCTCCTGCTCGGGCGTTAAGAACATGGACGCGCTCATGTCGGCGACAGCGGCGGCGGTCAAAAAGCCCAGGCCGCCAGAGCTGTTGCCGTTGCCGGCGCTGCCGCCGCCAGCGCCGTTGCCGCTGGCGCCGCCCGCTCCTTCGCCGGCCCCGCCGACCCCAGCGCTCATGGCGGCGTCCATCGCCAGAGCGACGCCGCCCGATGAGGCGCCAGCGGGACCGGTCGACGCGTTCGCAGCAGCGGCAGCAGCGGCAGCGGCGGCCGCGGCGGCGGCGGCGGGACCGGGGGCGGCGGCGCGGCCCGCGGTCGCGCGAAAGGCGTGCCGGGCGGCCGCGCGGCGCGGCGGCGCGCGGGAGAGGGCGTCGGCCGACCAGCCGGCGAGCAGCGCCGCGAGGAGGGCGGCGCTGTCGCGGTGCAGGGCGCCCACGAGATGGCGGTTGGACACGACGACCTCGGTCGTGGCGCAGCAGCTGGTGCTGCTCGCCGCCGTCGTTGTTGGCCCTGCCGCCGCCGTCGTTGTTGTTGGCCCTGCCGCCGCCGTCGTTGTTGGCCCCGCCGCCGCCGTCGTTGTTGGCCCTGCCGCCGCCGTCGTTGTTGGCCCTGCCGCCGCCGTCGTTGTTGGCCCTGCCGCCGCCGTCGTTGTTGGCCCTGCCGCCGCCGCCGTTGTTGGCCCTGCCGCCGCCGCCGTTGTTGGCCCCGCCGCCGCCGTCGTTGTTGGCCCTGCCGCCGCCGTCGTTGTTGGCCCTGCCGCCGTCGTCGTTGTTGGCCCCGCCGCCGCCGCCGCCGCCAAGGCAGAGGAAGCCGCGGATGCGCACGAGCCCGCGCCGCGCGGGTTGGCGCACCTCCGCGCGCGCCCAATCGTCACCATTAGCTGCCCCTCGTGCGCCACGCAGTGGTAGCCGCTCGCCGCCAGGCTGCCCGCGAGCAGGTCGCGCGCGCCGCCCCGCGGCCACGCCGAGGGGCCGCCCGCCCGCCGGCGCGCGTCGGCAACGTACAGGCGGATCCCGTACGCGTCGGCGCGCTGCTGGCGCGGCCCCGCGGTCGCGGCCCTGCCACCGGGGGAGGCCGTCGACGCGGCGGTCCAGTGGGCGCCGTCGATGACGAGGGCGGCCGCCGGGCGCAGCAAGGAGGCCGGAGGCGGAGGAGGAGCCGCAGGGGCGGGGGCGCCGCTGCCGCCGTTGGTGGGGGTGGCCGCCGGCCGGGGCGGAATGAGGGGGGGCATCACGGGCTCGCAGCGCACGGCCAGGGCCTGCACGTTGACGGAGAAGCGCTGCGGAGGGCGCTCGGGGGCTCCGTCGGCCGCGGATGAGGAGGAGGAAGCGGGCGCGACCCTGTCTGCTGCCGCCGCCGCCGTCCCCGCCGTCGGCGCCTTGCCGCCGCCAGGGCGAGCGGCCCAGAGCGGCGAAAGCGCGTCCGCCACGCCCGTGGCCCAGGTGGCCGCCAGCGACCCGTCGCCCAGCGCGATGGTGGCCCCCCTGCATGCGACGGACGCGGCGGGCCCGCCCATGGCGGCCGGGGCGTCCACGCTCAGCCCCTCCAGAGCGGGCAGGGCGACGCCCGGCGAACGCAGCGGCAGCAGCAGCGCGACCGAGCGGCGCTCGGCCGCCAGCAGGCGCACCCCCCGCAGGCGCAGCCACGAGGCGCGGCCGCCGACGCCGGCGAGGTCGCGCGCGGCAAAGAGGACGAGCTCCTCGACCACCAGCTCGTACATCGCGGCGGTGGCAGCGGCGGCGGCAGCGGCGGCGGCGGCGGCGGCCGCGGCGGACGGCGGCGCCGCCGAGGGGCAAGAAGGGAGCGGGCAGGACAATGCGCGGTCGTCCGCCGCCCCCCCGGCTCCTCCCGCTCGCGCTGCTGCGGAAGAGAGGCTGTCCGGGAACAGGCCCACTCGGAGGCGCAAGTGCACCGACACGGCCGACGATTTGGCCGGCGCAGACGCCGGGGAGGAGGGGGGGGAGGGGGGAGCGTGCGCCCCGCCATGCCGCCGCTGCTGCTGCTGCTGCTGTTTTGAGCTGCCGTCCGCAGGCAATGCCCAAGCGAGCGCGAGCGCGTCGCCCGCCGAGCGCAGTGCGACGAGCTCCTCGCGGGAGGCGCTCAGGGCCAGGCGCGGCGCGCGCACCGTGACGGCCGACGCCGCCGCGCGCGCGCACACGCGCCGCAAGGCGGGGCCCGCGTTGGCGGCCGCGCGTCGCCGCGCCCCCCTTCGCTGGGGCCGGTGCGACCCCTGCTGCTGCTGCTGTCGCAACCGGTGCTGCTCGAACGCCGCCGCCGCCGCCGCCTCGGCAGGCAGGAGTGGGTTGTCGGCGCTGCGCGGCGCGTCGTCGCCGAGGTCGTCCTCGTCGTCGTCATCTTCCTCGTCCTCCTCTTCGTCCTCGTCGCCGTCCTCCTCGCCGCCAAAGTCGTCGTCGCCGTCGTCGTTCCACCCGCCCGCCCCGCCGCCCGCGCGCGGGTCCTGCGCGTGGCCCTGGACGCGGACGGCCGCCTCGGCCAGAGCGGCCTCCTCGGCGGCCGCGGCGACGCTGTTGGGGCCGCCGCCGCCGCCGCCGCGGGCAGGGGCGGCAGGGGCAGTCGGGGCGCCGCCGCCGCCGCCGCCGCCGGCGGAAAAGGCGGCAAAGGCTGAGTTGGGGCGGCGCTCAGAAAAGTGGAGGACGAGCGCGGCGCCGGCGGGGACGCGGTCCGACTCGCAGACGTCCGGCAGGTCGACCGCGGCGGACGGGTCCGCGGGAGAGGGAGGGCGGACGCGCAGTGGGTGGTGCGGCTGCGGGTGGCGGCTGCTGCTGCTGTTGCTGCGGGCAGCGGCAGCGGCGGCGGCGGCGGCCTCTGCGGCAGCGGCGGCGGCGGCGGCGGCGAGGGGGAGGGGCGAGGCGTCAACCAGGCGCGTGCAAACCATGGCGCCGCTTGCTTGGGAGGCGATTGAGGACATCAGCACGTGCAGGCTCACGCGCGCGGCGCAGAGCGTCCTGGTCGCGCCGCCGCCGCCGCTGCCGCCTCCGCCTCCGCCGCCGTGGCCGCTCGAGGGCGACGAGAGCTGGAGCAGGGGGACGTGCGCGGCTGAGCCCGACGCGCCCAGGGCGGCGGCCGCGACCGACGGCACGCCGTTGCCGCCGCACACGTCCAGCGCAAAGTAGCGGATGGTCCGCGGCGGCGGCAGCGGCGGTGGCGGGGCCGGCGGCCGGGCGGCGGTCGGCTGCTGCTGCGGCTTGTTGGGCCCGGGCGCGTCGGCCTCTGGGTGCGCGTGCGGCGGCGGCGGCGGCGGCACCGGGACAATCAGGCACGCGTGCGGCATGTCGACAGTGATCGACATCGGAGCAGAGGGAGGGGTCTCTCGCCGGCCGGATGCCGCTCCCGCCCGGGAGCCGCCGCCGCCACCGCCGCCGCCGCCGGCTCCGCCCTCGAGCGCCGCCGTCGCCGCCCCCGCCCAAGACTGCACGCGGCGCGCGAGCCCCGGGCCCGCCCAGGCCGTGAGCGGCGCGGCCACCACAACCACCCGATGCTGCTGTTGCTGCTGCTGCCCGTCGGCCGCGGCCGGCCGCGACAGCTCGACCAAGAGGCTCGGCCGAGCCAGGGACGCAGGCAGGCCGCTGGCGGGGTCGGGCGGCGCGCTGCCGGCGGCCCACAGCACAGGCCAGTCGGACGCTCCCGGCGGCGGGGGCAGCGGGAGCAGCCCCCGCGCAGGGTCGTCATCGCCGCCGCCGTCGCCCCAGGGCGAAGGCGCCGGCGGGGCCGGCCGCTCCGGCGGCACCACGCCCGCGCGGCCGCTGCCCCGCGGCAGCAGGCGCGCCGCGGCCGCAAACTCGGCCGGGCGGGCGCCGAGGGGCAAGCAGCCGGGAGGGGAGGCGCCGTCGGGGAGGCGCTCCGAGGCGCTCAGGCTGAAGAAGCGAGCACGCGCGCCGGCCGCGCCGCCGCCGCCGCCGCTGCCGCCGCCGGCTGCCCCGCCCCCCGCCCGGTCCGCCTCGAGCGCCAGGCCCGCCCACCGGAGGACCAGCCCGCCGCGCGGCAGGGCGGCCGGCGGAGACGCCGATTCAGGCCCGGCAGCGCCGCCGCCGTAGACGAGCGCGAGCGCGGCCTCGCGGAAGCGCGCGCGCACCGAGATCGGGGGGGACCAGACGGCGGCGGCGGCGACGAAGGCGGGCGGGGCGGAACGCGGCGACGGCAGGAGAGAGGGAGAAGCGCCGCCGCCGCCGCGTCCGCCTTCGCCGCCCGGCAGCGCCGCCGTCGAGCCGGCGGGGCTCAGCGGGTCAAAAAAGACAGTCGACGCGGCGCCCGGCTGCCCCCACGCGACCGAGTTCGCGACGAGCCCCTCGCAGTGCGGCAGGAGCAGGCTCTCGAACAAGGAGCGCTGGCCCCAGTCGCCGGGCGAGGGCGGAGGGGGGTAGTCGTCGGGCTCGCCGAGCGGCGGCGGATGCGGCTGCGACCGCGAGGGCTGCTGCTGCTGCTGTGGGGGCGCAGTCGGCGTCGGAGGAGGAGCGGATGCGGCCGAGGGCGCGTCCTTGCTGCCGGGCCCGGCGGCCGAGGCCAGCGCGGCGAGCAGGGGGACCTGCCACGTGCGGAGCGTGACCTCGAGCTGCCCGACGGTGACGTCCAGCGCGACCGCGGGAGGCGAGCGGGGGGCGGCGGCGGGCGGGGCCGCCGCTGCAGCCGTTGCCGCTGCCGCTGCTCCCGCCGACGCCCCTGTCCCCGCTGCCGCCGCCGCTCTTGCCGCGCCACTCGCCCCCGCCGGCCACGTCAGGCGCATCTGCACCGCCACGTCGAGCCCGCGCCCCTGGCTCCCCGCCAAGAGGAGCCCGTCGGAGCAGTCGGGCGCGGGCGGCAAAGTGTCGGCCCTTGGAAGCCCGCTGCCGCCGCCGCCGCCGCCGCCGCCGCCGCCGCCGCCGCCCTCCGAAGCGATCAGGTCGCCGCGGCCGAGGGCCAAGAGGGACGCGCGCCCGGCCGCGGCGTCGCCGTCCAGTCTTCCAGAGACCGATCCAGCAGAACCCGCCGCCCCGGCGGCCACCGCGCCTGCTGCCGCCCCGGTCCCCGTTGCCGACGCCGCCGCCCCCGTCGCCGCGCGAATGTCCGACACGGACCCGAGCATCACCGACGCGCCCGTCTGCCACATGGCCGCCCCCTCGCCCTCAGCGGGCGGCGCCACCGCCGCGGGAGGGAGGAGCAGAGCCTCGAACGTCACGCCGCGCAGGTCGACGTGCTTGACGAGCTCGGGGGGGTCGGCGGCGTCGGTGGCGGCGGAGGAGGACGCGGCGGCGGCCGAGCCGCTGCCCTTCAGCACGCGCGCGGCCGCGGCCGCCGCCGCCGAGCCGGCCGCGACCGCCAGCGACGCGCTGCGGCTGCGCATGGACGACGAGGACGCGCCGCCGCCGCCGCCCCCCGCGGGCGCGAACGCGGGCGAGGCGTCCCAGTAGCGCAGCTGGTCCGCGTGCAGCACAAACTCGGCGCCGCCGGCGCTCCCTCCCGCCGCTGCTGCTGCTGCCGCTGCTGCTGTGCCGCCGCCGCCGCCTCTGCCGCCGCCGCCCCCCGGGACCATCTCCGGCGGCAGCTCGATCCGCACGGTCACGTCCACCAAGGTGATCGACATGCGCTGCAGGAGCGACTCGAGGCTGCCGGCCACGCGGCGGACGGCCTCCATCACGCCCGACCGCTGCTGCGGCGGCGGCGGCGGCGGGCCGCCGCCGTTCCCCGCGCCGCCGCCGCCTCCCGCGGCCGTCGCGCCGCCGCCGCCGCCGCCGCCCCTTGCGTCGACGCCGAGGTCCTGCAGAGACAGCCGCTCGCCGCTCTTTATCTCGGCAGCCGCCGATGCTGCCGCCGCTGCTGCCGCCGCCGATGCTGCTGCGTCGTGGCCGGGGCCGCCGCCGTCCCTGGCGGCGGGCGGCAGCACCGGCACCAGCGACAGCAGCACTTCCTCCAGCACGATCTCCGCGCTGCTGTTGCTGCTGCTGCTGCTGCTGGACGCTCCGGCGCCGCCAGAAGAGATGGACGACCCGAGGGACGCGCGCACGGCCCCGACAAAGCCCGCGCGCAGGCGCCACGCGACCGGCGCGCCGCCATCGCCGCCGCCGCCATCGCCGCGTCCGGCGCCGCCGTCGTCGCCAAACGCCGCGGCGTTGATTGCGTCGCAGTCGAGCAGGACGTTGTACAGCTCGAACCGCCCCGCCCCGAGCTGCACGTCCAGCTGCTCGAGGTCGAGGTCGCTGCGGAAGAACTTGCCGAGCGAGCGCTTGAGGAGGGCGCGGAGGAGCGAGCGGAGGGCAAAGTCCCCGGCAACGCCCGCGACGCTCCACACCGAGGGCAGCATTGCTCCCAAGGGCGACGTGGGCGCGGCCGCGAGGGGCACGGGGTCCGTCAGCGCCTTCCGAGGGGGGCGTTGCGCGGGTGTCCAATCATCTTTTGTGCGGACACCGGGGGGGATCCGGGAGCCCTTGACGTGACTCCAACTGTTGGCCCGTCTCAATGCCAGCGAGAGGCGGTGCGTGTGTTGTGCGAGGTTGACCTGTGCTGCTGTGTCCTTGATTGGTCTGGTTTACAGGCCCTGTTGCGAGGGCAACGAGTCGACTTTCAATCGGCGCTCGGCGGCGGCGGTCCCCTCGCGGTCGTCCTCTCGCCCCCCCGCTCCCGCCTCCGCGCCGCCAGCAGCAGCAGCACCAGCACCAGGAGCACCAGCAGCAGCACCAGCGCTAGCCCCTGCGGGCGCGGGCACCTCCGCCAGGTGCTTGAGCGCGTCGCCGAGCTGCGCAAACAAATCGAGCACGGTGGTGACGCGGCGCTCGTACTCGTCCTCGTCGGCGGGGGGCGGCGCCGCCGGGCCGCGCGGCGGCGGCGCCGCCGCCGCCGCGTCGCCTGTCGTCGCTGCCGCTGCCGCTGGTGCTGCTCCTGCTGTCGCCGCCGTGGCGGGGAGCGCCAGCCGCTGCCGTTGCTTCTCCTCCGTGCCACCGAGAGCGAGCTGCTGCTGCTGCTGCTGCCTCAAAGGCGCCGTGCCGGCGGCGACCGCGGCATGAGCAGGAGCGGCCGGCGCGGCAGAAGAAGAAGGCACGTCGGGTGCAGGCGAGGGCGGCTCTTGCTGCTGATGCGGCTGCCCGCCGGAGCTGGGCGGCGCGGGAAGCGTGAGGCGCGCGAGGAGCTCTAAAGCGGCTTGGGCCTCGGCGCTCAGGAGGCCCGCGGTTGCGGCGGCGCGAGTGGCCGCCGCGCCGACGCCGCCGGTCGCTCCGGCGCCGGCGCCAGCAGCAGCGGGCGCCGGGGGCCCGGTGCGGCCGGGCGCAAAGGCGGCGCCGGCCCTGCCTCGGAGCGGGGTCGTTGCGGACGCGGCGGCGGTGGCAGCTGCAGCTGCAGCGGCGACGGCGCTGGCAGCGGCGGCGTCGCCGCCTTCGGCCGCGCCGCCGCCCGCCGATCCCCCGCCAGCGGCCGCCGCCGCCGCGCCGCGAGCGCCGGCTCCGGCAAGGGGCGGCGGCGCCTTGGCCGCGGCCGCCTCGGCGATCAGCTCGCGCAGCTCGAGCATGCTCAGGCGGCGCTCGGCGGCGGCGGCGGCGGCGGCAGAGGCAGCGGTGGTGCCGCCGACGCCGCGCTCGCCGCCCGGCGCGCCTGCCTTTTTGTCGCTGCCCTCGTCGTCGTTGGCCCCGCCGCCGCCGCCGCCGCCGCCGCCGCCGCCGCCGCCGCCGCCGCCGCCCTCGCCGCAAAAGCTGGCCTCGCCCTCGTCCTGCGCGCCGCCGCCGCCCGTGTGCCCGCTGCTGCACTCTTCGGCGCCGCCACCGCCGCTGGGGCCGTCCTCGATGGTGGCGTCGTCGCCCTCGTCGACGCCGCCGCTGCTCTCTTCGTCCCTGCCGCCGGCGCCGCCGCCGCCGCCGCCCCTGGCAGCGCCGCCGATGCCGCCGCCGCCGCGGGGCGGGCTGCTGCGCCCGCGCACGTCGAGGCGCGAGGCCTTGCGCTGCGGGCCCGAGGTGGTGGTCGCGGTGGGGCCCGGGGTCCCGTCGCGGTTGAGGGAGGCGGCGGCGGCCAGGAGCGGGGACGCGCGGGCGGCCATCGCGGCGGCCGAGGCCGAGCCGAGCAGGCGGCCCGAGCCGCCCGCGCCGCCGCCGCCGCCGCCGCCGCCGCCGCCGCTGCCAGCGTACGGGTGGCGGTGGTGGTGGTGGCCGTGCCCGCCCGCCGGCTTCTGCAGGCAGCCGCGCGCCCCGGGCCGCAGCAGCGAGGACGACGACTGGCGCGCGTGTGCGGCGGGCGCGCGGGCCCGGCCGGCCCCGACCGCAGCCGCTGCCGCCCCGGACGCGCCGCCGCCGATGTCGCTGCCTCCGCCGCGGGACTCTGCCTCTGCCTCGGCCGCGGCAGTCGCAGCCGCCGCCCGCCCGCCGCCGGACGCCGCCACCTCCGTCCCTTGCTGCCGGGCTGTCGTCACCGCGGGAGAGCACAAGCCGTCGGCCGACGGCGCCGACGAGAAGACGAGCGGCGGCGCCTTGCGCTTCTTGACGCCGCCGGGCGCCGCCGCCGCCGCCGCCGCCGCCGCTGGCGTCGTCCCACCGCCGCCGCCCCCGCCGCCGACGGCGTCGCCAAACACGGGGGTAGCCGCCTCCGCCTCCAAGCGTTGTTGCTGCGCAAAGGGCGCGGCCCAGGGATCGGCCGACGCAAAGTCGCCGCCGCCACCGGACCACAAGGCTCCCCCACCGCCGCCGCCGCCGCCGCCGCCGCCGCCGCCGCCGCCGCCGCCGCCGCCGCCCCCGGCTGCAGGGCTCGCGGCGCGCTGCCAAGGGTTGACGCCGCCGCCGCCGCCTGAAGCCTCGGCCATCATCGCCGCCGCGCCCGGCGGTCCGCCAAACAGCAGCAGGGGGCCCATGTCCATGCCTATCAAACGCGGCGGCGCCGACGGCGGCGAGAGCGGCGTTGGCGCGGCGGCAGCCGCCGCCGCCGCCGCCGTCGCCGCGGCGCGCCCGGCCAGCGCGCCCGCCGCTCGCCAGACGGGCGGCGGCGCCGTGTCCGGCGCCGCCTCGGCCGCCTCCTCCTCGCGCAGGGCGCCGTACAGCAGGGCGTTGACGCGCGCGCGCAGCTTGAAGTGGCCGCACGCCTTGGCCAGCTGCGCGCTCGTCAGCCCCCGCGGCCAGCAGGCCGAGAGCGCCGCCTCGACCCGCTCGCGCAGCTCGCGCTCGGCCAGCGCCGGCGCAGAGGTGTGGCTCGACAGGGCGTAGCGGTGGTGCTGGTGGAGGAGGGAGGTCGGGGGGGGGGCGCCGCCGGACAGCCGGTCTCGGCGAGCCGGTTGCTCGTGCGGCGGGCGGGGCAGCCGCGCGCCCGCCGACAACGGGCGGGAGACTCGGTCCTCATCCTCGTCCTCGTCCTCGTCCTCGCCGGCCCTGCCGCCGCCGTCGTCGTCCTCCTCCTGCTCCTCCCCTTCTCCTCGGCTGTTACGCGCGCGTCCTGGCGCTGACAGGACTCGCCGCCCCGCCGGCGCCCCTGCTCCTGGCGTTGCGGCTGCAGCCGCCACTGCTGCTGCCGCCATCGCTGCCGCCGTCGCCGTCGCTGCCGCTGCTGCTTCGGCGGCAGCAGCGGGATGCAGGGGGGGCGGCGGCGGCGGGGAAGAGATTGGCAGGCGGGCGAGCGGTTGCGGCTGCTGCTGCTGCTGCTGCTGCTGCTGCTGCTGCTGCCAGCTGAACCACCCGTCCGCCTGGGCCCCCTTGGTGCGCTTGCCCGCGGGCGGGCGCAGTAGAGGCTGCGGCCGCGGGCCCACGCTCCGCGCCTGCCGTGCCGTGCCGCCCCCGCCTCCTCCCGCCGACCCGTTGTTGTTGCCGCCGCCGCCGCCGCCGCCGCCAGGCCCCGACGACGCCGCCGACCGGACCGCTGCCGCGCCGCCGCCGCTGGTGGCGCTGCTGACGCTGCCGTGGCGCTCGCGGTTCCCGCCGGTCCCGCCGGCGCCGCCGCCCCCCGACAGCGCCGACGCGGGGGGCAGCAGCAGCGCGCACCCGGACGCGCGCAGGTAGCCCACTGCCGAGGCCGCGGCCGCGGCCTCCGCCTCGCGCTTGCTCGCGCCCGCGCCGCGAAAGGCGCGCGCGGCGGCGGCGCGCAGCACAAACAGGTCGTCGTCGCGCACGGCTTCGACCTGGGGGTGGCGGTGCTGCGCCGCCGCGGACGGCGCCGAGCCGGAGGACGGCTGGGGCGACGCGAGGCCCGCCGCGGCGCACGTCGGGAGCGTGACGACGGGCAGCGAGAGCTCGCACCAAAAGCCTGCTGAGGCGGGTGCGGGTGCGATTGCCGGGATCGCTGCGCCTCCCGCTGCTCCGGCGCCCCCGCCGCTGTGCGCCTGGTGGTGCTCCTGATCCTGGTGCGTGCGGTACACGGGCGCCGGCGCGCGCAGGCTCTGGTACAGCTCGTTGAGGACCGATTTTGACGCCATGGTGGCGATGATGAATGGGTTCCCCCGAATCGAGGGGGGGCCTCTACACAAAGAGAAGCAAGCAGTGTCGCCCTGCCCCGCCTCTAGGTTGAGGTGGTGGGGCGGAGGTGAAGAGCCTTCCCGGCGGAGAGAGTTGTGCGAGCGAGTGGGAGAGGCGATTGGCTCGTTTTCTGAGGAGCTGTCGCGCCTGGGCGTCGTCGGCGTCGTCGGCGTCGCTCGGGCTTCGAGCTCGCCGCGTCGCGTCGCGTCCGCGCGGCGAACCGCTTCCCGATAAATCCCTGGGGTCGCGCTCGCGCCCACCCACACACACGCGGAGACATAGATACACAATGCGCCCGCTTCCCCTTTGCTTCGGTTGATTTGTCAAGGGACCACTCCCTCTTTTTAGCCGCGTTTGAGAACCCAGGGGACAACGTGACCTGCAACACTAAGTGTGATCGCGACACGATGGCAGCCTTGCCCGCCGGGTTCGAGCGGCTGGACGAGCCCATGTGTTTCATCAACGGCAAGCGCCGCCTCCTGCCTCTGGGCCGCGCCGAGGCCACGCTGCTGCAGTACCTGCGCGGTGAGTATCTAGTCGGGTGTTCCGCTGTTCGCCGTTCCCGTCGCCTCCACCCCCCGCCGGCTCGCCCCTAACCGACACAAACAAATACAACAACGGCGCAGAGTCGGGCCTCACGGGCACCAAGCTCGGCTGCGGCGAGGGCGGGTGCGGCGCGTGCACCGTCATGGTCTCCGAGTGGGACCCCGTCCGCGCGCGCCCGCGCCACCGCGCCGTCAACGCGTGCCTGGCGCCCCTGTACAGCGTGGTCGGCGCGCACGTCGTCACGGCAGAGGGTGAGTGTGAACAGGGAGACGGTGACGGAAGAGGGGAAGGAGAAGGGGAGGGGGGGCGGCGTCTTTTTTTGTTCAGGCCCGTCTTTTGTGTGCGCCTCTGGTGGTGGCGTCCGGGGGGGGCGCGGGTCTGGAGCTGCGTGCCGCGGATACAGGGGTGGAAGAGGGCCGGGGGACAAAGGGGGAGAAAGATAAGGGCGCGTCGCGCGCACCGACCAGGCCGCTCACCCCGTTGCCCGCTTCCCACATACACACGCAAACCCGAAACAACGACGCCGACAACACACCGAAAACGATTACCACAGGCATCGGCAACGTGCGCGACGGCCTCCACCCCGTGCAGAAGGCCCTGTCCGAGTCGCACGGCACCCAGTGCGGCTTTTGCACGCCCGGCTTCGTCATGTCGATGTACGCGCTGCTGCGCGCCAAGGCAGAGGAGGAGGGGCAGGAGGAGGGGGGCGCGGCGCGCGGCGGCGGCGGCGGGACCAGCGACGGCGCCAACTGCAGCTCTGGCCACGAGGGCGGCGGCGGCGCCGTGACCGAGCACGAGATCGAGGACGCGCTGGCGGGCAACCTCTGGTGAGTCGAGCGCGCGCGCAGGTGCGGCCGACGAGGAGCAAGGGGCGCTTGTGTCTCTCTCCCCCTCGTCTGATTTGTTGCCGCAAAGGAAGAAACAACAACAACAAAAAACGCCCGGCGGCCCCTTTTACCGAAACAACGACCAACCAAAACAAAACAAAAAACAGCCGCTGCACGGGCTACCGTCCCATCTTAGACGCCTTCAAGGTCTTCGCCAAGGCCGACCCGGCCGCCTACGCAGAAGAGGCCATCGCGGCCGCCAAGCGCGGGGCCAACGGCAAGGCGCCTGCCGCCGCCGCCGCTGCCAACGGCAACGGCAACGGCGCCGCTGCTGCGCCCGCCCGTCAGGCAAACGGCGGCGCCGGCGGCGCAAAAGCACAGGCCGTCTGCCCCTCGTCCGGCCTCCCGTGCGACTGCGGCGCCGCCGCCGCCGGGCCCTCGGCCGCGGGCTGCGCCGCGCCCGTCAACCACGGCATGGGCCTCTCCGCAGGCGCCGAGGCCGCCCTGCACGCGCCCCTCTCGCCCGCCGAGCCCATCTTCCCCGCCGAGCTCCGCCGCGCGGGCGAGGCGGCGGCGGCGGCGGCGACGGCAGCGGCAACGGCGAAAACGGCGAAAACGGCGCCGGCGGCGCCCGCCCCCGCCTCGTCGTCCTCGTTTGCAATCCCGGGGCCCCTCGCGACCTGGTACCGCCCGTCCTCCCTTCCGGCGCTGCTCGAGGCCGTGCGCGCCCTCGGGCCCGGCGCCAAAATCGTCGCGGGCAACTCCGAGGTCGGCATCGAGATGAAGTTCAAGGGCGCGGGCTACAGGCACCTGGTCTCGTCGGCGGGCGTCGCCGAGCTGAAAATCCTGGCGCTCGCGCCGGCGCCGTCGGCGGGCGGCGGTGCCGACGGCGGCGGCGGCGGCGGCGACGACGAAAAGCGGCCGCAGCAGGAGGCCGTCCTGGGCGCGGGCGCCGCGCTCAGCGACGTCGAGGCCTTCATGGCCCGCCTGTGCGCGACCCTGCCGCCGCACGCCACCAAGGGGGCGCGCGCCGTGGCCAACCAGCTGCGGTGGTTCGCGGGCAGGCAGATCCGCAACACGGCCACGCTCGGCGGCAACGTGGCGACCGGCTCGCCGATCAGCGACCTCAACCCCCTCTGGGCGGCGCTCGGCGCCCGCTTCCGGCTCGCCTCCGCCTCGGCCGGCGGCGGCAACGGGGACGGCGGCGGCGGCGGCGGCGACGGGGGGGCGGGGGGCATCACGGAGCGCGAGGCGCCCGCGCGCGAGTTCTTCCTGGGCTACCGGCGCACGGCCATGCTTCCCGGCGAGGTGCTGGTGGCGGTGCTGCTGCCGCTCACGCGCCCGTTCGAGTACTGCTGCGAGTTCAAGCAGTCGCCGCGCCGCGACGACGACATCGCCATCGTCAACGCCGGCATGCGCGTGCGGCTGGAGCCGCCGACGGTTCGCCCTTCTCCTTGCCTCTCTGCAGGCGCGGCGGCAGGCGCAGCGGCATCTGCTGGTGACGTCGAAGGTGCGGAGCAAGCGCCGCCGTCGTCGTGCTGGACGGTGGCCGAGGCGTCGCTCGTGTACGGGGGGGTGGCGCCGCGGACGCTGTGCGCCGAGCGCGCCGAGGCGGCGCTCGTGGGCGCGCCGTGGACGACCGAGACGCTCGGGCGCGCCATGGCGGCGCTGCGCGAGGACGTGTGCGTGCCGGCGACGGCGCCGGGGGGCCGCGGGGAGTACCGCAACTCGCTGTCGGCGTCGTTCCTGTTCAAGTTCTTCGCGCGCGTGTGCGTTGAGCTCGAGCGGGACACGGCTGCGCCGGCGGCCGCCGAGGGCGGGGCGGCGGCGGCGGCGGCGGCGGCGCCGTCGACCTCGCCGCCGCCGCCGCCGCCGCCGCCGCCGCCGCCGCCCCCGCGCTTCTCTGCGCCGCTGCCGGCCCGCGAGCTCGCCTCGGCCGCCCGCGAGTACTCGCGCCCGCCCGTCCGCGGCGTTCAGTTCTTCGCCCCGCCCCAGGCCGGCCGCGCCGTGGGCCAGCCCAGCCGCCACGCGTCGGCCGACCTGCAGGTCACGGGCGAGGCGGGGTACCTGGACGATTTCCCCTTGCCGTCAAACGCGCTGCACGCCGCGTTCGTCGTCTCGGACCGCCCGCATGCGGTGCTGGTGTCTGTCGACGCCTCGGCCGCGCTCGCCCTGCCCGGCGTCGCGGGCTACTTCGGCGCCGACGACGTGCCCGGCAGCAACATGATCGGACCGGTCAAGAAGGACGAGCAAGTGTTTGCGCGCGGCACGGTCACGTGCGTGGGGCAGGTGGTCGGCGTCGTCGTCGCCGAAAACGAGCCGCTGGCGCGGCGGGCGGCGCGGCTCGTGCGCGTCGAGTACGGCGCGGACCTGCCCTCGGCGCTGACGGTGGACGAGGCCGTGGCGGCGTCGTCGTACTACGACGAGTACTACGCGCAGGGAACGCACGGCAGGATGGGCACGGGGGACGTGGACGCGGCGTTTGCAGAGGCCGAAAAGGGCGAGCGCGGTTCCGGCGGCGACGCCAAGGCCGACGCCAACGGCGGCGCCACGGCCGACGCCAAGGCCGACAGCAGCCCTTGGATCGTCATCGAGGGCGGCCTGCGCATGGGCGGCCAGGAGCACTTTTACCTCGAGCCCCAGGGCTGCCTCGTCGTCCCTTCCGAGGCGGACGAGTACCACCTCCTCGCCTCGACGCAGGCGCCGACCAAGCACCAGGTCGCCGTGTCGACGACGCTCGGCGTGCCGATGCACAAGGTCGTCTCCAAGGCCAAGCGCCTGGGCGGCGGGTTCGGCGGCAAGGAGACGCGCGGCATCTTCATCCACTGCGCCGCGGCCGTGGCCGCGTACCGCACGCGCAGGCCCGTGAAGGCGGTGCTCGACCGCGACGAGGACATGCAGATGTCGGGCACGCGGCACCCGGCCGCGTACGCCTACCGCGCCGTGGTCGAGCGGGCGACGGGGCGCGTCGCCGCCGTGGACGCCGACTACTGGCTCAACGTGGGCAACTCGTGGGACCTGTCGCACAGCGTGTCGGACCGGTGCCTCCTGCACGCGGACGGCGCGTACAAGATCCCGGCGGTGCGCCTGCGCGCGCACATGTGCCGCACCAACATATCGTCCAACACGGCCTTCCGCGGTTTCGGAGGGCCTCAGGGCCTGATGGGCGCGCAGGCGCTGGTCGAGCACGCCTCGCGCGCGGCGGGCTTAAGCGCGCCCGCGGGCGGGGGCGGGGCGTGGCGCGTGGCCGAGCGCATGCTGTACGAGGCCGAGGGCGAGGTGACGCACTACGGCATGCGCCTGTCCGAGTGCAACGTGCGCGCGTGCTGGGACCGCGCGACCAGCGCGCTCGCCGGCGGCATGGAGGCGCGCGGCGCCGCCGTCGCGTCGTTCAACGCGGCGAGCCGCTGGCGCAAGCGCGGCCTCGCCGCCATGCCGACGCACTTTGGCATCTCGTTCACGACCAAGTTCCTCAACCAGGCGGGCGCCCTGGTGCACGTCTACTCCGACGGCACGGTCCTCGTCACGCACGGCGGAGTCGAGATGGGCCAGGGCCTGCACACGAAAGTCGCGCAGGTGGCCGCGCAGGCGCTCGGCTGCCCGCTGGCAAAGGTGTTCATCGCCGAGACGTCGACGGACAAGGTGCCCAACTCGTCGCCCACGGCGGCGTCGGCGTCGAGCGACATGTACGGCGCGGCGGTGCTGGACGCGTGCGCGCAGCTCAACGCGCGCCTCAAGCCCTTTCGCGAGCGGCTGGCGGCGGCAAACGGCGCGGCGGCGGCGGCGCAGGCCGGGGGGGCGGCGGCAGCGGCGACGGCGACGGGCACGGCGGCGGCCGGAGGTGCGGCAGCAGCCGCGACGGGCGCCGCGGCCGCCTCCGCCGCCGCCGACGCCGACGACGGCGAGGACGCCTTCCTGCTCCCCGCCGACCTCGCCGACCTCGCCCGCGCCGCCTACGCCGAGCGCGTGGACCTGTCCGCCCACGGCTTTTACGCCACGCCCGATGTCACGGGCGCAGAGGGCGACAGGCCCTTCAACTACTTTGTTTACGGCGCGGCGGTCGCCGAGGTCGAGCTCGACGTGCTGACGGGCGACTGGCAGCTGCTGCGCGCGGACGTGGCCATGGACGTGGGCAACCCGATCAACCCGGCGGTGGACGTGGGCCAGGTCGAGGGCGCGTTTGTGCAGGGGGTCGGGTGGAGCTGCCTCGAGGAGCTGGTCTGGGGCGACGCCGCGCACCCGTGGGTCAAGCGCGGCCACTTGCTAACAAAGGGGCCGGGGACGTACAAGATCCCCACGGCCAACGACTGCCCCGTGGACTTTCGCGTGGAGCTCCTGCAGGGGCAGGCGAACCCCAAGCGCGCGCTCCACTCGTCCAAGGCGGTGGGCGAGCCGCCGTTCCACCTGGGCGCGACGGCCTTCCTCGCGCTGAAAGAGGCGGTGTACGCGGCGCGCGAGGACGAGGGCGCGCTCGGGCCGGAGGCTGGCGCGCGGTGGTTCCGGCTCGACATGCCGGCGACGGCCGAGCGTCTGCGCATGGCGTGCGCGGACAAGATCGTCGCGTCCTACGTGCCGGGTGGCGACGTGGAGGCGTTCAAGCCCCTGCAGAGCGTTTGAGACGGCGGCCGCGAGGGGGCTGTCGATCCTTTGCTTTTTTTGGTCGTTTTTTCGGACGTCTTCCTTTTTGTTTCATTCGAGATTTTTTCCCACACTCTCTCTCCCGCTTTTTTCCTTTCCTCTTCGATCCTGCCCTTGCCATCAGGTGCTGAGCGCGTCAAGTGTCGCCACGCCCCAGCAGCTCGTCCGGCAAGAGGACGAGGGGCCGTCTCACAACTCAGAGCGCGCCGTCCCTGCAAAAGAAAACGGCGCCCCCACTCGGTTCGCCGCCCATGTCGTTCGGCCCCCGCGACGCGTTGCCATCTTTGTCACTCTCGCTGCCCTTTCAAATCAAGCAAGTGTGTGATTATGACTTTGCAACTCTGGATGCGCGATGATTGTTTGTGCGTCATGTGTCTTGGGTGCCTGTCTCGCTCAAAAAACGGTCAAAAACTCAATGCTGAGACTCCTTTCGGCGTCGGCCTCAACGCCGCGCAGCGTCTTCCCGGCCCTCTCGGCCGACGACGCTCCAGCGCCTGCTGCGGCCGCCGCGCCCCGAGCGCCAGCGCGCGCCGCCGACTCGCGCGCCTCGTGCAGCGCCCGGTCGGCCGCGGCCATCGCGTCGACCGCCGCTGCGCGCGCCTTGTCCGTCCCGACCGACGCCGCCTCGGCGGCCCGCAGCTGGGCGGCGTGGGCGAGCTCGAGCGCGCGCTCTCCGGCCGCCCGCGCCGCCTCCTGCGCGCCCTGCCCCGCGCCCGCCGCCCACTCTTGCGCGCCCTCCGCCCACTCTTGCGCGGTCTGCCCCGCGCCCGCCGCCCACTCCTGCGCCGGCCGCACGACGGCCTCGTCAACCTTTCCGCGCGCGACGCGGGCGCCTTTGGCGGCCGCCGCCGCGACGGGCGCCGCCGCGCCGGCGACCTTTGCGGCGGCCTCGCGCGACGCTCCGGCGGCCAGGGCGCCGCCGGCCGAGGCCAGGTCGGCCGTCGTGTCGGCGGCCTCGCGCGCGGCGCCACTCAGCTTGGCGCCGGCCTCGCGCGTCTGACCCGCCGCCTGGTCCCACGCGCGCTTGGCGCCTCCCGCGACCGCCTGTCCCGCGCCGGCCGCCGCATCCGCCGCCGCGCCCGCGCCCTCGCACGCCCCCCCCGCCGCCTGCTCCCAGGCCTTTTTGGCGGCGCCCGCCGCCGCCTGCCCGGCGCCCGCCGCCTGCCCGGCGCCCTCGCGCGCGTGGCCCATGGCCGACGTCGCCGCGTCCTGCACGGCCGCCGCGGCCGCGCGCGCCATGCCGCGGCCTCGCTCTCCGCCGCCGCCGGCCGCCGCCGACACGCGCCCGAGCGCCTCGCGCGCGGCCTCGACCGCCGCCACCACGCGCGCCTCGACGTCCGCCGTCGCCGCGACCGCGTGGGCCTCGACGTCGGCCTCGGAGGCGGCGGCGGCGTCGCGGTGGCGTGAGTGGTGCCCGGGCAGGTGGTGCCCGGCGGGCGGGGCGGCGGGCCAAGCCCCAAGGGAGCGCGCGAGCTCGTCGGCCATGGCGGCGACGGCGGCCTCGGCCTGCTCGAGGCCCTTGGCCGCGCGCGCGAGCTCCTCGTCTGCTGCTGCTGCGTCGAGGTCGTTGTCGCGGTGGTGATTGCGGTGGAGCAGGTGAGGCAGGCGCTGGCGGGCCAGGCGGCGGGGCCCTCCTGCCGCCGCCGCCTCCTCCTCATCCTCCTCGGCTCCCGCCTCTTGCTGCTGCTGCTGCTGCGTCAGAGGCAGCAGCTGCTCGGCCGCCGACCCGCGCGCCGACGACGCCACGCGCGCCACGAGCCTCTCGCCCGACTCGAGCGCGTCAAGCGCCTGGCGCAGGCCCGCCACCGCCGCCGCGTCGTCCGAGCCGCCGAGCGCAGGCGGCAGCGACGCCCCGGCCTTTTCAACGGCGCGCTTGGCGGCGGCAACTGGCTTGGTGAAGAGCAGGCTGCGCAGCGCCGCGCCCATCGACTGCTGATGCTGCCGTTGTCCTTGCAACGTCGTCTTCGTCGTCGTCGTGGCAAGCCCGGATGCTGCGAATGCCGCCGCCGCCGCGACCTCGCCCAGGCCGCGCTGCGCCGCCCCCTTGACCCCCCCGGCCGCCGAGGAGGCGGCGACGGCGGGGCGCGACGCGCGCCCCCACAGCCACGACAGCGGGCGAGGGACGCGGGGGAGCGCGAGCACCGCGCGCAGCAGGCGCCACGACTCCCGAGGGGCCCAGAGGATCGCCGAGCGCAGCGTCAGGCGCGCCGCCGCGCGCCCCAAGGCCGCCTCTGCCGCCGCAGCGCGGCACGCGACGCGGTCGGCCGCCCGGCGCCTGCGCGCGGCCGCCTCTGCGAGCGCGTCGACGCCGTGCCTCAGGGCGTCGGCCGTGTCGCGCGCCTCGTGCGCGGCGCCGGCGCGCAGGCGGGCCGCGGCGTCGCGCGCCGCCTCCAAGCGCCACTCGATGGCCCGCGCGGGCGCCGACTCCTCGGCCCAGCGCCCCACCAAGCACGCGGCGTCCCACGCGCCCTCGCCCGCGCGGCCGGCGGCCGCGGCTGGGCGCGTGACGACGGCGCGGCGCACCGAGCGCCCGGCGGCGCGGGCGGCGCGCGCGGCGGCCGAGCCGATCGAGTCGACGCCCAGGGCGTCGGGAGCGGGCACGCGCATAAGCAGGTCCCTGTCAAAGGCGGCGGCGCGGCCCATGCCGATCGGCGACAGGATCCAGGGGGGCAGGGAAGAGGAGAAGACGCCGGCGCCCTTATTGCCGCCGCCGCCGCCGCCGCCGGCCGCCCACCAAGACTCTGGCAAGGCGGAAACCGCCGCAAACAGGCGCTCGGCCTGTTCGCGCAGGGCGTCGCCCGCCAGGGCGACGGGGCGAGAAAGGGAGGAGGAGGAGGAGGACGGCGAGACGGCGGCGGCGGCAGCGGCCTTGCCCCCGCCCTCGATGGCGCTGGCGAGCTCGCCCGACCACTGCTGCACGGCCCGCTGGGCGGCCTCGAACGCCGCCGCGGCCGACGCCAGGGCGGCCTCGGGCGCGGAGTCACCGTTCTTGCCGCCGTCGTGACCGGGTGCGAGGCGCGCGAGGGCGTCGCGCGCCGACGCCAGGGCGGCGGCCGTCTCGAGCCGTCCGCGCTCGAGGGTGTGTTCTGCGGCGGCGGCGGCGGCGGCGGCGGCGGCGCGCGCAGAGGGGGCCGGCGGCGGCGGCAGAGGGCGCGCGGGGGCGACGCCGGCGGGCGCGGTGGCAAAGGGCGCGGCCAGGTCGAGCGAGCGCAGCGCGGCCATGGGATCGTCCATGAAATAGGACGGCGCGGCGACAGAGGCAGAGGAGGGGGCGAGGAGGAGGAGGAGCGAAGAAAGGAGGAGGAAAAGCGGCGGCGACGTCGTCGGCGGCGTCGGCACCTTGTTTTTGCGTTTCGGGAAGAGGTGGTTTTGCTTCTTGTGCCGGCCGCCCGAGGCGGCGGCGTCAGCCGCAGCGGCGGTCGTCGAGGTAGGCATGGTGGTTGTGATATGGATGGATTGTCATGCGCGTGCATGTTTTGAAAACGATGGCGACGTTTTCTTTTCTCGCGTTCGTTGCGAGCGAGCCGGCTCGACGGCGCCCCCGCTCCCCGCGATGGCGCCCGTCTCTCTTCCCTCTTGCCCCCCCTGCTCTCCCGCTTTCCACACTGATCCGACTGCATCGCGCTCACGCTGACTCTATCAGTATCCTCCTTGCCCCCAAACAAGCAAGGAGCAGCACGGGAGCACGCGCATCGCAACCAAAAAACCACCTCGACGTCCCGAGACACTCCTGTGCTCCCCCAAACGCCCACCGCTCCTCGCGCGCGCGCCGGCGCCCGCCTGCCCACCCAAGGCACACACACACATCGCGATGGTCGAGGCCGAGATGGCGGACGCGGCGGGCGCGGCCGCAGTGGCGCCCGCGGCGTTCGACCTAGAGTCCTACATCGCCCCTTACGCGGCGCCCGCCAAGCTCGACCGCCTGCTGTGGATCGCCGACCAGTGCGCGGGTCTGCCGCTCGAGCTCGAGGCGCTCAAGATGGCCGGGGACGACGTGAAGAAGGTGAGGATGAGAAGGGTAGGGGGGTTGTGTTTGTTTGGGCGCGCGCGCCCTGCTCTCGCCCGCTCGCTCGCCGTCGCGCCTCTCTCTCACGCTCGCTCGCTCTCTCTCTCTCTCTCTCTCTCTCTCTCTCAAACGACGCACGACAGACCCTCCCGGACACGTACAACGTGATGCGCTACCACGAGGTCATGGCGCGCATCGGAGGGCGCCTCGGCGCCGACTACCTGGCCGACGAGTTGAGTGTCGGTCGTTGGGCTGGGATCGATTTTGCCTCGGGCGAAAGGGACGCTCGCTCGCTCGATTATTTTTGCTGCAATCCGCCGCCCTTTCCGATTCTCGCGACCCTTTCCGAGGGCGGCTCCCCTTTGTATGTCCAGAGTCGGTGCTGACAATAGAGCTCCTCCAATGCCATCGAAAAAACAAACAAAACGAACAAACACAAAACAAACAAATAAAATCAAAACAAAAAACAGCGAGCTCGTCGCGCGCGCCGAGCAGCGCGCCGCGCAGCACCAGCAGCGCGTCGAGGCGGAGCTCGGGGGCGCCAAGGCCAACCTGGTCAAGGAGGGGGTGCGGGCGGCGCAGATGTCGCTCGGGTGGTTCCACTTTGGGCGCGGGGACATGCAGGTGAGAGGCCGAGGGGGAGGAGGACGAGGACGCGTTGTTGTGTGCCGGGCCGTCGTCGTCGTCGTCGTCCCGCATCGCCGGCGCGTTTTTTGCCCTCGCCCCCGCGCCTGCCCGCCAACGCAAAACAAAAGCTCGCAAAAAAACAAAAAAAAACACGCCACCTCACAGTCCGCCTTCAAGTGCTTCGTGCGCGCCCGCGACGTGTGCTCCACCCCCCGCCACGTCACCGACATGTGCCTCGCCTGCGTGCGCGCCGCCGCCGCCATGGGCCAGTGGGCGCACGTGGCCCCCTACGTCGCGCGCGCCGAGCAGGCCGCGCAGGCCGCCGCGCAGGCCGCCTCGGCGCAGGCGCAGGCCGGCGCGGCGGCCGCGGCCGCCGGCACGGGCACGGGCGCCGGCGCCGGCGCCGGCGCCGGCGGCGCGGCCGCCCTCGGGCGCCAGGCCGCCGAGCGCGCCGCGGCGCAGGCGCTCGACGCGCTCTCGGCCGCCGCGCTGCGCGCCGCGCTCGGGATCGCGCTGCTCGACGCGCGGCGGTACCGCGACGCCGCGCGCGCGCTGACCGACCTGGCCGGCGGCGGCGGCGGCGGGGGAGCGGGGGGAGGAGCGGGGGGCAGTGGCGACGGCGGTGGGGGTGGGGGGGACGGGGGTGAAGGCGGTGCTGGCGAGGGGTCGGCCGCGGCCAGCGGATCCTCCTCCGCCGTCGACTTCGGCCCTGCCCTCGCGGGCGTGGCGAGCCCCTCGGACCTGGCGCTGTATGCGTCGCTGGCGGCGCTGGCGTCGTTCGACCGCGCCGAGCTCCGCCGGCGGTGCGTGGACAGCCCGGCCTTCCGCGAGCTGCTCGAGACGCACCCGGCCGCGCGCGACCTCCTGCTGGACTTTTGCGACGCGCGCTACGCGCCCGCGCTGCGCCGGCTGGCCGAGGCCGAGACGGGCTTGGCGCCGCTCGACCCCTTGCTGGCGCCGCACGCCGCCGCGCTGGCCGCCGCCGTCCGGCAGCGCGCGGCGGTCCAGTTCTCGCGCCCCTACTCGCGCGTGTCGCTGGCGGCCATGGCCGCGGCGCTCGGGGGGGCCGACCCGGTGCGCCTGAGGGCCGAGGTGGCGGCGCTCGTGGCCGAGGGCGCGATCCCGGGCATGCGGCTCGACCTAGGGGCGCCGCCTCTGGCGGCCGTTGCCGGGGGGGCGACGGGGACGGCGGCGGCGACGGGAACGGCGGCGGCCGCGGACGGTGCCGGCGGCGCCCTGGTCGCGCGGCGCAAGGACGCGCGGCGCGAGGCGGTCGCGGCCGTGCTGGGCGCGGCGGACGCGTTCGCGCGCGACACCAAGGCCGCCCTGCTGCGCGCGTCCGTCCTGCGGCACGACATGCTGCTGCGCACGGGCGCGGGCGTGGCGGGCGGGTTTGGCGGGGGCGGCGGCGGCGGCGGCACGCCCGGCGGCGGCGGCGGCGGCGGCGGCGGGCCCCGGGGCCCCCGTCGTGGCGATGGCCACCGCCGGCACCATCACGAGCGCGACGTCATGGGCGGCGGCTTGTACGGCGGCCCTCCGCTCTTTGACGACGACGACGAGATGGCCGCGGCCGCCGTTACGGGGTCGGGTGGCGGCGGCGCGGGCGGCCTCGGCGGCGGCGGCCCGCGCATGCGCCCGCCGCCGCCGCGTCGGGCGGGCTGAGTTGTCGTTTTCGTTGGTTTTTTTTGCTTTCCGCTAATTTGCACTATTAGGGCGCGCGCTCTATCTGCTTTTGCGTTGATGTACACACGCGCGTACACACTACGCATCGTCTCGACCTCTCTCTTCCCCCCTGTTTTTTCCCCCTCTCTCCGCTTCAACCCCTCCAGCGGCCCTCTGGCTCCACCGGGCGGCCGCCGCTGCCGCTTGCGTGGGGTGGCAGCGCCGCCGCCATGGCCGCCGCCCGGGCCGCGGCGACGGCGGCGGCCCGCGGTGCGGTTCGCGACACCCGCGGGAGGACCGAGGGCGTCGCCTTTGCCGCTGGCGCTGCTGCTGCTGCTGCTGCTGTTAGGGCTCCCCCGCCGAGCAACGGCGGCGGCGGCGGGAAGAGCTCCCCGGCCGTCCCCCCGCCGCCAAAGCCGCCGTCGTCGCTGCCGCTGCCGCGGCCGGCCCGGACGTGCGACGCCGTCATCGCCGCCATCGCGCGCTCGCTGCCCACCACCCGCACGTTGAGCATGTGCCGCTCGCGCTCCGTCTCGCGCAAGCCCTCGACCTCGCCGCGCAGGCTCGTGCGCGCGGCGTCGAGCAGCGCGACCTCGCTCTCCAGCGCCGCCCTCGCCCGCGCCGCCGCGTTGACGCCCGCCTGCAGCGCCTGCAGGCGCAGGCCCGTGGCCTTGCTCTCCTCGTAGGCGCTGGCGAGCGTGCGGCGCGCGTCGGCGATGAGGATGCTGTTGGTGCGATCGCGCGGGGGGGGCGGCGGCGGGTCGGCCATCGCGGGTCAAAAATCGGCAGTGGGTCAAAGGACGCAAAGCAGCGCCCGGCGGCGGCGGCGACGGAAATAGCGCGCCCTCTTTATTTTTTGCGGGTTCGAGGGGCAAGAGAGGAATAGCGGCGCGGCGGGCTCTCTCTGCTCTGTAGTGAGTCGAAGCTACTCAAGAAGATGCAAGGGGTAGACGACCTGGGCCGTGTTGATGTGCGCGCGTGTAGCATAGAAACCCGATTTTTTCGCGCTGCGTCGACGCCTGTGGGCAAGTCTGGCGCTCGTCCGTCTCTCGAAAAGCGAGGGGCGACAAAATCTCAAGTCTGGAATAGGACTTACAATTTAAGCCCCAAACGCCCGGCTTTGCCATCCCCTCGACCGAAACATACTAGGAGCTGCTGCTCTTTCCTGCAAGGGGGCGATGTGTGTGTGACAAATGGGCGGGCGCTGCAGCGCTCTGGGGGAAAGCGCGTTCTTTTCCGAAGGAGGCTTCGAAGGAGAACAAAAACGAGTGTCGGCTGGTTTTTTATCCTGTGGTGGATCTCTCTCTGTCTCTTTTGGGGCGGTATGTGCGTGTGCGTGCGTGCGTGTGTGTGTGTATGGGCCGGGCAAAGTGACGCCTGTGATCTGTGGGTCCCCCTCCTATCCTAAAAATGCCGCGAGAGAGGCGAAAGCCGCGCGCTCGTTTTTCCTTTCCCCCCTTTTCGAAGAAAAAGAAAAAACGCTATTGGAGCGCGCGCTCCCGCAATGTCTGTTTCGGGCGAGGGCGGGTGCGTGGTGGACCTGGGAATGAAAAATTGGCCACTGCCGCTGGCCACCTCCACGCCCGCGTGCCCTGCTGCTCCTTCACTGTGTGGGCTCGGGTCAAAGATGCGACGGGAGGCGAGGAAAAACACATAAGGCGCGCGTCGCCGCCGCCGCCGCCGCCGTTTTTCGTTTGTTTTGCGCTCTTGGCGAGGTGGCGTCGGCACCGGTGCCTGCCCCACAGGGGAGAAGCATCAGCGAGTGCCCCCAGACGCGCGCGCGCGCGAGAGAGAGAGGCATGGACGAGAGAGCGTCGTTCGGTCCCTCTGAGAACGCGCCGCCCCCTCTTTTGCCCCATCGCCTTTTTCCACCAAACGAAGAAGGAAAAAGCCGCCGCCGGTCCCTCTTAGTTGCACCCGTCGGCGTGCGCGCCGACGCCCGCCTTGCAGCAGTAGATCTTGGTCGGGAACACGAGCGCCTTGCCGTCCCTGAGGTCGCTCGCCAAGCGCGCGCCCTGCGGGTCGCCGGCCTCGGCGTTCCGCGGCGCGTAGTAGGCCGCCGCGGCCGCGGGCACGTCGACGCACGAGCGCTTGCCGCTCTCGGGGTCGACCTGCCCAAACCAGGCGCCGAGGCCGCACGAGGGGCGCGGCGGCACGCTGTTGAGCTTGCGCTTCATAAAGTCGGCGTGCGACTGCACGTACTGCATAGTAGAGTCGGTGGGCAGCACGCCGTAAGGGCCCCGCAGCTCCTGCCGGTCGAAGACGGGGATGGCCCACTTCCAGAAGAGCGACCCGGCGATCGGCTCCTTGCGGTCGATGGCGCGCTCCACGGAGGCGTAGGTCGAGCGGTAGATCGGATCGCGCAGCGCGGCGATCTGCTCGGCCGACTGCTGGTCCGGGTCGAGCTTCTTGCCAAACTCCTCGAAGAGCACGGGCTTGGAGACGTTGAGGTTGTTGACCGACGTGGTGATGTGGCTCTGGACCCACCCGTCCAAAAAGTCGGGCGTCTTCTCCTGCGGAATCATCCAGTTGTCCGGCCAGGCGTGCACGGTCGCAAAATCCACCTCGGGAATGTCGGTGTTGGCGACAAAATCCTGCCCCATGTCGCCCGCCCACTCGGCCGGGTTGTACTTGAGCAGGGCGGGGGTCGACGCGCCGTAGAAACCCTCGCTGCCGATGGTGATGAGGTGGTTGGGGTCGAGCGAGCGCACGTGCCGCGCCATGTCTTTCAGCCAGGCTTGCATGTCGCGGTCGCAGTCGCCGTTGGCCGCCAGCCAGCTCTCGCAGCGCGGCTCGTTGATCAGGTTCCACGCCAGGATCGTGGGGTCCTCGCTGTACCGGCGGCCGTTGATCGAGTTGGTCCTCCCCAGCAGGAAAGAGACGTGGTCCTTGTAGAACCGGCGGGCGTCCGGGTCGGTGTAGAAGAGCGCGTGCCGCGCGACCTCGTAACGCTTGACCTCCTCAGCTCCCGGCCCCGTGCCGTAGTCCCCCGGGTTGGGGTCGCCCGTCATGTCCTGGAAGGGGGCCTTGTTGTTGGGGCCGCGGGCGGGGGCGGTGGTGGACCAGTCGACGTACTGGTCGAGGCCGTTGTAGTACTTCCAGTTGTCGATGAGCGAGACGATGACCTGCGTTTTGTTTTTGTTCGTTTTGGTTGTTTGTTTGTTTGTTGTCGTCGTCGTTTTTGTGTTGGCGAGTGTGTTTTTTGGTTTTGGTTTGGAACAGGGGTTTTGGTTTGGGGCGGCAAGTGAGAGCACAGAACGACGGCAGCGCGATCAAGTGCTGGGGCGCGCTCTGCGACGTGGCGCACGGGCTCCTTGGACCACCGTCCGTCGTCAGCGCAGCCGCCGCAAAGAGACAGCGCGCTCGTTTCTTCGCCCCTCTCTCTCTCTCTCTCTCTCATTCTTCCTCACCTGCACGCCGTACTTGCGCGACGTCTCCACTACGTAGTCCAGCGCGCGCAGCCCGCGCTCGTCGTACTTCCCCGGGCTTGTCTGGAACGGGTAGATGCTCGACGTGGTGTGGCCCCACATGCGGATGGTGTTGATTCCGCGAGAGGCGGCGTCGCGGATCGTGTCGTCGACGATCTGCGCGCCGCTGCGGTCGCCGGTGGTCTCTGCGCGGCGGCTGACCATGGCGGCCTCGACGAGCTCGTAGGCGTTGAACCCCGCGGTGTAGTAGGGGCGGCAGTAGCGCTCGAACGTGGTGTTGCTGATGGTCAGGAAGGACTCGCGCGCCTCGGCCGGCGACGACTCCTCGTCCTGCGCGGCGACGACGTCCGGCGGCGCCTCGATCGCCTCGGCGAGGCTGGTGCTGCGCGCGCCGGTCTTGCCCGTGGCCTGCGTGATGGCGACGGGGATGACGACGGGGATGGCGAGGAGCGTGAGGATGGCGGCGCCGGCGAGGGCGCGGGGGACCCACGGGCTCGGCGGGCGCTTGGGCTTGGGCGCCGGCGCGGCGGCGGCGGCGGGCTTGGCCGGCGGCGCCTCGGGCATGCCGACGGCGGGCTCGACCATCTTTTTTTCCGTGTGTGGGGGGTTGTGCGCTGTGGCGAGGACGCCGGCGATGTGGGATTGGTTTGGTTTCGTTGTCGTTGAGAGTGAGAGAGAGATGTCAGCGAGAGGTAGGGTCGAAGAAGGTTTTGGTCTCGTCTGCGCGAGCGCGGGAGAGAGAGGAGAGCTGCCGCCGCCGCCGCCGCCGCCGGAACGCCGCCGCCGGCCGCGCGCTCCCGGCGCTCTCTCCCTCTCTCTCGCTCTGCTCCGGCCGCCCTGTCCGCTCTCTCGCGCGCGGCCAGCAGCAGCTGAGGACCAAGCGCACGGCGTTGGGGGCGCGCGCGCCTCTTCCCGAGCATTGCCCTGTCGGGCGTTTGGCGAGCCTCTCAGGGGTTGAGGACGGGGAGAGAGGAGAGAGGGGGGAGAGAGAGGGGGGGAGAAAAGGGAGACGCCTCTGGTGACCATCCGGGGCCTGCGTTCAGCCCGCCAGCGCCCTGTGGAGCAGCTGAGCGTCCAATTGAAGCGTCCCGGCCATCCGGCCGGGCGAATCAGGCAGGGGTGAAGGCGCTTGTCGCCGCGTTAGGTTGCTTCCTTCTCTCGCTGCCCTCTCCTCTTTGGTTGCGCTCGGCGCCTCCTCTCCTACCCACCTGTCCTCCAGCCAAAAGTACTTTGACGCCCGTTGACGCGCGTCTGCCCGCTGGTTCCACGGCACGATCCCCGGGCGCGTTCAGGGGAGAATGGAAGGCGCGGAAAAGGGAGAACTGCCCCTCTTTTTTTTGTGACAGTTGCAACGAACGTCCGATTGACAAAAGCGTGGTGGGGGGGGGCGTTTGTATGTGTGGCTCGCAAAAGACGGGGTGCACGTGATGTCAATAGTGTATAGCGGGCGCCGAGTGAGCGCGGGAGGGAGAGGGATGTATAGGGGCGGCGCCGGCGGCGGGCGACGGGCGGCGCTGCCCCGCGACGGCGGCGGCCTCCCTTTGTCGCGCGCGCGAGGGCGGGTGCCGTCGGCGCCCTCTCAAGATGCTGGGAGGGGTGGGAGGTGGGCGTCAATCGAGAGTGGGCAAGAGTGAGTACCGCCCCGCCCAATCGCTGTCGCATCTCTACTCGGACACGACATCACGCCGTCGCTCTCTCTGGCCCCCCCCCCCACTCACGACGCCGACGCCGATGCCGACGCCAATGGCGGGGCTCCCGCGTCCGCCGGCGCGCGCGCGCCCAAAAACTTGAAACCCCGAACGCAAGAGGAGGAAGGTATCACGGTATTCTTTTTTCAACAAGGGCGATCGCAGGATCTAGCCTTGGACGGACGACAAATTACGGGACAAACCGAAAAGAACGAGCGGGAGAGAAACGGAAGCGGCGCCCGCCCGCAGAGGCGGGGCTCGTAAAGAGGGAAACAAGGAGAAATTTTGAAAGACAGGGCGGCGGCGGCGGCGGCAAAGCAAAAAGGGGGGTGAGAGGAGCACAACTTGTGCTGCACAAGGCAGAAAAATGCAGGCGAACGACGTGGGTCTACGTGTGCGGGCCTTTTCCGTCTTGTTGCCTCTCCCCTTGTCTTTTCTTCGCGCGAGGCGGCACGGCACGGGGACCAAAACGCGCGAGAACAAAAAAATATTGCGAGAACAAAAAAATATTGCGAGGGGGGGCGGCGCTGCGTTGTTTTTTGCTCTGTGATGCGCGCGTGTATCTGTGTATGTATATGTGTACGTTCGCGCGACGCGGGGACGTTCCTGTGTATGTGCCTGTCTGGGGGGCTTTCGGGTCGCCGAAACGGTTGGACAATAAAAGACAAGAGAGCGGACGCTGCTGCTGCTGCTGCTGCTGGTTGGGGTGTTTCTTGTGTGCGTGTGAAGGGTTGGTCGCTCAGGTGCGCGTTTGAGCCAATGAAATCCAATGAAATTCGATCCTCTCTCGTCTCTCAAGCCAGGCGCCGGCGCGGCGCGCGCGCCGGCGCGGCGGCGGGCGCCCCGCCCGCCTCCCCGGCGCACCCGTCCGCGAACGCGCCGCGGCAGCACGCCCCCTCGGTCGGGAACGCCAGCGTCTTGCCCGCCTCGAGCGCGTCCGCCAGCTCCGACGCCGCGGCGCTGAATCCGTAGTCGCCCGCGGCGCCCGCGGGCGCCGCGTCGGGCCCGTGCAGCGTGTGCCACGCGAGCCCGGCCTCGGGCACGTTGACGCACGCCTTGCTCGCGGGGTCGGGAAACCACACGCCCAGGGGCGCGGGCGCAGGGGAGGACGACGCGCCGTCCGTCGTCGCCGTCGTCGTCGCGTCCCGGTACGAGCACCCGGGCCGCGGCGGCACCTGGTTCATCAGGCGGTTGAGGCGGCGCGCGTGGTCGCGGATCACCCCCGTGGTCGAGTCGGAGGCCGAGATGCCGTAGGGCGCCTTAACGACGGCCGCCCCGTTGGGAAACTTGGCGCCGTCAAAGTACCACTGCCAGTAAAGGGAGCCGAGCAAGGGCTGGTTGTCCTCGATGGCGTCCTCGATGGCCTTGTACGCGGCGCGGAAGACCGGGTCGCGCTTGGCCGCGATGGCGCCGGCGTCGCCGTCGCCGTCTTTCAGCGCCTTGCCAAACTCCTCGAAGAGCAGGGGCTTGCCGGCCGCCTTGGCCGCCTCGAGGTGCGCCTGCAGCCAGTCGGCCAAAAACTGCCCCTGCTGCGCGTCGTCCACGCCCCAGTTGTCCGCCCACGCGTGCGTGACGGCAAAGTCGACGTGCTGCGCGTTGAGCAAAAAGTCCTGGCCCGTCTCCTGGCCCCAAGTGCCGGGCGGGTTGCGCCCGAGGAAGGATGGATCGGACGGGCCGAAGAACCCCTCGTAGCCTGTTGTGACGAGATGGTTGGGGTCGGCGCCTTTGACAAAGGCGGCCATGTCGCGCGTCCACGCGTTGAGGTCGGACGCGCACGAGGCCTTGACGGTGGTCTCGCAGCGGGGCTCGTTGATCAGGTTCCACGCGAGGATGGTCGGGTCGGACTTGTAGACGCGGCCGTTGACCGAGTTTTTGCGGTTGACGATGTAGTCGACTGGTGTTTTTTTTGCGGGGGGGCGGGGGGGGGGGGGGGGGGCGGGGGGGGGGCGGGGGCAAGCAACCAAAGGGGCGCTTTTCTTTTTTTGTTTCCCAAAAAAGGCCCCCCTCCCCCCCCCCCCCCCAA